>WSSedL1CaDRAFT_10000089_pt1 | contig 55378 bp, 44 predicted proteins | sample WetSurSL1Cattail_FD_9464 | JGI IMG/M metagenome (IMG submission 9464)
ACTTTTTGGCAATTATTCTCATCATTTTTAAACTATTTTTAACATCAAAATACTGGTAATTAAATGATTATATATTTTTAAAGGAGTGACTAAATAAAAAATAAAAATATGAAAAAGTTTTTGAGATTCGGTTTTTTGATGAGTTTGATAGCGCTAGTTTTTTCTTGTGCTTCAGTAAAAGATAAAAATCAGGTGATGGGTAATGTGGAGTCTATTGAGTATGGAAAAGATGGTTATACTGCAAAAGTTAAGACTGAAAAAAACGAGATTTATCTAGCGACCATTAGTATGATTAATCTTGGTGGTCCTCAAAATTATAAGGTTTTTAAAGTAGGAGAGAAAGTTACTTTGAAAGGAGAGATTTGGACTTCTGAAAATGAAAAATACATTACAGTAAGGTCTATTTTGCCAAACTAAATTTTAGTTTTTTTATCGAATGCTATCGTGAGCATGTGTTTGAATGCCATTATTCCACAGTGTAAGAATATCTGTGGCTACAGCTGCGCCACTTCCAGCAGCAATGGCAAGTTGGCTTCTCCATCCAGCTAAAGTTCCAATAACATAAATACCTTTGGCAACTTTATGGTCGCTGTTTTTTAATTGTATTCTTTGTTTTTCGGGAAGTGTTTTTTGATGCGGAATTACATATTGCATTAGTCCTTCAATTGCAAATGTATTGGCTGAACCAATTCCAACAACAATAGCTTTGGTTTGGTAGCTGTTTTTATTTGTAATAACATTGAAATTAGGTATTTCACCCTCAATGCGAAGTACTTTTTCGTTTTCAATTTGTGTAATGTGAGGATAAGCTTGGCTTAGGTGTTCAATGCTTTCGGGTAGTAATTCTGAGCCTAATTTTCCCGCAGGAATCCCATAAGCATTGTTGAACAAGGCGTCTTGAAGCGATGATGATTTTTGGTGTGAAAATATGCCGATTTTTTTATCGGTTACAAAATTTTTGTTTTTGGCTGAGCCAAGTACTAAAGCGCATGACATTCCAGAAACTCCACCACCAATGATTAATACATCAAACATAGTTTATCGTTTGTCGTTCATTTTGTCTTCTATTTTTTTAGACATTCTAAAAATCACTAGAATTAAAATGGCGCAACATGAAGCTGCTATTCCAATAAAAGCTACTGCATTGTTTTCCTTGAATAGATTGTTAAAATCCAATTGAGTAATGTTGAAAATAACAAGTGCGGCTGCTAGAAACACTAAGATGTTAGTAAAGATTTTCATGATATTTATTTTGGCTTGTAGTTTAAAATAAGTGATTCTTTTTTAGAAAATGCAGATACTTTCTACAAGCTAAATTAGGGGGTAAAATTATAAAAAAATAATTTAGGAGAATAGACCTTTAACATTAGCGGCAAATAATTTAACAGCGATAGCTAGAAGTACTACTCCAAAAGCCTTGCGAATTACTCCAAGTCCATCTTTCCCAAGAATTTTCTCGATTTTTGCAGATAATTTTAATACGATGTATACTAACATGATGTTCAATACGATTGCAATTACAATATTTATGGTGTGAAATTGAGAGCGTAAAGAGAGTAAGGTCGTCATTGTTCCTGCTCCAGCAATTAAAGGGAACGCAAGAGGAACAATTGAGGCTGAGCTGGCTTCTTCATCACGATAAATACGAATTCCTAAGATCATTTCTAAGGCTATGAAAAATAACACAAAAGAACCAGCCACTGCAAATGAACTTACATCAATTCCAATGATGCTTAAGAAATCTTCTCCAGTGAAAAGAAATACTAGCATGATTAATCCAGCTACTAATGAGGCTTTTTCAGATTCAATATGACCGTGTTTGTTTCTCAAATCGGCAATAATAGGTATAGATCCTACAATGTCTATTACTGCAAATAATACCATTCCAACTGTGATAATTTCTTTTATGTCAAATTGCATCTTATAATTTTTAGCAAAGAAAAGCTTTAGTTTTTATATAATAATTCAGCGAATTAAAAATATGTATTAAAAGTAAAATTATTTTTTGATATACACTAATGTGATTTTAAATTTTGTTAAACTAGCTTTTACTGTTGGACTATCCGCTTTTTTAATAACAGAATAGCTATCTTTGCAGCTTATAATTATAGTGTTTTAAAGTTATGTTTCAATTAGGGAAAACCATCATTTCAGAGGATATTTTAGAAAAAGATTTTGTTTGTAATTTATCTGCTTGTCACGGTGCTTGTTGTGTTGATGGAGATGCGGGTGCGCCTTTGAATGAAGAAGAAACTAAAATTTTAGAAGAAATATATCCTAAAGTAAAGCCTTTTTTACGTAAAGAGGGAATTGCAGCAATAGAAGCGCAAGGAACTTGGGTAAAAGGAACTGATGGAGATCTTGAGACACCATTAATCGATAATAAGGATTGTGCTTATGTTATTTTTGATGGTAAAACTGCACTTTGTGGTATTGAACAAGCTTACAATCAAGGAATTGTAGGTTGGAAAAAACCAGTTTCCTGTCATTTGTATCCTATTAGAGTGAAAGACTTTACCGAGTTTGCTGCGGTCAATTATGACAAATGGGATATTTGTGATGATGCCTGCTCTTTAGGTAAAGAATTAGAAGTTCCAGTGTATAAATTTGTCAAAGAAGCATTAGTTAGAAGATTTGGCGAAGACTGGTATTTAGAACTCGAATTAGTAGCTCAAGAATGGGCGAAAACAAAGTTAAAATAAAATATTTTTTTCTTGTTTTATATTATTTAATTCCTATATTTTACGGTATTTCATCTGATTTTTTATTTTTTAATTAATTGATATGTAGTCAGTTGATTGGTTTGTAAAAAGAAGACTAGTTTTTAATGTTTGTTAAAAACTACAGTGTATTGTGAATAAGTTTGGCTTTTAATTACCGCAATATTTCACAACCTTTGTAAAGCTTGTAAAAGCAAAAAAATATCCTTAAATCTCATTAAAATAAAAATAGCAATGTCGCAAATTGAACCCATTTTACAGGAGAACAAAAATCGTTTCGTAATTTTTCCAATTAAACACCATGATATCTGGGAGTTTTATAAAAGTATGGAGGCTAGTTTTTGGACGGCTGAAGAAATTGATTTATCACAAGATTTAAATGACTGGAATAACAAGTTGAGTGATGACGAAAGATATTTCATCAAACATATTTTGGCTTTTTTCGCAGCTTCAGATGGAATTGTAAATGAAAATTTAGCAGAGAACTTTGTAAATGAAGTTCAGTATGCTGAAGCTAAATTTTTTTATGGTTTCCAAATCATGATGGAAAACATTCATAGCGAAACCTACTCGTTATTGATTGATACCTATGTTAAAGATGAAGCAGAAAAAGATGAATTATTCAATGCATTAGAAGTTTTTCCAGCGATTAAGAAAAAAGCGGATTGGGCTTTAAAATGGATTGATTCTGATTCGTTTGCAGAACGTTTAATTGCTTTTGCAGCAGTAGAAGGGATTTTCTTCTCAGGAGCATTTTGTTCTATTTATTGGTTGAAAAAACGTGGTTTGATGCCAGGTTTGACTTTTTCTAACGAATTAATTTCTCGTGACGAAGGAGTACACTGTGATTTTGCAGTGCATTTGCACAACAATCACTTGGTAAACAAAGTATCTAAAGAAAGAATCAGAACGATTATTGTGGATGCTTTAAATATTGAAAGAGAATTTATTACAGAATCATTACCAGTAAGTTTGATTGGGATGAATGCAGTATTGATGACACAGTATTTAGAGTTTGTTGCCGATAGACTTTTAGTAGAATTAGGTTGCGAAAGAGAATACAATACAGCAAATCCATTTGATTTTATGGATATGATTTCATTACAAGGAAAAACAAATTTCTTTGAAAAGAAAGTGGCTGAATACCAAAAATCAGGTGTGATGAATACTGATAATGATGCTCAGAAAATTTCTTTTGACGCTGATTTTTAATTAAAATACTGATTTTATAGCCCCGATAGCAGTGAAATTGAAAATCATCGAATACAGATGAAAATAAATACCAATGAGATAAATCCTTTTGTTTTTTTCTTTAAAAAAATAAAAGATTGAAACGGACAGCGGGATTAGCTTCAAATAAAAATTAGAATGCCGGGATTAGTTTCCCAAAACAAATTAACAAATACCCAAAAAATAGAAAAGGGATTTTCTGTTTTTTAAAAACAATCGAGCTTATGTATGTAATTAAAAGAGATGGTCACAAAGAACCAGTAATGTTTGACAAAATCACGGATAGAATTAAAAAACTATGCTATGGTTTGAATGATTTGGTAGATGCGGTTAAAGTGGCAATGCGTGTTATTGAAGGACTTTACGACGGAGTTTCGACATCAGAATTAGATAATTTAGCAGCTGAAACAGCGGCGTCAATGACAATTGCGCATCCTGATTATGCTCAATTAGCAGCTCGAATTGCTATTTCTAATTTACATTCGAATACTAAAAAATCGTTTTCTGAAACGATGGATGAAATGTATCATTATGTAAATCCAAGAAATGGACAAAAAGCACCTTTGTTATCCGAAGAAGTGCACAGAGTAATACAAGAAAATGCGGCTTTTTTAAATTCGCACATTATATATAACAGAGATTTTAATTACGATTATTTTGGTTTTAAAACACTAGAGCGTTCGTATTTATTGAAAATAAACGGAAAAATTGTAGAGCGTCCGCAACACATGTTGATGCGTGTATCTGTTGGAATTCACTTAGACGATTTAGACTCTGTTTTAGAAACTTATGACTTGATGTCTAAAAAGTTCTTTACACATGCAACGCCTACGTTGTTTAACTCAGGAACTCCAAAACCTCAGATGTCTTCTTGTTTCCTTTTAGCAATGAAAGATGATAGCATTGATGGAATTTATGATACGTTGAAAAACACAGCAAAAATCTCTCAATCAGCTGGTGGAGTAGGACTTTCTATTCATAATGTTCGTGCTACAGGTTCCTACATTCGTGGAACTAACGGAACTTCAAACGGAATTGTTCCTATGTTGCGTGTTTTTAATGATACAGCGCGTTACGTAGATCAAGGTGGAGGAAAACGTAAAGGTAGTTTTGCCATTTACATCGAAACTTGGCATGCTGATATTTTCGAATTTTTAGATTTGAAAAAGAACACAGGAAAAGAAGAAATGCGTGCTAGAGATTTATTCTTTGCTATGTGGACTTCGGATTTATTCATGAAACGGGTACAAGAAAATGGAAATTGGACTTTGATGTGTCCTAATGAATGTCCAGGATTGTATGATGTGTATGGAGAAGAATTTGAAGCATTATATACTAGTTATGAGTTAGCTGGAAAAGGAAGAAAAACCATCAAAGCACATGAATTGTGGGAGAAAATTCTAGAATCGCAAATTGAAACTGGAACTCCTTATATGTTGTACAAAGATGCAGCCAACCGTAAATCGAATCAAAAGAATTTAGGAACTATTCGTTCTTCTAACTTGTGTACGGAGATTATGGAATATACTTCTGCTGATGAGGTAGCGGTATGTAACTTGGCTTCGCTTTCGTTACCAATGTTTGTTGAAAATGGAGTTTTTGACCACGAAGCGTTGTATACTGTAACTAAACGAGTAACTAGAAACTTAAATAAAGTAATTGATAGAAATTATTATCCTGTAATAGAAGCAGAAAACTCTAACTTCCGTCACCGTCCTATTGGTCTTGGTGTTCAAGGTTTGGCTGATGCTTTCATTATGTTGCGTTTGCCTTTTACATCGGATGAAGCTAAAAAATTAAATCAAGAAATTTTCGAAACTTTATATTTTGCTGCCGTAACTGCTTCGATGGAAATGGCAAAAGAAGAAGGTCCTTATTCTACATTTGAAGGTTCGCCAATGTCTCAAGGAGAATTCCAACATAATTTATGGGGAATAAAAGACGAAGAATTGTCTGGTCGTTGGGATTGGGCTTCATTAAGAAAAGAAGTAGTTAAAAATGGGGTTCGTAACTCATTATTAGTTGCGCCAATGCCTACCGCTTCTACGTCTCAAATTTTAGGAAACAACGAAGCATTCGAACCATATACTTCTAATATTTATACGAGAAGAGTACTTTCAGGTGAATTCATCGTTGTAAACAAACATTTATTGCACGATTTAGTAGAGCGTGGTTTGTGGAATGAAACATTGAAACAAGAATTAATGCGTAATAATGGATCAGTTCAAGATCTAGACATTCCGCAAGATTTGAAAGAATTGTACAAAACAGTTTGGGAAATGTCTATGAAAGATATTATCGATATGTCTCGTCAACGTGGTTATTTTGTGGATCAATCGCAATCGTTGAACTTGTTTATGCAAAATGCCAATTATTCTAAATTGACATCGATGCATTTCTATGCTTGGCAATCCGGATTGAAAACAGGAATGTATTATTTGAGAACAAAAGCAGCAGTTGATGCCATCAAATTTACATTGAACAATGATAAAAAAGAACAGCCTGTTGCTGAAGAAGTTAGTACAGAGCCAATTAATATAGACGAATACAAAAAGATGATTCTACAAGCTCAAGCGGGCGGACCAGAAGATTGCGAAATGTGTGGTTCTTAATTAGAAAATAGAATAAAGAATAAAAAGAAGCAGCTATCATTTTGGTAGCTGTTTTTTTATTTTAAAACTGAAATAAATAAGTTAAGCAATTATATTTATTCCATTCAAAATCAATTCGTAAAGGCTGTCTTTGGTGTCGTCTTCTTTAATATTTACAGCTTTTGTTCCCTTAAAATGAAGGAAAGTCTCAAAGCCTTCTTTTACAGCATCTAAACAGGAATATTTAACGCAATAATCTAAAGCTAATCCGGTAACTTCTAGGGTTTTTATATTTTTATCTTTAAGATAGTCAGATAAGCCAGTGGAAATTTCTTTGTTATTATCATAAAATGAGCTGTAACTGTCTACTTCTATATTCAGTCCTTTTTGAATTATTTTGGTAGCACTTTTTGTGTTTAAAAGAGGATGAAATTCAGCACCAAGACTTCCTTGAACACAGTGATCTGGCCACATTATTTGTGGCAATCCATTAAGAATAATTTCTTCTCCTATATTTTTATGATTTGCAGAAGCAAAACTTTTGTGATTGTTAGGGTGGTAATCTTGTGAAAGAATTATTTCATCATAGTTATTGTTTGCTATTAGTGAATTAATGTATGGAATAATGCTATTCGCTTCAGGAACAGCGAGGTTTCCATTTTCGCAAAAATCGTTTTGTACATGTACAATTAATAACGCTTTTTTCATTTTCTGAATAATGAGTTTAATTTTACAATTATATTATTTTCTTTCCCCAATTTGCTGTCTCCACATGGCGTAATACAAACCTTTTTCGTCTAATAAATCCAGATGTCTTCCTTGTTCGATGATTTGTCCTTGTTCTAGAACAAATATTTTATCGGCGTGCATAATGGTAGATAATCGGTGGGCGATTAATACCGTAATTTGGTCTTGTTTAGAAGATATACTTCGAATAGTTTTGGTGATTTCTTCTTCGGTAATCGAATCCAAAGCAGAGGTAGCTTCATCAAAAAGCAATAAATGCGGATTTCTAAGCAAAGCTCTAGCAATAGACAATCGTTGTTTTTCTCCTCCTGAAACTTTTATTCCGCCTTCGCCAATAGTAGTGTGAATACCATTTTCGGCACGTTCCAATAAATTTTGACAAGCTGCCTTACGTAAAACGTCATTTATTTCTTCGTCGGTTGCATTGGGTTTTACAAATAATAAATTGTCTTTTATAGTTCCCGAAAATAATTGAGCATCCTGAGTTACAAAACCCAATTGTTGTCTTAATTCGTTCAGGTCAATTTCTTTAGCATTTTTTTCATTGTAGAAAATAGCGCCTTCGGCTGGATTGTATAAACCAACTAACATTTTAACTAAGGTTGTTTTTCCACTTCCCGATGGACCCACAAAGGCAATGGTTTCGCCAGCTTTTGCATCAAAAGAAATATTTTTTACTGCAAATGTACTTGCACTTTGATGCTTGAAGGAAACATTTTGAAAATTCAAATGATTGATAGCGCCAATTGTTTTTGGGTTTGCTGGAGTTTCTTCACTTTTGGAATTCATCAAATCGCCAAAGTTATCCATAGAAGCTTTTGTCTCGTTGTAAGTAGCAATTACATTTCCTAGCTCTTGCAATGGATTGAATAAGAAGAACGAAAAGAACATTAGCGTAATCAAGTCTCCTGGTTTGATTATGTCTTTAAAAATAAACATATAAAGAGCAAAAACTAAAGCAGTTCTCATAAAGTGAACTGTTGTTCCTTGAATAAAACTTAACGAACGGATGAATCGCACTTTTTTGAGTTCTAATCCAAGGATTTTAATGGTTGTATCGTTTAATCGGTTGACTTCTTGTTCTGTTAAACCTAAACTTTTTACCAATTCAATATTTCGTAAAGATTCGGTTGTAGCTCCTGCTAATGCTGTAGTTTCTCCAAGGATTTCTCTAGAAACTTTCTTGATTCTTTTGCCTAAAAAAGAGCTGATAAAAGCAATTACGGGAACAGTTACTAAGAATATTGGTCCTAAAAGCCAATGAATACTTATAGCATAAACTACGACAAATAGAATACCAACTATAGATTGAAAAATTAATGAAATAGCTAGTGTGATGAATTTTTCGCAATCAATTTTTACTTTTTGAAGTTTGCCTAAGGTTTCTCCGCTGCGTTGATCTTCAAAATCTTGAAAAGGCAGTTGTAATGCTTTTTTAATTCCATCGGTGTACATTTGCGCACTGGTACGCTGAATGATAATATTGGTAAAATAATCCTGAAAATTCTTTGCTATTCTTGAAACCATCGCAGCTCCTAATGATAATGCCAGCCAGCCTAAAACAGCTTTTGTAAAACTTAATTGATTGTGATTAAAGTTGGCTACTCCAACACCACATTCGTTTAATAACTTACCAATTATTATCGAATCAAATAAAGAAAAACACTGATTTATTGCTGCTAAAAAAAGCGCTATGTATAAAAGCGATTTGTGCGCTTTTATATAGGTGAATAAAATTTGCATAAAGAATGTATTAAAAAGAACAATTCAAACTAAAATAATTAGTTGGATTAAAGTTGCCACAAATTTAGAATATAAATATCGAAATATTTCGATGTATTGAAGAAGTTTATAGTGCTTATACAAGCTATATTAACAATTTAGAGTTTTAGATTTTTTAAAGAATTACACCAACGGTTAGTTGTATTATTTGTTTTAAAAAGAAGAAGCCCTAGTTGAATTGAATCGACTAGGGCTTCTTTAATAAATAAAGGAAATATAATTAGGTAGTTACTGCGTTCTCAACAGTTAAACGCATTTTTTTAGCAGCATTAACCATTTCGATTAAAGCTTTTTTAGTTTCTTCCCAGTGGCGGGTTTTTAAACCACAATCAGGATTTACCCAAAGTTGGTTTGCAGGAATAACAGCTGCTGCTTTTTCTAGCAAATGAACCATTTCTTCATGAGAAGGAACACGTGGCGAGTGAATGTCGTAAACACCAGGTCCAATTTCGTTTGGATATTTAAAATCAGCAAAAGCATCTAATAATTCCATTTGCGAACGCGAACATTCAATTGTAATCACATCGGCATCCATATCGGCAATGTTTTGAATGATATCATTAAATTCACTGTAACACATGTGCGTGTGAATTTGTGTGTCATCAGCAACACCACTAGCCGAAATTCGGAAAGCTTTAATTGCCCAATCCAGATAATTAGCCCATTCTTCTTTGCGTAAAGGCAATCCTTCACGAATAGCGGGTTCATCAATTTGAATAATTTTGATTCCTGCTTTTTCTAAATCAACTACTTCATCGCGAATGGCAAGCGCGATTTGAGTACAAGTTTCAGAACGGGCTTGATCATTTCGAACAAACGACCATTGCAAAATAGTTACAGGACCTGTTAACATTCCTTTTACCCATTTTGGAGTTAAAGATTGTGCAAATTCAGCCCATTTAACGGTCATTGGATTTGGACGAGAAACATCACCATAAATAACGGGTGGTTTTACACAACGGCTACCGTAACTTTGAACCCAACCGTTTTTGGTAAAAGCAAATCCAGCTAACTGTTCGCCAAAATATTCCACCATGTCATTGCGTTCAAATTCCCCGTGAACTAAAACATCAATTCCAGATTCTTCTTGAAAACGAATGGTCTCTTCGGTTTCTTTTTGCAATAAATCATTGTATTGTTGCAGAGTTAATTCTCCTTTTTTGAATTTCGCTCTCCAACTTCTTACTTCAGGAGTTTGAGGAAATGAACCAATTGTTGTGGTTGGGAACAAAGGAAGATTTAAAGCTTCGGCTTGTTTTTCTCTTCTTATAGCAAATGAATTTGTTCTTTGAGAATCATTTTCTTCAATAGAAGCTACTCTGTTTTTAACAGCTTCGTTATGAATTAAATTAGAGCTTTTACGGTTTTTGTTAGCGATAGTGTTCGCTTCAAAATGTGCTTGGTCATTTTCTTTAATTTCGCCTGAAGCTAAATTTCTAAGCACAACCACTTCATCCACTTTTTGTTTGGCGAAAGCCAACCATTGTTTGATTTCAGCACTTAGATTTTCTTCATTGGTTTCTAAATCTAAATCGCAAGGCGAGTGAATCAAAGAGCAAGATGGGGCAATTAAAATACGCTCTTTTCCTAAAGCCGCTACTGCTTTTTCGATAAGCGCTACTGAATTTTTGAAATCATTTTTCCAAATGTTTCTTCCGTCAACTACACCCAATGAAAGATGAACGTTTTCAGCCAATTGATTCGACTCTAAAATATCATCTAATTGTGATGGACAACGCACTAAATCTAAATGTAAAATGTGTACCGGAAGCGCTAAAGCGGTAGCGATATTTTCGCCAAAACAATCAAAATAATTCGCCAAAATCACTTTGATATTTGGAAAACGCGTGTTGATTTTGTTGTAGGTATGTGTAATGGCTTTTCTTTCGTTATCCGTTAGATTCAATGCTAAGAAAGGCTCGTCAAACTGAATGTATTCGGCTCCTTCTTGTTGTAATTTCTCGATAATTTCGAAATAAACAGGCAAAAGTTGGTCTAAAAGTTCAATTCTATGAAAACCTCCTTGTTTTTCTTTTCCTAGTAATAAATAAGAAACGGGGCTGATAATAACTGGTTTTGTATTAAATCCAGCTTTTTTTGCTTCGGTAAATTCGTCAACAATTTTTGAAGAGAATAACTTAAACTTTTGATTTTTTGTAAATTCAGGAACAATATAATGGTAGTTGGTGTCAAACCATTTGGTCATTTCCATGGCAACCACATCTTGTCCTTCTTTTTGAGAACCTCTAGCCATGGCGAAATATAGGTCTAAAGCCGTATTTTGCGAAGCATAGTTTTTATATTGTTCCGGAATATTGCCAAGAGTTAATGACAAGTCCAATACTTGGTCGTAAAATGAAAAGTCATTGGAAGGAATTAAATCAATTCCAGCTTCGGCTTGTAATTTCCAGTTGGCTAAACGGATCTGTTTTCCAGTTTCTAGCAATTCATCGGCAGTGATTTTTCCTGCCCAATACAGTTCGTTTGCTTTTTTTAGTTCTCTATTGCTTCCAATTCTTGGGTAGCCTAAATTATTTGTCTTCATAATTTTTTTTAGTATTTTTTACTTTACAAATGTATTGTGTTGGTAATTAATACTGAATCATTGTGATTTATTAAGTAAATAGAGTTGTAAAAATGTATTTTTGTAGTTTTTAAAACTAAATAGTCTTCAAAAAAATCATTTTTGCAGTAAAATATACTATGGAAAATCTAGATGCAACGGATATTCAAATCCTAAAACGACTTCAAGCCGACTCTAATATCAACATAAAAGAGCTGGCAAGTGAATTGTTCTTGACGGCAACTCCTGTTTATGAGCGTATCAAAAGACTCGAACGCGAAGGTTATATTATGAAATATGTAGCTTTATTAGACAAAAAGAAGCTCAATCTTGGGATGACGGTTTTTTGTAATGTTCGATTGAAAGAGCATGCTAAAAATGTAGGAGCTAATTTTGTGAAAGATATTGTTGCATTGCCGGAAATCATCGAATGCTACAATATTGCGGGAGATTATGATTTTATGCTTAAAATTCTAGTAGAAGATATGGCGAGTTATCAGGATTTTGTGATGAACAAATTGTCAACCATTGAAAATATTGGTAATACGCAAACCATATTTGTGATGGGGGAAATCAAAAATAGTACGGAGTTGAATTTTTAAAAAAGGTATAAATTAATTCAAGTTGCTCTTTTTTATAAAAAGGAACAACTTGAATTAGATATAAAGTTATACGTTAGATAAAAAAGCATCAATCCATTCAGATTTTGGTTTGAAAACTTCATTAAGAATCATTGCTAAGCGAACTCCTCCTTTTTGTAATTGTTTTTGAACTATTGGGAAATTGTGATACATGTATTTGTAGCCTAATTTTTCATCGGGTTGTACGCCTTCATATACAGATAATGCTAGTTGTCTGGTTTCATTTACCCAATCCAATAAAGTTCCTTTTTCTATTTCTTTAATTTGATCATCAGACAAAGCGAGGTTGTTTTTTGATAGTTCGGAGTAACTCATTTGGTAATCATCAATCATATCAGAATCCCAAACGCGATGCAGATTGGAATTTTGTCCAAACCATTTTACATTAACAGTATTTCCACCTTTATCAGCAGTATTGCCAGCATGCAAAGGCATGTGTAAATCGCCCACAAAGTGAATTAACATCTTTAAAGCGAATGCTTTTTCTTCTTTTGTGATTGTTTCTGAACGAATATTCAAGATACAGCTTTTAATGCCTTGCAAAATATCACCTTCAGGATTGATAGCATCTTCTTTATATTTTTTGTTACCAATAAAATTTACATAATGCCAAGAAGCATATTGGTCGTATTTTTCGTCACTTCGAATGTCATCTGCGTAGACAGAAACTGCAGCTATAGAAGCATTATCTAGTAGATTATTTATTTTTTTGAATGTACTTTTTTGTAAATAATTAGATGCAATTTCTCCAACTGCTCTATGTCCTGTTTTCCCCCAGTTAGGACTGGAAAAAGCGGTAAAATTTATGCTAATAATCAATAAAAGAATTAACTTTTTCATACTCTTCTTGTTTTATAAATAGTTTGCTAAGAAATGAAAAATTAAAAAATTCTCAATTAAGCTATTGTATCCAAAAGGTTATGTTTTTTGAGATGAAATGGTAATTGATTAGTAGTAATAATTTAAGTTTATCCAAATAGCTTTTGAATGATATATTCAATGAAAAATTCGATTTAGTATGTTTTGTTTTTATGTTAAGTAACTGTAAGTTAACTATTATTGTTTCTTGTGATTAATATTAAAGAGTGTTTTTAGAACTAGATTTGAGGTTATTGGCCAATTATTATGTTTGTTTTTTTAGCTTTTAATTTACGTAGTTAATTTCTACTTAAAATTTAGTTAATGATTTGGATTTGTTTTTATAAAACTGGCGTAACTCTCGCTGCGGTTATAACTTTTAGTTTTACAGCTCAAATTAAACTAAAAAATAATGAAGAAAATTGTACTAATTGCGGTATTAACCTTAATCTGTTTGACTAAGATATATTCGCAAAACAAGAAATTAATTTCAGGAAATATTAAAGACGAAAAACAAAATCCTTTAATTGGAGCTTCAATAGTAATAGAAGGAACAAATGAAGGAACAATTACAGATGGTGAAGGGAATTTTCAATTTAATACAGATAAAAAAGAAGGAACATTATTAGTTTCAATTATTGGTTATCTACCAAAAAAAGTTTCTTTCAATGCGAGTAATTCAAATAACATTGCGGTAGTTTTAGAAGATTCGACTTTAGGTTTAGATGAAGTACTTGTGTTTTCATCAAGAGCAGTCGATAGAAAAACACCTGTGGCAGTTTCTACTATCAAGAAACAAGATATTGAGTTAAAACTTGGAAATCAAGAATTTGTTGAAATATTAAAATCGGTTCCAGGAGTTTATGCCAGTAGAGAAGGCGGAGGATTTGGAGATGGAGAAGTTACTATGAGGGGATTCAATTCCGAGAATGTTGCAGTTTTGATAAATGGAATTCCCGTGAATGACATGGAAGGTGGGCGCGTATATTGGTCTAACTGGACTGGTTTAGGAAGTGTTACTTCATCCATTCAGGTTCAAAGAGGTTTAGGAGCATCAAAGGTTGCGGTTCCATCTATAGGAGGAACTATAAATACGATTACGGATAATACTGATGCCGAAGAAGGAGGTCAAGTGAGCTACAGCGTTGGAAACAACAATTATCAAAAAGTAGGTGTCAAACTTTCTACAGGATTGATGGATAATGGATATGCTGCAACTGTTTATGCTGATAAGATTTCTGGAGATGGTTATGTTGATGGAACTCCATTTGAGGGTGTTTCTTATTTTGCTAGTATTTCTAAAAGATTTAATGAAAAACACCGATTGGTTTTTACAGCTACTGGGGCAACTCAAAGACACGGACAACGTTTTGATCGTTTGTCTATACAAGAGTATAGATCCAGTGATAGGGGAATTAAATTAAATAAAGGCTGGGGATATAAAAATGGTCAGTTGTTTCCTTTGAGTGAGAATTTTTTCAATAAACCTTTGATTTCCTTGAATCACTATTGGACCATAAATGCTAATAATAAGATTGCTACAGCAGTATATTATTCTTCAGGAAAAGGTGGAGTGAATTTTGAAGATGGTGCCGATAAAGGAAAACTTACTGGTACTAATGCGTATCGTTTAGGAACGTTTGGTCCGGTTGATGTAGATCGCGTGGTTGATGAAAATATTGCTAATGGCGAATCTACTGCTATTATTCAAACTACTGCTAATGATCATATTTGGGCTGGAATTATCAGTACTTTAAACAGTAAAATCAATGACCGTTTTGCTTTTATAGGTGGTTTAGATTATCGTTATTATAAAGGGATTCACTATAAAAAAGTGGATGATTTGTTAGGTGGACAATTTTACAAAGACAATAGCGATGTAAATAACCCAAACAAAGCTGCTGTAGTGGGAGATAAAATAGGTTTTTACAATGATGCCTTTGTTAATTGGTATGGTAGCTTTGCACAATTAGAATATAATGAAGATAAGTTTTCAGCTTTTGTTGCTTTGAACGGTTCAAATACAACTTATAGAAGATTAGATTACTTTAAAAAATTAACTACTGATCCGACCAGAGAAACAGATAACGTAAATTTTATAGGGTATGGCGCTAAAACAGGTGCTAATTATCGTGTAGATGGGTATAGCAATTTTTTTGCAAATGTTGGTTATTTTGAAAGAGCACCTTATTTTTCTGCAGTTTGGGCATCCAATAATAATGATCAAACAAATAAAGATGCTAAAAATCAAAAAATATTTAGTGTTGAATTAGGGTATGGTTTACGTCTTCCAAAGTTTGCTGCCAATGTAAATTTATACAGAACGCAATGGAATGATAGAACACAAACAGATACTAGAACGGCTTTAAATGTAACAACTAATGAAACTGAAGTTGTTTATACAAATATTTTAGGAGTAAATGCTTTGCATCAAGGAGTTGAAGTTGATTTTGAATACCGTCCAACAACTGATTTTACGCTTACTGGAATGGTATCTTTAGGAGATTGGAAATGGAAAAATGATGTTACTGCTGTAATTACAGATTCGGATCAAAACGTAATAAGTAACCTGAATTTATTTATAAAAAATCTTCCTGTGGGACGTTCAGCGCAAACTACGGCAGCTTTAGGAGCTAAATACTCTTTGACACCAAAAACAAGTTTCAATATCGACTATAATTATTATGATAGATATTATGCCGATTTCAATCCAAGTAATCGTACTACTGTAGCTCCAGATCCTTGGAAAGTGCCTAGTTTTCATTTGTTTGATGCTTCTATTTTGCATAAAATCAAAATTTTAAGTTTAGATGCTAAAATAATTGCTCGTATGAATAATGTGTTCAACACAGAATACATTACAAGAGCCAATGATAATGACGGTACAGCTCAAGGAGCAACCGTGTTTTTTGGTCCTGGAAGATCGTTTAGTATCAGCTCAATCATTAATTTCTAATATAAAACATTATGAAAAATTTAAAATATTTATTCCTTTTTCTGAGTATAGGATTCCTATCATGTGAAAGCGAATTAGAAAAAACGTACGATGAATTAGGAAACATTCCTAGTCCTGTAAAAACTGACTTAAAATATACTCTTGTTGATGCTGATTATGCCGGAATTGATCCAACTTCAAAAACGGATGATTACGAAAAGTACAAAGGAATTCCATCTGAAGAAGATGCAGTGGCAAAAATTCCAGCTATTATCCTTAAAAAATTAGTTCGTGTTGAAGGTGCAATTGCAGTGGTTAATTACAATTTGTATCGCCCTAGTGCAACAATAACTGCTACAACAGCGTATACTGTTTCTGCTGATGATTATATTAGCCAAGGAGGAAATATTGCGAAATTTGGAAATTTTTCAAATGAAGCTGATATTATAAAGTTTTTGAAATATAAATTTCCTTCAGCAGCCAAAGGAAATGTAATCAAATTGACTTATAAAGCTCAAAATATAACAGACCCTGTTACTAAAAGTTTTTTATTCAATAACAATTTAACTTGGGAAACTACATTTGCTTTATCAGCAGCAAATTATACAACATTAGGACAGTCTTTTGCTAATTTTTCAGATAAAGCTATTGCCGAAAAAAGAATAGCTATCTACTTGAAATCTACTGAAAAACCATTTGCAAATGCTGGAGATATTCAATCTGTAATTTATGTTTATTCTTATGTAGATAGCAATAATGTTAGAAAAAATGAAGATACTTTGTTGCAATACCAATACGATGGAACAGAATGGAAAGTTATTCCTTTAACAACTCAACAAATATCTAATTTTAAATTTAAGAATGGAATTTGGGTATCTAATAATATAATCAAATATACGTTTGTAACAGCTGATTATGCTGCTGCTGCCGCAGGATTAGCTTCAGATACAACTATTGCAAATCAAGTTAATAATCTGTCTAGTTTTGGTAATTTTAATAGAACTACAGGAACTACAGGCTGGGATGATGCTGCTATGTTAAAAGCTTTAAATGTTGTTTTAAAGAAAAACTTTCCAGATGCAGAAGTAGATCAGGAATTCTTAGTAACTGCGAATGTTTACAAAGGATCATCTACTACCGAAAGTTTTACAGTAGTATTAGATAGTAGTAAACAGTATATGTATTTAAAAATATAATATTGCAACAAGAGTTGTCTTAATCCAAGATGGCTCTTGTCTTATAAAAGATTCTTAAAAAATAACTTCTTTAACTCGAGTTGCTAGTTTTGTTTTACAAAGTTAGCAACTCGAGTTTTTTATCTTTAGAAAGTCCTAAAATAAAATGTATTTTTGATTTCTTTAAATGAAAATCTAATATCAAATGAACTGGGAACAACTTTTATCTTTAAAACGACAAGGCGATACAAGCAAACGATTACGAATTGAACAGGATGATACTAGATTAGGATTTGAAGTAGATTATGATCGTATTATATTTTCGGCCGCTTTTAGAAGTTTACAAGATAAAACTCAGGTAATTCCGCTTTCTAAAACTGATTTTGTGCATACTCGTTTGACACATAGTTTAGAAGTTTCGGTTGTAGGACGTTCTTTAGGACGTTTGGTTGGGAAGAAAATCATAGAAAAATATCCACATTTAAAAGAAGTTCATGGTTTTCACATGAACGATTTCGGTGCTATTGTCGCGGCGGCTTCTTTGGCACATGACATTGGGAATCCACCTTTTGGTCATTCGGGAGAAAAAGCCATTGGAGAATATTTTTCGAATGGAAAAGGAAAAAAATACCAAGAATATTTAACTCCAAAACAATGGCAAGATTTAATTGATTTTGAAGGTAATGCCAATGGTTTTTCGGTTTTGACTTCTAGTCGTCCGGGAATTGAGGGCGGACTCCGAATTTCGTATGCTACTTTAGGTGCTTTTATGAAATACCCAAAGGAAAGTTTACCTAAAAAACCAACTCGAAATATTGCTGATAAAAAATACGGTTTCTTTCAGGCTGATAAAGTTTTCTTTCAAGAAGCAGCAAAGGATATGGGGTTGATTCCAAATAAATCTGGAGATGATATTGGTTTCGAAAGACATCCGCTGGCTTATTTGGTAGAAGCTGCAGATGATATTTGTTATACCATTATTGATTTTGAAGACGGAATTAATTTAGGTTTAGTTTCTGAAGATTTTGCTTTGGAATACTTGATTAAATTAGTGAAAGATAGTATTGATACTAAAAAATACAAAACTCTTGAAACTAAAGAAGACCGAATTAGTTATTTGCGAGCACTAGCTATTGGTAGTTTGATTAATGATGCGGTAAAAGTTTTTATTGCTAATGAAGAATCTATTTTAGAAGGAAAATTCCCTTTTGCCTTAATGGATAAGAGCAAGTACAAAGCGCAGATGGACGATATTATCAAAATCAGTATTGATAATATTTACCAAAGTAGAGAAGTTATCGAAAAAGAATTGGTTGGTTACCAAATTATCCAAACTTTATTGGATAAGTTTATTACAGCTTATGATAATAAATTCAATGGGGCAGCTTCTAATTATGATAGGCTTATCTTGAAATTATTGCCAGAAAAACACCATCTTGAAAAAGAAGCTTTGTACGATCGCTTGTTGCATATTTGTCATTATGTTTCGCTATTAACTGATGGAAATGCATTGGAATTATACGAAACAATAAATGGTAGAAAGAAAAGATAATGCATTAAAAAGCATAAGTAATTCCTACGCCTAAAACTTGTTTTATTTGCGTTTTTGGACCTTCGGTAACTTGAACTCCAGCTACTTCTGTTTTGTTTTTGATATCGTCATCGTATATAATTCTAGTGCCAATATTAGCTTTTACATATTGGTTTACTACTAAATTCAAAGCTAAATCGCAGTCTACGTCAACATTTCCAAATTTATTGATGTAGTCTGAATAGAGACTTACATTGCTTACAAAGATCACATTTTTGTAAATTTCACTTTTATAATGATTAGTTACTAAAATACCTACCTCATTTTTAGCTCTTCTTCCTCTTTTTAGAAGAGTTCCGTCTTCATTATAAATTGCTTTTTCAACACCAAAAGCTCCCATGTCGGCTAAATCTTGATCCCAAACTAAGGTTGCTTTGTAGGTAAAAGGAGAGGCGTAAAAAACAAAATCTTTATCTTTTGTACTGTATTCTGCTCCTGTTCCTAAAAACATATAAGCTGGTGCAAAAAGTCTAGAAATAGGATTGTCTTTATTTGGATATTTGTATCCGTTAGTCAACTGAGTATTGAAATTAAGTTTTCCAGAATGATACCAATTACTTTTTGGGTCTCTTCGGTATCCAAAAGTAGAGTTGAATCGAAAAGCATCATCTGTTTTTCTAACCTCAATTCCATCTTGTTTATTCATTCCGTATCTGATACTGAGTTCGTTAACCCATTTGGTGTATTTTCTTTCGTAAGTTCTATAAAAATCACCTTTGATAAGCCCAGAAACGGAGCTAGTTCCACCAGCACTCCAGTTTACAAAAGCAATTTCGGAAATATCAAATCCAAGTACATTTTTAGAAGTCCAATGAGAATAATGAGGCTCTATTTTTACAACTTCTGGAAGATTAACTATTTTTGCAAAACTATATTTTAATTTAGGAGGAGCAGGTTTTCTATAAAAATTATCATGTAATACCGGTAGGATTACTATTTTAATACTATCGTTTTTAATTGTATCTCCAATGGTAATAAATTGAGAAAAACTTTGTGTACTAGTAATAAATGTTAGTAATAGAATAAGAAGGGTTAGTTTTTGTATTTTCATTATCAAATCGAAATTTTAGTTGCGCAAATTACTTGTTTATATAACTTAAAAAAAGTGATTTTAGTGTTTTAACGTCAATTCCGCAATTTTGTTGTAATTGATTTACAGTTCCCTGTTCAATATAATTATCTGAAATTCCTAATGTTTTAATAGTAGTCTGATAATTATTTTGTGCAGCAAATTCGAGAATTCCACTCCCGAAGCCACCAATAATTGTGCCATCTTCTATTGTAATGATGAATTTGTGATTTTTAAATATTTCGTGTAATAAATTGCTGTCTAATGGTTTTACAAAAGCAAAATCATAGTGGGCAATTTCATCTGGATTTTCAATTTCTTCTAATGCTAAGCTTACATTGTTGCCAATAGTTCCAGTAGATAAAACAGCTATTTCGGAACCTTTTTTAAGGCAATTTGCTTTTCCAATTGTAATTTCTTGATAGTGACCAAAATGCTCTTTTTTCCAATCGGAAATAATCCCACGACCTCGTGGATAACGAATAGCAATTGGATGTTTCAAACCTAGTTGAGCAGTGTATAAAATGTTTTGCAATGCAATTTCGTTTGCAGGAGCATAAATAATTAGATTAGGAATACAACGCAAATAAGCGATATCAAAAACGCCCTGATGTGTGGCTCCATCTTCGCCAACAAGTCCTGCTCTGTCCAAGCAAAATATCACAGGTAAATTTTGCAAAGCTACATCATGAATGACTTGGTCGTAGGCTCTTTGTAAAAATGTAGAATAGATATTGCAAAAAACTATTAAGCCCTGAGTTGCCATTCCGGCTGCTAAGGTTACGGCATGTTGCTCGGCAATACCCACATCAAAAGCACGTTCAGGCATAGCATTCATCATGAATTTTAGCGAGCTTCCCGAAGGCATAGCAGGTGTGATTCCTACTATTTTTTTGTTTTTTTGTGCCAAATCTAAAATGGTCAAGCCAAAAACATCTTGGTATTTTGGTGGAAGATTCTCTTCTGATTTTGGGATGATTTCTCCAGTCAAAGCATCAAATTTTCCAGGAGCATGGTATTTCACTTGGTCTTGTTCTGCTTGCTGTAAACCTTTTCCTTTGGTAGTAATTACATGTAGAAATTTAGGTCCTTTTATTTTCTGTAAACGTTTTAATTCTTTTATGACCGCAAAAATATCATTGCCATCAATTGGTCCCGAATAATTAAAATTCAAGGATTTAATCATGTTGTTTTGCCTTGGATTCTTGCCTTCTTTTACGGCGGTAAGATAGTTTTTCAAAGCACCAACACTTGGATCGATTCCGATAGCATTGTCGTTTAGGATTACTAATAAATTAGCATCGGTAACACCAGCGTGATTCAATCCTTCAAAAGCCATTCCTGATGCTATCGAAGCATCGCCAATTACTGCAATGTGTTGTTTTTCGAAATCACCATTTAAATTAGATGCAATTGCCATTCCCAAGGCTGCAGAAATAGAAGTAGAAGAATGACCTACGCCAAAAGCATCATAAATACTTTCACTCCTTTTGGGGAAACCTGAAATCCCACCTAATTGTCTGTTAGTATGAAAAATTTCTCTTCTGCCAGTTAGGATTTTGTGTCCATAAGCTTGATGGCCAACATCCCAAATTAACGCGTCATCGGGAGTGTTAAATACATAATGCAAGGCTATGGTTAATTCGATTACACCCAAACTAGCGCCCAAATGTCCTTCTTTTACAGAAACAATATCAATAATAAAGTCGCGTAATTCCTGCGCTACTTGTGGAAGTTGCGCTTCGTCAAGTAGGCGTAAATCAGTTGGTGTAGTTATGTTTGAAAGCAAATTATCGGTCATAAGGCAAATGTACGATTTGAAATTGTATTTTTGTTTTATGGAAAACATTTTCACCGATGAATATTTTATGAAAAAGGCTTTACAAGAAGCCGAAATGGCTTTCGAAAAAGGCGAAATCCCTGTAGGTGCAGTTATTGTAGTCAATAATACCATCATTGCGCGCAGTCATAATTTAACCGAAATGCTGAATGATGTTACAGCTCATGCCGAAATGCAATCCATAACGGCTGCGGCTAATTATCTTGGCGGAAAATACCTAAAAGATTGTACGTTGTATGTGACTTTAGAACCTTGCCAAATGTGCGCAGGTGCTTTGTATTGGAGTCAAATTTCTAAAATTGTTTTTGGAGCTAGCGATGCACAACGTGGTTTTATGACTCTGGGTACAAAACTGCATCCCAAAACAACCGTAATTTCTGGAGTTATGGCTAATGAAGCTGCGGATTTAATGAAGCGTTTTTTTGCTTCTAGGAGGAAATAGTTTAATTCTTTGAATCTAGAAAGAAGGATATTTCATGGTTTTGTTTTAATAAGTTTATTAAAAATCCTATATTTACTACAAATTAATTATTGTTTATTTAGTTATTACTCATTACTAAATTGCTAGGTCTATACTTTAACGCTTTATCTCTTCAAAAATGAAAATAAAAGGATTTGTTTTTGTGTTTCTTTCTTTTTTAATACTTCAAGGATGTGCTAAAAAATCAGTAGCTGATTTTAATTCTGATTTTTCTTTATTTAAAGAATTTATTTCTAATTTTTCGGGAGGAATTGTTTCGACAAAATCAGATATTCGAGTTGTTTTAGGCTTTAATAAAAGTGAATGGAAAGCCAACCAGGTTTTGGATAGTGATTTGTTCGATATTTCGCCTAGTGTAGATGGAAAAGTGATTGCTTTATCTGGGAATACAATTGCTTTTGTACCTAAAGAAAAATTAAAACAAAATACAGCTTACCAAATCACGTTGCATTTGTCTAAGCTGATAAAAACTCCAAAAGAATTGGAGGATTTTAATTTTACCGTAAAAACGATAAAGCAGGATTTTATTGTTTTTACAAATGATATTCAATCGTATAATAAAGATTCTCAATATTTAAATTGTGTTTTAAAAACGGCAGATGTTGTCGATTTAGAATCAGTCATAAAACTTGTTTCTGCAAAGCAAAATGGAAATAATTTAGCGGTTAAATTCAATAAGTCAATCCGTTCAGGAACAGAATTTAGTTTTATTATTGACAAAATTCAGCGTCTAAGTACGGAGAGTAAAGTTGAAATTGATTTTGATGAGAGCGTTATAGATGTTGATGATAAAGATAAAATTGAATACACAATTGCGGCAAAGAATGATTTTAAAGTCATAAAAGTGGATGTTCCTGAAGGGAATAATCAGACTTTGGCAATCAATTTTTCAGAGCCTTTGCTGAAAGGACAAGATTTTAGAGGATTAATTTCGATACAAAACACACGAAATTTAAAGTTTAGTGTACAAGGCAATTTATTAAAAGTATTTTTCAATAATCAAGCGGAGGCTGAACCTAAAACGGTTAATGAAGCTTCGGCTACCGTGGATAGTGCGTCAGTAACTCCTGTTGTGGCTTATGTAGAACCAAAAGGAGAACAACCGCAATTACTGACAGGAGAATTATTAGTAGAAATTTTTAGAGGTATAGAAAGTGCGTATGGTCAAAAAATGAATAAAGATTACACCACTAAAATTTCCTTTGATCAAATAAAACCAGGAGTTCGATTTGTGAAAAATGGAACTATTTTGCCAAGTTCTAACAATCTTAAACTCAATTTTGAAGCTGCTAATTTGAGTTCGGTTGATGTAAAAGTATATAAGATTTATAAAAATAATATCCTTCAATTTCTGCAAGATAATCAAATTAATGGGAATCAAAATTTAAAACGAGTTGGGCAGCCAGTAGCTAAAACAACGATTAATTTAAAAGAAAATTCATTAGTAAATACCAGTAAATGGAATACCTACGCTTTAGATTTATCTCAGATAATCATGCCAGAACCTGGTGCTATTTATCGAGTGGAATTTTCATTTAAAAAGGCATATTCGTTGTATAAGTGTGCAAATTTAGTTCCAGATGAAAATCCAGAACCTGAAGAAGAAATTGACGAAGATGATGTAAATTATAGTAATTCAAATTATTATGATGATTACTATTACGAGAATTACAATTGGGATGAAAGAGAAGATCCTTGCACGAATTCGTACTATTATAATAATAAAATTGGAACCAATATTTTAGCTTCTGATTTGGGTGTAATTGCAAAACGAGGAACAGACAAATCCTATTTTTTTGCTGTAAATAACATTGTTACTACTGACCCCGTTGCTAATGCTAAAATCGAATTGTATAGTTTTCAACAACAAAAGCTAGAAGAGATAACGACGGATAGTGATGGAATTGCTACTTTTCAACTGAATAAGTATGCCTATTTTGCTATTATCACCGAAGGTAAGAGTGCAACTTATGTTAAACTAGACGATGGGAATTCATTATCAGTAAGTAATTTTGATGTGGCTGGTGAGACTTTGCAAAAAGGTTTGAAGGGATATATTTATGGAGAAAGAGGCGTTTGGCGTCCTGGAGATAATGTCTATCTTTCATTTGTGTTGAATGATGCCGCGAATAAATTGCCAGCGTCACATCCTATAAAACTTAGGATTTCTGATCCTAATGGTAAAGTGATTTACCAAAATGTTCAAAAAATAAATGATTTGAATCATTATGCTTTTGTTTTTAAAACGGATGCTGATGCACCAACAGGAAATTGGGAAGCGATGGTAAGCGTAGGAGGAGCAAGGTTTTATAAGAGTTTAAAAATTGAGACCATAAAACCCAATCGCTTGCGAATTAAAAATAGTTTTAAAAATGCGGTACTTTCGGCTTCTTATCCTAATTCTAGTAATCTGGAAGTGACTTGGCTTCATGGTGCAGTTGCTAAAAACTTGAAAGTGGAAATGCAAGCTAAATTTTCGCAACAACGAACTACATTCAAGAATTATCCCAACTACGTTTTTGATGATTTGGTGCGTAAATTCAATACAGAAGAGATAAATATTTTTTCTGGTAAAGTAGATGAAAATGGGAAAGCAAGTGTAGTTATTCAGCCAAAATTACAGGAACAAGCTCCTGGAATGTTAAAAGCGGCATTTATCACTAAAGTATATGAGGAAGGAGGAGATTTTAGTTCGGATGTAATTGCTACTACCTATTCGCCATATAAAACTTATGTAGGACTTAAATCTCCTGAGCCTAATAAATACGGTACATTAGAAACAGGAAAGAACAACCGATTTGATGTAGTAACTGTCAACGAAAAAGGAAATCCAGTAGCGGTGAAAAACTTAGAAGTGAAAATTTTCAAGGTCGAATGGAGATGGTGGTGGGATGCTTCCGAAGATAATCTTTCTAATTATAATGCTTCAAATGCAACAACTTCTTATAAAACAATATTTGTAAATACCGATTCAACAGGAAAAGGAAGTTTTCAGTTTTCGGTTGGAGAAGAGGAATGGGGTAGGTATTTAGTACGTGTTTATGATGCAGCAGGAGGGCATGCAACGGCACAAACCGTTTTAATTGATTGGCCTATTTGGTCAGGAAAAACGAGAAATACCGATGCAGCAACCGCTAATATGTTGGTTTTTTCGACGGATAAGAAAAATTATTCGGTAGGCGAAAAAGCGCAAATTTCTTTTCCGTCAAGCGAAGGAGGAAGAGCTTTAATAGCTATTGAAAATGGAACTAAAGTGATACAAACACTTTGGGCAACGACCCAAAAAGGAGAAACTAAAGTTGAAGTGCCAATTACTTCGACTATGGCGCCAAATGTATTTTTTAATATTAGCTTATTGCAACCGCATGCGAATACTAAAAACGATTCGCCAATAAGAATGTATGGAATTGTTCCAATTGCTGTGGTAGATAAAAATACGATTTTGGAACCTAAAATTTCGATGCCTGAAGTACTGAAACCGGAACAAACATTCAATGTTAAGGTGAGTGAGAAAATGGGTAAGGAAATGACATACACGATTGCAATTGTTGATGAAGGTTTGCTAGACTTAACTCGATTTAAAACACCAAATGCTTGGGATAGTTTTTATAGTCGTGAAGCTTTAGGAGTAAAAACTTGGGATGTGTATGATGATGTGATTGGTGCTTATGGCGGAAAAGTAAATCAGATTTTTAGTATTGGTGGAGATCAGGATCTAGGCGGTGGCAAAGCAAAAAAAGCCAATCGTTTCAAACCCGTTGTTGTTTATCTTGGACCATTTGTTTTACCTAAAGGAGGAACAAAAACGCACCAAATAAAATTACCTAAATACATTGGATCTGTACGAACTATGGTAGTAGCAGCAGATGCTAAAACAAGTGCTTATGGTAGTGTAGAAAAAGCGACTCCTGTTCGCAGTCCTTTGATGGTTTTGGCTTCATTGCCAAGAAAAATTTCTCCTTCAGAAAAAGTAACCATTCCAGTTACTGTTTTCGCTATGGATAAAAATGTAAAAAATGTAAGCGTTCAAATAAAAACCAACAACGGATTAAAAGTGGTTGGAACAACAACACAAACATTGAGTTTTTCAGAACCAGATGAGAAAATGACCTATTTTAATTTAGAGGTTGGAGGAAAAACAGGAATTGGAAAGGTAACTATTACAGCAATTTCTGGAAAGGAGAGGGCTTCTTATGATGTTGAAATTGACATGACCAATCCAAATCCAATAACAAATACTTTTGAAGATGTCATTTTAGAGCCACATAGTACTAAAACTATTTCGTGGAAAACCTTTGGAGTGTTGGGGAGCAATAAGGCGCAACTGGAAGTTTCTTCAATGCCTACAATTGATTTTAATAGAAGATTGCAGTATTTAATTACTTATCCACATGGTTGTGTAGAACAAACTACTTCGGCTGTTTTTCCAGAATTGTATCTCAATGATGTGGTTGATATTGATGCTACTCAGCTGCAAAAGATTCAAAAAAATATTACTGCGGGTATTGTTAGATTAGGAGGGTTTCAATTAGCAAATGGAGGACTTTCGTATTGGCAAGGAAATGCTATTGCTGATGATTGGGGAACTTCTTATGCGGGACATTTTATGATTGAAGCCGAGAAAAAAGGCTATGTTTTGCCTATTAATTTTAAATCGAAATGGATTGCTTACCAACAAAGACAAGCAAAACAATGGCGATTTATACCGCAATATGGTAACGATTTAGCGCAGGCATATCGACTTTATACACTTGCTCTAGCAGGAGTTCCTGATTTGTCTTCGATGAACCGATTAAGAGAAACGGCAGCTATTTCTAATGAAGCGAAGTTGCGATTGGCTACTGCATTTGCTTTGGCAGGACAAAAATCGGCAGGAATGTCTCTGGTTTTAAAAGCTGATATCGATTCAGAAAAAACTAATTATGGTCGCTACTATTTCTATGGTTCAAGTGATAGAAATAGAGCTATGACTTTAGAAACTTTGGTTTTGTTAGGGCTAAAGCAAAAAGCATTTGAAACAGCTAAGCAATTAGCCGAAAATTTAGCAAGTGACCAATGGATGAGTACACAAACGACAGCTTATTGTTTATTCTCCATGTCTAAGTTTGCAAAAAATAATGGTAGTAAAGGAATTGCTGTACAATATAATAAAGATGGAAAAACTCAGCTTGTAAAAACGATAAAAGCTATTGCTAACCGTTCTTTGGAAGTTAAAACGGGAGATAATTTGCTAACAATAACCAATGCCAAAGACAATACTATTTATGTTCGAGTATTGAATAGTGGTATTCTTCCTGTTGGTGAAGAGCAAGTGGTACAAAATAATTTGGATGCAAAAATAATTTTTAAAAACCGTAAAGGAGCTATTATTGATGTTTCTAAAGTAAATCAAGGAACTGAATTCATCGCTGAGGTTACAGTGAAAAATTTAAAAAATGAGCGAGTTGAAAATGTGGCTTTATCTCAAATTTTACCTTCTGGTTTTGAAATTGTAAATACGAGATTCACTGATTATGGCGATGCAATTAACAACGTAACCGATTACATTGATATTCGTGATGACAGAACTAATTTTTATTTTAGTCTTCAAGCTCATGAGAAAAAGGTGTTTAGAGTGTTGTTGAATGCGTCTTACCTTGGGGAATATTACTTGCCTGGCTTACAATGTGAAGCAATGTATGATCATTCCTTTTTAGCAAGAACAAAAGGACAGTGGGTTGAAGTTGTGAAGTAACAGCTTACAAAACCTAACAGTTTTTTGAAACCTGTTAGGTCTTAACTAATAATTTCATAAATGAAAAAAGATGTTTTTGAACTGGGTTTCTACTATCATATTTACAATAGAGGAAATAATTCAGAAAATATTTTCCTTGAAGAGCGGAATTACAATTATTTCTTAATGTTGATACGGAAATATCTTTTGCCAATAGCAGATGTTTATGCCTATTGTTTGCTTAAAAATCATTTTCATCTTTTGATTCGAATAAAAGAAATGGAGGAGTTACCAGAAAAGTATCAGTCAAAAGTGCATTTGCCTTTTTCTAATTTATTCAATGCTTATGCAAAAAGTATTAATAAAACTTATGGTAGAGGTGGGAGTCTATTTCAAGAACATTTGAAAAGGAATCGTGTTGAAGATGAAGAATATTTAAAGCAATTAGTTATTTATATTCATCTGAATCCTGTAAAACATAAGTTTTCAAATAATTTTGAAAATTACCTGCATTCTTCTTACCGTTCGTATTTGTCTAATAAAGAAACTAATATTCAAAGGGATTTCATTCTAGAACTATTTGGAGGAATGGAAAATTTTAGATTCCATCATGATGAAAGTAAAATTAAATACGAAGGTGTAATTGCCGAAATTGATAGAATAGATGATTAAAATGTTTTTACAGCTAACAGCTTTTAAAAACCTGTTAGTTACGATTATAAATAAAATACTTTGAAAGATAAAATTATTGCGTTTTTTCGACGCCTTATTCATTGGATAAAACAAAATAAAATTAAATCATCAATAGCTTTTTTGCTATTGGTGGTTTATTATTTTTCATTGCCTAGAACTTTATTTCAAGAGCCTTATTCTACTGTGATTGAGAGTAAAGAAGGAGAGTTACTTGGTGCCAAAATTGCCAGAGACGGTCAATGGCGTTTTCCTGCACAGGATAGCATTCCTTATAAATTTAAAAAATGTATTGTTTATTTTGAGGACGAACATTTTTACCATCATCCAGGGTTTAATCCTATTGCAATGTTTAATGCCATGAAGCAAAATAGTGCAGCTGGAAAAGTAGTTCGTGGCGGAAGTACATTGACACAGCAGGTTATTCGTTTGTCAAGAAAAGGAAAAAACAGAACCTATTTTGAAAAAATAATAGAAGTTATTCTGGCTACAAGATTAGAGTTGCGTTTTTCGAAAGAAGCAATTCTCGGTTTGTATGTCGCTCATGCTCCTTTTGGAGGGAATGTAGTAGGACTTGAAATGGCTTCTTGGCGTTATTTTGGTGTACAATCACATCAATTATCATGGGCTCAATGCGCTACTTTAGCGGTTTTACCCAATGCGCCCAGTTTAATTTATCCAGGTAGAAACCAGCAAAAATTACGAGAGAAACGAGATAGATTGTTGTTGAAATTACAAAAAGAAGCTGTTATAGATAGACAAACGTATGAGCTTTCTATAGCGGAACCATTACCTCAAAAACCATTTGATTTACCGCAAATAGCTCCGCAATTATTGCAAAGAGTAGTTAGAAGTCAAGAAGGAAAACGTGTAAAAACAACAGTAGAAGTCGAGTTGCAAAACAGAGTAAATCAGATTGCGAAATATTATTACAATCAATACAAGCAAAATGAGGTCTATAATTTGGCTATTTTGGTAGTGGATATTTCCAATAGAAACATAATAAGTTATGTAGGCAATTCTCCCACAGATAACAATCATCAAAAAGATGTTGATATTATTGATGCGCCCAGAAGTACGGGAAGTATTTTAAAACCATTGCTTTATGCGGCAATGTTGGATGATGGAGAGTTGTTGCCCAATACTTTAGTTCCTGATATCCCAACGCAAATTTCAGGTTATGCTCCTCAAAATTACAATCTTACTTTTGATGGTGCAGTTCCTGCGCACAGAGCTTTGTCTCGTTCTTTGAATATTCCAGCTGTTTTGATGTTACAAGATTTTGGAGTAAATAATTTTTATGAAGAATTGCAAAAATTTAAACTTCATGATATATCTAAAGCCCCAGATCATTATGGGTTATCGTTAATTTTAGGTGGTGCCGAAAGTAATCTATGGGATTTGTGTAGAACTTATGCGGGTTTGTCTTCAACAGTAGATTATTTTAATGCAAATCAGGGAAAATATAGAACTAAAGAGTTTTCGGAATTGAATATTCAACATGATTTTAAAACTGATTTTGGTCAACAAAGCAATCAAAAGACAATTTTAGGAGCAGGATCCATTTGGTTAACCTATAACGCAATGGAAGAAGTCAATCGTCCAGAGGGAGACGAAGCTTGGAAGTTTTACGATAGTGCTTTAAAAATTGCTTGGAAAACAGGAACAAGTTTTGGTAATCGAGATGCATGGGCCATTGGAACAAACTCTAAATATGTAGTTGGGGTTTGGGTAGGAAACGCTACTGGAGAAGGAAGACCAACATTGACAGGAGTTACGAGCGCGGCGCCTATTTTATTTGATGTTTTTAATTTGCTGCCAAGAAAAAAGTGGTTTGCTACACCATACAAAGATTTGAGAGAAGTTGAGGTTTGTGCTTTGAGTGGGTATTTAGCTCAGGAAAATTGCCCGAAAATAAATCAACTTGTTTCTTTAAAAGGAAGCACTACAGCTATTTGCCCGTATCATAAAATAGTTCATTTGGATAAAACGGAGCAATTTAGGGTGAATAGCAGTTGTGAGAGTGTTGAAAATATGGTGGTAAAGAATTGGTTTGTTTTGCCGCCAGTTATGGAATGGTATTATAAAAGTCATCATATAGAATACCAATCTTTACCGCCTTTTCGAGAAGATTGCGCTGATACAACAACAGCATCGATGGACTTTATTTACCCTAAAACGAATAGCAAAATATATTTAACCAAGGATTTTAATAGTAAGATACAGCCTGTAATTTTAAAAGTAGCGCATTCGCAAAGAGAAACAAAATTATTTTGGTATGTTGATAATGTATTTAAAGGAGTCACTAAAACTTTCCATGAAATGCCTGTAGAAGTGAATTCAGGGATTCATTATATTACGGTGGCAGATGAAAACGGAAATGAAATTCATAGAAAAATTGAAATTGTCCGAGAATAAATTCGTTTCTTTTGATTTTTCAATCTTTAATTATACGTTTTTAACCGCACTAGGTTTGATATTTCTTTGTTTTTTAAAATAATTAGAAAGGTGACTTTCATCGGTAAAACCAAATTCATAAGCAATTTGCTTCAAGGACAATTGCTTGTTTAAAATCCTTTTTTCAATTAACTGTGTTCTGAGTTTGTTACAATATTCACGATAACTTATCGAGAAATTTCGCTTGAAATAGCTTCCAAAATAACTCTGAGAAATATTAAAATGCTGAGCAATAGTTTTTATTTGAACTAGCTTTGGTTTGTAAATATTTTGATGAATGTAAGAGATAATTTGGTCGTTGTCGATTCCAGAAGCTGCGAATTTTATATTCTGTTGATGCAGGCTTTCTTTTATTAATCCAAAAATGGATAAGATTTGGTAAAAAGCAATGGGCGAAGTCGAAATGCTAGCTTTTTTATTGTAAGCCCTGATATTGTCAATAGTGTTTTTTAAAATGGTAGCACAAGTTTCATCTAGTTTTAAAACATTTTCTTTAAGCGATTTATCACGCATAAAATTTTCAGGACTGTTCAGTAAAAATTCATCGCAAGACCATTTTTTATTTGAATTAAAATAGGTATCGGTAAATTTGATAAAGAAAAAGCGCGTTCTTTCTTGAATGTCAAAATAATGTTCATCATCTGTCGAAAGAACAAATAAGTCGCCCGCTTGGTACGGAATCAGGTTTTTGTTTAATTGATGAATGCCACTTCCTTTTATAATATAAATAATTTCATAATAGGTGTGACTATGTCTGGGAAGATGGTATTGATCTTCTTCGAATTCATCAATGACTAAAGTATCAAATTGATTTAATTTTTTCATATGTAGATATTTATTGTTTTTTATCGGTCATATGTAATTCGTATACCACTATTTATGTTTACGAGCAATTTAGGGTATGCTCATTTCATAATCTATAATTGCAAGTTTATGTTGTAAAATTACAATTTCTTTGCAGTTGTTATTCATAAATTTGCAAAGTAAATAAGTGTTGCTGTAAAATGAGGCAACATACATCAATAATTTTTTTAGAATAAAATGAAAAAAAGTTTGCTTTCACTCTCTTTGGGTGGTTTAACAATAGGAATTACGGAGTTTGTGATGATGGGAATATTACCTGATATCGCTTCCGATTTGCGTGTAAGTATTCCAGTTGCGGGTTATTTGATTTCGGCTTATGCACTTGGAGTGGTCATTGGTGCGCCTTTATTGGTGATTATTGCTCGGAATTATCCACCTAAAAAAACGCTTTTAATTTTAGCGGCTATGCTTGCTTTTTTTAATGCATTATCTATTGTAGTGCCGAGTTATGGTTTTTTCTTTTTAACTCGATTGCTTTCTGGTTTGCCCCATGGTGCATTTTTTGGCGTAGGCGCAGTTGTGGCCAGTAGGCTTGCTGAGAAGGGAAAAGAAGCACAAGCAATATCAATTATGTTTGCTGGTTTAACAATTGCTAATTTGATTGGAGTTCCTATTGGAACTTACATTGGACATCATTTTTCTTGGCGTTACACTTTTATCTTGATTGCTATTTTTGGTATTATAACCTTTATCTCGCTTTGGTTTTGGATGCCAAATGTAGAATCGAATGAGAAAGTTTCGATAAAAGATCAAATGCAGTTTTTTAAGAAAGTGGAAGCTTGGTTGGTTATTTTAATTACAGCAATTGGAGTAGGAGGTTTGTTTTGTTGGATTAGTTACATCGCTCCATTATTAACTGATATTTCAGGTTTTGACGCTACCGATGTTCCGTATATTATGATATTGGCTGGTGCGGGAATGGTTGTTGGGAATGTTCTGGGTGGTAAATTAGCCGATCAATTTTCGCCTGAGAAAACCTTAATTGTTTTGCTTCTGCTGATGGCTTTAGATTTAGCACTGGTGTTTTTCTTGTCGTCAAATCCTTATGTTAGTTTGGTTTTAGTGTTTTGTACAGGTTGCATTGCTTTTGCATTGATTGCACCTATCCAGATGTTGATGATCCAAATTGCGGTAGGTGCTGAGATGATTGCTTCAGCTGCCATACAAGCTTCTTTTAATATTGGGAATGCCTTAGGTGCTTTCTTAGGTGGTTTGCCTTTGATTGCTGGTTTTAGTTATGCTTCTCCTAATTTGGTAGGAGTAGGGATGTCTTTAATAGGGGTTATAGTGATTCTGATTTTAATGCAAAGACGAAAACGAATTTTAAGATTTGAAACTGTTTGAGTTTAATAATTTATATTTTTAAGAACCGCTTTTCGAAAGATTAGCGGTTTTTTTGTTTCGTTGAAATGAAATATAAGTTGAATTCTTAACGAAAAAGTTCTTTTTAAAACAAAATCCCTAGCCCAGATAGTAGTGGAAATCCTTTATTGTTTTTCTTTAAAACAATAAAGATTGCAACGAATAGCTGGAAAAAGCTTCATGTAAAACTGAAATTAATTTAATTATTCTATTGCTTAGTGCGCTTCGCAATGAGATACAAAAAAACCGCTAATCTTTCGAAAAGCGGTTTTTTGTTTAGTCTTTTATAGCATTTCCTTGTTTGTCAAAGAAATGATATTCTAAATACGTGTAAGCGTCACGTGGTATAATTTTCACCCATTTTTTATGTTCAAAAAACCATTTTGAACGTAATGATGGAAAACCTTTACTGAGGTAAGCAGCCACAAATGGATGTACGTTAAGTACAACGCCTTTGTGAGTTTTTAATACTCTTTCTAAATCAGAATTGATTTTATCGATGATTAAAATTGGCGCTTCAATTTCGCCTTTAATATCGTTTGGATCTTCTTCTCTAGTTTTAATATTTCTTTCTGGTCTTACTCTTTGTCTGGTAATTTGGACTAATCCGAATTTACTAGGAGGTAAGATTTTGTGTTTTGCTTTGTCGTCGCTCATTTCTTCTCTCAAGAAGTCGAACAAGACTTTGCGGTTTTCGGGATTTGACATATCGATAAAATCGATTACAATAATACCGCCCATATCTCGCAAACGCAATTGTCTGGCTATTTCGGCTGCGGCAATCATATTCACTTCCATGGCCGTGTCTTCTTGATTAGTCGCTTTATTAGAACGGTTTCCGCTGTTCACGTCTATAACGTGAAGTGCTTCAGTGTGTTCGATAATAAGGTAAGCTCCTTTACTCATGGAAACGGTTTTTCCAAAGGAAGTTTTGATTTGTCTCTCTATATTGTATTTCTCGAAAATAGGTGTGTCGTTTGATTGATAAAACTTCACAATAGATTGTTTGGATGGTGCAATTTCTTGCAAATAATCCTTTGTTTGTTGGTACAACTCTTCATCATCTATTTGGATACTAGTGAAAGTATCGTTAAAAACATCTCTAAGAATAGAGGAAGCTCGGTTGAGTTCTCCTAATACTTTTGAGGGATGATGAGCAGTTGGTAATTTCTTACACATTGCAGTCCATCTGCTTAGCAGGTTCTGCAAATCTTTTTCTAATTCGGCTGTGTTTTTGCCTTCGGCTACTGTGCGAACAATAACACCAAATCCTTTTGGTTTGATGGATTGTACAAGTTTTTTTAGTCTGTCTTTTTCTTTTTTGTCTTCTATTTTTTGAGAAATAGACACACGGTCAGAGAAAGGAACTAAAACAATAAAACGTCCAGCCAGAGAAAGCTCAGCGCTAATTCTTGGTCCTTTGGTAGATATTGGTTCTTTTACAACTTGTACTAAGATAGATTGATTGGCGTTTATTACATCGGTAATGGTCCCATCTTTGTCTATCTCTTTTTCAAACTGAAAGTTTTTTAGGGAGAAATCTTTTATTTTACCTGCGCTTACAAGTTTTATGAATTTCAATTGGGAAGTTAGATTAGGTCCTAAATCATGATAATGTAAAAAGGCATCTTTTTCAAAGCCTACATTTACAAAAGCAGCGTTAAGTCCAGCAACTGGTTTTCTTATTTTGGCAATAAAAATATCACCTACTTGAAAGTTGCTTGTCTCTTCTTCTTTGTGTAATTCAATTAGTTTTCCATCTTTTAATAAGGCAAAATCTACGGAATCAGAACTAGATCTAATGATTAATTCTTTATTCACGTTGTAAATTTTTATCCAAGAATTGGTTGTCAGTTGTCAGTTGTCAGTTGTTGGTAAAAACCATCAACAATTAACTGTCAACCATCAACTTCTACAAGGATGGATTAAACAATATTTTGAACAGGTATTGTACCCGGAGGAAAGCAGTTTGCAGTGTTCAGAAGACAGAAAGCAGTTTATGCTGCAGTCTGAAATCTAATATCTGAAATCTGAAATCCAAATTTCAATGAACGTTTAAAAAGAAAAAAGTAGTTAAAAACTACTTTTTCTTCTTGTGACGGTTAGCTCTCGCTCTTTTCTTACGTTTGTGAGTAGCTACCTTATGTCTTTTTCTTTTTTTACCACTTGGCATAATCTTTTAGATTTTATGATTAATAATATTATTTTGCTTCGTTATTCGTTTTTACTCCTTCTACAAAAACTTTTGCAGGTTTGAAAGCAGGAATGTTGTGTGCAGGTATTTTAATTGTAGTGTTTTTTGAGATATTTCTACCTGTTTTCTCAGCTCTTGTCTTTACGATAAAGCTACCAAAACCTCTTAAATAAACATTGTCTCCAGTTTCTAATGAAGTTTTTACTTCCTCCATAAAAGTCTCTACTGTTGCTTGCACATCACCTTTTTCAAGACCTAACTTTTCTGAAATTTTCGCTACGATATCTGCTTTCGTCATTTTCTTTCCTAATTTATTATTCTGTAATAATTTTTTTGAGTGTGCAAATATATGAATTAAAAAAACAATTATTCAAGCTAATTCATTAAATTTTAATTACATAAACTTTTACATTTGTGAACAAATAATTAATAATGAATTTTTATAACTTGCTTATAAAGTGGTATTTAGAAAATAAGCGCGATTTGCCTTGGCGAAATACTACTAATCCATACCATATTTGGCTCTCCGAAATCATGCTACAACAGACTCGAGTAGCGCAAGGAATGCCCTATTTTTTGTCTTTTACAACTGCTTTTCCAACAGTTTTTGATTTGGCTAAAGCCGATGAAGAACAAGTTTTAAAATTATGGCAAGGATTGGGTTATTATTCCCGTGCTCGAAATTTGCATAAAACGGCTCAATATATAGCGACCGAACTCAATGGAGTTTTTCCAGGTAACTATAAGGATTTATTACAACTAAAAGGAGTAGGCGAATATACAGCCGCAGCAATTGCTTCTTTTTCTTATAATGAAGTGGTTCCAGTTGTGGATGGAAATGTATTTCGAGTGCTTTCTCGTTATTTTGATGTAGAAACTGATATTGCTCAGGCTTCCGCCAAAAAAGAATTTGCTGCTCTAGCTTTCGAATTAATGCCAAAAGACAATCCAGCAATTTTTAATCAAGCCATCATGGAATTTGGTGCTTTACAATGTGTTCCTAAAAATCCGGATTGTAGCATTTGTATTTTTAACGAAAGCTGTGCTGCTTTGCAAAAAAAGAAAGTGAATTTATTACCTGTGAAATCAAAGAAGTTGAAAGTTAGAAATCGATACTTCAATTATTTGGTCTTATCGGATGAAAATGAAAACACGATATTGAATAAAAGAACATCAAAAGGAATTTGGTACAACTTATATGAATTTCCTTTGATTGAAACTTTACAAGAAGAAGATTTTGAGTTTGTGTCCAATGCCGTTCAGCAAGAATCTTTTTTTACTAATCCTATTATAAGTATGCGTGCTTGCAATGAAAAAAGTATTGTGCATAAATTATCGCATCAGCATTTGCATATTAAATTCTGGAAGCTGAATGTAAAAGGTGAAGTAGAAAATGGAGTTACGAAAGAAGATTTAAAGCAATATCCTTTTCCAATTGTGATTCATAATTTTATTGAATCGGAATAGAATAAAAGAGTGAAAAAATGTATCTTTGGTTTATAAGTACATATTAATAAAGAGATGAACGGAACATTAAATAAAGTAATGCTAATTGGTCATTTGGGTGACGATGTTAAGATGCACTATTTTGAAGCAGGCAATTGTATTGGACGATTTCAACTGGCTACAAATGAAGTGTATGTTAACAAAACAACCAATGAAAAAATCACTTCAACCGAGTGGCATAATCTTGTGGTTCGTAATAAGGCTGCTGAGTTATGTGAAAAATATTTGTCTAAAGGAGATAAGATTTATGTGGAAGGAAGGATTAAATCCCGTCAATGGCAAACAGAAGATGGTTCAACGAAGCATGCTACTGAGATTCAAGTGACGGAATTTACTTTTTTATCAACTAAAAAAGATACTGAAAACAACAAGCAAATTCAGAGCCCAGAATCCGCAAAAAATACTAACTTTGACACACCAAATAAAGGCTTACCTATCAATGATTTGCCTTTTTAATTGTTTAACTAATCTTTTTTAATTTGGACCCAGAGCCCAGTTTAAATTTTGTTTCTACTTTAGATGTCAATCTACTGTTTGGTTTTGTCGGAATATTTGTATTGCTGTTTTGTTCGGCGGTAGTTTCGGGAGCTGAAGTAGCTTTATTTTCGCTTTCGCAAAAAGATATCGATGATACCCTTCAAGAAAATCTTCCAACAGGAAAAATCCTTTCTGAATTATTACAAAGACCTAAAAAATTATTAGCAACACTTCTTGTAGCGAATAATTTTATTAATATAGGAGTTGTAATTCTATTCTCTTTTATTGGTTCCGATTTGTTTGCGGCTGTAACTTCGCCATTGTTAAAATTTATTTTAGAAGTGATTGTTGTTACGTTCTTGTTGTTGCTTTTTGGAGAAGTTTTGCCAAAAGTTTACGCTAGTAGAAACAGTGTTAAGTTTGCTAAAACTATTGCTTATCCAATTTCGGTTTTGGATTATTTACTTACGCCAATTAGTATTCCAATGCGTTCAGCAACAGTTTATTTGCATAATAAATTAGGAAAACAAAAGACCAATTTTTCGGTGGACCAATTATCGCAAGCTTTAGAATTGACTGCAACTGATGAAAATTCTACCGATGAACAAAAAATTTTAGAAGGAATTGTTTCTTTTGGTAATACCGATACCAAGCAAGTTATGAGTCCGCGCATTGATATTTTTGCTTTAGAAATCACAGAATCTTACAGTGAAATCTATGCTAAAATTTTAGAAAAAGGCTATTCTCGAATTCCTGTGTATCGTGATAATATTGATCAAATAGAAGGTGTTTTGTTTGTTAAAGATTTGTTGCCTCATATTGATAAAAAGGATTTTGATTGGACAACATTGATAAGAGAAGCTTTTTTTGTTCCTGAAAATAAAAAGTTGGACAATTTGCTAAAGGATTTTCAGTCCATGAAAAGTCATCTTGCTATTGTGGTGGATGAATATGGAGGGACTTCTGGTTTGGTTTCGTTAGAAGATGTAATCGAGGAAATTGTAGGTGATATTAGTGATGAATTTGACGATGAGGATATTAATTTTTCTCAAATAGACGATAGAAATTACCTTTTTGAAGGTAAAATAAATTTGAAAGATTTCTATAGAATTGTTGATGTAAACGAAGAAGCTTTCGAAGAACAAAAAGGAGAAGCCGAAACTTTAGCTGGATTCATTCTAGAAATTTCGGGGAATTTCCCAGCCAAAGGACAAAAAATAGCTTTCGAAAATTGCCTTTTTACTATTGAGGTTGTAGATAAAAAACGTATCAAACAGATAAAAGTGACTATTGATGTTTAATTTAAAAAGTGTTGCTGAAAAGTTCAACTTTACTAAAATAGCTTTTGTGCTTGCCTTTTTTGGTTTAGTGCTTTTTTCTAGTTGTAAAGATAATGTATTGCCTAAACCAGCGAGTTATTTGCGATTGGATTATCCTGTTGCTGAATACGAGCATTTTGAAAATCAATGTCCTTTTAGTTTTGAAATGAACTCCAAGGCAATTATCAAAGGCGAAAAAGATTGTGGCTTTACCATTGCTTATCCTAAGATGAAAGCCACTATTTATTTGACTTATAAACCTGTCAATAACAATCTGAATAAGTTGCTACGCGATGCTCAAAAGCTGACTTTTGAACATGTTATAAAAGCCGATGATATTCTGGAACAGCCTTATTTAAATCCGCAAAAAAAAGTGTACGGAATGTTTTATCAAGTAGATGGGAATGCGGCGACTAATTCACAGTTTTATGTAACTGATAGTATAAAACACTTTATCACGGGTTCTGTTTACTTTTATGCTAAACCGAATTTTGATTCCATTATGCCCGCTGCGAGTTATATTAAAAATGATATGCAACGTTTGATGGAAACTTTATCTTGGAAATAATATTTTTCTTTTAAAATAATCTTATCTCGTCAAAATTGTACAATTTTGACAAAAAATTGAAGCTTTGGAATCAAAACAAGTAAAATGGGGGTATTTAGGTTTGCTTTCCTTGGTTTGGGGGAGTTCTTTTATTCTAATTAAAAAAGGGTTAATAGGATTATCTGCTATTCAAGTGGGTTCTTTGCGAATTATATTTGCAGCTTTATTTTTGTTGCTAATAGGATTTAAGAGTCTGTCTAAAATCCCAAAAGACAAATGGAAATTTATAGGCTTGACTTCTGTATTTGGAACCTTTATTCCTGCATTCCTTTTTGCATTAGCTCAAACAGAAATTGATAGTTCGGTAAGTTCTATTTTGAACTCATTGACTCCTTTGAATACCTTAATTTTAGGAGCTTTGTTTTTTGGAGTTAGTTTTCAAAAAAGACAAGTTTGGGGTGTTTTTGTTGGATTAATTGGAAGTTTACTTCTTGTTTTTAACGGAGCTATTAATCATCCAGGTCAGAATTATTATTATGCTATTTTGGTTGTGATTGCTTCACTTTGTTATGCGGTAAATGTCAACTTGATTAAGCGGTTTTTATCTGATTTGAGTCCAATTAGCATTACTACGGGCAATTTTTTGTTTCTGATTTTTCCAGCATTAATAATTCTATATTTTACAGGTTTTTATGATGTTATAGCTGTTGAAAAAGTGCAACATTCGGTGTTGTTTATTATGATTTTAGGTGTGGTAGGAACTGGGATTGCTAATATTTTGTTCTTTAAATTAATCCAAATTTCATCGCCTGTTTTTGCGACTTCTGTAACTTATTTAATTCCCGTTGTGGCTTTCTTTTGGGGTTTGCTAGATAATGAAATGTTGACATCAGTACAGTTTTTTGGAGCATTCATTATTCTAATAGGAGTTTATTTGTCGGCTAAAAAATAGCGTAGTTAAAATATAGTACAAACAATAAAGGCTGCCTTTTCGGACAGCCTTTGTGTTTTTAAGAAAGGTTTTTTATTCAAAAACAGGTTTCTCTATGGGATTTCCATATTTGTCAAAATAGAAAATAGGAATGTTGAGTTTTTCTAATCCAGGGATAACTTCCTTGCCTTTTCCAACGATGATTATTCGGGTGTTATCGATTAAGAAATACTTGTTAGCAGCGTTCATAACGTCTTCTTTTGTAACTGCATTAACGGTTTTAATGTAGTTTTCGTAGAAATCAGCTGGTAAATCTTCAGTTTCTGTGTTCAAGGCATATCGCGCAACCGATTCTGGTTTTTCAGCCTTCATTACAAAACGACCAATGTAACCTGCTTTGGCATTATCAAGATGTTCGGTAGTTACTTTTTCGGATCTAATTTTTTTAATTTCTTTGACGAATTCTACAACAGCACTATCGGTTACATTGTTTTTTACAGCCGATGCCGAGCGTATGCTGGTTACGTATTTCCCAGCTCCAATGCTAGTGCTTGCGCCATAAGTCCATCCGTGGGCTTCTCTTAAGTTCATGTTTAGGTAGCTGTTAAAACCGCCACCTAAAATGTAACTAGCAATTACAGCAGGAAAGAAATCCTTGTCATTCATTTTTAATTTATAGGTGTTTACCAATGAAATTTCAGATTGAACGGCATTGGGTACATCAATAAAGTTGATTTGAGTTGTAGCCACATTTTCGGGATCAGGATAAATACTTTTAGGGCTGGTTGTTTTTTTCCAAGAACCAAAAAGTTGTTCCACTAGTAGTTTTATTTCTTCGTATTTAATGTCTCCTACAATTACTAAATAAGCATTTTGAGGAACAAAATTAGCCTTGTAGTTTTTTATAACATCTTCTAATGTGATGTTTGATAAGGTTTGTTCGGTCATGAATTCTCCAGAAGGATGGTTTTTTCCGTACGCTAAGGCGTTTACTAATCTATTAGCAATAGAAGAAACGCTTTTTTCTTGAGAACGCAATCCTTCCATTGCTTTTGCTTTTTCTTTGTCTAATTCTTCTTGGGTAAAATTAGGGTCTAATGCGCCGTAAGCTAAGAGTTCGAGTGCTCGTTTTGAGAATTTAGAAAGTGAGCTGGCATAAGCGCTATTGGAACTAAAGGATAGATTAGCTCCCATGAAATCAACTTCTTCGTTGAAATCTTTTTTTGATATTTTTGTGCTTCCGTTGCCTAATAGATTACTGCATAGATCATCTACACCTTTTTTGTCTCCTTCAAGAAAAGGAGGGTTGTCAATGGTAAGATTAAAGGTTGCTTTAGGTAATTTGTGATTTTCAACTATCATTACTTTTAGTCCGTTTTCCAAAGTAAAAGTTTGTGGTTTTTTTATATTGACTACAGGTGGTTTTCCAGCTATAGGTTGTTTGCGTTCTTGTGCTTGCATGATTGCGGTAACTAATATTAGGATGAATAATATGCTTGATTTTTTCATGATTCGAAAGGACTTAGTTTTCATTCTTTTCAGGAGTAGGGATGTAATCCAGTATCAAACGTTGATTTGGATTCAGGTATTTTTGTGCGGCGTCTCTAATTTCTTCTCTAGTGATAGAATGGTAGATGTCGATATCAGTATTAACAAGATTGACGTCGCCATAGAGTAGGTAGTATTTAGCTAAATTCTCGGCAATTCCCTCTACACTCGAATTTTCGTTTACATATTGATTTTCAAATTGATTCAATATTTTTTGATAATCTTTTTCAGAAATTAAATCTTTCTGGATTTTTACAATTTCTTCGTCAATGTCTTGAAGTAGTTCTTCTGATGTGTGATTGGTCATTGGTAAGCCATATAGAATATACATTCCGTAGTCTTCTTCGTTGAAACTTAATGCGCCAATTTGTAATGCTTTTCTATTATCGTCAACTATTTTTTTGTACAATTTCGAGCTTTTTCCATCGCTTAAATAAGCAGAAATGAAATCTAAAGCGCGAGCGTCTCTTGTTTTCATGGATGGTGTTCGGTATGCAGCAACAATCATTGGGATTTGAATGTTGGGGTCAATATGAGTTGCTTTTATGGTCTCGGTTATTGGTTTTTCAACAAAGTTGTCTCTTTTTATTGGAGTACCTTTTTTAATTGGACCAAAATATTGTTCAATCCATTTTTTGGCTTGTTTTTGTTCGAAATCGCCTGCAACTACCAGAACTGCGTTGTTTGGAATATAAAACTTTTCGTTAAAGGCTTTAAAGTCATCTAGTTTGGCTGAGTTTAAATGCTCTGTAGAACCTATGGTTGTCCATCTATACGGATGGTTGACAAATAGATTCTCTTTCACTGCCGAGATTATTTTGCCGTAAGGCTGATTGTCGTAGCGCGAATTCTTCTCTTCTTTGATAACTTCTTTTTGGGTGTCAACCCCAATTTGATTAATTACGGGATGCATTAATCTTTCGGATTCCATCCAAAGAGCTAATTCTAAATTATTGGAAGGAAAAACTTCGTAATAATAAGTGCGGTCATCGGAAGTGTTAGCATTGTTGACTCCGCCGTTAGCGGTTACAATATTAAACCATTCACCACGTTTGATATTTGCAGTTCCTTCAAATAAAAGATGCTCAAAAAAATGAGCAAAACCAGTTTTGTTTGGGTTTTCGTCTTTTGAACCTACGTGATACATTACCGAAGTAATAACTACTGGCGCGCTTTTGTCTTGGTGTAAGATAACATGCATGCCATTGTTTAGATCATATTCTTCAAAAGTTATTTTTTGGGCTGTGGCGACACCACCAAGTAAAAGTGCAGTACTAATTGCCATTATCGTTTTTTTCATATAAGATTAATAAAAAATAAGGTTGCAATACTTAGATTAGTAATATTGTTACTCCAAAAATACTTTTTTTTAGTATTGATTGTATAATAGAGTTGTTTTTAACAAAAATATAAGTCAGAATTCTGTTTCTAAGCTTTTGATAATAAGGAAAAAATAGATTGAAATATTTTTTTAAATTTAGTGATTGCGTGATAAAAAAATAATTGTATATTTGCAACCTTAAAAATCAATAAATCAATTTGGTATGTATGCAATCGTAGAGATAGCAGGGCAACAATTTAAAGTAAGCAAAGACTTAAAGGTTTATGTTCACCGTTTGTCTAACGAAGAAGGTTCAAAAGTTTCTTTTGATAAAGTTCTTTTAGTAGATGACAATGGTAATGTAACTTTAGGCGCCCCAGCTATAGAAGGTGCTTCAGTAGAAGCTAAAGTGTTACAACACTTAAAAGGAGATAAAGTTATCGTTTTCAAAAAGAAAAGAAGAAAAGGGTACAAAAAGAGAAATGGTCACAGACAATATCTTACTCAAATTGTAATTGAAGGTATTACTGCAGCAGGTGCTAAAAAAGCGGCTACTAAAAAAGCAGCAGTTGAAGCAACTACAGAAGAGGTTGAAGCTCCAAAGAAAAAGGTAGCTAAGGCTAAAAAAGAAGATACTCAAGAATAATAACAATATTAAAACTAAAACATCATGGCTCACAAGAAAGGTGTCGGTAGTTCTAAGAATGGTAGAGAATCAGAATCAAAACGTTTAGGTGTTAAGATTTTTGGTGGACAAGCTGCTATTGCAGGGAACATCATCGTAAGACAAAGAGGTTCAAAACACAATCCAGGTGAAAATGTTTACATCAGTAAAGATCACACACTACACGCAAGAGTAGATGGAGTTGTACACTTCCAAAAGAAAAGAGACAACAAATCATACGTTTCAATCCTTCCATTTGAAGTAGAAGCATAATTGATTTCTCAATTTATTTTAAAACCCGCTAGCTGTGCTAACGGGTTTTTTTGTGTTTAAAAATTTACTGATTTCAATTCTATTCAATTGAGAAATTTCGTTGTAGAAGTCGATTTAATTATGAATAATTCGGTTGTCAGTATTTCTATTAAGTCTATGTTTTAGCTTGTTTAAGATTTTTTCTTACGGATAAATTTTGACAGCTTAATAATGTTTTAAATAACAAATCCCCTTACTCCGGAAAGTAAGGGGATTTGCTGTCTAAAACTGAATTAATAATTAGGTTTTAATCCATTGGGCCTCCAGGTCTACCCCCGCCAAAACCTTCTGGACGTTCACCTCTATCCATTCCACCCATGTTTCGGTTGTTTCTTCCTGGAGGATTTTTCATTCCAGAGAAGTTTTGGATTTTATAGGTTAAAGAAAACATAGCGTAACGTTTTAATACCGTGTTTATGTTGTCGGTAATTGCTGTTGACGAAATACTTCTAGTGATACTTTGATTTTGATTTAGAACGTCATATACTTTTACTTTAGCAATAAACGTTTTGTTCAAGAAAGTGTAAGATAAACTAGTATTCCATAAATAGTAATCTTGGTTAATAGAATTATAAGTATATCCAAAATCGTTACCCCAAGTCCAACTAGTTGGCCAGTAGGTAGTGGTTTGCAAGTTTATTCTATGTACTACATTAGATCTAGATCTAAGTGAGTTAATATCGTATTGAGTTTCATTATAAGAGAAATTATAAGAAGGTGCAATAGTGAAAAATTCACCAAAATCATAATTAAGGTAGACTCTAGGAGATATTCCTGTTGAGGTAGCTCCGTATAGAACTCCGTTTGTAAAACCTTTTTCAAATCGGTAATTTGCACTTACAGCTACACCAAAACGCAATAAATTAGATTCTTGTTTGATAGATTTGTTCCAGCTACCTCCTCCAGATAAAGAGTAGGTTCCTGAAATATTCTCATAAGATGTGATACGGCTATTGTCAGGATTGTACAAAGAAGTACTTATGACATCATTATTGTTAAAATTACCATTCAAGAATAAATTGTAACCAGAACGAGTACGGAAATCAAAATTTCTATAATTAATACTAGCTGAATGAGTTTCGGTTGCTAATAAATCAGGATTACCAGTAACGGTGTTTAATGTGCTAGATACGTTTTGAATTGGTAATAACTCATTGGCTGATGGCAATGACTGACCATAGTTATATCTAAATGTAAAGAATTTAGAACGATCTATTCTATATCTAATTTGTGCACTTCCAGTTGGTAAAACATATTTTTTATTCAAATCAATTGCCTCTCCTTGATAAAAAGAATGGTTATTATATTGTATAATAGAAGTAGATGAATTAAGATCAAATGTAAATTTGTTCTTTTGGAAACGTATACCTGCTTTTGGAGCAATACTATTTTGAGAAGAAGTCAAATAGGTTGTTTGTGCATCGTTCAAACTAGTATATTCGTCAGTATGATTTACATCATCAAAGGTTTTGTTATCGTTGATATTTTTTTGAAAATTATATTCCACACCAATTTTGAAACGAATAGAATCAGTAACAGGTTCTGTGTATTCAATATCAGCAGAATAGGAATCACTAATACTACTGTTTTTAGAGTTTTGATCTCTAGAAATGTTTCTGTTAATTACCCCATTATTGTCATAGAAATTTGTTTCAGATTCAACAAAATTATTTGAATTTGAATTTGAATTCGAATTGTTAAATCCAAAACTTAAGTTTCTTGCTTTCTTTTCGAATGATTTATTAAAGTTTATTGCGTTACTAAAATTTTTCGATTCGTTTCTGTTAGCAGATTTTGATGTAGCATCATAAGCTCGTTCGCCAGTGGTTAAATTGTCACTTATGCTATTTGAATCTGGATTACTTTCTGAGATAGAAGTATTAAATTTTGGTGCAACAAATAATCGGATTGATGGAGATATTTTGTATTCTAATTCCACATTGGCTTTGTTGCTAGTATTTCTATTATCTGTATTGGAATTTGAAGTTGTAAAATAAGAATTGCCATCAGGACGTAATTCAGTTGATTCTGAATGGTTATTGTTTACGGTATGTGCATCAGCATAATTGTAGCTGGCATTCGTTTGAAAGTCTTTGAATAATTCATCAGAATAATTAAATCCTAATAAATTTGATGTTGTAATACCATTAGCTTGACTTCTGTTTACAGTAGAACCTCTGCTGTTTCTACCACCTCCCATGTTGTCAAAAACTTCGTCTTGAGAGAAACCTTGCGCATTAATATTGTTGGAAGAACCAAGTAAGCTTATTTTTCTATTGTTATTAAAGAAATTGACAATAAAGCTGGATTCATAACGGTCGTTAGTGCCATAACCACCTAAGAATTTCCCAAAATAACCTTTATTTTTGTCTTCATCAATAGTCAAGTTGATACTGGAATTATCAGATGCAGCTTGGTCTTTAGAATATTCTTCTTTCTTAGTTTTAAAATCAGATACCTGAACTTTGTTGATAATTTCGGCAGGAAGGTTTTTCAATGCCATAGCTCCATCTCTATCAAAAAATGGTTTTCCATTCACTAAAACTTGGGTTACTTCTTTACCATTAACGGTAATTTTTCCATCACTGTCCACTTCAAAACCAGGAAGTTGTTTTAATAATGTTTCTACATTGGAATCAGGACGTACTTTGAATAAAGAAGCTTTAAATTCTATAGTATCGTTTTTAATTCGGATAGGAGGATCTTCTCCTTTTACAGTAACTTCGTTAAGAGTATTTATAGATTCGGAAAGATAGATGTTATTGAAATCTTTATTAGCAGTAAGGTCTTTTTGTTCTTCTGCAAAGGTTTCAAATCCCATATAGGTTATTTTTAGGAATACCGCTTTATCATTTTTTTTAACTGCAAAGTTGAAATCTCCATTTTTATCTGTTAGCGTATATTCTAAAACAGTTGAATCTTTCACAGTTGTAATGTAAACTGTTGCCGATTCTAATGGAAGTTGAGTGTTGATGTTAAGTACTTTTCCTTTTAAGGTATAGCTTTGTGCATTGGCATAAAAAGAAAATGCAAGTACGAATAGAAATGATAAATATTTACACATAATAATTTGGTTAAACTTAACATAAGATGTTAAATAAGGATAAAGGTTTAATTACAAGTGTGAAATTTATATTTATTTTTCTGTTATGTCAATGAGGGCACTTAAAAACTAAAAACCCTCACATTTCTGCAAGGGTCTATCTTAATACTTAGTACTAAAAGTTTAATACTAATATCTGTAATACTCTGGTTTGAAAGGTCCTTCAACTGGAACACCAATATAAGCAGCCTGATCGTCACGTAAAGTTTCCAATTCAACTCCTAATTTAGCAAGGTGCAAAGCAGCCACTTTTTCATCTAAATGTTTTGGTAACATATACACGTCATTGTTGTAAGCTGCACTATTTTTCCACAATTCAATTTGAGCTAAAGTTTGGTTGGTAAATGAGTTACTCATTACAAAACTTGGGTGACCTGTAGCACAACCAAGGTTTACCAAACGGCCTTCTGCAAGAATGATAATGTCTTTTCCATCGATAGTATATTTGTCAACTTGAGGTTTGATTTCGATTTTAGATGCACCGTGGTTTTTGTTCAACCAAGCCATATCAATTTCGTTATCAAAGTGACCGATGTTACAAACAACAGTTTTGTCTTTCATTTGCTCGAAATGACTTCCAAGAACGATATCTTTATTTCCTGTAGTAGTAATGATGATATCAGCAGTAGCAATAACCGTGTTTAATTTCTTTACTTCATAACCGTCCATTGCAGCTTGTAAAGCACAAATTGGATCAATTTCAGTAACTGTTACAATAGAACCAGCACCTCTAAAAGAAGCAGCAGTTCCTTTTCCAACATCACCGTATCCACAAACGATCACTCTTTTTCCAGCTAACATTAAGTCAGTTGCACGACGAACAGCATCTACAGCAGATTCTTTACAACCGTATTTGTTATCAAATTTAGATTTAGTAACCGAGTCGTTAATGTTAATTGCAGGCATTGGTAAAGTTCCAGCTTTTACTCTTTCATAAAGTCTGTGAACTCCAGTTGTAGTTTCTTCAGACAATCCTTTGATTCCAGGAACCAATTCTGGGAAACGGTCAATAACCATGTTTGTTAAATCTCCACCATCATCAAGAATCATGTTCAATGGTTTTCTGTCTTCACCAAAGAATAAAGTTTGCTCAATACACCAGTCAAAAGATTCTTCGTCAAGACCTTTCCAAGCATAAACTGAAATTCCAGCAGCAGCAATCGCAGCAGCAGCTTGATCTTGAGTAGAGAAAATGTTACAAGAAGACCAAGTAACTTCAGCACCAAGAGCAATTAAAGTCTCAATTAAAACTGCAGTTTGAATTGTCATGTGTAAACATCCTGCAATACGAGCACCTTTCAAAGGTTGTTCGTCTTTATATTCAGCACGAAGCGCCATCAAACCTGGCATTTCAGCTTCTGCCAATTCAATTTCTTTTCTTCCCCAAGCCGCTAGAGAAATGTCTTTTACTTTGAAAGCCACATAAGGCGTAGTCGTTGTACTCATTTATAGTATATTTGTAATTATAAATTTTTTGCAAAATTACGTAATAACTTATTATTTAAAAAGGATTCGCAAACATTTATGAAATGTTTAATGTCTTAATCTTTTGAATATTAACCGAATAATTTTTATTTTAGTAAAAGCATAATTGCTTTTTGAAGCTATTCCCGTTATCCGCTCTATCTTTTACTCCTTAAAGAAAGGAGTAAAAGGATGCCGCTACTACCGGGGCTAGAAATACATCTGTGTTAAGAGAGAAAACTCATAACTCATAACTCATAACTCAAAAGAATGCCTTTATACAAGAAAATACAATTTAATAGTAACACTCAAATTTACATTTGGAAAATTACCGAACCCTATGAACAATTGTTTGAAGAAGTTAGTTTGAATCCAAACTCTAAATTGCGAGTTAGCGGAATGAAATCAGAGTTACACCAACGCGGATTTCTTAGCGTACGCAAATTGTTAAACGAAGCAGGCTATTCAGATTTTGATTTGTATTATGATGAATTTGGAAAACCACATCTTCATGATGGAAAGCATATTTCCATTACTCATTCCCATCAATTTTCTTCCATTATTATTAGTAATGAAACTGTTGGAATTGACATCGAATTGCAAAGAGAAAAAATCATTCTTATTGCTGATAAATTTTGCGACACCGAATTCCAGTATTTGAATCGAAATGAAACATTCGAATACATCAAAAAACTAACCGTAATTTGGGGAGCCAAAGAAGCTATTTTCAAAATCCGAAATGAAAAAGGCATTAGTTTTAAAGATCATATTGTAGTAAATTCATTTGATTTAGCACAAACACAAACTATTGCAAATCTACATTTTGGTGGTTTGCATAAACAATTCAATATTTATTTTGAAGAAGTAGAAGATTTTACTTTGGTCTATGCTTTGGAAAAGATTTGAGATTTGACAACTTTCAAAAAGTTGTCAAATCTTAATTAATTGTAATGAAATAAAAATGGCAAAAACAGAGCATTATTACACTCGATTTGAAAGTAATGGTATCTATCACGTTTATAATAGAAGTGTAGATAGAAAACCTATGTTTACATCGGATAGAAATTATCACTTTTTTATTCGCCAATTTGATAAATACCTTTCTAGTTATATCAAAATTTATGCTTATTGCCTGTTGGGAAATCATTTTCATTTTATGATAAAAGTAAATGATTTGACAGATTTGACAACTTTCAAAAAGTTGTCAAATCTTCAAGATGAAAATAATATAAATTTAACAACTCCCGAAAAGTTATCAAATCTTAAACAATCAAACCAACAAAAAACTATACACGATATTATAAGTCATCAATTTAAGAAGTTTTTCCAGAGCTATGCTATGGCATTTAATAAAGAACAAAACAGAATAGGTACACTTTTTCAAACTCCATTTAAACGTGTCAGAGTAGAAGACGAAAATTATTTACTAGAATTAACCTGTTATATCCATACAAATGCAGTAAAACATAATTTAGTCAAAGATTTTAGAGATTGGAAATGGTCTTCCTATCATAATATAATTTCAAATAAAGAGACTAAATTATTAAAAGAAGAAGTGATTCGTTATTTTGACGATGTTGAAAATTTAAAATATTGTCATTTGGAATATGCAAGTAAAATTGATTCCGTTGAAAGAGATTTTTTTATAGAAGATTAAAATATCAAATTTGATAATTTTTTAAAAGTTGTCAAATTTGAAATATAACATTAAATGACAAACATATACAAGCAAATTCTAAAATCGAAAGCTGAAAATCAAAAACTATTAGCCATTCTCTTGGATCCAGATAAAATAGTTTGGGAACGAATAACTGATTTAATTAGCAAGATCAATCAATCTCCCGCTACTCATATTTTCATTGGCGGAAGCCTTGTAGAAAGTGCTGTTTTGGACGATTTGATAATCCGAATCAAACAAGATTGCACTTTGCCTATAGTTCTTTTTCCAGGGCATCCTTCGCAAATTTCAAATCATGCCGATGGTATTTTGTTTTTATCGTTATTATCGGGACGAAATCCAGATTATTTAATTGAACACCAGGTAAAAGCTGCTCCGATTTTGAAAAAAACTCGGCTCGAAATTATTCCCACAGGATATCTTTTAATTGAAAGCGGATGCGAAACGGCAGTGGAACGCGTTAGTAAGACAAAGCCTTTGGATAGAAATAATCTGGATTTAGTTTTGGCAACAGCATTAGCTGGAGAAATGCTAGGAAACAAATTAATTTATCTGGAAGCGGGGAGTGGCGCACAAAAAGCAGTTTCTCAAGAAATGATTCAATTAGTTGCTCAGAATATTGAAATTCCACTAATTGTTGGTGGTGGAATTGTAGATTTGCAAGGAATTCAAGCGGCATATCAATCGGGTGCCGATTTGGTTGTGATAGGAACTGCATTTGAAAAGGACAGTAATTTTTTTAATGCTCAAACAAGATTATAAATGATAGAGTTTTTTTTCGCCCAATATGCTACTTATCCCACTTCGGAAATTATACTGGAATTAGTGGCTGTTTTTTTTGGATTGGCTAGTGTTTGGTTTGCCAAAAAAGATAATATTTTGGTGTTTCCAACAGGTTTAGTAAGTACATTTATTTATGCTTATTTGCTTTGGAAATGGGAGTTGCTCGGTGATTCGATGATTAATGGCTATTATTTTATAATGAGTATTTATGGTTGGTACCATTGGACAAGAAAAAAAGGAGATGTTGAAGAGTTTCCTATTTCTGTTGTTACAAAAAAGGAAAATAAAATAGCAGCCGTTATTTTTGTTTTAACTTTAGTTTTCGTTTTTTTAGTCTATCAGTATTTTAATAAATTTACGAATTGGTACAATTATGTTGATACATTTTTAACGGCACTTTTTTTCGTAGGAATGTGGTTGATGGCGAAACGAAAAATCGAAAATTGGATTTTTTGGATTGTAGGAGATTTCATTTCTATACCTTTGTATTTTTGCAAAGGATATACATTTACGGCTTTGCAATATTTAATTTTTACAGTTCTTGCCGTTTACGGTTATTTAGAATGGAAGAAAAATTTGAATAATCAACATAAAGAGTCTGTTGAAGCAGCTGTCTTAGAATAATATTTTTGCGATTATTTTTAAGTAAAATAAAAGTTTTGATATCAAATATATAGAGGTCAATTGATAATTTAAATAAAATTAAAAATATGGGGTTTTCAGAACAGGATTTTGAACAAATGAAGCAACATGGTGTTTCGATAGAAAATATCGAAAAACAACTTACAATTTTCAAAAAAGGAATTGCCAAGATGGAGCTAGTTGAAGCTGCAACGGTGGGAAATGGAATTTTGAAATTAATTCATGCTGATTTTGTTGAGAAAGCAGGTTTTTTCGACGATCATAAATCCAATTTGAAATTATTGAAGTTTGTGCCTGCTTCTGGTGCAGCAACTAGAATGTTCAAGTTTTTATTAGCCTTTTTGAATGATTTTGATATTGAGAAAGAAAGTATTAATGCTTATGTCAATAGAAAGAAAGATACTAAATTAGCTGTTTTCATTGTAGGGATGGGAAAGTTGCCTTTTTTTGAGATTATTTTCAATAAGTTAAAACAAGAGTTGCCTGATTTTAGTACACTGCCTAGTGATTATAAAAATTATTATTTTATAAAATTCATGTTAGATTCTCAGTATTTTAATTTTGCTTCTAAACCAAAAGGAATTTTGCCTTTTCATAAATATGCCACTAAAACTGCCACTCCTATAGAAGAACATTTGTATGAATGTGGTTATTATTCGAGCACGAATAATAAATCTCATTTACATTTTACAGTTTCAGAATCTCATCAAGCACAATTTGAGGAAATTATAGATAATGAAAAAGCTAAGGTTGAAACAGAAACAGAAACCAGCATTGAAGTTAGTTATTCTTATCAAGCCAAAAGTACTGATACCATTGCGGTAGATATGAATGATGAGCCTTTTAGAACCGAAGAAGGAAAATTACTTTTAAGACCAGGTGGTCACGGAGCATTAATTGGAAATTTGAATCAGTTAGATGCTGATATTATTTTTATCAAAAATATTGATAATGTTATTCTTCATAATAATGAAACGATAGCGCTTTATAAAAAAGCATTAGCAGGGATTTTATTAGAATTGCAACAAGAAATATTTGCCTGTTTGAATTTAATGGATGCTAATAGTATTGATGACAAACAAATAGAAGAAGTTAAAATATTCTTGAAAGAAAAATTGAATATGGAAATCAAACCAGATTTTGATTTATATACGTTTGAGAATAAAATAAAAGTTTTGAGAGCTATTTTAAACCGCCCAATTAGAATATGCGGAATGGTTAAAAATGAAGGTGAACCTGGAGGCGGTCCTTTCTGGGTAAAAAATGGACAAAAAGAAATTTCATTGCAAATTGTTGAATCTTCACAAGTACATTTGAAGAATAAAAAGCAGGCTAAAATTATGGCAAATGCAACTCATTTTAATCCAGTAGATTTAGTTTGCGCGACTAAGAATTATAAAAATGAAAAGTTTGATTTGCATCAGTTTGTAGATGAAAATAGTGGTTTTATAGTAGAGAAAAATTATTTAGGAAAAGATATTAAAAGCTATGAATTGCCTGGTTTATGGAATGGAGCTATGGCAAACTGGTTAACGGTTTTTGTCGAAGTGCCTTTGATTACTTTTAATCCTGTAAAAACAGTAAATGATTTGTTGAAAGAAGCACATCAGTCAAAATAAAAATGGAAATTCAAAAAATCATATCCGAATTACAGTATAAAGCCGTGCGAAGTAGCGGAGCTGGAGGGCAAAACGTCAATAAGGTTTCGTCTAAGGTGGTGCTGACTTTTGATTTAAAAAATTCGCAAGCAGTATCTGAGGAAAAAAAAATGTTGTTAGAAACGAATCTCTCTTCAAGATTGACCAATGATTTAATTTTGATTTTGAATTGTGATGAAGATAGAAGTCAACTTAAGAATAAAGAAATTGTTACCAAACGTTTTTTGGAATTAATAAAAAAAGCATTAATTGTTCCCAAAATTAGGAAGGCGACAAAAATTCCAAAATCGGTCATAAGAAAACGGATTAAAGATAAAAAGAACATTTCTGAAATAAAGAAATCTAGACGAAGACCTAATTTAGATTAAATTATAAAAGGCTATTTTTAGAAAGTAAAGATTAAAATTGATTTTTGTTTTTGAAATTTTTAACACTACATTTGCACCGTCTCAAAGGGGTGCTCTAAATAACGAGCTGAGATCATACCCAACGAACCTGAGCAAGTAATGTTGCTAAGGGAAAAACGATAAATTATTGGCGTAAGCCATTAGTTTTTAGTGGAACAAATCTATTTAATACATTAACAAAAAGAATAATTCCCCCTTTTATTCGTAAAACAATTACGGATGAAAACTTTTATTTTAGGTGCTAAGACACAAAGTTACAAAGGTTCTAAGGTTCAAAATATTGCTGGAACTAAATCTATTTTCTTTTCTCTTTTTTCTATTTTCTTTTCGCTATTCTCTTTTTCTCAAGTAAAAGACACAACCAAGGTTAATCAACTAGACGAAGTATTGGTTTCGGCAGTTCGTGTTACTACAAAAACACCAGTGAGTTTTTCAAATTTGAACAAAAAAGATATTGCCCCTCGTAATTTAGGTCAAGATATTCCAACTTTAATGAATTATATGCCATCGGTAGTTACTACTTCTGATGCAGGAAATGGAGTGGGTTATTCTGGAATTCGAGTGCGTGGTAGTGATGCGACAAGAGTAAATGTTACCATCAACGGTATTCCATATAACGATTCAGAAAGTCAAGGAACTTTTTGGGTAAATATGCCTGATTTTGTTTCATCGGTAGAAAGTTTGCAATTGCAACGCGGTGTTGGAACTTCAACTAATGGTTCGGGTGCTTTTGGTGCGAGTTTGAATATGTTAACGGATAATTATGCTAAGAAAAGTACAGGAGAAATATCGAATTCTTTCGGAAGTTTTAATACCCACAAGCATACGGTAAAGTTCAGTACGGGTTTGATGAATGACCATTTTGAATTGGCTGGACGTTTATCAACCTTAAAATCGGATGGTTATATCGATAGAGCTTCTTCTGATTTAAAATCCTATTTTTTACAAGGAACTTATGTCGGTAAGACTACTTTAATTAAGGCTTTGGCTTTTGGTGGAACAGAAAAAACCTATCAAGCTTGGAACGGAATTGATGCTGAAACGATGGTTGATAACAGAACTTTTAATTCGGCTGGAATGTTTAAAGATGAAGCAGGGAATGATCGTTTTTATGATAACGAAACCGACAATTATAATCAAGATCATTACCAATTGCATTGGAATGAAAAAGTATCTGAGAATTGGAATACGAACTTAGCTTTTCATTATACCAAAGGAAAAGGATATTATGAAAATTATAAAGAAGACGCTGATTTTGGGGACTACGGATTGATTCCTGTTGGCTTAGAAACAACAACTGATTTAGTGCGCCAAAAATGGTTGGATAACGATTTTTACGGAACTACATTTTCGGTAAATTATAAAAATGAAAGTCTGAGTTTGATTTTTGGAGGAGGATATAATAAATACGAAGGCGATCATTATGGAAAAGTAATCTGGGCAAGATATGCTTCGCAAAGTGAATTGGGAGATCATTATTATGATGATTTTTCGACAAAAACGGATGGAAATGTT
>WSSedL1CaDRAFT_10000090_pt1 | contig 55037 bp, 56 predicted proteins | sample WetSurSL1Cattail_FD_9464 | JGI IMG/M metagenome (IMG submission 9464)
CGACAAGCCCATAGCCACCTCCCAAATCACGCCGATAGGGAATCAGCCTCCTGACCACACCGCAAGCGCTCAGAGATGTGTGAATGCCGTAGCCCTCAAGGGGAGAGGGACTGCATGATGTGTGAATATCGTAGCCCTTGTGGGGAGGTTGTTATTCGGGTTGCCTTCGCGGCCGGGATATGGCTTTTCATACGTCCGAGAAACCGGAGGTCCGCCATGAACTTGAGCTCTGCCATTCGTCTGCAAAACGGCTCGCTGGCGACCAAGGCTCTGACCGTACTGGCCGGTACGGGTATCCTCACCGCCTCCTCTTATATCCAGGTGCCGTTCTATCCGGTGCCGATGACGCTGCAGACCTTGGCGGTGACACTGGTCGGCGCCGTCCTTGGCTGGCGCTTGGGTGCGGCGACGGTGGTGGCGTGGCTGCTGGCGGCGGCGGCCGGTCTGCCGGTTCTGGCGGGCGACCATCTGACCGGCCCGGCCACATTCATTGGCCCGACGGCTGGCTATCTTCTCGCCTTCCCCCTCATGGCCGCCCTGACCGGCTGGCTGGCCGAACGCGGCTGGAACGGCAAACGCGTGGTTCTGGCCTTCGCCGCCATGCTGGCAGGCAACGCCCTGTGCCTGATCCTGGGCGGCGCCTGGCTTGCCGTCCTGACTGGCCCGGAACAGGCTATCACCTTGGGCGTGCTGCCATTTTTGGCCGGCGGCTTGGTCAAATCCGCCCTCGGAGCCGCCCTCCTCAAGGCTGCAAACCGGTAATTTCGAAAAAATCGCATCCCCCTGCATCCGCCGGGTTCGCACGCTGCATCCAGCCTGTGTAACCAAGGACGGAGCAGCACCCCATGACGAAGCACCAGGACGGACTTCTGATCGCCGTCTGTGTGGTCGTGGGGCTGGCGCTGGTCTCCGTCCATGGCCATCATCCCAACATCGGGCCGATGGGATGGGCGGGCGCCGGCGGACGGACCGTTAGCGTCAGCTTCATGGCTCATATGATCGAACTTGAAGTCCGCCGAGTCGTCGCGGCCGTCGGAACCGTCCTTACGATCCGCTAAGAGGCACCTTCCATGTTCTACAATAGTCCGACCTCCATCCTAGCCGTCATCTGGGGCGCCATTCTGCTCCTGGTCTTTATCGTCTCGCTGTTCACCTATCTCGGCCGCCGCTCGAAGTACCGTATGCTCGAACGCCTCGCCGAGAAGGGCCAGACGCTGTCGCCCGAAATGCTCGCCAGCCTCGGCAGCCTCGGTAACGGCCACAATGCCAACGGCAAGAACCCGCTCACCTCGGGCATCATGCTGATGTGTATCGGTGTGGCGTTGACGATCTTCTTCTGGGCGACAACCGATTTTGAAGATTTGCTGCACGGCGGCGCCATGCCGACCGTCATTGGTATCATTCCCTTTATGGTCGGCCTCGCCCGCGTTATCAGCGCCCGCATCGACCGTCGCGACAGCAACAAATAATTTGGTATGCTGAACAGCCATGGTCGAGAGCGAATGGTTGGCGCTGGAAGCGGCCAAGGGGGATCCGGCCGCTTTCGGGCTGTTGGTGCGCCAGCACCAGTCAAGGCTGCGCGGGTTCCTGCTCCGCCTGACCAAAGGCAACAGCGCCTTGGCCGACGACCTTGCCCAGGAGACCTTCATCGAAGGCTATCGCAAAATCCGGCAGTTCAATTCGGAGAATTTCTTCGGCTGGTTGTGCGCGATTGCTTGGTCCCGGTTCCTGATGGAAGCGCGCAAACGCAAGCTGGAGCCGCTCGACGAGCAACCCGAGATGGCGGACGACGCGCCCGAACCGGAAAATGCCAGTCTGGTGCGGCACGATCTGGAAACCGCCATGGCGCAGCTTCATCCCATGCAACGGGCGGCTTTGACGTTGTGTTTTGCCCTCGGTCTGTCCAACGAAGAGGCNGCGNAGTCNTTAAACATCCCCTTGGGAACGCTCAAGTCGCACGTGAACCGCGGACGTGCTAAACTGGCGCTCCTGTTAGGGGACTGGCGTAAGGTGCAAGTGTCATGAACCTCGACGAGATGCTGTCGCAACCACTGCCCGACGTGCCGGATAACGGCTTTACGGCCCGCGTAATTACCCACGTCAAGGCCGCAGAGCGCCGCCGCGCCGCCGCTATCATGATCGCAACCATGATCGGCGTGACGATCCTCTGCCTCCTCATCCCGCTGCCGGTCTTCACCGCCGCGATCGGCTTGACGGTGTTCCAGCTCGGCACCTCACCGCTGGTCGGTTGGGCCGCAGCCGCACTAGTGCTGACCTTCCTGATCGACCGCGTGCTGACGACGGACCGCGGGCTGTTGCAGTTCTGATTTTCAGGAGAGGCCTCTGTCCGCGCCCCAACCAGACTCCGCCGGGGTCGCCGTTCCCCCGCCCGTCGTGTTCGCATTGTGCCTGATCGGCGGTATTGCTTACGCGCATTTCTTCGGCGGCTGGATCACGACCATTCCCGCTCCGATGCGCTGGGCCGTGGGCACGTTGGTTTTTGCTGCGGGCGGCATCTTCGGGGTCGCCGGGCTGCAGCGCTTTTTGAACCTCAAGGTCGATTTCCGGCCGACCAAACCTGCCGCGAAACTCGTCGTCGGCGGCGCTTATCGCGTCACCCGCAATCCGATGTATGTTGGCCTCGTCAGCGGTCTGGCGGGCCTCGGCCTGTTCTTCGGCGCGATCCCGATGCTGCTCAGTGCCGTGGTGATGTTCGCCTACCTCAACTGGTACGTCATCCCGCGCGAAGAAGCCTACCTCACCCGCACCTTCGGCGAGGACTATCGCGCCTATTGCGCCAAAGTCCGGCGCTGGCTGTGAACCCGAATTAGCTGTGCATGCGTCGCGGGAAACGTCGCCCGCGGGCCTGTCCCTACGCTATACAGGGCAGATGCCGAACTTTTCCCACGAGCTGCGCGTTCTGTCCCAAATTGCTGGGCTGGTGTGCGGTGTGGATGAAGCTGGCCGCGGGCCGCTCGCTGGTCCAGTGGTGGCCGCGGCAGTGATTTTCCATCGCGGCCGTTACCCGCGCGGGCTCGACGATTCCAAAAAACTCACGGCCAACGCCCGCGAAAAACTGTTCGACAAAATCATCGCCAAAGCCGTGGCCTATGGCATTGGCGAAGCAACGGTCGATGAAATCGACCTCGTCAACATCCGCCAGGCGACGCATCTGGCGATGGCGCGCGCGGTTCGGGCGCTCAATCCCGCGCCGAGTTTCGCGCTCGTCGACGGCAACGACGCGCCCGCCTTGCCGTGTCCGTGCGACACGCTCATCAAGGGCGACGGCCTGTCGGTTTCGATCGCAGCCGCGTCGATCCTCGCCAAGGTCACCCGCGACCGGATGATGTTGCTTTTGCACGAACAGCACCCCGAATACGGCTGGAACCGCAACAAGGGCTACGGCACGCCCGACCATCTTTCTGCACTGAAGGCGCACGGCGCCACCGCCCATCACCGCCGTTCCTTCGCCCCCGTCTACAACATCTTGTGTGGATAGCCCCCTTAGGACTCAACACTGAGTCTCACTAAGTCATTGATTCACAAGACTCTTGACGCGGCGAATCACCCGAATCACTGTGCCTGCGGTGATACTGATTCGGGCGGACTATGGCTCTCAATATTTCTACGGCCCTTGACCGGGTAATCGAAGGCGATTGTGTCGAACAGATGCGGGCGCTGCCGGCGGGTTGCGCGGACCTGGTGTTCGCCGATCCGCCCTACAATCTTCAGCTCAAAAGCGAGCTGCGGCGACCGGACGATTCCAAGGTCGATGCCGTCAACGACAATTGGGACAAGTTCGACAGCTTCGCCGAATACGACAAGTTCACGCGGAGCTGGCTGGGCGCCGTCAAGCATGTCTTGAAGGACACCGGCGCCTTATGGGTGATCGGTTCCTATCACAACATCTTCCGCGTCGGCACGGCGCTGCAGGATCTCGGCTTCTGGGTGCTCAACGACGTGATCTGGCGCAAAGCCAATCCGATGCCGAATTTCAAGGGCACCCGATTTACCAACGCCCATGAAACGCTGATCTGGGCGACCAAGAATCCCGACCAGAAATACACCTTCAACTACGAAGCCATGAAGGCGCTCAATGACGATCTGCAAATGCGGTCCGATTGGAACCTGCCGATCTGCTCGGGCGGCGAGCGGCTGAAGAATTCCGACGGCGAAAAAGTCCATTCGACCCAGAAGCCGGAAAGCCTGCTGCATCGCGTTGTGGTGGCGTCCACCAAGCCGGGCGACATCATCCTCGATCCGTTCTTCGGCTCGGGTACCACCGGCGCCGTGGCGCGCCGCCTCGGCCGTCACTTCATCGGCATTGAGCGCGACAAGACCTATGCCTCCGCCGCGCGCCAGCGCATCGCGTCCATCGATCCGGCACCGGCCGATTGCATCGAGGTGACCAAATCCAAACGCTCCGAGCCGCGCATTCCGTTCGGCTGGGTGGTCGAGCGCGGTCTGTTGCCGCCGGGAACGGTGCTGCAAGGCCATCAGAAGCGCCACAAGGCCAAGGTGCGCGCCGACGGCACGCTGGTCTGCTCCGACGCCACCGGCTCGATCCATCAGATCGGCGCCCATGTCCAAGGCCTCGACGCCTGCAACGGCTGGACCTTCTGGCAATACGAGCAAAACGGCAAACTCATTCCGATCGACGTCTTGCGCCAGCAATTGCGCGCGACGATTTCGTAAGTTTAGCGTGAGAGCAGCAGCGCCTCGTCTTTACCGGCGAGGCGTTGTTGTTTTTGCCCGGAACAACGGCCCGTCATCCGGCAACGCGTGTTCTATGATCTTGCGCATGACGGTGGGCAAAGCAACCGAGCCGAGGGTTTCGCGAGCGACCCATTTCCCCTTCCCGTCATGGCCGGGCTTGACCCGGCCATCCAGACTTGCCGTCCACACTTCCACTTCCAATTCAAAATGGGTGAAGCCGTGGCGGACGAGGCCGGGAAGCTTCTTCCATGCTGCCGCAAACGGCGCCTGCGCCAGGGCATCTTCGCGCGAGGGAAATTTCGTCGTCCACGGTCCCAGTGGCGGTTCCAGCATGCTGGCGAGCAGTCCTTTCTCCGGCCGCTTCGTGAGCAGCACCGCGCCTGCTGCATTCACCGCCACGAATGCCGCACCACGCTTCAATGGACGCGCGCGCTTAGGCGCTTTTACCGGCAGGGTTTCCGCAAGGCCCGTCGCCCGCGCCGCACAGCCCGCAGCCAGCGGACAGTTGCCGCAAGCCGGGCGTTTCACCGTGCAGATCGCCGAGCCCAAATCCATCAACGCTTGCGCGAAATCTCCGGCACGTTTTTTGGGCACCAGCTTGCGCCCCAACGCCAACAGCTTCGCCTTGCCGCCAGGAAACGGTTCGTCCATGGCGTAAAGCCGCGCCACGACGCGTTCGGCATTGGCGTCCATCGCCGCTTCGGGCTGGTCGAAGGCGATCGCCGCAATCGCGCCCGCGGTGTAGGGCCCCACGCCCGGCAGCTTGCGCAATTCCGCGGCAGTTGCCGGAAACGTCCCGCCCAACTCGTGCGCCACCACCCCCGCCGCTTTGTGCAGATTGCGTGCCCGGGCGTAATAGCCGAGGCCCGCCCAAGCGGCCAAAACCTCGTCCAGCGGCGCCGCCGCCAGCGCTCCCACCGTCGGCCAGCGGAGCAGAAATTTGCGGTAGTAGTCCGCCACCGCCTGAACCGTCGTCTGTTGCAGCATGATTTCTGACAGCCAGACGTGGTAAGGCTGCGCCCGCCGGCCCGCCGGCGCCCGCCACGGCAGCACGCGGCGGTGCTTATCGTACCACCCAAGGAGAGCCCGTGCAGGGTTCGTTAAAAGAGTCATCTTGCGGAGAGCATATTGAAATTCGGCGCCCTGACCATCCTTACCCTTGCCGCCCTGGTTGCGACGGCCGCAACCGCGGCCCCGCGCGAAACCGTGTTCCCGGACGACCGCACCCTCGGCAATCCCAAGGCGCCGGTGACGGTGATCGAATATCTGGCGCCGACCTGCCCGCATTGCGCCCGCTTTGCGGCAACGGTCCTCCCCGAGATCAAGAAGAATTACATCGACACCGGCAAGGTGCTGTACGTCATCCGCATCTTTCCCTTGGCGCCGGCTGATGGCGGCGTGGCAGGGCTCGCCAACTGCCAGACACCCGGGCGCTATTACGAGTTCCTCGATCTCGCCTTCCGCAAGCAAGCAATGTGGAACCCCAACGGCTACGACATCCCCAACCTTGACGCCGCACTGCTCCAACTCGCCGCCTTGGGCGGTCTGAAGCCCGACGACGCCAAGCGCTGCATGAAAGACGAAAAGGAATTTTCCCGCATCAACCGCATCGCAAAAGACGCGATGGACCGTTACCACATCGAAGCGGTGCCGAGCATCATCATCGACGGCAAAGCCCTCACCGGCGAAGACGATGCCTCATATCCGGCGCTGAAGACTCGGCTCGACGGGCTGCTCGCCAATGCCGCCGCGCCGCAACCGCCCCACAAAGTGGCCGTCCACCAGCACCGTACGCACAAGTCGGTGCATCACCAGCCTGGCAAGAAGCACCCCAAAAAGGTGAAAGCCGGGACAGTGAAAAAGAACTAGAGTCGTTCCATGGCCAAGGCCAAAAAACCATCGGCGGGCGACCCGTCTCCGCGGCGCAACTGGGTCGCTCCGGTCAGCGGCGTTGCGGCTGGGTTGGGTGGCGCGGCCTTCGCACGGGCGGGTTTTTCCGATCCGACGCTGGTGCTCCACTGGGACAAGATCGCCGGGCCTGAGGTTGCGCGTCTCGCCCGCCCCATGCGCCTGTCGGAGGGGCCCCAAGGCGGTGTGTTGACGCTGATGGCCGAACCGGGCGCCGCTGTCTTCCTGCAGCATGAGACCCGGGCGCTGGCCGAGCGCATCAACACCTATCTCGGCCGCCCCGCCATAGCCCGATTAAAATTCGTACAGGCGGCCTTGACGCAGCGCGAACCCTTGCCGCCGAACCCAAAACCCGCACAAGAGATTGCACCCTCCGACCCGGCTCTTTCCTACCAGGGCCCCGAAGGGCTTCGTGAGGCGTTGTGGCGCCTTGCCCGGGCAAGGCATAGTCGGAGCTAATAAGTGACGTATTGTTTTGCCGCGCGACTTGTCGGAAAACCGCCGCACACTTTTCCGGTCGCGCTCATCAAACCGCTGGGATCTGACGGCAATGACACTTAAGGATCGCTTGAACGAAGCCCTGTCCGCGACACCGCTGGAAAACACCCATCGGCGCGACATCCTCAACGCCGCGCTCAACGCCGGCGACACCGATGAAGAGATCGGCGCGGCGCTGAACCGGCTGATCGAGGCACGCGAACAAAAGGCGGTGGCGTTCGAGAAGACCGGCCAAGCCGCCCCGGCCAAGGCCGAACGCGACGAAGCGGACGCCCTGCGCCTCTTGGCCGATCCCCGTTATACCGCCGGCCCGGCCGCGCCGGGCAAACCGGCTGCACGCGGTGGTAAAACCGGCGGCTTCGCGCTCACCAAATTGCAGATGATCCTTGGTGGCGTCGCTCTCGTGGTTGTGGCAGCCGCGGTTTATGTCGCCGTGAAGCCGTCCGACGAGGTCAATCTCAGCCAGCAGCAGGCAGGCCAAGAGATCACCGTGTTTAAGGACGATCACACCATGGGCAACCCCAACGCGCCGGTCAAACTGCTCGAATACGCCGCGCCGATGTGCCCGATGTGCGCCCACTTCGCGCTTGAGGAATTCCCCGCCTTCAAACGCGAATTCATCGATACCGGCCGCGTCTTCTTCATCTTCCGTGTCTATCCGCTCGGCAGCCCCGACGGTGCGGTGGAAGCCATCGCCCGCTGCCTGCCGAAGGCGCGCTACTTCCCGTACATGGAGATGATGTTCCGCGAGCAGGCGCAATGGGACCCTGATGGTCATCAGATCGCCGATGTTCCCGGCGCGATCATCAATCTGGCGGCACGCGAAGGCCTGTCGGAAGAGAAGGCCAAGGCCTGCATGACCGCCCAACCCACCTTGGAACGCGTTAACCAAGTCGGGCAGGACGCCCAGATCCGCTATCAGATCGAAGGCACACCGACCTTTGTGATGAACGGCCAGGTGGTGAATTTTCCGGCGACCAACCAGACGCGGCTCGATGTGCTCCGCCTAAGAATCAATTCCCTGCAGAGCGGCCAGTAAGACTCCGTCCACAGGCAGATTCGCCTCACGGCCGACTCGGCTTGCCTTGCCGTGCGCAAGACGGGCTATATTCCCGCCTCACATTTCGAATCACCTCCGTTGGAGATTCTCATGGGCCTCAAGAACCGGCTTGATGACGCGCTTCTGGCGACCCCACCCGAAAATGCCAAGCGCCTCGCCACGCTCGAGACAGTGAAAGCGGCCTCTGGCAGAGGCACCGACGCCGAGATTCAGAGCGCCATTGCCGCCCAGATCGGCGAGCGCGAAGCCAAGGCTGGATCGTTTGCAGCGGCCGGACAGAGCGAGCTTGCCAAAGCCGAACGCGCCGAAATCGATGCGCTCCGGGCGCTGCTGCGCGCCGGTGCACCGCAGCCCGAAAGGCCCGCCGCCGCGCCGCCGAAGGCCAAAAAGCCCGCCGCCGCTCCTGCCGCCACCGACATCCCTGCGGAACCCAAGCCGCTGCTGTCGAAAAATCAGATGATCGTCGGCCTCGCCGCCGTCGCGCTGGTTGTGATCGCCGGCTACTTTCTCCTCCACAAGTCGAGCAATCAGGCCCAGACCGCAAGCAGCACGCAAATCGTGGTGCGGCCCGACGATCGCACCATGGGCAATCCCAAGGCGTCGGTCATACTGCTCGAATACGCCGCACCGACCTGCCCGCACTGCGCCACCGTCGCCCAGACGATCATGCCCAAGGTCAAAAAGGAATATATTGATACTGGCAAGGTCTTCTACATTTTCCGCACTTTTCCACTTGGGCCCACCGACGGTGCGGTGGAAGCGATCGCGCGCAAGTGTTTGCCTGCGGATAAGTATTTTCAGTTCCTTGACCTGATGTTCCGGAATCAAGCCAAATGGGATCCGGACGGCTATCAGATCGATGACGTCGGCGGCGCGATCAAACAGATGGCTCGCATCATGGGCGTGACGCCGGAAGATGCCGACCGGTGCATGACCGATCCGGAGGAATTGAACCGCATCAACCAAGTCGGGCAAGACGCCGTGGCTCGGTACAACATCCATTCGACGCCGACACTCATCATCAACGGCACGATCGTCGAAGGCACGGAGGCAACTTGGCCCGGTTTAAAGGCCAAATTCGATTCCCTCCTGGCCACCAAGAAATAGAACGGCCGTAAGCGCCGCCATTAACTGTTAGGGTATCCTGGTGAAGTTCACACGCTTAAGGATTTCCGGTTTCAAATCGTTTGTCGAGCCGACAGAGCTCTACATCGAGCCCGGACTCACGGCCATTGTCGGTCCAAACGGCTGCGGCAAATCCAATCTGTTCGATGCGCTACGCTGGGTGATGGGCGAGAACCGTCCGACGTCCGTGCGCGGCTCCGAAATGGACGACGTGATCTTCGCCGGGTCCGTCGGCCGCCCGCCGCGCAACGTGGCGGAAGTGACGCTCGCCGTCGACAATTCCGACCGCACCGCAAATCCTCCGTACCAGGATTTTGAGACCATCGAAGTGTCGCGCCGTATCGAGCGCGAGGCCGGTTCGGTCTACCGCATCAACGGCCGCGATGCGCGCCAGCGTGACGTCCAGATCTTCTTTGCCGACGCCTCGTCGGGCGCCGCCTCTACCGCCTTCGTCCGTCAGGGCATGATCGGCCAATTGGTCAGCCAGAAGCCGCTCGCCCGCCGCGCGATTTTGGAAGAAGCCGCCGGCATTTCCGGCCTGCATCAGCGCCGTCACGAAGCCGAACTGCGGCTGAAAGCGGCAGAGACCAACATGGCGCGTCTTGATGACGTGATCAAAGAGATCGAAACCCAACTGGCCAGTTTGAAGCGTCAGGCCCGTCAGGCGTCGCGCTATCGCAATCTGTCCGGCCACATCCGCCGTGCCGAGTCCCTCGCGCATTATCTGCGCTGGACCGCGGCGCAGTTGAAGGCCAATGCGGCGCAGGAAACGCTCGCCGCCGCCATCGCGATGGTCGAACAGGCGACCGAAATCGCCGCCACCGCGTCTACCGCCCAGGCTAATACCGCCGAAGCTTTGCCGCCGCTGCGCGACGTCGAAGCCGAACGCGCCGCTGCGCTGACACGTCTGCTCCAGGCACGCACGCAACTCGAAGCCGACGAAGCACGCGCTCAGGAACTCGCCCAATCGCTGCGCCAGCGCATCGCCCAGACCGGCGCCGATCTCGAGCGCGAACACGCCTTGCAGAGCGACGCCGAAACCGCTCTTGCCGCCCTCACCTCGGAATCCACCGAACTGGAAGCAGCGCAGGAACGCAGTGTCGACGAACTTACCGACGCCGATCAGAAAAATGGCGAGTTGAATGCGGCGCTCTATGAAGCCGAACGTCTGCTCGAAAAACTGCAGGCCGATCTCGCCGAACGCAACGCCCGATCGGCGAGCCTGGAACGCCAGCGCCGCATTTCGCTTGAGGCGGCGGAAACTGCCTCCGTCGAGCTTCAGACCGCCGAAAATCGTCACCGCGAAGCGCTGACCAGTGCCGCCGCTGATCCTGACGTCGGGGCCGCGGAAGAGAAAGTCGCCGCTTACCGCCGCCTCGCCGAAACCGCGACCGCGCTGGCCGAAGCCGCGCGCGCCGAATTCGCCGTTCTGGACGAGGCCGAGCGCACCGCTCGCAGCTTGCTAGAGAACACCGAGAAAGAAGCCCGCGCCGCCTTTGACGCTAGCGAACGCGAGGCCCGCACCGCAGCCGAAACCGCCGAACGCGAAGCGCGCGCCGCATTGGAAGCCATCGACCGCGACGGCCGGGCGGCGATTGAAACTGCCGAACGCGATGGCCGCGCGGCGCTCGAAACCGCCGAGCGTGAAGGCCGCCTCGCCATTGCCACCGCCGAACGCGAAGGCCGTGCCGCAGTGGAAGCCGTCGACCGCGACGGCCGCGCCCAAATCGAGGAAGCCGAACGCGTCGGGCGCGCCCAGATTGCCGACGCCGAACGCGATGGCCGCGCCGCGCTGGACGCCGTCGAACGCGAACGCCGCACCGCCCTCGACAATGCCGAGCGCGAACTTCAGCAGCTGTCGACCGAAGCCGGTGTCCTGAAGCGCGTGCTCAGCACCTCCGGCGAAAGCCAGTGGCCGCCGCTGATGGACGCCGTCAATGTGCAGCCCGGTTACGAAGGTGCCCTGGCGGCGGCGCTCGGCGACGAATTGCAGGACCCGCTCGACGACGCCAGCCCGCGCCATTGGCACGATCTCGCCGATTACGACAAAGCCGCCCCCCTGCCCGTCGGTGCCCGTCCGCTCAGCTATCACGTCACCGGCCCGCACGCGATGTCGCGTCGCCTCACCATGACCGGTGTGGTGTTCCCCGATCAGGGCGAAGCGTTGCAAGCCGAATTGAAACCCGGCCAGCGTCTGGTGTCACCGCGTGGTGACCTGTGGCGTTGGGACGGTTTCCGTGCTTCGGCTGATGCCCCGTCATCGGCGGCGGTACGCCTCGAACAGCGCAACCGTCTTACCGAACTCGAAGGCTTGATCGCCACCGCCAAAGAAATCCGCGATGCGGCGGCCGAGGCCTATCAGACCGCCAAAGCGAACGCCGAAGCGGCCTATCACGCCGCCAAATCGGCGGCGGAAGAAGCGCTCCAATCCACCAAGATCGCTGCTGAAGAAGCCTATCAGGCCGCCAAGGCCGAGGCCGAACGAGCCTACCAGGCGTCGAAGGTTGCAGCGGAAGAAGGCTATCAGGCCGCCAAGTCGGCCGCCGAAGATTTCTATCTGACCTCGACCACGGCGGCGGAAGAGACCTTCCGGGCGGCCAAGATTACCGCCGATCAGACCTATCAAACCGCCAAAGCCGCCGCCGACAAAGCCTATCAGGCGGCCAAACAGGCCGCGTCCGAGGCATATGAAGCCGCCCGCGCCGGCGCCGAACGGGCCTATGAAGCGGCCAAGGCCGAGGCCGAAGTGGCGCGTCAGGCGTTGCGCACGCTGGAACAGGACGAGCGTAGCTGCGCCGCCGCGGTCATGACCGCGCAGGATGCCGCCAACAAGGCTGCCCGTCAGGCCGCCGAGCGCGCCCAACAGCTTGCTGCCCTCGAAGCCGAGATCAAGCGCATCGCCGAGTCGCGCGACGCCGCCCTCGAGGCGGAACGTTTGGCGGGCCAATCGTTGGAGGACCTCGGCGACGGCCAGGCGCTGATCCAAAGCGTCGCCAACGCCCGCGAAACGACCGCCGAAGCGCGTACCAACGCGACCAACGCCCGCGCCTTCCTCGAAGGCTTGAAACGCGACGGCGAAGCCCGCGAACGGCGGTTGGCGGTCATCACCGAGGAGCGCGCCCGCTGGGACACGCGCAACGCCGCGGCGGCCGAACACATCGCCGAGTTGGACAACCGTCAGACGCAACTGGCCGAAGAACTGGTCGTCGCCGAAGCCGCACCAGCCGCCATCGCCGAAAAGCGCGGCGCCTTGCTCGATGCCATCGGTGTGGCCGAAATTGCCCGCAAAGAAGCCGGTGACGCCCGCGCCGAAGCCGAATCGTTGCTCGCCGAAGCCGACCGTGCTGCCAAAGACGCTGACCGCGCGCTCTCTGCTGCCCGCGAAGAACGCGCCCGCGCCGAGGCCGTGCTGGAAGGCGATTCCGGCCGCCTAAACGAGCTTATTCAGCGCGTCCGCGACGAACTCGACTGCGCCCCGGAAGAACTCGCCGAGCGCGCCGAGCTTAAGGACGACGAAGAGCTGCCGCCGATCGACCTCGCCGAAAGGAAGGTCGAGAAACTGAAGCAGGAGCGCGAGGCGCTTGGTGGTGTCAACTTGCGCGCCGAAGAGGAAGCGGCCGAGCTCGAAACCCGTCTCGCCACCCTCACCGGCGACCGTGACGATCTGGTCGGCGCCATCGAACGCTTGCGCCGCGGCATCCAGAGCCTGAATCGCGAAGGCCGCGAGCGCCTCTTGGAAGCCTATGAGAAGGTCAACACCAACTTCCAGATGCTGTTCTCGAAACTGTTCGAGGGCGGCGAAGCCAAGCTGACCTTCACCGAGTCGGAAGATCCGCTCGAAGCCGGTTTGGAAATCTTCGCCCGCCCGCCGGGCAAACGGCTGCAGTCCCTCGGCCTGCTCTCGGGCGGCGAACAAGCGCTAACGGCGATGAGCCTGATCTTCGCGGTGTTCCTGGTGAATCCGGCGCCGGTCTGCGTGCTCGACGAAGTTGACGCCCCGCTCGATGACGCCAACGTCGAACGCTTCTGCAACATGCTGGAAGAGATGACCAAGCTGGCCGATACCCGCTTCCTGGTCATCACCCACCACGCCCTGACCATGAGCCGGATGCATCGCTTGTTCGGCGTCACCATGGCCGAGCGCGGCGTGTCGCAGCTCGTCTCGGTGTCCCTCGCCGAAGCCGAACGGGTGGCGGCGGAATAAAGCCAAAAACGCCCACCGTAGCGGTTGTACCGCGGTTGCGGTATAGTCCGGCCATGACGGAGTTGCTGACCAGAATTACGATCGATCCCGGCCAATGCCATGGGCGTCCCTGTATCCGGGGCTTGCGCATCCGCGTGGCCGATGTCCTGGAAATGCTCGCAAACGGCATCTCAGCCGAGGAAATTCTCAAGGATTTTCCCGACCTGGAGCCTGACGACATCCGCGCTAGCATGGCCTACGCTGCAACCTTAGCTGGTCATCCTGTGGTGAATGCCGCCGAATGAGGCCACCGTGGACTTCATCATCGACGCACAGCTTCCACCGCAACTGGCCGTTTGGATCAGAAGCAAAGGATGCTCCGCTGCGTCGTTGCGCGAATTAGACCTGCAAGACGCCGACGATCGGACGGTATGGGAACTCGCGGAACGGGAAGCCGCTGTTATCGTGACCAAAGACGAAGACTTCATCCTGCTGGCTGCCACACGCCAGGGGCCGGGTGTGCTTTGGGTTCGAACCGGAAACCTCGTCAATCGTCTGCTGCTGGAGTGCTTCGAAAGGTCGTGGCCAGAGATCCTGTCGCATCTGCAATCCGGCGCCCGAATCGTCGAACTACGTTGACAAGCGGCGGCCCTGAGGCCAATTGCCTAAAATTCCGCCCATCCAAATCGCCGCGGGCTTGATTTGCCCTGCGTTTTCAGCGCGTTGTGCGCGTTTACGCACGCTTGACGCCCTCTTTGCCCGCCCCTATGGTCCGGCCGCTTTCGAACCAAGCCGTGACGCTAGGAGCGGTCTTTGCCGTCCTCCGAACCCGACGATCTGAAGCGACTGCGGGAGCGTATTGACGCTGCCGGACGTAAGGCTGCCGGAGAACAAAAACCGGCAACGCCGCCGGCGCCGATGGGGATCGCCTTCCGCCTCGGCACCGAATTGATTTCGGCGGTATTCGTCGGTGGCGGTTTGGGTTGGGGCATTGACTGGGCGGCCGAACACTGGGCTTCCCTTCATACACGGCCGGTGGGTCTGGTCGTGATGTTCGTATTGGGAGCCGTCGCGGGAATCCGAAACGTCATCCGCACCTCCCAACAGATAAGCGCCGAATCGGCGCCGAAGGAGAAATAGCGCCGTGGCCATGAACCCCATGGAGCAGTTCGAGATTAAGCCGGTCATCTTCCATGATCCGCTTTTCAGCATCGCTGGCCATCCGATCTACTTCACCAACCAAGCCCTGTTCATGCTGATCGCCGTTGCGGTCGCAACCCTGTTCCTGACCGCAACGGTGTCGAAGGGCCGTCTGGTCCCGACCCGCGGCCAGTCGATGGCCGAACTCTCCTACGAGTTCGTCGCCAATATGATCCAATCGACGATGGGCAGTGACGGGCTGAAGTTCTTCCCGTTGATCTTCACAATCTTCGTCTTCGTCCTGTTCCAGAATTTCCTCGGTCTGATCCCCTGGACCTTCACGGCCACCAGCCAGATCGCCATCACCTTCACGCTGGCGAGTTTCGTGATCCTGATCATGGTCGTCACCGGCTTTATGAAACAGGGGCTCGGGTTCCTGAAACTCTTCGTGCCCTCGGCGCCGTGGTACCTGCTCATTCTTTTGGTGCCGATCGAGGTGATTTCGTTCCTGACGCGCCCGATCAGCCTCTCCGTCCGTCTGTTCGCCAACATGCTTGCCGGGCACACGCTGCTCGCCGTGTTTGCGAGCTTTGTCGTGCTGCTCGGCGCGGCCGGCGGCATTCTCAGCGTGGCTGCGGTCGCGCCGTTCCTCCTCATCGTTGCCATCTTCGCATTGGAGATGCTGGTCGCGGCTCTGCAAGCCTATGTCTTTGCGATCCTCACCTGCATCTACCTCAACGAAGCGATTCATCACGCCAATCACTGACCAGCCCAAGACTGAATAGAAGGAAATAGGACTATGGAAGTTGCAGCCGCTAAAATGATCGGTGCCGGTTTGGCCTGCTTCGCGCTTGCTGGCGCGGGCGTCGGCATCGGCTTGGTGTTCGGCAACTATCTCGCGGGCGCTCTGCGCAACCCGGGTGCGGCCGCCAGCCAGACCGCGAACATGTTCCTCGGCTTCGCGCTGTGCGAAGCGACCGGCTTGTTCGGCCTCGTCATCGCCTTCATCATCCTGTTCGGTTGATGAGCGAGCCCGCCGTCACGCATACCGGCACTGAGGCGCAGCACAGTGCCGGCTTTCCGCCCTTCAAGACGGAGAGCTTTCCGAGCCAGATCTTCTGGCTCGTGGTGGCCTTTGCTGCGCTGTTCATTGTCTTGTGGCGTTTCGCGGGCCCCCGCATTGCGGGTGTGATCGGCCAGCGTAAGGGTCAGATCGCCGGTGACCTTGCCGCCGCCGACAAGCACAAGTCCGACGCGGAAGCGGCGCTTGCCGCCTACGAAACGGCCCTGGCCACGGCGCGTGCCAAGGCCCATGCCGAGGCGGACGCAGGCCGCAAAGTGCTCGAAGCCGAGGCCGAAAAAGCCAAGGCTGCGGCGGATGCGGAAGCCCGGGAAGCCACGGCCGCAGCGGATGCGCAAATCGCCGCCAAGCGGGCCGAGGCTGCAACACATGTCACAAAAGCTGCGCAAGATGCCGCCGCAGAGATCGTCAACCGGCTGATCGGGGTGTCCGTGACTCCCGATGAGGCGGCGGCTGCCGTTAAGGCCGTGGGGGCCTGAGGCCATATCGGGAAGAGTCCATGGAAAGCGTGATCGAAGTCCTCAAGGAATACGAAGTCTGGGTCGCCATCGGCCTGGTCACTTTGATCCTTTTCTTCCTGTACATGCGCGTGCCGGGGATGGTGGCGAAGATGCTGGACGACCGTTCCAGTGCCATCGCCAAGGAACTGGACGAAGCGAAAAGGCTGCGTGAAGAAGCGGCGGCCGTGCTCGCCGGCTATGTCAACAAGGCCGCCCAAGCCGGAACGGAAGCGGCGCGTATCGTCGCCGACGCCAAGGAAGACGCCGAGCGCTTCGCCAAGGAAACCCGCGTCCAGCTGCGCCAGCAGATCGAACGCCGCGCCCAGATCGCGCGTGAAAAGATTGAGCAGGCCGAAGCCGCGGCGCTGGACGAAATCCGGGCGCTGGCCGCCGACAAGGCCGCTGCCGCCGCCGAGAAGCTGATCACCGATCATCTCGACGCCAAGCGCTCCGACGTGCTGGTCGAACAGGCGATCAAGGATTTCACGGCGAATACGCCGTAAGTCCTCCGACGCATCAAGGTTTGAGAACGCCCTGCCCTCCAGCGGGGCGTTTTCGTTTTGAGGGCATCGCCTCGAATCCTTTCCGCTTGGCACCGGCCATGCCGCGGTGTATCTCTTTGTTAAAATACTCAGACAAATATTGGGGACGAGGCATGACCTTTGGGGCTGGGCGCGTGTTGGTAGTGCCGTTCTTTTCGATAGTAGCGTTGTTCGGAGTCGCGAATGCCGCAACGCCCTGCTCGCCCGCGGTAACTGCCGTGACCTCGGCCAAGGACAACGTCACCTTTAGCAGCACTTGCGGTACGACTCTGATCGAGCCATGGAGCGACGGCATCATTCGCGTCCGTCACCTGCCCGCTGGTGCGCCCGCACCACGCCCAAGCCTGATCGTCAATGGCAAGAAACAGGCGGCACATTTCGTGGTAAGCAACACGTCCGAGGAGATTGTCGCCGCTCTGCCCGCCTTGCGCATCGTCGTCGGCAAAAAGGATGGGCATGTCACATTCTTCCGGCCGGGCGGAAAAGAGCCGTTCCTCGCCGAGAACAAGAACATCGCCGCGCCTGCCGCCTCCGGTCTCTACAAGATCGCGCAGTCCTTCGGCGTGCCGTTCGGCGCGGGCTTGCATTACTATGGTCTCGGCCAGCATCCGGCCGGCGGGCTCGACTGGCAAAAGCAAGGCGTTCACCTGCAACAGGCCAACGGCGATACCGGATTGCCGTTCCTGCTGACCAACGCCGGCTGGGGGATGTTGTGGGACAACGCCTCCGTCACCGACGTGTCGGTGCAACGCCCGGCTGAAGGCGGCACGCTCACCTTCTCATCGGAAGCGGCCGAGGCGACCGACTATTACCTCATCACTAGTGCCACGCCGGATGCCATCATTGCTGGCTATCGGAATTTGACCGGCGCCGCGCCGATGCTGCCGCGCTGGGCGTTTGGCTTCTGGCAGTCCTATGAGCACTACGCCACCCAGGACGAAATCGTCGGTGTCGCCAAAAAATACCGCGACCTCAATATCCCGATCGACGGCATCATTCAGGATTGGCAGTATTGGAAAGACGGCCAGTGGGGGGCGCATCAGTTCGATCCCACGCGCTATCCTGATCCCACCAAAATGGTGGCCGACATCCATGCGATGAACATTCACACCATCGTTTCGGTGTGGGCGCGCTTCGACAAGGACACCGACAATCGCGCCGAACTCGATGCGGCCGGCGTGCTCTATCCCGAAACCTACAAGAACGTTTATCCGCCGGGGTTTGGGCGCTGGTACGACCCATTCGGCAAGGGCCGCGATCTTTATTGGAACCAGATTTCGAAACGCCTCGGCAAAAACGGGTTCGACGGCTGGTGGCTTGACGCCAGCGAAGCTGAGCTTGGCGGCGAATGGGGCCAGATGCGCGAGGTGACCACCGCGAAGGGTCCCGGCGCCCTCGTCTACAACGCCTATCCGCTCTATCACACCACCGGCGTCTTTGAAGGCCATCGCCGCGATTTCCCCGATCGCCGCCCGGTGATCCTGACGCGTTCGGCATGGGCGGGCATGCAGCGCAACGGCGCCATCTCTTGGTCGGGCGACATTCACGGCGATTGGGAGACCTTCCGCCGCCAGATTCCGGCCGGTCTCAATTTCGTTGCTGCGGGCCTGCCCTATTGGAACACCGACATCGGCGGCTTCTTCGCTGGCGATCCGGCCGATCCGGCGTATGCGGAGCTTTTCACCCGCTGGTTCGAGTTCGGCGCCTTCACGCCGATGTTCCGCACCCACGGCACCGGCAAATCGAAGGAGATGTGGCACTTCCCGGAAGCGACGCAGACCATCCTCAAGCGCTACGACGCGCTGCGCTACCGGCTGCTACCGACGATTTATTCGCTGGCATGGGACGTCACGGCCAACAACGGCAGCATGATGCGGCCCTTGGTGTTCGATTTTGCGTCCGATCCCGACGCGCTCGACATCGCCGATCAGTATATGTTCGGTCCCCTGATGGTGGCGCCCATCACCCGCAAAGGTGCCAGCGTTCGCACGGTTTATCTGCCGGGCGATACCGCGTGGATCGATTTCTGGACCGCCCAGCGCCTCAAAGCAAAGACGACCATCGTAACCAGTGCGCCGATTGACCGGCTGCCGCTTTACGTACGCGCCGGCACCATCCTGCCGCTGGGACCAGTGGTGCAATATGCCGAAGCGCAGAAAGATGCCCCGCTCGAAATCCGCGTCTATCGCGGCGCCAATGGGCACTTCACGCTCTACGACGACAGCGGCAATGGCTGGGGCTACGAGAAAGGCCAGCGCGCCACCATCGCCTTCGATTGGAACGAGCAAACGCAAACCCTCACGCTCGGCGCCCGCCAAGGCAAATTCCCCGGCATGAAGCCGAGCCGCGAATTCCATATCGTGTTCGTCGACGAAAAGTCCGGCATCGGCGATGCGCCCGCGGCCGCATTCCGAACCGTCAATTACAAAGGCCAGAAACTCGCAATCAAAGCGTAGAAAAACCAGTCATCCCCGGCGGTGCCGCGCGCGTAGCGCGAAGCACCTGGGGTGACAGCCGGAGCTATACCAACCGGCATAATCACAGACTCAATCCGTCATGGCCGCCCTTGAGGCGGCCATCCAGGAAACCACTCATTTTCGGGTGAATCTGGATGGCCGGGTCAAGCCCGGCCATGACGAAAAAAAGTCTGAACCACGCAGGTTGGTATTAGTTCATCCGCTCTTTCAGCAATGCGATCTCGGCCGAGCAGCCGGCAGTGCGGCAGGCCAACCATTGCTCCGCGCCCGCCTCGCCGCCCGACAACCGGCCCATGTGATAGAGGTACGGCTGACTGCCGTCGGCGCAGAGAACGACGATCTTCGTCTGCCCGTTGGAAACCGCCTTCACTTCCGCCCACGCCTTGGGCTTGGCACAGCGGCTGTCTTTCGGCAGCGGCAGCGGCGCATTTTTCATCATCGCGCTCTGCGCGTCGATCCGCACACACGGCGACACCGTCAAGCACCGCACCGCATTTCCCTGCGCCGCCCGCACGAACCAGCTTTGGTGATTGCCCAACAGCGTCACCGCGACAACGCCCGCCGCGAACAGCGCCGCAATCCCAACCCCCACGCCAACACTACCCCGCATCCGATCACCGACATCAACCGCGCGCCGATTGTACCACGCCCGGCAGACCGCAAGTGACTTTCAGGCGCATCAAAAATTATAGTCCTGAGCGGCACAACCGCAACACGAACGTCTCCATTTTGCGGGTATAATCGCGCCATGGCTGGGAGCCCCCGCAGAAGCATGGACGCGTTCGAAGACCAAGCCACCGCCGTGCCGAAAATAGCAGTGCCGGCCTTGCCAGGTAACGGCGCTCTGATCATCCAGGCGGCGTTGTTCTATCTCGAAGCGGCGACGATCGCGATCAGCCTCGCCGTCTTGGCGTGCTGCCTCTCGTTCTCGGCCCTGGCGTGGATCGTCAAACTGTTCAGCATCGAACAGAGCGGCGGCTCGACGGTCGACATCATCATCTCCGTCGTGGTCGGCGCGGTGACCCTTGCCACGCTGGTTTATGCTTTTCTTCTCTATTTCCAGCTTCTGGCCAAACCGGTCGCAGGCCGCATCGTCTGCCTGCTGGGCAGTTTGCTCTGGGCACTACCGGTCGGCATCTTGGCGCCGTCGCTGCTGAAGCCCGTCGTACCCGGCTACCAAGTGCTCGTCGCCTGGGCGCTTTACCTCGCGCTCGCGGGCCTCATCTATGTCCTCAAGCGCCGAGTGGTGCGGCTGCCGTGAGCCCTATTTCGTTTCCGGCTTGACCACCCGGATGTGCAGTTCGCGCAGTTGCTGCAGCGTCGCTTCGCTCGGCGCGTTCATCATCAGGTCTTCGGCGCGCTGGTTCATCGGGAACAGGATGACCTCGCGCAGATTGTCGACACCCGCCAGCAGCATGACGATGCGGTCGATGCCTGGGGCGGTGCCGCCATGTGGCGGGGCGCCATAGCGGAACGCGTTCAGCATGCCAGCGAATTTTTCTTCGGTCTCTTCGCGCTTGTAACCGGCGATCTCGAATGCCTTCAGCATCACGTCCGGATCGTGGTTACGGATGGCGCCGCTCGACAGCTCGATGCCGTTGCAAACGATGTCGTATTGATAGGCCTTGATGCCGAGCACGGTGTCTTGATCCGCCGGATCGAGCGCCAGGAACTTTTCCCGGTCGAATTGCGGCATCGAGAACGGATTGTGCGAGAAATCGATTTTCTTCTCGTCTTCGTTCCATTCGTACATCGGGAAATCGACGATCCAGCAGAATTCGAATTTCTTGTCGTCGATCAGGCCGAGGTCGCGCCCCAACTTGATGCGCACTTGCCCGGCCAGCGCGGCGGCAAGGTTCTTCTTCGAATTGGCCGAGAAGAACACCGCATCGCCCGCTTTGAGCCCCGCGATGCGCACCAATTCGGCTTGCGCTTCGGCGGGAAGGAATTTCGCGATCGGGCCCTTGCCGGTCAGCACGCCGCCTTTGTCCTCGAACACGATATAGCCGAGGCCCGCCGCGCCTTGCTCGGTCTTGGCCCACGCCTCCAGCTTGTCGTACCACGAGCGCGGCTGTGCGGCGGCACCCGGCGCCGGAACGGCGCGTACGGTTTTGTTCTTGAACGCCTTGAAGGCGACATCGGGGCGATCGAAGACACTGCCCACATCAGCAATGATAATCGGATTGCGCAGGTCCGGCTTATCGACGCCGTATTTCAGCATCGACTCGTCATAGGGGATGCGCGTGAACGGCGCAGGCGAGACCGAACGTCCATTGGCGAACTCTTCAAACACGCCATGAAGAACCGGCTCAACGGCAGCAAAAACATCGTCTTGCGTCACAAAGCTCATTTCGACGTCGAGCTGATAGAACTCGCCCGGCGAGCGGTCGGCGCGGGCGTCTTCATCGCGGAAGCACGGCGCAATCTGGAAATAGCGGTCGAAGCCCGCCACCATCATCAACTGTTTGAACTGCTGCGGCGCTTGCGGCAGGGCGTAGAACTTGCCCGGATGCAAGCGGCTCGGCACCAGGAAGTCGCGCGCGCCTTCGGGCGAGGACGCCGTCAGGATCGGCGTCTGATATTCCATGAAGCCCTGGTCGATCATGCGGCGGCGAATGGACGAGATCACCTTCGAGCGCAGGATGATGTTGTTGTGCAGCTTCTCGCGGCGCAGATCCAAGAACCGGTACTTCAGCCGGGTCTCTTCGGGATATTCGAGATCGCCGAACACCGGCACCGGCAGATCGGCCGCTTGGCCCTGCACCACCGCTTCGTCAATGCGCAGCTCGATTTCGCCGGTCGGCATGTCGGGGTTGATGGTGTCGTCGGTGCGCGCCTCGATATGGCCGGTCAGGGTAAGAACCCATTCCGAGCGCGCCTTGTCGACGGTGGCAAACGCCGGGCTATCAGGCTCCACCACACACTGGGTGATGCCGTAATGATCGCGCAGGTCGATGAAAATCAGGCCGCCATGATCGCGCCGGCGATTGACCCAGCCGGAAAGGCGGGCGCGGGTCCCGACATCCTTCTTGCGAAGTTCGCCGCTGGTGTGGGTGCGATAGGCGTGCATGGCAAAGCTAGTCCCCAGAAAAAACAGAGAAAAGAGGGAGGTATGTGGCGGTTTCAGGACCTTTTGGTCAAGTCCGTTGCCGGATTTGCTTTAACTGTCGCACTGATCGGCTAGGGTCGGCGGGTTTTAGAAGGGTCACCCGTCGATGAAGCTTGCCAACCTGCTCGCCACTGCCGCTCTCACGCTCACGCTTACCCTGCCCGCGACCGCAGCCGGACCCCAAAACCAACCAATCAAACGCAATATCGTTATCTTCGTCGCCGATGGCCTGCGCTACACCTCGGTAACGCCCGAAACCGCCCCGACCATGGCCAAACTGAAGGCCGAAGGCGTCGATTTCACCAACAGCCATTCGACCTACCCGACCCTGACGACGGTCAACGCCGCGGTCATCGCGACCGGACATTTCCCAGGCGATACGGGCAATTACGGCAACTCGATGTGGGTGAATTTTGCCGTGCCTTGCCGCCAGGGCGCCACCGTGACCTTTGTCGAAGACGACTGCATCCTGAAGGACGTCAAGGCCCACTACCCGAACGATTACATCGCCCAAACCACGCTTCTCCAGGCCGCCCGCACCGCCGGGTTCAACACGGTCATCGTCGGCAAGAAGGGCCCGGCCGCGATCCAGTTCCTAGGCGCGCTCGACAGCAAAGGCGCCAGCATCGAAGACCCGGTCGGCCTCTTCATCGATGACGCGACCAACCGGCCGCAAAATCTTGACGGCACACCGTCCAAGAGCACCGTCTTGAAGGGCGCCATCGCGGCCGAGACTCTCGCCGCCACCGGCCAGCTTGCGGCCCCGCCGTTCGCCGCCACACCCAACATCGTGCAGCAGGCCTACCTGCGCCAATCGGCGACCCAAGTGATCCTTCCGCGGCTCAAGGACTCGGACAAACCCTTCGTCCTGCTTTATTGGTCGCGCGATCCCGATACCACCCAGCATGGCGCTCTCGACAGCGACGGCAAACTTGTCCCGGGCATCAACTCGACCAGTGGCCGGGCAGCTATTACCAATGCCGACAGTGACTTGAAGGGCCTTCTTGAGACTTTGAAGCAATACGGTCTAGACGCCAACACCGACGTTTTCGTCACCGCCGACCACGGCTTTTCGACCATCGCCAAGGCGATTCCCACCGTTGACGGCACGGTCGGACGTCCGACTCTGGCGTCGGGTTTCTTGGCCCTTGATGTCGGCCAGTGGCTGGGAAGCAAAGTGTTCGATCCCGACCGCGAAGGTGCCGAAGTCGATACCGCGTCTGGCGAGCATCCGGTCCAAGGCAACGGCCTGATCGGCCCCTCGCCCGAGGCGCCGCAAGTGATCGTGGTCGCCAATGGCGGCACCGATTTCATCTATGTGCCCTCCGGCGACCGGGCGCTCGCCAAGAAGGTGTTCGATAAACTGGCAGAGGCGCCGTATGTCGGCGGCGTGTTCGTCAACGACGCGCTCCTCGCAGGTGGCAAGGCCGACTTCGCCGGGGCGCTGCCGATGAGCGCGATCGCCATGCTCGGCTCCTCCAAGATGCCCCAGCCGGCCATCGTGGTGGCGCTGCGCAACTTCCTCATCGGCGGTTGCAACGAGCCCGAGCCGCAGATGTGCCAGGCTGAAATCGCCGACACCTCACTGCATCAGGGCCAAGGCATGCACGGCAGCTTCGGCCGCGGCGACACCCGCAACTTCATGGCCGCCATCGGGCCCGATTTCAAAAAGGGCTATGCCGACAAAGTGCCGGTCGGCAACGTCGATATCGCCCCGACGCTGGCGCACGTTCTTGGAATCACCCTCCCCGGCCCCGGCACCTTGAAAGGCCGCGTTGTGGACGAAGCCCTGACGGGCGGCAAAGAACCCAAAGTCGAAAAGCGCACCCTCGTCTCCGACAAAACGCCCAGCGGCTTCCAAACCATCCTCAACGAACAGCAAGTCGGCGAAACCAAATACTTTGACGCCGGCGGCATGCCGGGCCGAACCGTGGGACTGGTGGAGAAGTAGGCCGGACCGCGCCATCCGCTCGATCGTCATGGCTGGGCCCGCTTGCCGCGTGTGACTTGGCGAAGCCTGGACCCGGCCATCCAGCCGTCTTGAATTAAGTATTGTGCCCTCGTTTTTTGATGTCCACCGGCTATCGGTTTTCCCGGTAGTCATTCAGCGTCTACACCAATGACACGACCAAGGACGCGCCCGACACGCCCCCCGGTCACAAGCATGTTCCCAGCAACCTTCTGGTAAAACGAGCGACGGTCTCCAGGCGTGGTTGTTATTGCTGTCCAGTAAGTTTCAGCAATTAGTCTTCGCAACCGGAGGGCGTGGGTTTGGCCGCTGCGCTCCACTATTTTGTATGTCTTATATACTATATAAAATTGTATCGCGAACCCATTGTCACGAGGCTGAACCAAAACCGTGGTTAATCTGTAATCTCAATATCTCATTTACCTCTCTCTGTGCCGCGCCGGTCAGGCATCCGCAAAAACGCGGATGCGCCCCGGAGCGTTGGCATATTATTAGGGGTATACGATGCGTTTAAGTGCGTATGTATTGTGTGGCGTGTCCGCAGCTGCCTTGCTCACAGGGATTGCTGTTGCCGCCGAGAGCGACGATCCCAATGTCGAAGTGGTGCGCATCTATGGGGTCAAGCAGAATGATGTCGTAACGGAAAAGATGAACGACATACGCACGTCCAGCGTGATGTCGCAGGAAGAAATCCAGCGCGCACCGGCTGGCAGCATTGTTGACGTCGTCAGCCACCTTCCCGGCGTCACCGCCTATAGCGATATGGGCCAAGGCATGGCGGCCACAGGCGAGCACGAATTCCTCACCCTGCGTGGTATGGATTCGAGCTACAACGCCTACCTTATAAACGGCGTACAAGTTCCGGTGGCCGATCCCAACACCCGCGCCTTGTCGTTGCGCATGGTGTCGCCGTCTTCGATTGCGTTAGTGAAGGTCAACAAGACCCCACTGGCCGAAGACGATGGCGCTGCCATCGGCGGTATCGTCGATCTCAAGACCCCGTCAGCCTTCAACTATGATGGTCTCTATGTCAAAGGGCAGATCGGCGCAAACATGGCGCTGATGGCCAAGGATCGCGGCGCCGATTGGGCCGGTGGTTCGAGCGAATTTGCACTGGCCGACCGTTTCGGTAGCAATTTCGGTGTCTATGCCTCGGGCTATTATGATCTGCGCAACACGGTGGGCGAAACCATCGAAGCCCTCGGCTATGCGCCGACGCAGGAGTCGGAAGCCAAGGTCACGGACTATTCCAAAATCACTGGTGGGCTCTCGCCCGTCGGCGTGCGTTTCGACTATTACGAAAATCTGACGCGGCGTTACGGCGGCACATTGAGTCTCGACTACAAGACCGAGGATCTGTCGCTTTTCCTGCGCAGCACCTATGGGCGCTACGAAACACGCGGCAACGACAACCAGTTCGCGGCCCTGGGCTCTATGCTGGGCGCCATGACAGGCGCCAGCGACTATACGAACGGTGTGATCTCGGGCACAGGCGTGCGCGCCTCCAGCTACTACCAGACCCGCGATGGCGACGATCAGCTCTTCACGGTACAGGCGGGCGGTTCGGCGACTGCGGGCCGCTGGACGTTGGATGCGAACATCAATTACGGCCTTTCGGACTCTTCCACGCCTTATTATGTTGAAGCCAGCTTCTACGAGATGCCGAAGCTCGACGGTTCGGCGACGTTCAACACCTCCGATCCCGAGCACATCGTCATCACGACCGATAGCGCGGCGACCAGCAGCTTCCTCTACAGCCCGTCGACGGCGAAGCTGTGGAAGTACCAGGGCCGCCAGCTTGGCTCGAGCAACCAGATGTACGGCCTCAAGCTCGACACCACCTTCGATGCCAAAGACGGCATTCTGGACAGCATCAAATTCGGTGTGAATGCCAACAGTTCCGACCGCGACCAGTACAACCACTATTTCTTCCACAACAACGATAATTTTGTCATCCAGGATAGCACCGGTACGCCCGCCCCTTGGTATAATCCGGCCGGTCCCACCATTGCGGAGATGCCGGGGCGCGTCGTCAGCGATGCGTTCAGCGGTCAGTATCTGGGCATGGTGAAAGCTTATGACCGCAGCTATTTCCTGAATGCGGTGCTGCCATACAAATACACCAACCAATTTGCCGGCAATGGCGCTGCCAATCCCGGCACCTATACGGCCACCGATTACAACGGCCAGACGGTGCTGGGTAAGGAAAGCATCGTGGCGGGCTATGCCGAAGGCACGCTGAAGCTCGGCGATTTCTCCGCCATGCCGGGGCTGCGTTACGAGTACACCGCCTTTCACGAAACCCATTGGGTGAGCGATACGAAAAACGCCAATACCGGCTATTTCACCTCCACCAGCCACAATTACGGCGAGCTTTTGCCGAGCCTGTACCTAACCTATCGCCCGCAGGATTCGCAGTTGGTGTACCGCGCTTCGGTGCGCCGCTCCTTCTCACGTCCTGCCTTCGGTTTGATCGCTGCGCCCGAAAGCATCTCGTATGACGCCACAACAGGCGCGTCCAGCACCACTAAGGGCAATCCCGATCTGAAGCCCACCGAAGCTACCAATTACGATATCGGCGCGGAGTATTACGGCGCGAACGGCTTCCGGGTCGAAGCCAATGGTTACTACAAGCATCTCAAGAACTTCATTTATACTGCCTCGGCGACCGGGGAATCCGCGTCTGCCAACAGCGGTACGGTCAATCTCGGTTCTGCCCAAACCTCGACTCCGGAAAATGGCGGCGATGCTGATCTCTACGGCATGGAATTGAATGCGCGTTATTCGCTCGCCAACATCTACGCCCCGCTGGACGGGGTCGGCATAAACGGCAATCTGACCTGGCAGCATAGCTCGGCCGATTCCAAGCGCGCCGACCATAACGGCCGCAAGACCGATCTGCCGCGTTCGCCAGGCTTCATGTACAATCTCGGGCTCACCTATGATCACGGCCAGGTCAGCGCCGATCTGACCTACCAGTATGTCGGCCGCCAACTACTCAGCCTGACCTCGTACAACCTCGACATGTACCTGCAGCCGGTGCAGGAGCTGAACCTCAACGTCTCCTATCGCTGGGACGGCTTTGACCTCGGCTTCCAAGCTTCCAACCTGCTCGACGATCCGCTGTTCTATAAGACCTTCGGCAAGTCGACGACGTACCTCGGCACTCAGAGTGGCGGCGGCAACGGCTCCTATGTCAAAACCGGCCCGATGCTGCGCGTGACGCTCGGCTATCAACTCTAAGACTGTAATAAAACTGGCGCCTCGGCATTGTATGCCGGGGCGTCACATTTTTTAGGTATGACGATGATGAAGTTCTTCGGCCGGCGAGCGGTGCTGCAAGCAGCTATGGGGACGGGACTGGCGGCGCTGGTTAGTCCGAAAGCTCTGGCCTTCGGCACCATCCCGCGACCGATCGAAGTCTTAGGCCATCGCGGTGCCTGCGCGCTGAGGCCCGAACACACGCTGGCCTCCTATGCTAAGGCGATTGCGGATGGGGCGGACTTCATCGAGCCGGATTTACAGCCGAGCAAGGATGGCGTGCTGGTCGCTATTCATGAAGACGAACTTTCCAAGACCACCGATGTCGCGGCCCATTCCGAATTTGCCGGCCGCCGCCGCACGATCAACACGCCGCGCGGGCCCCTGGACGGCTGGTTCATTGTCGATTTCACCTTTGCCGAACTGAAGACCCTGCGGCTCAAGGAACGCATCCCGCAGATCCGCCCAGCCAACACCGTCTGGGATGGTGAATTCAGCTTCCTCAGCTTTGAGGAGATTATCGATTTCGTAGCGGCGGAATCGGCGACTCGCGGACGCCAGATCGGCATCGTGCCGGAGCTGAAATTCCCCACGCTGTTTGCCTCGGTGGGCTTGCCGGTGGAAGACCGCTTACTTGATGTGATCACGCGCCACAGCTATCTGAAACGCGCGCCGCTGATCATCCAGTGCTTCGAAGCACCCTGCCTCAAATATCTCCGGGGCAAGATCGGGCGGCCGCAGAACATCCGGCTGATGCAGTTGATCGACGATCTGGATCAGAAGCCGATGGACGCTTTGCTCAAGGGCGGGCGCACCACCTATGGCGACATGATCTCGCCGGAGGGGCTGAAAGCGATCACCGCTTATGCCGAAATCATCTCGCCAGATATCCGCACGCTGATTCCGCTCAAGGCCGATGGGCATCTGGGGGCGCCGCACCCCATGATCGGACAGGCGCACAAGGCGGGGCTGACGGTCCACGGCTACGAATTCCGCCCCGAGAACCAGTTCATCGCCGCCGATTTCCGCGATGGTCAGGGCGACAATACCCGCAATGTGAAAGGCTCTATTGCCGAGATTCACCACTATCTGCGGGCGGGTCTGGATGGCTTTTTCACCGACGACCCCGGCATCGGCCGTGAGGCGGTGAACAGTTATACCGGCTAATTATGTAATTATGGGGACACTATACTTTATGGCTCTTCGCGGAAAAAGGTGGGTAGAAACGGGGGCTGAGAGCCTGAAAACGGCTTGAATGCTGGACTATTTGAGGTTTTCTGGGGTCTGGAAATGTGTCACGTTTTCGGGCATGGAAAATCAGCCGGATAGAAAGTCGCTGCTGGACGCGTACCGGGTGCCGGGATTTCGGGCGCGATCGCGGGTTGACGGCAGCGCCGTGACATAATCCGAGGCGCGTTGTAACGCGTTCAAATATATAGCATGTTTGAAACAGAGATTGGCGGCGGAAAGGTGGCCCGTGAAGATCGATATTTCGCCCGGCGAGTTATTCGACAGGCTGACCATTATCGAAATCAAGCTCGAACGGATCGCTCCTCCCGAAAAGCTGCTTCATCTGAGGCGCGAATACGAAGACTTGTGCCGCCTGCGCGACACGATTGTGGCGGAAAAGCTCGCGGCGCTGGTGACGGAGTTGAAAGCAGTCAATGCCCAGCTTTGGCAAAGCGAAGACGGCATCCGTGAGCATGAGCGCAGGCAGGATTTCGGGCCAAGCTTCGTCGCGCTGGCGCGCGCGATCTACCGGCAGAACGACCGGCGTTCGGCCCTCAAGCGGGCGATCAACGAGTGCTGCGGCAGCGCCTTGATGGAAGAAAAATCCTACGCGGCTTATTAAGGGCGCGCCGATCTGAATGGCAAATCCAAGTTCCTTTCCCAATGACCTGCAACGCGCCATGGCACTGCACCAGGCGGGCGACATCGAGCGAGCCGTGGCGATCTACCGGCAGCTTTTGGAAACCGCCCCGTCCCATCCGCAATTGCTGTTTCTGCTGGGATCGGCCCAAATTCAGATGGGACACGCTGAAGCAGCCGTGCAGCATTTGACGGAAACCTTGCGGTTGCTACCGGGCCAGCCGCGCGCGCTGTGCAACCTCGGCGTCGCATTGCATAGCCTCTCGCGATACGACGAAGCGCTCGCGGCCTATGATGGCGCCGTAGGGCTCACGCCCGGTTACGCGACGGCGTACAACAACCGCGGCACGACGCTGTCCGCACTGGGGCGGACGGATGACGCGCTGATCAGCTTCGACCGCGCCATCGCCTTGGCGCCAAATTACGTCGAGGCGCATAACAACCGCGGCAATATCCTGCGGTTGAACGGCCGGCCGGAAGAAGCCCTGGCCGCGTTTGATCGCGCGCAGGCACTCAACCCGACCTATGTCGCCGCACTGGTCAACCGCGGCACCGTGCTGAACGAGCTGGCGCGACCGGCAGAGGCGCTAGCGTGTTTCGATCGCGCCGTCGGCCTCGATCCCAATAACGCCGATGCGCATTGCGGCCGCGGTCCCGCGCTGCTCAACCTCAATCGCCTCGACGAGGCCTTGACGAGCCTCGACCGGGCGCTGGCGTTGCAGCCGGACCACGCCATCGCCCACTGCAACCGCGGCAACGTGTTGCACAATCTGATGCGCCTCGATGAAGCGTTGGAAGAATTCAACCGTGCCATCGCGCTGGCGCCCGACATGGCCGATGCGCAGACAAACAAGGGCTTGCTGAAACTGACGCGCGGCGAACTGGCCGAAGGCTTCAGGCTGTACGAATGGCGCAGAAAAACCCCGCGCGGCCTGCGCGAAGATCGCCACTTCTCTCAGCCGCAGTGGACCGGCGAGCCGCTCGCCGGCAAGACGCTGTTGGTGCATACCGAACAGGGTTTCGGCGATGCCGTCCAGGTCTGCCGTTATCTGCCGAAGATCGCCGCGCTCGGCGGTAAGGTGGTGGTGGAGGCACGTCCGCGGCTGTTACCGCTGCTGGCCTCGCTCAAGGGCGATTACGCTTTCGTCGCATGGGGAACGCCGCTGCCCGGCTTCGACCTGCATTGCCCGGTGATGAGCCTGCCACTCGCCTTCGCAACGACGCTGGCGACCATTCCGGGCGAAGTGCCCTATCTATTTGCCGATCCCGATCGGCGCGCGCGGGTGGCGCAGCGTCTCGGCCCGGCCGCGCGGCCGCGTATCGGGCTGGTGTGGTCGCGCGGCAAAGAGGCCGACGACCATCAGCGTAGTTTTTCGCTTGCTGCCCTGGCGCCGCTTTTGGCGCTACCCTTCGAATTCCACAGCCTGCAAAAAGACACCTTCCCTGCGGATGCGGCACACCCGCTCGCCGCACGGCTGCAGCTGCATGGCGAGGAGCAAAACGATTTTGCCGATGCCGCGGCCCTGATCGACGCGATGGATTTGGTGATCTCCATCGACACCGCCGTGGCGCATATCGCGGGCGCCATGGCCAAACTGGTCTGGATCCTGTTGCCCCAGCCGGCCGATTGGCGATTCCTGCTCGACCGCAGCGACAGCCCTTGGTATCCGACGGCACGTCTGTTCCGCCAGCGCGCCGCTGGCGACTGGGACGGCGTCATCGCCGAAGTGGCCGAATGCCTGCAACACCACGATTTCACCGCCGGGCGGATAGCGTAGCGCAGCGCAGCCGGACAAAGCGGCGCACCATCGCGGCCGGGCTCATTTGCCGAGACGTAACCGAAGGCAACGTCTGGACCCGGCCACCCGGACTATTTGAGTTAAGTATTATGTCCCAGATTTCCAGATTTCGGGCACGGCCATCCAGCATTTTTGTATGATATCCCGAGTATTCTGAATTCCGGCACCAGATCACACTCACGTGAGGTCAGTAATATCCATCATCAAGTAAATATTCGCCATTCTATTGCAGTGTTCCAGACCGTATTCTTCCCGCCAAACAAATAAGGCGGCGGCCACCGCTGCCCGGGAGGGAATTCGGATGAGCACGAACAGAATTACCAAACGGACCTTGTTCAAAGGCGCGGCGACCCTTGGGTTTGCATCTGCCTTGCCGGGAACGGCACACGCAGCCGACACGCCGGAGATCGCCAGCGGCCCGTTCTCGCCGACTTGGGAATCGCTGGTCGGTGGCTACAAAGCCCCGGAATGGTTTCGCGATGCCAAATTCGGCCTGTGGGCGCATTGGGGGCCGCAATGTGTCGGCGCGACCGGCGATTGGCATGCCCGCGTGATGTATATTCAAGGCTCGTCCGCTTACAAACATCACGTCAAGACCTATGGCCATCCGGCCGATACCGGGTTCATCGATTACCTGCCCCGATGGACGGGCGAAAAGTGGGATCCGGAAGCGCAACTCGATCTCTACAAGCGAGCCGGCGCCAAATACTTCACCGTTCTGGCGAACCACCACGACAATTTCGATTCCTGGAATTCCAAATATCAGCCCTGGAACTCGGTGCGGATGGGGCCGAAGAAAGACGTCGTCGGCATTTACGCCAAGGCGGCGCGCGCCCGCGGCCTGAAATTCGCCGTCACCAACCATTCGGCCCATGCGTGGCACTGGTTCCAGACTGCTTACGGCTATGATGCCGAAGGTCCGCGCCGGGGTGAGCGTTATGACGCGTTCAAACTCACCAAGGAAATGGGCAAGGGCAAGTGGTGGGAAGGGCTTGATCCGCGGGCACTGTATGGAAAGCCGATTATGCCGATGCCGGACGGCATTTCCTCCATTGCGGAAATGGAGCAGTGGCACCAGATGAACGATCGCATCTGGGACGAATATCCGCCGATCGCCGATCCGGCTTTCGTGCGCAACTGGTTCCTGCGCTGCAAGGATCTGATCGACAGCTATCAGCCCGATCTTCTCTATTTTGACGATTTCGATCTGCCACTCGGCCAGACCGGCCTCGACATCGCCGCCCACTACTACAACTCATCAATCAAGTGGCACGGTAAGCTGGACGCCGTCCTCACCATCAAGAACGCGATGCCGCAGCACCGCCCGGCCGTGGTGGAAGATGTGGAGCTCGGCTACCGCTCCGCTATCGAGCCGTTGCCGTGGCAGACTGATACCTGCCTCGGCGAGTGGTTCTACAGCCAGAAAATCTACGAGAATAACACCTACAAGAGTGCGGCTTCGGTCATTCATCGGCTGTGTGAAGTCGTATCCAAGAACGGCAACCTGTTGCTTAGTGTGCCGATGCGCGGTGACGGCTCGATCGACGAAAAAGAAGTCGCGATCGTCGAGGGCATTGCCTCCTGGATGGCACGTTTCTCGGAGGCCATTTACGGCACACGGCCATGGCGGATCGCCGGCGAAGGCCCCACCCAAGTCGTTTCGGGCCAATTCGGCGAACAGGCGATGAAACCTTTCACGGCTGAAGACATCCGCTTCACCACCAAGGCAGGCGCGCTTTATGCGATGACTCTGGGCAAGCCGGAAACCGAAACGATGACCCTGAAGAGCTTGGCCTTTGCCAAGGTATCCCGGGTGGAAGTGGTTGGCTCCAAGGCGCCGCTGACGTTTAAGCAGGATGACAAAGGTTTGCACGTCACGGTGCCGCTCAGGGCCAGTCATGCCTACGGCGTCGCGCTGAAGATCATGGGCAAGGGATTGGTGTAACCGTTCCGGGAATTTCCGAAAATTCCGGCGGCTGGCGGGCTGACGTCATCACGACCGCCCCGCGGCCCAAACGGCCGTGAGTACGTCATGCCATGATATGGCCGCTGCCGCCGCACCTGCCATGAAGCACAGGGCGACAAACGATGCCGTCCAAACCAGTCCGCGCACATAAGGCACGCCGAATGCGTAGAGCGGCCAATACAGAATGCGCAGCACCACAAACACCATCGCCGCCAGCCGCGTGAGCGGGCTCGACAGTCCTGCCACCGAGATGATGACGGCCAAGCATATGAAATAAGGCGCCGTCTCGGCCAGGCTCCCGGAGGTTGCCGCACCGCTTGAATTTACCCGACCCGCTTCCCATATCGATGGGGCTGTTTGATCGCGCTGGTGAAGACGTGATTGCGCCGCGTTTGCAAATCGCGCGCGGCGCCGTTTAGAACGATTCGAATTCGATTCTGGAAGTTTGCCACGCGCATGCCACTTCCGCAGCCGTTTTGGCAGCCGGAGTTGCAAGGCGATTATCGTGGTTCAGCTTGCGCTTAACCCCAAAAATGCCGAATTGAATTCGCGTTTTTCGTATTTGTCTGGACGCGCTTCGCTCTACCTCTCCCCGGGGGTGAGCGCGATTCCGCAAAACAATTATCTTGCCGAAACCCCTACCCTAGCGCTTTGGCCACACGCACGAACGGCAGATCGATGTGGAAGCTGCGGGTAAAGCCGAGGCGGTCCATCAGGCCGAGGGCCTTGCGGTTCTCGGTATCGATCAAGCCCCAGACCTCGTCGAGACCGAGACCGGTGGCATAGTCGAGCAGCATGGTCTGCATCAGGGTGCCGAGGCCTTGGCGCTGCAAATCGGTGCGGACGATGATGGCGTATTCGGCGCTTTTGTTGCAGGCATCGCGGACCAGCCGCGTGCACGCCAGAATGTCGCCCTTCATGCCTTCGGCGACAAAGGCCATGGTCTGCTCGTAGTCGATCTCGGTGAAGCGGGCGATGAGCTGCTGCGACACCGCGCGGATGCCGCGCAACAGCCGGGCACTGATGTCTTCGAGACTGCAATGCGTGGCTGCCGCCATGTACCCGGCCACATCTTCGACCCGCACCGGGCGGACCAACAGTTGTTCGCCGCGCCACAAAACGTGGCGGATCAGGTGGCTGGGATAGATCGGAGACATGTCCGACCATACCAAACCAGCCCCTGGGCGGAAAGCACCGGACGACTTAATTGCCCCCGGCTATTTGGCGCAATTGACATTAATCACCTTCGCCCTGAAGCATCCTGGTAATAATCATGCGGGGAGCGGCGGTCTTGCAGCCGCCGGAAACAATGACGGATTCCAATCAAACCAACATTCCGGACATCAAAGGCTTCTTCGGCGAATGGGGCGGGCGATTCGTGCCGCCGCAGCTCGAAGCGGTGATCAAAGAGGTCGAAGAGGCTTATCTCACCATCCGCAATGATCCGTCGTTCTGGGCCGAATACCACGAGCTGATGACCAACTACGTCGGCCGCCCTTCGCCGCTCTATTTCGCCCGCAACCTGACCAAAAAGCTCGGCGGCGCCCGTATTTTCCTCAAGCGCGAGGACCTCAACCACACCGGCGCACACAAGATCAATCACACCATCGGCGAGGCCTTGCTGGCCAAGCGCATGGGCAAGAAGCGGCTGATCGCCGAGACTGGTGCCGGTCAGCATGGCGTGGCGCTAGCCACCGCGGCGGCTTTGGTCGGCCTCAAATGCGAAATCCATATGGGCGCGCTCGACATCGCCAAACAGCACCCGAACGTGATCCGCATGAAAATGCTGGGCACCAAGGTGATCGAAGTCACCCAAGGCGGCGCCTGTTTGAAAGACGCGGTCGACAGCGCCTTTACCGACTTCGTTCTCCATCACGAAGACACCTTCTTCGCCATCGGCTCGGTGGTCGGCCCGCATCCTTATCCGATGATGGTGCAGGATTTCCAATCGATCGTCGGCCGCGAGGCCCGCGAGCAGATTCAAGAGCAAGCCGGGCGCCTGCCTGATATTCTCGTCGCTTGCGTCGGCGGCGGCTCGAATGCGATGGGTCTGTTCACCGCGTTCCTGGAAGATAAGGACGTCGCCATCGTCGGTGTCGAGCCAGCCGGCAAAGGCAACAAGCCGGGCGAGCACGCCGCCACCCTCACCTATGGCACGCCGGGCATGCTGCACGGCATGAAAACCTATGTGCTGCAGGACGAAAAGGGCGAACCGCTGCCGGTGCATTCGATCGCCTCGGGTCTCGATTATCCCGGCGTCGGTCCCAGCCACTCATTCCTCAAAGACATCAAGCGGGTGCAGTATGTCTCCGCCACCGATAACGAGACGCTGGCCGCCTTCCGCGAATTGTCGGAAGTGGAAGGCATCATCCCGGCCCTCGAAAGCGCCCACGCGGTGGCCCACGTTATCAAGCTGGCGCCAACGCTCTCCACTGACAAGATCGTGATCGTCAACCTCTCCGGCCGCGGCGACAAAGACATCGATTACGTGGCGGAGCTGATCGGGCTGTAACGGCGTCTATCGCCGCCAGGCGACCTGCGCGAGGTGCTGTTCGAGTCTGCTGAGCAGATTTTCGTCATAGGAGTCCGGGGGCAGCGAAGGGCCCCGGGCTTGCTGCAAAACCCAGTGCGACACCCCAAGCCCGGCCAATTCCTGCGCCATCTGCACCAGCATTTCGGCGCTGAAAATTTTGGGATGGACGGTTGTACGCACCTCATACGAGATGCCGCTGGCAATCAGGGCTTTCAGGCTATCGCGGGCGTGCTTACCGCTGCCGTCAACACCGGTAATCCGCGCGTAGTCGTCGAACGGCGCCTTGACGTCGAACCCGACCCAATCGGCCATCGGCAGCACCTCGGCGAAGCGCGACGGTACCGGCCCACCGGTATGAAGCCCAATACGGAATCCCATCGCGCTGGCATCCTGCATGGCCTCGCCCAGCGCCTGTTGCAGCAAGGGTTCGCCGCCCGAGAACACGACCCCATCGAGCAAACCGCGCCGCGTCGCTAGGAAGGCCCGCACCTCACTCCAGGACACCGCGGTTTCGCCCACCGGCGGCAGCAGCGCAGGGTTATGGCAATAGGGGCAGCGCCAGGAACAACCCTGACAGAACACCGTGGCCACAAGCTCTCCCGGCCAGTCGCAACTCGACAGCCGCGCCAGTCCGCCGACCCTAAGGTCAGTCATCGTGGGGTTCGCGGAAGCAAACGCGTTCCGCGAATTCGCCCTGTTTGCCTTTGTTGAACGACGACACCGGACGGTGATAGCCCATTACCCGCGTCCACACTTCGCAGCGCTGGCGTTCGTCGTCTTTAAGCTCGCTTACCTGGGTTTCTTGCTGGTCCATATCATCCTCGCCTTTCATTGAGCTGCCTTGCGCGCCAATACTTCGGCATCGCATTTGGGGCAGAATTCGTGTTCGCCATCGAGATAGCCGTGCTTGGGACAAATCGAGAAGGTCGGCGTCACGGTGATGTACGGCAGGCGGAAGCGTTCCAGCGCCCGGCGTACCAGCTTCATGCAGGCCGCGGCCGAGGAGATGCGCTCGCCCATGTAAAGATGCAGCACGGTACCGCCGGTGTATTTGCGCTGCAGATCGTCCTGGCGATCGAGCGCCTCGAACGGATCATCGGTGAAGCCCACCGGCAATTGGCTGGAGTTCGTGTAATACGGTTTGTCGGGCGTGCCCGCCTGCAGAATGCCCGGAAAGCGTTTGCGATCCTCGCGGGCGAAGCGATACGTGGTCCCTTCCGCCGGCGTGGCCTCCAGATTGTAAAGATGGCCGGTTTCTTCCTGAAACTGAGTCATACGCGCGCGGATATGGTCGAGGAAACGAAGCGCAAAGCTGTGGCCCCATTCCGTCGTGATGTTCTCCGCATCGGCGGTGAAATTACGGATCATCTCGTTGATGCCATTGACGCCGAGAGTGGAAAAATGGTTGCGCAACGTGCCCAGGTAACGCTTGGTGTACGGGAACAATCCGCCGTCCATGTAGCGCTGGATCACCTTGCGCTTGATTTCGAGGCTGTCGCGCCCGAGATCGAGCAGTGCATCCAGCCTCGCCAGCAGCGCCGCTTCATCACCGCGATGAACGAATCCGAGCCGGGCGCAGTTGATCGTCACCACGCCCACCGATCCGGTCTGCTCGGCGCTGCCGAACAACCCGTTGCCGCGCTTGAGGAGTTCGCGCAAGTCGAGCTGCAAGCGGCAGCACATCGAGCGCACCATATTGGGTGTGAGATCGGAATTGAGAAAGTTCTGGAAATACGGCAGGCCGTATTTCGCCGTCATCTCGAACAGCAGCTCGGCGTTTTCGCTCTCCCAGGGAAAATCCTTGGTGATGTTGTAGGTCGGGATTGGAAAGGTGAAAACGCGTCCCTTGGCGTCACCCGCCGTCATCACTTCGATGTAGGCGCGGTTGATGATATCCATCTCGGCTTGCAGATCGCCGTAGGTGAAGGGCACTTCCTTGCCGCCGATCAACGGCACCTGGTCGCGCAAATCGTCGGGACAGGTCCAATCGAAGGTGAGATTGGAGAACGGCGTCTGGGTGCCCCAGCGCGACGGAACATTCAGATTGTAGACCAGTTCCTGGATGCCCTGGCGCACGTCGTCGTAGCTGAGATTGTCGATGCGAATGAAGGGCGCCATGTAGGTGTCGAATGACGAAAAGGCCTGCGCCCCGGCCCATTCGTTCTGCAAGGTACCGAGAAAATTCACGATCTGGCCGATGGCGCTCGACAGATGCTTCGGCGGCCCGGCTTCGACTTTACCCGGCACACCGTTGAAGCCTTCCGTAAGAAGCGTGCGCAGCGACCAGCCGGCGCAATAGCCCGCCAGCATATCGAGATCATGGATGTGATAATCGCCGTCGCGATGCGCGCGGCCAATCTCCGGCGGATAAACGTGGCTCAGCCAATAATTGGCCGTCACCTTGCCCGAGGTGTTGAGGATCAGCCCGCCCAGCGAATAGCCCTGGTTGGCATTGGCGTTGACGCGCCAGTCTTTGCGGTCGAGATATTCGTTAATCGAGGAGCCGACGTTGACCACCGTTTCGCGGTCGTGCCGCAGCCGTGCGTGCTGTTCGCGATAGACGATATAGGCGCGTGCCGTCTTAAAATGGTTGGCGCTGATCAGCACCTGTTCGACGATGTCTTGAATCTGCTCCACTTGCGGCTGGCCGCCCCGAACCATATGGCTCAGAACCTTCACCGTTTGAATGGTCAGAAGCTGGGCTTCGACGGGATCAATCTCGCCCGTGGCCTTGCCAGCGCGCGCGATGGCGGAGCGAATTTTATCCGCCTCAAACGCGACCAGATCGCCGCTGCGTTTGACGACGTATTCCGGGGCGTGAACCGGCAACTCATCACTCGCGCCGTCTTGCGCCTGCATCGAACCCTCTTTCTGGACGGAACGGCGAGACGGCGGAGCAATCATCCCCAACCGGCCAGCCGGACACCCCGCCCGTGGACGTTTCGCGTTACGGCAGGTCTCCTGGCTCACGGGTCATCGTCGCTGCCGGTCTTCCCAGCGCAACACGCGCCAGTGACATTCCATCGGCAGCGGCTCGCCGCTCACAGTTGCGGGGGCAGCACCGGCTTTGCCCAAAGCGCACCGGCTTCCCTCTTAGCCCCAGATGTCGTCCACCTGAGGAACCATAACACCAGATAGGGTAGTTTTCGGGTCAGCGCTTAGTCAAGCGTGGAGTTCTTGAGAACGGCGCCTGTGACAAAGATGAGGGCTGGTTCCCGCCCGCTTTTTTGCTGTGGGGCCCTGCCCCATGGTCGCGGGGCATTTATGGCAGGAGCGCAATCGTCACGAATCCGCTATCAGGGGCGGATGCGGATTATCGAGACAACGGCCGATCTTCAAGCGCTGGCGGATGAGCTGGCGGCCTCCCCTTACGTCGCACTCGACACCGAGTTCATGCGCGACTCGACCTATTGGCCGAAGCTGTGCCTGATCCAGATATCGGCGCCCGATGTGGCAGCGATCATCGATCCCCTCGCTGAGGGCATCGACCTTGCCCCGTTCTTCGAGCTGATCGCCAAACCCGAGATCATCAAGGTGCTGCACGCCGGCCGCCAGGACATCGAGATTTTTTGGCACAAGGGCCGAACCATTCCCGATCCCTTATTCGACACCCAGATCGTCGCCATGGTGTGCGGCTTCGGCGAGGCGGCATCGTACGAAACGCTGGCGCGCAAGCTCGCCCATGCCGACGTCGACAAGTCGGCGCGCTTCACCGATTGGGCGCGGCGCCCCTTGACCAACCGCCAGCTCGAATATGCGCTGGCCGACGTCACCCATCTGCGCGTGGTCTATGACAAGCTCTCCGCCGAGCTGAAGCGCACCGGCCGCGAAAGCTGGGTGGCGGAAGAGATTCAGGCACTGAAAAACGAGGAGCTTTACGCCCTCGAACCCACCCTGGCGTGGAAACGATTGAAGCCGCGCACCGCCAACAAGCGCTTTCTCGCGGCGCTGGCCGCTGTCGCCGAATGGCGGGAGCGCGAAGCCCAGACCCGCGACGTGCCGCGCAATCGCGTGCTGAAGGACGAAGTGCTGCTCGAACTTGCTTCCAATCCGCCGGAAGACGGCGAGATGCTGGAACGCATCCGGTCGGTGCCGAAAGGTTTTGCGGCCTCCAAGATGGGCAAGAGCCTGCTCGACGCGATGGCCGCGGCCAAGGACAATCCGCCGCCGCAGATCCCCGACGATATGATCCGCCACCACCATCGCGAACCCTCGCCTGCCGCGGTCGATCTGCTCAAGACGCTGCTGCGGCTCAGGGCCGAGGCGGCACGGGTGGCGCCGCGTCTGATCGCCAATGCTGAGGACATCGAACGCCTCGCCGCCGGCGACGATGAAGGCGTCGCCGCTCTCACCGGCTGGCGCCGCGAAGTGTTTGGCAAAGACGCCATCGCGCTGAGGAGCGGCCAACTCGCCATCGCCCTTGAAAACAACGAAGCGGTGGTGGTGGAGCTGGAAGACTGACGCCTTACTTCTTTGGCGGCGGCGGGACGAAGCCGTCCTGGCGCGGCTGATCCGCGGGGACGAACGTGCCAAGCATGCACGGCGTGCCGCGGCGCAGCACATAGAACACCTGCATGTTGGAGCAGACTTCGCCGCCCCAGATGGTCCAGGCGATACCGGCCTCAAACTTTAGACCCGGGCACTCGCGCGGCAGCTCGTTGCGCCACACCTTCACCTTGCCGCCGTTCATGCGAAACAGAATGGTGCGGTTGTCCGGATACGACATGCTATTGATGTCGGAGGTGTGGATACAGATCTGGCGCGGCTTCGCCTGAGCCGGCGGATCGGCGTAGGCCGCCGACACGGTCAAGCCAGCAAGCCCAGCAGCCAGAGCGATCGTGGTCAAATTTTTCATGCTTCGACTCCCAGCACAGTGCGCGCGGCGTAAACCTGCCGCGGATGAAAGCGCTCCAGGCTTTAGAGTCTCACTATTCGGATGAACCGGGCATGAACGGGTCGGCGCCGCCAGTAGCCAGCTCCTGCTCTTCGGACCCGTCATACGGGTCCTCGTCGGGGCCAAGCTGATCGGAGGGCGCCGGCACATCGAGACCCGACGGCGGCACGGCTTCGAGGAAGCCGGCGGCCTTCAGTTCGTCCATGCCGGGCAGATGGGAAATGTTCTCCAGCCCGAACTGGACCAGGAACGCCTCGGTCGTGCCATAGGTGACGGGACGGCCCGGCGTGCGTTTGCGGCCGCGGATTTTGATCCAGCCGACTTCCATCAAGGCGTCGAGTGTGCCCTTGGACAGCATGACACCACGAATGTCTTCGACTTCGGCGCGCGTCACCGGTTGATGATAGGCGATGATGGCGAGCGTCTCGATCGCCGCGCGCGACAGCTTCTTCTGCTCCGGCTTTTCCTTGCGGAGCAAAAATGCCAGATCAGCGGCGGTGCGGAACTGCCATTTTTCCGCGACACAGACGAGGTTTACGCCACGTCCTTCATACACTTTCCGAAGTTCGGTGATGCAGGCGGAGACGTCCGCGCCTTCCGGCAACGAGCCCTTCAGTGCCTCTTCCGACAACGGTTCCGACGCCGCGAACAGCAACGCCTCGGCCATGCGCAAATGCTCGGGATTGAGCTCGGTCTCTGCCGCGGGCGCATTGACGGGCGCGGCTTCAGGCGATTCTGGCACCATCTCAAGAACGGGTGCGTCGCTCGCTTCGGCAACGGGTTGATCGGAATTCGGTGGTACGCCTTCGTCTGACACGTTTTGTCCTTCACTGACCGGCACCATCGCAGCTTCTTCGGCAAGGTCTTCTTGCATCTTCAGGACGCCGTTCATGCTGATGCCTCTTTGGCATTGTCTTTGATGAAAAGTTCTTCGAACGGCGCCATCTGGCGCAGCTCGATGCGGCCATCGCGGGCGGCCTCCAGGCAGGCCATAAACATGCTGGCCATGGCCGAGCGGCGCCGCGGTCCGCCTGCCCACCCCTCCGGCAGCATGGTCTGCAAACTGCTCCAATCGGGGATCTTGCCGAGCAGCCGTTCCAGCCGCTCACGCGCCTGTTCGATCAGCATCACCGGCGAAGTCCTGAGCTGATAGTTCTTGCCACGCATCTTCTTGATCCGCTCGCTGGCGTAGGCCGAGAGCAGATCGTACATCGTGTCCTTGTAGGTGCGCAGCTTCACGACGTTGACCGGTTCCGGCATGCCGCGGGCGAAGATTTCGCGTCCCAACCGGTCACCAGCCATCAGCCGCGCCGCCGCTTCGCGCATCTGGTCGAGGCGCAAGAGCCGCCAACGCAGGCGCGTCGCCAGTTCGTCGGGCGAAGGCTCGCCTTCCTTCTGTTCCGGCTGCGGCAGGATCAGACGCGATTTGAGATAGGCCAGCCACGCGGCCATCACCAGATAGTCAGCGGCCAACTCCAAATTCATGCGCTTGGCTTGCTCGATGAACTCGAGATACTGATCGGCGAGTTTCAAGATCGAGATCTTGGCGATATCGACCTTCTGAGTCCGCGCCAGGCTCAGCAAAACGTCGAGCGGACCCTCGAAGCCGTCGAGGGTAACGACCAGCGTCTCGTCCGGCGCCGCGGGCGGCAGATCGATCGTCTCGAAATTGTCGTCCAACTCTTCGCTCATGCCACCAGCAACTCTTTGAGCCGCTCCTCGGCGGCGATATGGTCAAATTCGGCAGGCCCTGCGAGGTGGCTGAGCGCCGTCTCGGCGCGTTTCAGCCACACCCCTTCCAGCGGCTTGGCTTCGCGTGCCACGTCCCGCATTTCGTCCATGCCGCCGTTGCAGTGAAGCACAACATCGCAGCCAGCGAACAGAGCCGCCTTGGCCCGGGCGGAAAGCGGCCCGGAAAGTGCGCTCATGGACAAATCGTCGGTCATCAGGAGCCCTTGGTAACCAATTTCGCCGCGAATCACTTCGCGAATCGCACGAGGGCTGAGGGTGGCCGGACGGTTCGGATCGATGGCGTCATAGACCACATGCGCGGTCATGGCCATGGGACAATGCGCGAGACTGCGGAAGGTCACAAAATCGGCTGCGGACAATTGTTCCACCGGGACGGTGACATGCGGCAAGCCGAGATGGGTGTCGCACCCGGCCCGTCCATGCCCCGGCATATGCTTCATCACCGGCAAGACGCCGCCGTCCATCAGCCCGTCGATCACGGCGCGGCCGAGGTCGATCACCACACTCGGATCAGTGGAAAAGGCGCGATCGCCGATCACGTCATGGGCGCCCGGCACCGGCACGTCGAGCACCGGCAGACAATCGACATTGATACCAATCTCGGCAAGATCACCGGCGATCAGCCGCGCGTTGAGATAGGCCGCTTCGCAGGCCGTCTCCGGATGGTCGCGGTGCAGCACCCCGAACACACCTTGCGGCGGACGCGGGTGCCACTCCGGCGCTTTCAGACGCACCACCCGGCCGCCCTCCTGATCGATCAACACCGGCGCCTTGGCGTCGTCGACCGCGCTGCGCAAAGAGTCTGTCAGTGCACGTACTTGTTCGCGGTTCTTCACGTTGCGTCCGAACAGGATGAATCCCCACGGCTGCACCTCGCGGAAGAAATCCCGCTCTGCGGCCTCGAGAACAGGTCCCGAGCAGCCAAAGATCACCCGCCTGCGCATACCACTTTGCCTATTTTGCCACAAAGCAGGCGGCACCTTGGGCCTTCAGGCGCTCGCACACCGCCGCCGCCGTATCCTTGTCGGAGAACGAGGCGATGCGCAGCCGGTACCAGACGCTGCCGTCATCATGCGTGGTGCGCTGCACGTCGGGACCAAAGCCGTTCAGCAGGGCCGCGTGCTTGGACTGATAGGTCTTCCAGGCGGTCCGCGCATCCTCGTCCGACTTGTAGGCGCCGATCTGCAACAGGTAGCTGCCACCGGTTGCGGCGGGTTTGGCAGCTGCCTCGGCCACAGGCTTCAGGGTCGCGGGCTTCAGCGGCGCGGTCGCCGGCGCTGCAGGCATCTGGGTCGCCGGACGGGCGGCACCGAGCGCAGCCGGCGGCTTGGTCGCTACCTGCGGCTGCTGCGGCGCCAAATCCTGGACCCCAGGCTTGGCCGGCGCCGGTTTGGCGGCGGCCATCTGCTGTGGCTTGGGGGCTGGCGGGGTTACGACCGGTGGCGCGGCTTGCGCCATCGTCTTGGGGGCGGGTTGCGCCGGCGCGGGTTGGACCGGAGCTGGCTGTGGTTGAACTTGCGCCTGGGCGGGCGCCTGGGGCTGAGCCTGCACCGGCGGAGTGACCGGTTGCGGAGCAGCGGCCTTGGCGCCCTCTTCCTCCGGACCGGCGGATTGCTGATAAACCTTGAGACCGGAATCGTCAGTCTTGGTGGCCTGGGTGGCAGCAACCCGGGCGGGCACATCATTACGGCCGCGAGCAAGACCTTGGTTATAGGCCATCCACACCACGCCCCCGAACGCCGCCAGGACAATAATGGCGATGATGATCACAACCGGAAGGTGCGACCCTTCATCGTCGTCGCCATCCTCACCGCCGTCGAAAGCGCCCTCATCCCGATCGTTATTGGGACGGTCGTTCTTGACGTGGTCGAAATTCGCCATGGCCTGCTCCGAATCTAGGGTTAGCAAGCTAGCACCCCGGCGAGGTCGAATCACGACGGACAGGCCCGATGGTGCCGCTAGAGATGTACGTCCTTGTGGAAAATGCGGCCATATTCCTGGATTGCGTAGCCATCTGTCATCCCCGCAATGTAGTCACGCACCACACCCTGGGTGACGGCATCGCCGGGCTCGCCACATTCCGCAGCCCAATCGGCCGGCAGCAGCGCCGGATTTCCGGCCAACGCCGCGAACAACGCGCCGATCAGCTCCTTGGCGCGCGTCATCGAGGCCATGACGTGCTGGTGACGGTACATGTGAGTGAACAGGAACGCTTTCAGCGCCGCTGCCTCGGCTTCCATCGCCGGTGAGAAGGCAGCGAGCGGCCCGCCGGCCACGCGCACTTCGGCCGCCGAACACGGTTTGGTTGCGGCCAACCGCTTCTGGGTCTCGTCCAGAAGGTCGCCGACCAGCACGCCAATCAGTACACTGACGAGTTCGCCAATGAAGCGGCCGGTCTCAAGCTCGCCATAGCGCACCACGATCGCCTGCGCCCGGGGACCGGCCAGCGGCGCGGCGAACAAATCCTCCACGGTGAACAACCGGGCACGAAGACCATCATCGATGTCGTGATTGAGATAGGCAATGTCGTCGGCCAGCGCCGCCACTTGCGCCTCCAGCCCCGGCCAGGTGCCCAGGTCCAAAGACCAGCGCGCATCAAACCGCGCAATCGGCTCGGCAACGCGACCCTGCAACGGCCCATTGTGCTTGACCAGCCCTTCCAGGGTTTCCCAGGTCAGATTGAGCCCGTCGAAGCGGGCGTAACGGTGCTCCAGCTTGGCCACCAGCCTGAGCCCATGCGCATTATGATCAAAGCCGCCGATACTTGCCGTAGCGGCAGATAACGCGTCCTCGCCGGCGTGGCCGAACGGTGTGTGGCCAAGGTCATGGGCCAGTGCCACCGCCTCCGCCAGATCCTCATCCAGCGCCAGCACCCGCGCCGCCGACCGGGCGATCTGCGCCACCTCCAGCGAATGGGTCATGCGGGTGCGGTAATAATCGCCTTCATGCTCGACGAAAACTTGGGTTTTGTGCTTCAGCCGCCGGAACGCGGTGGAGTGGATGATGCGGTCGCGATCGCGCTGATAGCAGGTGCGGGTGGCGCTTTCGGCCTCGGGGAAAAGGCGGCCGCGGCTATCCGCCGGCCGGGTGGCATAGACCGCACGGACCAAAGGGGGATGAAACACCGGCCCCAAAAGAAGCCCTGCCGGGTCACTTGCGCTGGCCATTCGCACCACTAGATTAGACTCGCTATGATGATCGTATGCCCGAGATGACCACCGAGACCACCCTGCCCGTAACCGTCACGCCCCGCGCCGCCCGCCAGATCGCCAAGATCATCGCGGCTGAGGGAGCGGCCAAAATGCTGCGCCTGTCGGTCAGCGGCGGCGGCTGTTCCGGCTTTCAATACCATTTCGACCTCGACGAAAAGGCCGCCGGCGACGACCTCGTCATCGAAGAAGGTGGCGTCAAGGTGCTGGTGGATTCGACCTCGCTCGAATTCCTCGCCGGGGCGGAACTCGACTATGTCGATGAACTGATCGGCGCCGCCTTCAAGGTCAACAACCCCAACGCCAAATCCTCCTGCGGTTGCGGCACGAGCTTTGCGATCTAGCGCCCGGAAGTGCCGCTTACAATTTGCGACAATGGCCTTTTTGTCATGAACCCGGCTTAAGTGCCGCAACAAGAGCGGTCGTGTTAGGCCACCAAGGCATCCGTCTGGCAACGCTATGCCCATTGGGTTTCGCGAACGTATTCCTGCGCTTCTGTTGGTTGGCCTCCTGCATGTCTTGGCGGTCTACGCCTTTTTGCATGCGATCATCATCGAGCATGGGGCGCAACCGGCGCAAAAAGAGGACCGCGAAACCCAGATCACGTTGATGCGCGAGGCGCCGGCGCCACAACCACCGAAGCTGAAGCGCCACAATCGGGCCGCCAGCGGTTCCACCGCCATCGCGCTTCCGGTCTTTAATCCGTACACGTATAATACCCCGCCGGCGCTCCAGGGTTCGGCAAACGGCGTCGCCATCGCCCTCTCCGCTTGCGACCCCGGCCGCTATGACATGGCCTCGGCAGAAGTGCGGGTGGTCTGCGATCGTATCGGCATGGCGCTCCGAAACGATCCCGGCCATTTCGGCATCACGTCAGAGGTCACCGATCCCAAGCATTGGCAGCACGAACTCGCCCGCCGCGAGGCGCCCCATCTGCTGCCGTGCATGAAGGCGCGCTCACCCACCGACCCGCGAGGAGGTGTAGCCATCATGGTCGATTTGCAGACGCTGCTCTGCTTCTACCGCATCCTGTTCGTTGAGTACGATTCAAAAAACCACGAACATTATTCGCAGTAGCTATTTTTTCACGTCGTTCTTCACCGTGATCTTGACACTCGGCGGCGGCACGGCGGGGACGGCGCGCCAGTCGCGGCCGCACTGCACGACATAAGGCGAATAGCCCCGCGGGTCGTCGCAGAAGTACCAGTTGGCGACCTGCGGCGGCCCGGCTTGATCCTTGCCCGGCGCGGTCACCGGCACTGGCGTGAAGCCTGCGATGCACGAAGTCACATAAGGGAAGAACGCCTTCTTGTCCTCGCACCATTGCCAATCGGAATAGCTGACCGGCGCAGCGGTGCCCGGCGGCGGCGGCGAGATCGGAATGCGCGTCCACTCGTGACTGCAGCTCTTCACGTAAGGATAGTAGCCGTCCGGCGTATCGCAATAATACCAGTAGGCGGTGATGCCCATCGGCAGATCGCCCGGCACGACCAGCCCGCGCGTCGAGGTGGGCGGATACTCGTCATCGCCGTAGATGTTGTCGGGATAGTACTGCGGCGGATACGGGTAATAGTATTGCGAATAGGGATAGGGCAGATACGGCCAGGTCATCGGCACCGGCGGATAGGGATAGAACGCGTCGCCGCGATGATACCCATTGGAACGCCGCGGACCATCGGTTTTGCCGCCGCTGCGCCCGTCACGCCCGCCGGGACGCGCGGCCGAAGTCACTCCCGACGTCGGCAGACCGGCATGTCCGCGCGCGGCTGGCGCCGCACCATTGCCGGCACCCGAATCGTTCTTGTCGGCTGCCAACGCGGCGCCGGACAGCAAAAGCAGAACGGCAAACCCAGCCAGACAGTTGCGCATGACAAAGCCCCGGTTACGTCCGCCACGAATTCTAGCCTCCCGCCGCGGCACGGTCACCTGCGGCACCTCTGCCATGACGATTACATTCGCGTTACATCCTGCCTCATTGCATCGGCGCCGCTGCGGGGATTTCGTTGCCCCATGAGCAAACCGGACGACTACCGCCAGCGCCAGCGCACCAATTTGATCGTGCTCGGGATCGTCGTGGCGATCATCGCCGGGACAGTCGTGCTGCTGCTTGCGCTGCATCAAGGCATTGAGCGCGAAGACTGCTTCGCCGCCAACCATCGCGCCTGCGCCCCGATTTCGGAGCAACAATAGGCTCCTCTCGCGTCGAATAAATTTTCATGCGGAGACGCGGAGCGTTCTGCATTTACGCTCTGTGATCGAGTCGCTTCCAGGCCGCGACGATCGGCAACGGTACCTCCGCATCTCCGCGTGCATACCTTCTTGGTTGTGCCAGCAAACTTGCCTTAAGGTGTTCCCCGCAATCGAATCTCCAGCGGTCCCATGAAAATCGCCACTTGGAATGTGAACTCGGTCAAGGCGCGGCTTGAGACCGTGACGGCTTGGCTGAAAGATGCCGCTCCTGATGTTGTGTGCTTGCAGGAGATCAAGACCGTCGACGACGGGTTTCCGCGCGGCGCTTTCGAGGACCTTGGCTACAATGTCGAGGTGCACGGCCAGAAGACCTATAACGGCGTCGCCATCCTGTCGAAGCGCCCGCTCGAAGACGTGACGCGCGGTCTTCCCGGCGGCGAGACCGACGAACAAGCGCGCTACATCGAAGCGGTGGTGACCGGCGATAAGGGCGTGATCCGCGTGGCGTCGATCTATGCCCCCAACGGCAATCCGGTGGCGTCCGAGAAATTCCCCTACAAGCTCGCCTGGATGGAACGCCTACGCGCCCGCGCCGCAGAAATTTTGTCCTATGAGGAACCGGCGGCGCTGATGGGCGACTATAACGTCATCCCGACCGACGAGGATTGCTTTGATCCCGCGGTGTGGGCGGGCGACGCGCTGTTCCAGCCGCAATCGCAAGCGGCGCTGCGCACCATCGAAAACCTCGGCTACCAAGACGCCTTCCGCGCCTGCGATGCCAAACCCGGCGCCTACACCTTCTGGGATTACCAAGCAGGTGCTTGGCAAAAGAACCACGGCATCCGCATCGACTTCGTGCTGCTCTCCCCGCAGGCGCTCGACCGCCTCAAAACCTGCACCATCGACAAGCGCGTGCGCGGCTGGGACAAGCCATCCGACCATGTGCCGGTGGTGGCGGAGATCGATATTTAAGCCGCGTCCGCGACGACGCCGCCCGCGCGCGTTGCGCGCAAATCAATAATGGAACCGCGTCTGGATATTGATTGGGGTTAAGCCGCGTCCGCCACAACGCGGTTCCGGCCGCTGTTCTTGGCCGAATACAGCGCCTGATCGGCGCGGTGCAGCAAGGCGTCGGCGGTGTCGGCCGGGCCCATCGAACCGGCGATTCCGATCGAGATGGTGATGCTAATCTGGTCCGGCGAGCGACTGATCTTGACCGGCGTCGTTTCGATCGATTGGCGCAGACGCTCGGCGATGGAATAGGCGTAAGCCACTTCCGTGTCCGGCATCACCACGACGAACTCCTCGCCGCCATAGCGGCAGGCCAGATCGCAGCCGCGCACATTGGCAGTGATGCGTTTGGCGAATTCGCGCAGCACTTCGTCGCCGATGTCGTGGCCGTAGGTGTCGTTGACCCTCTTGAAGAAGTCGATGTCCATGATCACGAACGAGAGCTGCTTGCCGGTCTTGTGGGCCTGGGCGACCAAATTATCGAGATGGCGCGCCATATAGCGGCGATTGTGCAATCCCGTCAGGCCGTCGGTGATCGCCATTTCCAGACTGAGCTGGACATTGTGGCGGAGCCGGTCGGCATAGCGCTTCTTGCGCAATTGCGTGCGCACGCGGGCGACCAGTTCGTTGGTATCGACGGGGCGTGTCAGATAATCGTTGACCCCCATTTCGAGTGCCTGATGGAGCTTGCGCTTGTCGCCATCGGTTACCACCACCAGGATCGGCACATGGCGCCCTTCCGGCAGTGAGCGAAGCTGCGAACACAAACGCAGGCCGTCAAACCCGCGCATACCGAGGCTTACGATGATGAGGTCAAAATCGCCGCCGCGCACCCGCACCAGCGCCTCTTCGAAGGTGTCGACGCAGGCGACTTCGTTTTCCTTCTTCAAAGCGGAGGCAAACCAAGCCGCAGAATCGGGCCGGTCTTCAATCATCAGGATCCGCCCGGCGACGCCGGTTTCCGAGAACGTCGCGGCCGGATCAATCAGCCCCATGCCCTGACCGGTGGTTTCGCGCATGCGAAGTTCGTCGGTCATCATTTTGAGGCGGACGAGGCTGCGCACGCGGGCGAACAGGGCCGCGTCATCGACCGGCTTGGTGAGGAAATCGTCGGCGCCGGCATCGAGCCCCGCGACGCGGTCGGACGGCTGATCGAGCGCCGTCACCATCACCACCGGAATATGAGCGGTGCGCGGGTTGGATTTGATCTTGCGACAAACTTCGAAGCCGTCCATGCCGGGCATCATCACATCGAGCAGGATGATGTCGGGGTCGCACGCTTCCATCTTGCCGAGCGCTTCGGCACCGGAATACGCGCTGACCACTTCGAAATACTCGGCGGTCAGCCGGGCTTCGAGCAGCTTCACATTGGCAAGAATGTCGTCAACGACGAGAACGCGGGCGGTCATGGCCGCCTCATCCGATGAAACGGCGGACCGTATCCAGGAAACTCGTGACCGAGATCGGTTTGGAGATGTAAGCCTCGCAACCGCCCTGGCGGATGACTTCCTCGTCGCCCTTCATGGCAAACGCGGTCACGGCAACCACCGGGATCGCCTTCAGGGTGTCGTCTTCCTTCAGCCACTTGGTCACTTCCAGGCCCGACACTTCGGGAAGCTGAATATCCATCAGGATCAGATCGGGGCGGTGTTCGCGCGCGATATCGAGCGCTTCCATGCCGTCCTTGGTCTGCAGAATGTTGTACCCGTGGGCGTCGAGCAGATCGTGAAAGAGTTTCATGTTCAGCTCGTTGTCCTCGACAATGAGAACGGTTTTGGCTTTGGCATCCATGAGAACTCTCCGGTCCACCCCGCGGGTCCCGCCGCACACCACCTGGTTGCGCGTGCCACACCCGACTCGATCACATTCACGTTGCGTAGTATTAGGTCACGAGTATTAACGCTCCCTTGACGCTAGCTCGTCCGGCTGTGCATTCCGCCGGAATATTGGGATTACGCCGGTAACCAATGGATTGGGTGGGGATTTGATCCGCGACACACTAACCAGAGAACGCGCCGAGACCATTGCCTTGAACGGATTGGCGTTCCTGGCTGGCCGGGACGACGACATCGAGCGATTCTTGCGCAATACGGGAATTGACGCAGCGGAACTAAGGCTGCGGGCCAGCGATCCCGACGTTTTGCGGGCGGTGCTGGAGTATATTCTGGCTGGCGACGCCACCACGACCGGCTTTTGCGAGGAACAAAGCCTCGACTCGCGCGAATTGCACGCCGCAAATCACATTTTGAGCCTGCCGTGACGTGTGACCTGACCACTGCCGTCAAAACCATCGTTCCCGGCCGCCCGCTAATCGTCACCGACGCCGACGGCGTGCTGTTGCAATTCACTGGCTGCTTCGCGCGCTGGCTGGAGGCGCGCGGGCTTTACCTCGACCTCACCTCGTACCGGATCGAGGGCGGGGTCCGCCGCCAGGACGACAAATCGCGCCTCCTCGATGTCGAGACCATGGCGCTGGTGGAAGAGTATCGCGACAATCTCGACCACCTCGATGCGGTGGACGGCGCCTGCGAGGCGCTGGCGGACCTTTCCGCGGTCGCCAGCGTGGTGGTGCTGTCGAACGTCAACGCGGTTCAGGCCAAGGCGCGGCTGCGCAATTTTGCCAAACTCGGCCTCGCCTACCCCTTGATCGCCAACGATTGCGGCGGCGGCTATCTCGCCGACAAGGGCGCCGCGGTACGGGCGCTGGCCGCCCATGCCCGCGCCAAAACCTTCTTCATCGACGACATCCCCTCCAACCTCGCCGACGTCGCCAAAGCTGCGCCGGACGTCACCCTGGTGCATGTGGTCGAAAGCGAGCCGCTACGGCAACTGCTCGGGAACGATTTCCACGCGCACTGCTATGCCAAGGATTGGGCGGCGGTGAAGGCGTTTATCCTTGGCGCTTTGGCTTGACGCCCAGCAACCTTGCTCTGCCGCTTGATTTACCTGTAATCTCAACGAAGGCAGTGTGGATAATTGAGGGAACCGGTGCAGATGGTAAGCAGGACATATCGGACGTTGCTGCGCCTATCGTGTTTGGCACTTTTTGTTGCCTTGGCGGGATGCGCCGGTCTGCGGGAAAATGCACCGTCGAAGTATGAGGTTTTCTTCGCATCCGGCAGTTCGGAGCTTTCGCCCACCACCAAAGAAATTGTCGGTCAAGCGGCAGCAACGATTAAAGCCCGCCATCCCAAGTCCGTCATTATCAGCGCCGGCGGCGGGGCCAAAGGCCTTGCCCTCAGCGATCCGCGTTTCAATGTTGTGCGCGACGCGCTTGTTGCCGATGGCGTGAGCCCGGCGGTGATCGTGCAGTCGAACCTTCCGGTCGAGAAGATGACGGGCGCCAATATTTCCGAGTTGCGGGTCGAGATTCAGCTCGTCCAAAACTGACCCCGCGCCAGGCGCAAAAGAATCTCCGCCCCACCGCGCCGCGTGCTAATCATCCTCATCCGCAGCGGAGGAAACACATGCGTCTCGGCGTTGATCTTGGCGGCACCAAAATCGAAATTCTGGCGCTGGAAACCGGCGGCCGTGAAATCCTGCGCCAGCGCGTGCCGACGCCCCACAATGCCTACGAAGACACCGTCCGCGCTATCGCCGATTTGGTCGCCGCGACCGAATCCAAGCTCGGCAAGAAGGGCAGTCTCGGCCTCTGCATTCCGGGCGCCATCAGCCCCAAGACGGGTCTGGTCAAGAACGCCAATTCGGTCGTGCTGATCGGCCATCCGCTCGACCGCGACGTGAGCGAAGCGCTCGCCCGCCCCGTCCGCGTGGAAAACGACGCCAACTGCTTCGCCCTGTCCGAAGCCAGCGACGGCGCCGCCATGGGAGCATCGGTTGTGTTCGGCATCATCGCGGGCACGGGCGTTGGCGGAGGTGTGGTGGTCGGCGGCCACGCGCTGACGGGCGCGCATGCGATTGCCGGCGAATGGGGCCACAACGGCTTGCCGCGGCCGAGCGTCGCCGAAGTCGAGCACGCACCGGCATGTTATTGCGGCAAGAAGGGTTGCATCGAGGCTTGGTGCAGCGGCCCCGCCCTCGTCCGCCTCTACGAGGCTCATACCGGCACCGCCAAAAACCTGCCCGACATCGTCGAGGTGGCGCGCAAGGGCGAATTGGCCGCCATCACCGTGCTGGAAGCCTTTTACGACCGCTTTGCCCGTGCGATTTCCGAGGTCGTCAACATCCTCGATCCCGATGTGATCGTGCTCGGCGGCGGCGTCTCCAACATCGAAACGCTGTACACCGAGCTACCGCCGCGCGTCGAACATTACGCCTTCACCACCGAAGCCCCGCCCCGCATCGTCAAAAACCAACACGGCGACTCCTCGGGCGTCCGCGGCGCCGCCTGGCTGTGGGGCGAAGAGGAAGTGGCGGCGGGCGTGACGGGCGCCTAACTGACGACGGTCGCATCGGCAACGGAGGTAAAAGAGCGGCGAAACCGGACCGCCCTCTTGGCCGATCAGGCAAAGCCTAGGAATAGCGCCAGAGCGCGATTTACCGCGAGCATGATCTCGTCATCCAGTTGTCCGATGGACGGCCCGATTTTGTCGCGCCGGACCGTCATGATTTTGTCCACCATGATTTGCGACGGCTTGTGTAGCCCATTCTCCGGCGACGGCTCGATTCGGATGCGGATGAGAGGCGCGTCAACCAGTGTGCCCGATACCAGCAACACCGAAACGGTAGCGGCTGCTCCAAATTGATCGGACTGTACGACCAGCGCCGGACGCGGCTTACCGAAGTCGCCCGGCATAGCGACGGTGACCAGCTCGCCGCGTTTCACGCGTTGCTCTCGCCGTTCAGATCAAGCAGAGCCGCATCCAGGAACCCCATCAATTCCGCATCGGCCAGGTCGGCTTCGGCGACCATCTTGGTTTGGCGGAGGCACTCTTCGGCAAATCCGGGGCGGCGTGTATCGGGCACCCAAATCTGGACCGGACGCAGCCCGGCAGCGCGCAACGCGGCCCGGCGCTTTTGAACTCTTTCGGCGAGTGGCATCGGCATGGCTATGCCCAAAAAAAGTTACATGTAACAATACAAGTGCCAACGAAATTTGTCAATTTTCTGACCGCCGGTCAGCAAATATGGTTGCCGCCTTTAGGGACGGTACGTAATTCAAGCTTCATGGGGAATACGGTGACAGGAGCAATATTCCAAAGCCCTGCCCGACATCGTCGAGGTTGCGCGCAAAGGTGAGATGGCCGCCATCACCGTGCTGGAAGCCTTTTATGACCGCTTTGCTCACGCGATTTCCGAGGTCGTCAACATCCTCGATCCCGACGTGATCGTACTCGGCGGCGGCGTCTCCAACATCGAAGCGCTGTACACGGAGCTTCCCCCGCGCGTTGAGCACTACGCCTTCACGCCCGAAGCCCCGCCCCGCATCGTGAAAAACCAACACGGCGACTCCAGTGGCGTCCGCGGTGCGGCGTGGCTGTGGAGCGAAGAGGAAGCGGCGGCAGGAGCGCCGGGCGCTTAACCGGCGACGATCGCATCAGCAACGGAGGTAAAAGAGCGGCAAATTCAAGAATTACGCACCACGTAGGAACCAAAATGTTTATAGGCATTTCTTATCCGGTCGAATATATATTGTAACATAGACTTTGGTTTAAAACACTGGACCAGCCTCTCAAATCCTTTCCCCAATCTCTTGTCAGTCATGGAACGATCAACGATCCGGTCATTCTGATCGAAGAACTGGAGCGCGCTCAATAATACAGCCCGGCTAAGCTCTTCGGCTTCGGGCAACAGAGCTAGGTACTTTCTTGCAGAAGGAGAGCTAGACCCGTGTACAAAATTGGAACGGGCACCATATACGCGGCTAAAGCGGTGCCGTTCCTCTGACCTTTGATCTTTATGGGGAAACGTCGTTAGGGCACTTCCCCGATCACAAAAAACCTTAGTTAGATTCTTTTCATTAGCCGTCATCAAAATCCGCTCCATAGCGGTGACAAACTTCACTATTTGTGACGCCGGAAACTTCTCTCGTGATGCGTCCCCGTACCAGTGTGCCGCATCGATTAGTCGTTGAACGAGATGCGCCGGAGTTAATGTCAAGCTGTTGTCAATCACCTTCCCAATGATAGGCAGAAAATCAGCGGCCCCGATTTGATTTAGTTGTTGCCACCATCCCTCGCCTAGTGTCCCGTCTCAGTGATTATGACGGGTTGGGTTAGGCCGAGAATGGGCAGCTCCCGTGGCGGGACGAGCAACCGGATGCTGCGAGCGACACCGGGCTGCTT
>WSSedL1CaDRAFT_10000091_pt1 | contig 55026 bp, 49 predicted proteins | sample WetSurSL1Cattail_FD_9464 | JGI IMG/M metagenome (IMG submission 9464)
TTCGCTGTATAACCCGTTCGTGGTTGCGGCGCCCGGCGACAAGGTGAGCGTGGTCTATACGGGCATGTTCGAGAACAAGACGGTCTTTGAAACGAACACGAACTCCTCCCCGATCACGTTTACGGTGGGCTCGGGCCGGATGATCAAGGGATTCGATGCAGCGGTGCAGGGGATGAAGATCGGCGAGACAAAGACGGTGACGATCCCCTCGGACCAGGCGTACGGCCCGTACGATCCGTCGCTGGTGCAGATTGTCCCAAGGAGCATGTTCCCGGAGAATACGTCATTCTACCCGGGTGAGCCGTTCGGGTTCCGCAGTTCGGCGACCGGGCAGTCGTACCTGGTCCACGTGACGTCTGCGGGGGTCGCCGTGGATGCGAACTCGGCGCTTGCGGGCCAGGACCTGGTCTTTACGATCAAGGTGACGGGGATCACGAAAGCGGGCTCCGGCAGTTCGGCTGCGGGAAGCTCGTAACACTTTTTTTGTTTTATTAGTAACTGATTCGTTTTTCCGGAAATACCTATTGGTCTTTCTATACTCTTCATCGGTGCAATGTTTTCATCTCGCAATCCTTATGCCCCCTCCGCAACCCATCATTATTCATGAGAAAGATTACCCTCCAGGTGGCACTGGATCTTCTTGAACTACACCGGGCAGTGCAGATTGCACAAGAGTCGCTTGCCGGGGGGGCAGACTGGATCGAGGCCGGTACACCGCTTATCAAGAGCGAGGGCATGCAGGCAGTCCGGGCATTACGCGAAAAATTTCCGGACTCCGTAATCGTCGCGGATATGAAGATCGCAGATACCGGCACCATGGAAGTGGAGATGGCGGCAAAAGCCGGGGCAGATATTGTCTGTATCCTTGCCGATGCAGATGACGCGGTCATCAAAGAGGCAGTCAGGGCGAGCCGGTTATACGGGACCCGACTGATGGCAGACCTGATCAATGTCAGGGATCCTGCCGGACGGTCCCGCACCCTTGAAGAACTCGGGGTGGATATTATCGTGGCCCATGTCGGTATCGACCAGCAGATGATCGGGAAAGACTCGCTGGATCTTTTACGGACGATACGGGAGGGGATCCATATACCGGTTGCCGTTGCAGGGGGACTCGATGCCGTGACCGCGGGAGAGGCCGTAAAACAGGGCGCCGATATCGTTATTGTCGGGGGATGGATAGCCCGGTCTGCCGATGTAACCGCATCTGCAAAAAAAATCCGCCAGTCTCTCGATTCGCCATCGGCAGCAGCGCCGGAAAAAAAGAATCCGGATGATGAGATCCACGAACTCTTTATGCAGGTTTCGACCCCGAACATCAGCGACGCAATGCACCGGAAAGGAGCTCTTTTTGGGCTTGTTTCCGTCTGCGGGAACGTGAAGATGGCAGGAAAAGCGGTAACCGTGCAGACGTTTGCCGGGGACTGGGCAAAACCCGTTGAGGCCATCGAGAAAGCACCGGCAGGTGCGGTTCTTGTGATCAACAATGACGGCGGCATCCACGTGGCGCCGTGGGGGGAACTGGCAACCTTAAGCTGCCAAAAAAGAGGTCTGGCCGGTGTCGTGATTGACGGGGCTGTACGGGATATCGACGATATCCGGGCAATGAAGTTCCCGGTCTTTGCAAAGGCCATCGTCCCCAATGCAGGAGAACCCAAGGGCATGGGCGAGATCAACGCGGAGATCCGGTGTTGCGGCCAGTACATCCATCCCGGCGACTGGATTGTCGGCGACGAAAGCGGCGTTGTTGTAATTCCCGCAGAACGGGCCTATGAAGTTGCCCGCCGTGCGCTGGAAGTAAAAAAGACCGAAGCCCGGATCCGCGAAGAGATCCGGAGAGGGAGCACGTTATCGGAAGTAACCGAACTGATCAAATGGGAGAAAAAGTAAAATTTAATGGAATACCGTGTGTTCGAGAAGGGTTGCGCCGGATCCCTGGATCTTTCCGATGGCGTCGTCTACCTGATCCACACGGAGGATAAGTACGGCAGCATTCTTTCCTGAATAGGCATAGGAATATTCGATGTTGATTCCCGCATCCCCGAGCACTTTTGCGATCTCGTAGAGTCCGCCGGGCTGGTCTTTCATCTGCACGGCGATAACATCCGTAAAGGCGACATTGTAGCCCATCGATGATAACTTCTTATGGGCTTTTTCCGGGTGATCGACCAGCGCCCGGATTACCCCGAAACCATTTGCTTCTGCAATACTGAATGCAAGGATGTTGATCTTCTCCTCACCCAGCGCATGGGCTACGGCTGCAAGCCGGCCCGGCCGGTTCTCCGAGAAGATCGAGATCTGCTTGATGACATACTTTTTCGTGTCCATACCTAGATCGCCCTCTTGTCGATAACTTTCTTGGATTTTCCCTCGAACCGGGGTAACGATCCCGGCTCCACGAGTTCTACATCAACGGCAACATTTAACGCATTTCTGAGCCGGTGTTCGACGTTCTGCCGGATCTTCATGAGATCGTTAATCTTGTCGCTGAAAGAGTCTTTTGTCAGCTCCACCCGGACGAGCATATCGTCAAGGGCCCCTTTGCGCTCGACAACGATCTGGAAGTGCTGTCCCACCTCGGGGATGGTCATCAAGGTATACTCTACCTGTGAGGGGAAAACATTGATGCCCCGGATGATCAGCATGTCGTCCACGCGTCCCTGGATCCGGTTGATCCGGGGGCTTGTGCGTCCGCAAGGGCAGGTTTCTTCGTCAACCGATGCGATATCCCCGATACGGTACCGGATCATCGGGAGCGCCTCTTTCTGGAGCATGGTAAGGGTCAGTTCTCCCTTCTCGCCGGGCTCAAGGGACTCGCCGGTCTTTGGATCGATCACTTCTACCAGCGCGATGTCGGACCAGATATGGAACCCGTTCTGTTCTGCACATTCGGTAAACATCGGGCCGGAGAGCTCGCTTGTACCGTAGATGTCATACGCTTTGATACCCAGCCAGTCTTCCATCCTCTTGCGCATGTTCTCGGTCCAGGGTTCTGCACCGAGGATACCAGCCCGAAGGTGCATGTCCTTTTTGATGTCGACTCCCATTTTTTCCGCAACTTCGCCGATGTGAAGCAGGTAGGACGGCGTGCAGGCAATTGCCGTTACTTCGAGGTCCTGCATCAGTTCGATCTGGCGTTCGGTGTTTCCCACGCTTGTCGGGAGCACGGTTGCGCCGATCCGTTCGGCACCGTAGTGCATACCAAGGCCGCCGGTAAAGAGGCCGTACCCGTAACTGACCTGGATGACATCTCCCCGTCCCAGGCCAAACGAGGTAAGCCCCCGGGCAATGGACGTACTCCACATGTCGATGTCTTTCTGGGTGTACCCGACAACCGTTGGCTTGCCGGTGGTTCCCGAAGAGACATGGTACCGGACCAGTTCTTCCTGGGGGGCGGTAAAGATACGGTTGGGGTAATTATCCCGGAGGTCTTTCTTGAACATGAAGGGGAGTTTTTTCACATCCGCGAGTTCATGGATGTCATCCGGGTGGACCTTCTGTGCCTTCATCCGGTCGTGGTAAAAGGGGGAGAAACTGTAGAGCCGGCAGACAAGGCTCTTGAGCAGTTTGTACTGCATCTTTTTCAGGTCTGCTTTTGGCAGATCTTCGATTCTCGGGTCCCAGTACTGCATCACATATCACTCCTTCTGTCAATCACCCGTTTTGCCTTTCCCTCGAACCGGGGCAGCGAACCCGGCTCAACGAGTTTTACAGTAGTCCTCAGTTCAAGGGTATCGTGAAGCTCTTTTACTACCTTTTTCTGGATCTTTGCCAGATCGGCAAGTTCACCGGAGAAATGGCTCCTGTTGATCTCGACTTCCACGGTCATCTCGTCCAGATGATTGATTCTGTCGATATAGACCATAAACTGATTGCCTACTTCAGGGATCCGGAGGAGCACATGTTCGATCTGGGAGGGGAAGACGTTGATACCGCGGATGATGAGCATGTCGTCGCTCCTGCCGGTCAGGCGTGCCAGTTTCTTTCCCCGCCCGCAGAGACACCCGTCCTCCATCACCATGGTGACGTCACCGGTCCGGTAACGGATGAGGGGCATGGCTTCCTTAACGAGCGGCGTAACGACCAGCTCCCCGCGTTCGCCATCGGAAAGGCGTTCCCCGGTCTTCGGGTTGATGATCTCGACAAGGTAACTGTCATGCCAGATATGGAGGCCGTTTCGCTCGGGGCATTCAAACGCAACCCCGGGCCCGAAGAGTTCGCTCATGCCATAGGAATCGTACGCGGTCACCCCAAGACGGTCTTCAAGCGTGTGCCGCATATTGTCCGACCAGGGCTCTGCACCGAAGATACCGGTTTTGAGCGAGGGCAGGTCTTCGTGCATCTCTTCTGCAACTTCCGAGAGGTGCATTGCATAGCTGGGAGTGCAGTGAATTGTCGTGACACCGAAATCCCGGATCATCTCGATCTGGCGGCGGGTGTTGCCGGTTGCGCTCGGGATCACGGTCATCCCGATCTTTTCCGCCCCGTAATGGAATCCCAGCCCGCCGGTGAACATCCCGTAGTTCACCATGTTCTGGAAGATGTCGTTCTCGGTACCACCGATCATGGTCATGTTTCTCGCGATGAGGTTTGCCCACGTATCGAGATCGTTTCGGGTATACCCGACAACGGTTGGTTTCCCGGTGGTACCGGAGGTGGTGTGGATGCGCACGATCTGCTTTAACGGAACCGCAAAAAAGCCAAACGGGTAACCGTCGCGGAGATCCTGTTTTTTGGTGAAGGGCAGTTTCTCCACATCGTCAAGCGACTTTATTTTTGAACCGGAAATTCCTGCCCGGGCAAACTGGTCCCGGTAAAACCCGATTTCTTGTACTGCACGAAGGGTTTTTTTTAGCCGTTTGAGCTGAAGTGCTTCAAGATCCTTTGACTTCAGCGTTTCCATCTTTTTATCCCAGAACATGAGAGCCCTCTGGTATGCTATTGCATGACACTATACCAATATTGCCTGTAATAGCCTTTATAGGTCGTGGTTTGGCCTGTCCTGTCGGGATATTCCCTCTTCCCATCCTCCGCAAAGTACAGGGAAATTCCGGAAAAATCCGTACAAAACGATGCCTTAATCAGAAGGCAAACGGCACTAATTAAATGAATTTGTAAACATGGGATTGTGTGGGCGGATATGACAAAAAAGATCCCCTGGCTGGCGGTATACGGGTTTGGTGCCCACATCAAATCCACACATGATAAACTGATTGTTTTACAGAAAGGACGCTCTGAAGAATATCCGCTTCAGGATATCAGGCACCTGCTCATTGTCGGAGGACACACGGTAAGTTCCACGACCGTGTCCCATTTAATGAAAAACGGATCGTACCTCTCCTTTTTCGACCCTGACGGAACCCCGGTCGGGAGCGTCCGGCCGCCCCATGGGAACGGCATGGATCATGAGATCCACCGGCTGCAGGAAGAGCTCCCGCAGCAGCGCTATGCAATAAAAATTGCTCAGGCAACCCTTCATTCACACCTTGTTGCAATCGGGAAATTCCAGGCACTGTGCGACCGGGATCTTTTGTATGCCGGCGAACTCGATATTCTCCACAATGCACTCGATGAATTTGAATACCTGGTAAAGATGGATGAGATACGCCGCTTGTCAAACCTGACCTCAAAAATGTATTATGAGATTATGGCCCGGATTATTCCGGAAAAATTTAATTTTAAACAGCGGACGGTCCGTCCCTTAAGCGATCCGGTCAATGCGATGCTTTCGTTCGGGTACGCCATGCTCTATGGTAACTGCATGATTGCCGTTATCGGGTCCCACCTGGATCCGGATTGTGGCCTGTTACAGGAAGGACCGGGTGCACTGGTCAAGGATCTCATTCATCCCTTTACCTCCGGGATGATCGACCCCGAGGTCTGCCGGATTGCCAGAAGTACCCTCACCGCTCAGGACTATGAACAGACTGCTACCCGGTGTATGCTCACGGATCTCCGCATAAAAGAGTTAATCGGGACGTTTAAGGAGACCATTGACAACGGTAAAATCGACAACCAGGTACAAAATTACCTAAATGCCCTGCAAAAGACGGATGATTTTACCGTGTTGTATTGAGCTGGCCTTCCGATTTAATAATTGAAAACTCGTCGTATTTCTTTACCGGGAGATCCTGTGTTTTTATCTCCCGGATCACTGCGCGGGGACAGCTGAAGAGCATTGAGGTGAACTTTTCAAGGATCATGGGTTCAGCAGTTGCAAAGATCTGTACCCTGCCATCGGTAAGATTGACGACCGTACCGGTAACCTTCAGGTCCATGGCAATCTTCCGTGCACATGCCCGAAAACCGACTTTCTGGACTCTCCCGGATATGAGGATCTCAATTGTTTTCATTCACGCATCCCCTGCATGATCTGGATTGCCAGTCCAAGCTCATCGAATACCTCGTCTCTCAACGAGGATTCCCGTATGGTTGTGGCGGTGTCTATCGCGCTATCGAGGATTTCCTGAGCGGGATGTTCGTACCCTGCTGCGAACATTTTCATGGCGAGATTACATCGCACAAATGCCCTTTTCGAAAGAGGACGGATAATCCCCGACACATTTATTGCATTGGCTAACATCCGTTTTGAAAGTTTCATATCGCCGCGTTCGCGGAACTGGATGGAAAGCCGGCAGAAAAACAGGGCCTGCCGGCTCCGGTCAGGGATGCCCCGGACTGCACGCTCAAGAACCGGGATCTGGCCCGAGGGGCAGCCCTGTTTTATCACCTTATCTGAAAACGCAATAATTTTTGGAAGATAAACACTCCTTTCCGGAGAATCCTCATATCCAATCTGGGACAGACGGATCTGTCGTAGTTCATCATCCTCAATCTGGAACAGCTGCCGGGCAGCTTTCTCAAGATAGGACGGATTATTTTGCTTTTTATAGAGTACTGATAGTAACCGTGCTACTTCACCATGAAGGGTATCTGAAATATACGGGATATTGAGAGTTTTTGAGCATCCCTCCACTTTTTTTAAGAGATACAGGGGGATCGTTTCATCGCAACTCTCAATCGAGATGGGGATAATTTCCAAAAGAAGAAGGATCTGATCATAGGGAGATTCGATCTTTTCGATAGCACCGGTAATTGTCCGGACAAACGGGGCACATTGTTCTTTATCTTTTTGTACCAGGGGATAGGCCAGAATCAGGGTTCTGACGTACTCTGCGGGACGGGAGTGTTTTTCTGCGATATCATGCACGAGGGATATAGCTGTATCCAGAGGTAAAATTTCGCCTAATCCCGCAACTGCCATAACAATCTGGCGCCGTGCAACCGCATCGTTCTCCGGTCCGACAGCAGGTAATCCGGCAAGGCTGTCATGCAGGCATTGTTGCGCGTTTATCGGATCTATCGTGCTGTATCCAACCGTTAAACCGGCCAGGATCTGGATTTTCTGGTGTTCGGCTGGCAGGTACTGAACTGCAGAATAGGTTTCATCGAGGATCTGACATGCCCGTACTGTTTCATTTATCCGGAGTGCTGAATCTGCGAGAATGCAAAATCCCCTGAGTTGTGCAAACGGATCCTGTGCAAGGTCAAGGAGCCGCTTTGTCAGGTCGATAACCCGAAGTCCGGGTCTTTTTTGGTAATGTTCCAACAGGAGATATGCCATGCTTTCGTACGGGTCTGATGAATCGGGATGATCGATCGCCTCCCCCAGGCCTGCAACGATCCGGGTCATCATGGCATCGCGTTCGCAGGAATTTGTAATTTCAAGAGTGTACTGCGCAAGCGGGATGAGATAATACCGGTTGAGATCCTTTTTTGAAGAACTCATAAGGATATCGATCATTCTGGCGAGTTTTATGGAATCGAGAGGCTTACGATTCCCGACATTAAGCAGAGCCAGTCCCCGGTCAAAGGGACGCAACAACTGATCCAGGGAAATCAGGATATTTCCCTCACCTGTCGGCTTTTCGATACGATCGCATCCGATCCGGACGTAGGCCTCCGCTATACGTTCGTACAACTGCATCCTCATCGATGGATCCGTAATATCCTGTGCCAGTGTGTACGCTTCCTCAAGGGCCCCCGAATCGCAGGTAACAAGCGCATATTTCAAAACCCCCTCGGTAATATTTGTCATTGCATACCCGGCAAGATCCTGATCCTGGAGTAATCCGCTCCAGTTGCGCATTCGTAACAGAAGATCGAGATCGCCATGTGCTGCAGCAAAACTGGCTGCAGTATCAATGATACTGCTCAATATTGCAGACCGTATCGGAAGTCCTTCGATAAGACAGGTAATTCCCAGGGCCTGTTGAAGAAGGTCGCGATCTCCGGACCGGACACCGATTTCAGCAAGGGTCAGGACAATTCTGGAAAGTGCCTGCTCACTGATGGCTTGATCGGGGATTGATTTTGCCAGATCTACGAGGAACTGAGAGTCGCAGGCATCCAAAAAGCCCCGGTTAACAAGACCCGTCACAGCCTCCAGAATAAGGGAATCGCACCGGGGATGACAGGCCACCAGTTGTTTGAAAGATTCCCCGTGGGTTATAATTTCTGAAAACGGCAGGGTGTGGACGATCCGTGAAATCGCCTGGGAGATAATTCCAGAGGATAGAGACCTGTCAACTCTTGCAAAAAGCGCAGCATCCCGGGAAAATTTTTGGTCGTGCCGGACGCCTTGGACGATCAAATCCTGAAGGCACAGTGTATATACATGCAAATTACCAGCAGGCCCGGAGACTTTCTCAAACAACAGGATTGCGTTTGGATAATCATTTAGAGATAGCAGGCTCTGCAAAAACTGAAGATAAATCCCGGGACGGTTACTGACAGGAGAGATCTGTTCAAGACACAAAATCAGATCCAGAAGAGGCTTGGACGAGGCAACATTTCGGGCAACGACCTCACCAGCCCGGATTATATCCCGGATCAAGATATCCTCTTTTTTCGGAGAAGCCTTGAGGTACTGGATCGCTAGCGTCAGGTACCATGGATCGCCGGATCGTTCCGCAGCAGAGAGGAGCCCCGGGATCACCAGGCTCGTTGCCGGAGGATAGTTACCACACAAAGATTCCAGCAGTGGTGAAATCCGGGTTTTGTCCGTTTCCACCATGAGAAATTGTTCGATCAGGGCACCAATCAGATCGTTTTGACCCTCTTTAGGAAGGCCCGAAAAATGATTGAGAAACTCCGGAACTGACAACAGATCCCTGCGGAAACCGGACTTCATACCGGTGCTGATGATATGCCGGATAGCTTCCCTTCGTTTCAGGGTCTGGGGGATTTCTGCGGTGAGCCGGATGCTGTCAAAAAACAACGGGAGATCGTTTTTATTGATCGCTACCGCTGCATACGCCCGGGCAAGATCCGAATAGCACAGGGCACGTTTTGATGCATCGGTTACTTCAGTTAAGAGGCCCTGTGACCGATTCAACCGGGTAAGATCGTTATGAGCGGTAGCCCAGGGAATAAGTAACGGGATACTCCGTACGATACCTTCTGAACGATATTTCTTAAAGGAGATACGGGGGAGGCAGTCGAGACCCTCGGAAATAAACCTCGCTTCCGATTGTACAACGCCGGCTGAAATCAGGAACTCTGCGATCTTTGCAGTAATTCTGGACCGGACACTTTTCTTTCCCACACACCCGGAGACGTGATCGAGAGCGTCAAACCACCGTTTATCTCCGGTGGAAACATACCGCTCCAGAATACGGGAAACAAGATCGTCTACACTCACGGGGGATATATCGCGAAGAACGGATACTAGTTCAGGCCGGTTATTCTTCAGGGCAAAGTCCACGATTGCAGAATTTACCAAGCACTGGACAGAATCACGGGCCTGTTTTCCTTTAACGTTCGCCACACCAGAAATTACGGATTGTACTGAGGGCAGATCACCGGCTTCGAGTGCCGTAGTTAAGGTTTCAATAAAAATTGAACATTTTTCCATTGTTATATCACATTGCAAAGAACCGCGCGGGATAGTGTCAGATTGAGTGAAATGCTATATATAAGTTATCCATACCCCATTTAATTAATTAATAGTAATTTTAAAAAAAAATCGAAAATCGGCTGTTTTGGAGAGTTATACAAGATTGATTGCACTTAATCATACGACACGTAATTCACAAGAAAAATACAGAATCATAAATTAAAAAGAATAAAAAAATGGCAATCCCCTGTGTCTGTCGTGACAGATACTCCTGGATAGGAGGATAGCATTGAAAAATTGCTACATTTTCCAGAATCCAAAAAAACAGAACTGTTTTTTTTAAGAGATTCCGATGTTTCCGAATCATACCAGGATCAAAAGCGAAAAACAAATCCCCTCAGGTATGCCCAAGAGGTACCTTCATTTCCCACAGATCGCATCAAAATTCAGGTATACCTGACTGCCGTCCTGCGTATGACTGACCTCAGGATGCCACTGAAGGCCGTATATTTTTTTATCCGGGAGGGCTATTGCTTCGACGTCGCAGATGTCAGAGCTGGCAAGAACAGAAAAACCTTCGGGCACATTACATACTTCGTCCGCATGAGATGCCCAGACGGATATTTTTTCTGGATATCCTTTGAGGATATCATCGTGTTCACGGATATTGACATCCACCGATCCATAGCCGCCGGATTTACCCGGCCTGACCTCCCCTCCAAATTTTTTTGCGATGATATGAAGGCCAAGGCAGATCCCGAGCACCGGGATTCCCAGATCCAGGTATTCGGCACATACCCCGGCGCGTCCGATATCCGGGCCCCCGCCAAGGATAATCCCCCGGTATTTTGCAGCGATCTCCTGAGGGGGCGTAGTATTTGAGACGAGTGCAACTTCGATATCCAGATCCCTCAGGGCACGATGGATCAGGTGGTTAAACTGACCATGATTATTGACAACGCAGATAGGAAGCATTGTAATACCTACTATTGGGCAGGGGGACTATTAAGACTGCTTAACTATATGCTTCGACCGTTGCGAGGATCTTTTCCTGAATCTGCTGCGGAGTATACCCCATCATATATGCAAGGCACATCGCACCCCCGGCTCCGGTCCCTTCTTTTACTTCTCCCTCGCAATAACGGGCAAGGCCGGGATGGCCCAAGGTCCCAAACGAGGGATCGACATAACAGATGCCAACCCCTATACGCGATGCAAGTTCTTCCACATTTGCGGATCGGTCCTCCTTTACATAAATCGTCGTCGCAACCGTGGGCAGTGGCCGGCCCATGGCCTTTAGTACGGCACAGACAGCAAGCATCTGGGTCCCCCCGGCAAGTACAAGCGTTCCCGCATACGATTCGGCAATGCCCGCGGCCACCGGTATCATGGGGTCCCCCACCCGGCAAACAATTTCAAGAGGATCGCCAACTGGTTTTTTGGCGAGCCGGGCCAGGGCTTCCTGACAGAGAGCTTCTTTGTTGTTGACGGGATTCTTCACAAAACTGCTGCTGACCGAGGCGGGATACCCAAGTGCACGCAGGACACATAACGCAGAGGTCGTCCCTCCGGGGACACATTCTCCAAGGACGAGCAGGTCGCTTGTACGGGAAAGGAATCTGCCAATTTCTCTGCCATGGGCATAGAGGGTTTTTGCCTGAGGCACAGCATCTCCCTTGCGGGGATCGTTTCCCGGTTCCCCGAGCGCATCGATAAAGGGAACCGTCATACGGTTTTTCAATCCGGCATTGATGAAAAGCGGGGGAATGCCCGTCAGCTCTGTCATGGCCCGGGCAATTGTCGCGGGTGTCGGACAACCGGTGGGTGTGTTTGGTTTGAGGGGGAGACTGGTGATCCGGCCGGTGGTAACCAGTTCTGCATCGAGATTGGGGGTGAGAAGCGTCTTTTCAGGATCCGGTCCCGCCCCGGATAAACCGGGTATTGTCGAAAGGAGCGTATTTCCCAGGATTACACTGAATATCGGGCGTTCTGGTGAACAGGAAGGCACATCTCCGGTAATAAACGGCATATTGATCTGATGATCCTTTTTCACGTAAGGGGGTTTGAAGATATCGTCACCCGTTTCGGTCGCGTTTAAGTAAAGGAGCGGACAAATACCACGCAGGTACCCGGGCGGATATGAAGGTTATAAAAACCGGAAACTATATCCGGGAAAACCTCAAAAATCATTCTACGGTTCATCTCCCCCGTCACGTGATTCTTGCATGAAGTCAATCCTTGCCCTTTTGCAGTTTACGACAATCCTTCCCTTGGGAAAACCCCGGGAGTTCGATGCGTTCGCACGACAATCCTGGTTGTATCCCCTTGCGGGCTATGTAATTGCACTTCTTGTTGCAATTCCCGTTTTTTTTATCAGTGACAAAACGCTCGCTGCAGCAGTAGCGGTCGCGGGAGTGATCGTTCTTTCCGGGGCCCATCATTTTGACGGATTACTGGATACCGGTGACGGGCTGATGGCGCACGGCGACCCTGAAAAACGGGTTCACGCACTCACTGACCGTTATGTAGGAGCGGGAGGGATTGCGGCGGGAATTATCGTTACACTCCTCCTCTTTGCCGGTTTTCAGGCAGCAGTTTCTCTTATCACGGTATTGATTATCGGAGAGGTAGGGGCAAAATTTTCCATGGTATTCCTAACCGTGTACGGATCTCCGTTTAAAGAGGGTATGCACAGCTATCTCCACCAGTTTGCACGACCGTATTTCCCGCTGTTATCGCTCCTGCTCTGTATTCCCCTGCTGATTCTTCCGGTATCTCCGCTCCAGCTTGCAGGAGCGGGCATTATGATGGTCCTGTGTCCGGTTATTCTCCTGAAGATTGCGGAAAGCCGATTCGGAGGAGTAAACGGAGATATCGTGGGGGCATCAAACGAGATCACCCGTGCCCTTATCGTTGTGCTTGTGGCAATTCTCTAAAAGACATTATGACACGCTCATTCTTTTTGAAATAATTCCCCGGCACATTTCAGTAACGGATATGCAGGGAAACAACCCCATCAGGCTGCGCTAAACATGATAGATGGGTATTCAGCCACCAGAAGATCCCTGGAGAATTCCGGTTTTGTTTTGACAGGAAATCTTACTCTTTCGTGAGAAATGATAACCCGTGAAAAAACGGTTTCCACCCCATACGACAGGGGTTTTGGAACGGTCTCTCACAGGAGGGAGTAAACCTCTCTCAAAACCAGAGAGGAAAAACCCGCCCGTGATATATTAGAAAAACGGGAGCGTTTAATACAACCTCATATACCCTTCATTGCTGTCATCGTCACATTCAACAGCGGAGCCATCCCGGACAAGCGTGTTAAACAGGAGCGCTGCTTCCATCATGACCTCATCTGCGGCACCGCGCTGACGGAGATCGGTAAGGGCCCGGGCCTGAGGCGCGGGTGCAACCCGGTTTCCCACGCGGATGCCGCGGCAATGCCGGCAGTACGCGCATGTACTGTATACTGACACTTTACCGCCGGTACAATCTACCATGACCTGATTTTTCCCGGAATCACGCTGGAAGGGTATTGTCTTCATGCAAAAGAGAATACCCTGACATCAGATATGAGAATATCGATACAGATCTTCACCTGAAAAGACAGCCGCGGAATCGAAATACTTTAAATAGATGCGTCTCATATATGTAATGCTCGCATAGACAGACGGTATGCGGATTATCCCTCAAGGGGAGGAACATTACATGGCAGCTGATAAGCCCCACATGAATCTGGCTGTTATCGGACACATTGACCACGGAAAGTCAACTACCGTTGGCCGCATGATGTTCGAGACAGGTGCAGTACCTGCACACATCATCGAAGCCTACCGCAAGGAGGCTGAATCGAAGGGTAAGGCGACTTTTGAATTTGCATGGGTCATGGATAACCTCAAGGAAGAGCGTGAAAGAGGTATCACCATCGATATCGCACACAAGCGGTTCGATACACCCAAGTTTTACTTCACTGTCGTCGATTGCCCCGGACACAGAGACTTCGTCAAGAACATGATCACCGGTGCATCGCAGGCCGATGCAGCAGTTCTTGTCGTTGCAGCTCCCGATGGCGTCATGGAGCAGACCAAGGAACACGTATTCCTTGCCCGGACACTCGGTATCACCCAGATCATCATCGCCATCAACAAGATGGACGCAGTAAAATTCGATGAGAAGCGGTTCAACGAGGTCAAGAAAGATCTGTCCGAACTTATCAAGATGGTAGGATACAAACCCGAAGAGACTCTTTTCATCCCGATCAGTTCGCTTCAGGGCATCAACATCAAGACAGTCAGCCCCGAAACCCCCTGGTACAAAGGGCTTGCACTGATTCCGGCTCTCGATACATTTAAGGAACCCTCAAAGCCCACCGACAAGCCGCTCCGCTTACCGATCCAGGACTGTTACAGCATCAGCGGTATCGGAACTGTACCGGTTGGCCGGGTTGAGACCGGTGTCATGAAGAAAGGTATGAAAGTCTCCTTCATGCCGGCAAACAAGGATGGAGAAATCAAATCCATCGAGATGCACCACGAAGAAATCCCCCAGGCGGTTCCTGGAGACAACGTCGGGTTTAACGTCCGTGGTATCGCAAAGGGAGATATCCGCCGTGGCGATGTCTGTGGTCCCGCAGAACAGCCGCCAACTGTTGCCGATGAATTCACCGCACAGGTTGTCGTGCTCCAGCACCCCAGTGCAATCACCGTTGGTTACACACCGGTCTTCCACTGTCACACAACCCAGACCGCATGCACATTCATCGAACTCAAGAAGAAACTCGATCCCCGCTCTGGCCAGACCAAGGAAGAGAACCCCACGTTCTTAAAGACCGGTGATGCGGCAATCGTCCAGATCAAGCCGACGAAACCGATGGTCATCGAGAACGTCAAGGAACTCCCGCAGCTGGGCAGGTTCGCCGTCCGTGATATGGGATCGACCATCGCAGCCGGTATGTGTATCGCCATCCAAGCAAAACAGATGATTAAATAAATTTTTTTGGTGATCATCATGCAAAAAGCCAGAATTCGCCTGACAGGAACTGATTTCAATAAAGTAGAGACGGTCTGTGACAGGATCCGCGAGATTGCCGAACGCACAGGTGTGAATCTGGCTGGACCCATCCCGCTCCCCACCAAAAGACTTGTTGTACCGATTCGGAAAAGCCCCGATGGGGAGGGAACTGCAACATTCGACCGCTGGCAGCTGCGCGTACACAAGCGGCTTATCGACATTGATGCCGATGAGCGGGCACTTCGCCAGCTGATGCGGATCCAGGTACCGAAAGATATCGGTATTGAGATTGTCTTAGAGAGTTAAACGTTCGGTACGTGGAACGCACTGCGTTTCCCTCCGATACGATATAAAAAATTTTACTTTTTTGTTCTATGGAACACCCAAACTAAAAGAAAACATAAGATCCTGCGAACAGATTAAATAATTAGTTATAGACATTTTCAGATTTCTGAATTTGGAAAAGTCTTGCGTTGAGCTCACCATAAAATTTTCTTTTCAGGATAGGAATTTTTTCCAATAGTTTTTCTCTGCGATAAATAATGTCCTTGAACTAACAAACCTTTTTTGAGGGTACGTAACTCATTTTGTTTTCAAGACCGGAGATGGGAGATATCATAAAAAGCGTGAAGATCTTCATGGATCAATCGATAAATTGTTTCAGAATTATTTCCTCAATCTGTAACGTAACTCGTGAACTTTTGGATTTAGTAAAATTAGAAAATAATTTTTCTTCCTACTAGGTATCGCGGATATGATGGATCGAGGTAACCAATCAGGTGATTGTCCGGTTACTCTTTCTTGAATTTGTCGAAAAACACTACTTTCTTGGTCTCTTTCTTTGCCGCGATAGCCACATCGTCCGGCAGGCCGGCAGGAACAAGAGATACAAGGGTGTATTTTTCAGGAACATCGAGAAGTTTCCGGATATCCTCTGCGTACTCCTTTTTGTCGCCGGCAACCCAGCATGAACCGACACCGTACGAGTGTAATCCGAGAATCAGGTTCTCGGTTGCCGCACTGCAGTCTTCGAGATAATACTTGGCTGTGCGTTCTCCAAACACCACAAAACAAACCGCAGCCTCCGAGATGAATTTGCCGTGATCCGTAAGTCCGGCAATCTTTCCGAGTGTCCCTTTATCCCGCACAACTCCTATCAGCCAGGGCTGGAGATTCATGGCGGTAGGCGCATGCACCGCGCATTCAAGCGCCTCGTGAATGAATGCCTCGTCAACAGGCGCCGGCTTGAATTTCCGTATGCTGTGGCGGCCCTTGATTACTGCCGTTATAACATTCATAGAACGGATATGGAAAAATATGGGATAAAAATGTTGTGTCCGTGCCAAAAAAGGGATTACTGCTCTCTTTTTACCACGAAGAGCAGAAGGGCAGCTATTGCGATCAGGGAGACCGCCACATCAAAGCCCGGAGCGAACGTGGGGGAGGTCGTTGCTCCGGTGGTTACCGGTACTGCAGGCGCCGTTGTCGTAATGGCAGGTGCCGTGGTGGCAGCACTCGTCACCATAGTCTTCGGAGTCTGGGTTGCCGTAGTTACCGTTGTTGACGGTTTTTTGGTGGTACTGACCGGAGTAACCTGTGTTGTAGGACTTGTAGTAGGAACATTCACGGCTATGAGCGGGTTCTGGTCCTGGTTGAGTAGGTGTGTGGTCTGGCTCTTGGTCTTGCCGGTGGCACCGTACTCATCGTTCATGCTGTTAACATTGCATTCGGCCCAGATCGTATAGGATCCCGCAGGGTAGAGCGCGTTGCCGGTATCCCAGATAGGATTTGTCTGATAGTACTGTGACGAGGTGGTTATCCCGATGTTTTCCAAGGATGTTGTTGTCCCGGCTGAGTTCATGAGTGCTGTGAAAACACCTCCGTTTGGAGACTGAACTTTTAAGGTGACGGGTGCCGAAGCTCCCCTCTGGATAGAGATCGCATCAAGATTAGAGTCAATCCGGAACCTTACCTCATCGCCGCGGGGGACCCATCGATCCGTTACGTCGACATTGACCGTTGTATCCTCTACCCGGATGGCAAGTGACGGATCTGCAACTAAAAATGCCACGCCATCAGCATTCCCCGCTGCATTCAACCGGTACCATGAACCGGTATATGCACCGAACTGCGAAGGAAGGACATAGAAGCTGGAGGGGTTTGAGACCGGTATTTTTACATCGGGCGAGCTTGTTGCTATCGCTGCACCGGATGCCCACCACCCGATCTGTGTATCGCTTCCCATTGCGGGTGCGACATTCAGATTGCTTTCCCCGAGAAACACCGTATTTCCCTGCGAGATTGTCCTGAGGTCTCCGGCTACTGCCGGCACGCACAGCAGGAGCAAAATTCCAATGAGGATAAGTCCCCGTATCGCGATCTTCTGTACCATAACCATCAATTCGGTTTTGGTTGTAAAAAATCTGATGCTGATGGTATCTAAAAAAAGTATGAGACTAATATTCCCGGTATCCTTTCTTTATTTTGCAGACGTGACAGCGCGATTCCGATCAGTTCCCGTCCGGTTGTACGTTTTTTAGATCGGGATCGTGAAAAAGGATAATTGCGGTATAAATTTCAGGAACCGGGTTTCAGGATTTTATCAACACGTTCACGGATCTCCTGATACAATGCCCTGCCCGATGCGGCATCCGGAGAATCGACCATGATCCTGACGAGAGGTTCGGTGCCCGATGCCCGGATCAACGCCCATTCGTTCTTCCGTTTGATCTTCAGGCCATCGGTCCTGTCAATAGATTCATGCCGGTAGTGTTCTGCCAGTTTATCGATAAGGAGCGATCCATGAGGGGTTGCTATCTTCTCCTTAATCATGTGCCGTGCGGGTAATTTGCGGACAAGCTCGGACAGGGTGCTTCCCGTTTCTGCCAGAAGTGCTACCATTGTCGCCGCGGTCATTCCCCCGTCGCGGCAGAACTGGTGCGCAGGGAAGATCAGGCCGCCGTTTCCTTCCCCTCCAAAGATGACCGGCTCCCCGGCCTCGATCAATTCCCGCATGGTCCGGGCCACATAGATACTCCCGACAGGGGTGTACTGGACCCGACACCCCTCCTTTTCTGCAACCATTTCCACCATCTGCGAAGTGCTGACCGGTGTCACTATCGTTCCCTTTGCCGTTTTACAGATGTGTTGTGCGATCAGGGCAAATTCATGATTCTCTTCGACAAACGCTCCCGTCTCATCAATGAAAACCGCGCGGTCGGCATCTCCGTCATGGGCAATTCCGAATGCTGCTTTGCTTGCCACGACAAGTGCAGCCAGTCCTTTTAAGCCTTCAGCCGAAGGTTCCGGCAGGCGCCCGGGAAAGGTTCCGTCCATGATCCCGTTGATGGTGAGAACCCTGCAGCCCAGAGCCTGGAGAATTGCGGGTGTTGTAGTGCATGCTGCGCCCGACCCCGGGTCAACAACAACGGTTATGCCTTTCCCCGGCAGTCCTTTGAAATGGGAGGTAATTGACCGGACATAGGTATCGACCAGGTGGGCCCCGGGCGTCTCTTTGCCTACGCGATCCCATGATTGTGTTTCGAGAGTAGTGGATTTGTCCAGTAACCCTTCGAGTTTTATCGTTTCCTCGTCGCCCATCTCGGTGCCATCGGCTTCGATAATTTTTATGCCGTTATATTCGGGAGGGTTGTGCGAGGCGGTAATCATTGCGCCGCCGGCATACTGTCCTTTTACAATATACTGGAGAGCCGGGGTGGGGAGGATTCCGCAGTCAACAACATCACAGCCGGTTGCCATGAGTCCTGCCTTGACTGCATTGATAAGAGCCGGGCCGGATGTCCTGGTATCCATTCCTACCGCGATACATCCGGGCCGCATGGTACCAAGGGCTTCGCCAATGCGGAGCGCCAGCTGGGGCGTGATCTCCTTACCAACGATCCCCCGGACGCCGTTTGTCCCGAACAGCTGTTTTGACATCTTTTTTACGGTCATCTTCGTGTAGATCCGTTCCGGTTTGTTCATTTTAATAGTCTTCGAATGCCGAAAGGGATGCAATTACGTCGTTTACGGAAGGGTTTCTCAGTATGCAGGTATCGCTGGGGAGGTCGCCGACAACGATCTTCGGGAACCTGCGTGCTTTGAAGCCTTCGATTACGGCGAAATCGATCCCGGATGATTTGAGGTAGGACAGGGTGGTATCCAGATCGTCCGAGTGGAGTGCGATGACGGTTTTTTTGGCATCGATCCCGACTGAAATGTCTGCACCACCTTCAAAAAAGAGGGTGGTGTCCTTTCCTGCATCGAGGGGAAATTCATGGTCGCCGAGGTGTTTGATCACGCCTACCCGCCCACGGCGTTTCAGTTCGGGGATGAGATTCCGGATAAACGTGGTTTTTCCGGTATTTGCCCGGCCGGCTACCTGGATTATCTTCATGGGGGGTTTCCTGTCGCAGTATCAGGAGCGGCAGGATCTACGGGGTCTGGTTCTTGTACTGGTTCTGCGGGCAGGGGTGTACCTGGTAATTCCGGGGAGGGCCCCGGTCTCTCCGCGGAGTTTTTCGGGGTATTTTGTGGGAGTATGGCCGGTGAACCATCTGATCCCGGGGTGGGTTCGGGCGAGTTCTCTTCTTCTGCACGCGTCTTTAAGATCGTTTTTGCGGTTTCCCCGACGCTCCGCATCACCCGGGTGATCCGGTCCTCGATGTCGATCTCTTCATCGATATCAAGGGTTGTTCCTTCGACTTCAAGGAGGAACCGTGAGACCTCGCTTGCTTCAAACAGGAGATCGTCCAGCTCGTCGGTGGTAAAGAATCCGCACATGGCCCCGTAAAAAAAGGTAGCACTTGCCTTACGGACTTTTTTCTTGAAAGAATGCCGGGCCTGGTTGACGGCCTGCGGGCTGTACGGCTCTTCCATGAAGGGGACGAGTTCGGGGAGGTGTTTTCCGATAAACGTCATCTCTGCCCCGCCGGATGTCCTGAAATCCGTGCATAACCTGGCAAGCGCCCATTCCCGTGCGGTGATATACGTGCGTTTCCGTAAGAACTGGTTGACTTTCCGGTAGGTGGCGCCGTCGACTTTTTTGAATTTCCGGTATTTATTAATCTCCTGTTGAATTACTGAATCGTCCATGGTATGTTCCCTGTAATTTCGATTGCGAGGAGAGTGATCAGGCTTGTCGGGTTTGATTTACAATGGTTAATAATACGTCGTTTTTATATATATCTCCATAAGGTTTATCCCGCCGTGAAAATTGGGTACTTACCTCTTTTTCAGGATCTTATTTAGGGACTTCTGAAAGAGGCGGTTTATGGGAATGGTTGTTCAGGTCAGATCTTATTATGATCCGGGGAATCTTCCCCCATGATATCGCGGATATAGTGTTTCATTTTTATGGTGGGATCTAAGTTCCCTGGATCCGGCAGCGTCTTGTCCTGCGGGTGAGCGGGATCCTGTGGAAAAGTTCCTTGTTCCTCACGGGCGGCCGGCTTGCCGTACGTGGAAGACCTATTGCTGCTCTGGGCTATGAATTGTTCGAATGCGGAGCGGGAGATACGCCATGCACGGTACGATATTTTGGTCCCGGGTAATTTTCCTGTCCGGAGCCACTGGTGGACCGTCTTTGGATGGACGCCTAGTATTCCTGCCACTTCTTTTGGGGTCAGAAACTGCGGATCGGTTACCATGCTATCTGCATTACCAATGGCTCCTTTTAATTACATAAAGCATGAGGGATCCGTTCTCCTTTTGCATGGCTCTTCCCATAGCTGACGGGCCTGAACCCTGGAATAATCGTGCCTCTTTGGTTCCAAAGGTCACCCGACAGATTCTGGCTGAGGGCTCTCCCTGTTCCGCGTCCTCTTGCATGGGGGGGCTCGCTGATGAATGATATGCGGGGATCTGAATCGGGGGATTACACCCGGTCTTTCCCTGCGGGAATCGCGGGAATAACGGGTGATGTCGTATCCCGGCTGCGATGGGGTTTTGGGCCGTTTCCCCGGTATTTGTCCCTGATATACCGTTTCGATAGTGTTTCAGGGAAAATAATCAAAAATAGTGTATAGCATCATACGGTTTATTCAATCCCGATTTTCAACACCTGGTGTCGTGAAAATAACTGAAAATTGAGCCCTGTTGGGATAACGCTGCGGTTTTTGCAGTTTTTTGCATTCCCTGATCTTGTAATGGTGTGGTATTTGGATCCCCGCCCTGCCAGGATTTTCCCGACCGTCCAGGATCGAACAGAGCAATTATTGGGGGAGATTTGCAGGCTTCAGGTCTGATCAATGATATCAAAATGAGCGGGATGCTTCGATTTTCAAAAAAAAAGATCAGTATTTCGCAGATTCCAGTCCGCGGAAGGGGCCCAAATATACGTTAACTATACCAATCGGGTGATGGTTCTTTCGTTAAAACCGGGTCATGAAAACTGCTTGCTGCATCTGCTCTGACTATATGGTTTCAATCTCATACATTGCAGCAAAGTGGAAAAATCCAAAAAAAATCCAAAATCACTCTCTTCGGAGATACAACAATTTTCCAGATTTTCTATTTTTCAGGACCACGCATCAACAAATGCCGTTTAGCGCAGGGAACCAAAATCAAAAGGCATCTTTTCACTGGAGCGATTAATGCGATCTTGAAAATGGTGACCGGGGACATCTCTTTAAAAAAGAAATGGCCCCAGATTATTCCCCGGTCTGTTTCGAGAATTCTTTTTCCCCAGGTCCTTGTGGTATCTGCAGTGTGCTCCCAGAATGTCAAAAGTAATTATCGCAATCTCATTTTCCATTGTCTGTCAGAACACGGTTCAATTGCAGCGATCTGCCTTTAAAAACAGGTATGCCCGAAATACTCTCCGTCATAAATCCAAAAATTTTCCGGATTTTCCAATAGGGTTACCGGAGTTTTTTTCCTTATTTTTTTGGGGAATTCCCTCCGAGAACAACCCCTGTTTTTCGAAGTTTTGGAAGGGCGTTCCCAGAATACTGGTGAAGATCGCGGGGGGATCTAAGTCTGATTCATGCGTTTCGGGCAGGATTATCCATCTCATTCAGCCATTATAACGGGATGTAACAAAGTGGAAAAATTTCGGATTGCTGACGGGAGAAAATTTGGATTTTCCAAAAATTTCAAAAAATACCTCCATTATAGAATATCTGCCGGATCCTCCGAATAGGCCAGGAATAACCGGGGTCTTCGTGGCAGTTCTTATTTAACAGTACTAGTGTTTTCAGGGAGATTTCAGAATGTAAGTCAAATCGGGGCCAGCAGCTGTAGTGAATCTCTGTTAACTGCCGGTGGCGCTCTCCCGTGTGTTTTTACCCATTCCTGCGACACACTCCTTTCAAGAAGCCCGTTTTAAAATTCATAAAGCCGCTCTTAATATACCCACACACGAATCTTCGGGGATAATTCGACAATCGTGCCAATAATACCCGAGCGATGAGTGGTTTATTTCGACTTGACGAGACCGCGATTTAGTCTCTGTCGAGGATATTTCCATTTGTATCCTGAACGTTCCAGAGGATCTTTGCAACAAAAAAGCAGATATTCAAAATTTTTCGAACTACCCATTAGATCAGCACGCTCGTCAGAGAGATCCATCAGTGAGCCGAACCATCGTCATCCTTCTTTTGGGCATAGTGACGGTACAGCGTTGTATATGGAATGTCCAGCATCCGTGAAATGGCGGCAAGGGAGATCTTCTTTTCTTCCAGTTCCCGGACTTTTTTCCAGGGAATCGAGCGTTTCGGGCGTCCGAGAGGAGTTCCTTCAGCCCGTGCCCGTGCTATCCCCAGTTTGGTCCGTTCGATAAGGTTTTCGCGCTCCCGGTCAGCAACCCAGGAAAATATCGAGAGCATCAGGTCCCGCAATTTTTTGTCGTCGATCCTGCTCCACGATTCTGCAGGGGAGAGCGACCAGACCCGGGTCCCGGACTCTTCCAGGGTGCGTACCATATTCAGGGTCTCGATAAACGATCTCCCCAGACGGGAAATCTCGAAAACGTAGAGGGTAATCGTCTCCCCGTGATGATCCTGGATAAACTGCATCATCTTTGAAAAACCCGCCCGTTCCTGCATCATTGATATCCCGGAGATATGATCGACATAGATGGAATCCCGGGAGAGTCCCTCCTCAATAAGGAGCAGGATCTGGTTCTCTGCGTTCTGATCTTCCCGGGACACCCGGACATATCCAATCTTTATCATAAATCTTGCCTTTTGATAAGTTATTCTTATCAAAAACAAATAAACATTTTGAATTTTAAAAACGGTCGATTTTGGAGCTATAATCGGAGCCCGATTACCCGGAACCGGTCACTTATATCAGATCCCAATGCTGGAGTTCTCCCGGAGGCAAAGGTTCGATCTGGTTTTAACTGGCGTGTTAAGGCATGGAATCCGCGTTTCAGGATCGTCCTGGTATTTTCAGAGGAACCTGGTCTCCGGGGATCCGAGGGAAAATGCTGGCAGAAATCCGGCGATACTATTTTCACCCGGATGCTGCCTTCGACGGTTTTGCGGGTTCCTGATCTGGAAAAATCGGGAAATTCCAAAATTTGTTTACCCCTCCCGGGTCTGCGGGCTACTTACCGATCGGAATTCTCCGGCAGCTTTATGTCAGACAAAACCCGTGGTCAGATATCGTCCGTGCTCCCGATCGACGTAAAACCTCCACAAACGCGTTCCTGCGGCTTTTCCCGTGTGAGATCGTATAATCCTCTAGGAAAACGAAAAGAACCCCTGTTTTGGGGCTTTGATCTTTGGGACGAAAACCCCAAAATTCAGGGTTATTTGGCAAATCAGAGAGTTCGCAGAATATGTATTCTGCGCAAACCTTTATTTATTGGCGCAAAAATAGAATAGACCATGGATAGCGGGTATTTTTCTGAGTGGCTTAAAAGCTACCGGAACTACCTGCGGATGCGGAACTACTCCAAGCGGACGCTCGACAGCTACGAGCAGGTAATCAAACATTTCGGCTACTATGTCTGGCTCCGCCGCCATACCGAGATCACCAAGCTCGTCTTCTTCTGGAAGGATTTTGAGAATGCACGACTGGACACCGGCGTCGATGTCCCGCCTGCCATGATCACGGACTTCCTCTCTTTTGTATCAACGATGCGGACCTACAAACCCAAGACCTTCCACCGGATCATCTCGACACTGAGCTCGTTTTACCGTTTCCTCTGTGTCCAGGGCGTTGTCGTAACAAATCCCTTAAGCGGCATCGAGCGCCCGCGGATCAAACAACAGGAGATAAAATACCTCAAGCACAGCCAGGTCCTCCGTCTGATCGATTCCATAGAGGACCCCCGGGACAAACTGATTGTCCGGACTATTTATTCAACGGGTGTCCGGGTCTCCGAGCTCTGCAACATGAATATCGAGGATATCGATTTCGAGGAACATACCATCCGTATCCTGGGTAAAGGCGATAAGATCCGGATTGTTTTTGTCGATGATGAGACCCTCTCAGAGATCCGGGCATATATCGGCAACCAGATCGCCGGCCCCCTCTTTATCGGGCAGCAGGGTAAGCACATATCCCCGCGTGCAATCCAGCATATCTTCAGGAATTATGCCCCCCCGGGGATTACGCCCCATAAGATCCGGCACAGCTATGCAAGCGAACTTTACCGGCGTTCGAAGAACCTCCGGGTTGTCCAGGAGAACCTCGGTCACACTTCGATAAAGACAACGGAGGTCTACCTCCATACCGATATCGACGAACGCCGCCAGGTGTACCAGCAGTTCTTCCCTCTCTCAAACGATACTGAGTAACCTTTCCGGGACTCATTTTTTTAGGATTTCCCCTGTTCAAGGTACATTTTTTTGATCGAATGACTCCCATTTTACTCCCCGCATGTCCGGACAGGCTTTGCCACAGTGTCTTTTTTCGCCGTTTTCCGGTAGTATGATCAACGGGATGAATCTCTTCAATCTGCCCTTTGATTCTGAAAATACCTGCAATCCATTGGATTTTGTGTAAGTATTCATCATCAACAGTATCCCCAAATAAACCATATAATGCTATACACTAATTAGCCCTGGAAATTATCAGTTTCTTATCGTTTCCGGCATCCCGGATACCCGGGTTTACCGTCAGAATTCACCCTCTTTTCATCCGGGAGACATGAGAGAAATCCTGCTTTGCCCGGGTCTGAAAAATTTCGGATTTTTTGGAAATTTTTTAGAAAATCCGGATCGCCGCAAATTGGAATTTCCAGAATTTTCCAAATTTCCTGTGAGTATGTTTTCGTCGAAAAAAGATGCATATTGGGAACAATCGTTCCCTATAATTCCCACAATTTTCCATTCCGTCAGATCCGGAAGAGATCCAAAAAAATCCGGATTTCCGGTTTCCTTTCTCTCTGCCTATCGCTTTAATACCATCCGTTTCCAATATTATCCCCACGCACCCCTGTAGTGTAGCGGTCAATCATGCAGGACTTTGGATCCGGCGACACCAGTTCGAATCTGGTCAGGGGTATCGTTATCGTTTGATACCATTGTGGAACCTGTTTTATACTGCTTCCCTCCATAAAACCGGGTTGTGACAAACTCCATCGGGCTGCGGTTCCGGATCTACTTTGCCATCCTCGTTGTTGTCATTGTTGCGGGCATACTCGGGATGATCGCGTTTGAACACCGGACTCCGCTTGATTCCCTGTACTTCGTAGTGGTGACCATTGCAACGGTGGGTTTTGGAGATATCTATCCTGAGACCGCCGCCGGCAAACTGCTCACAATCGGCATTATTCTCGTGGGTGTCGGCTGTTTTGTCGGCCTTGCAGCATCGGCACTCGATCTCATGATCGAAAAGCGGGAGCGGGAGACCCGGATGCAAAACCTCAACATGGTAATCGGGGTCTTCTTTTCAGAGACCGGGACCCGGCTGCTCCGGTGCTTTTCAGCACACGATCCTGCGGTCGGGAATATCCGATCCGTCCTTGTCGTATCCGATTCCTGGAGCGATGATGATTTTTCCCGGGCTGCTTCTGCCCTGACTGCGCATACCGGAACCCTCGACAGCAGGACCGTTGACCTTCCAAAACTCAAGGCATTCCTGTCATCCCGTAAGGATTTCCTGCTCTCCCTCTTTGAGAACCCCCAGATCATCGAACACGAGGAGTTTACACCCCTCCTCCAGGCAGTATTCCATCTTGCAGAAGAATTGTCGGCAAGAAAATCCCTTGACGGACTGCCGGCATCCGATTATGCTCACCTGTCGGGGGATATATCCCGGGTTTACCGGCTGCTTATTCCGGAATGGCTTGTCTACATGCGGCACTTAAAGAAGCATTACCCGTACCTCTTCTCCCTTGCAATGCGGACCAACCCCTTTGATGCGGATGCTTCTGTAATTGTCAGAAAATAAGGTCTGCTATCAACGGTGCAGGAGGCATGCGGAAAATACACTGTACCGTGGGGCTCTGTCTGGCCAGGCGCTCATGTTACTGCCTGTGATCCCCCGATGCGGGGCGGAATTTCCCCGGGGGAATGCGGATCTCGAACCGCGCCCCTTTGCCCGGCGGGTTCGTCTGGTCGATTGCGATATCCGTAAGCATGAGGATCTCGCGGGAGAGGAAGAGACCAAGACCAGTATGTTTTCCAAATCCCTGCTCGAATAACCGTTCCTGGTCTTCTGCCGGGATTCCGACCCCGTCGTCCTCCACTGCGATAACCAGTGCCCCGCTATCAGGATACGATGTCACGGTAACGGCAGTCAGGTTTTTGCCGCCGTACCGTATGGCATTGTCGAGCAGGTTATAGAAGACCCGCTCCAGCATCTGGTCGGCATAGACCTCGGTGGATTCGACCGTGATCGCAAACCTGACCTGATCGAAGAAGACCTGGGTCTTTGCCCGGCGGATGATTGTATCGACGTTCTGCCATATCGGGGCACGGGAGCCAAGCTGCTGGTACTCCCGCGTGAAAGCGAGCTGTTCGTGCATGGCATTTACCGCAGCCTCCTGTTTTTCCAGGTATTCAGACAGGGCCTCGGGAGAAAGGGGTTTACGGAGGAGCGCGATATAGCCATGCACGATCATCAGTTTGTTCTCCAGATCATGGCGGGTGATCCGGGTGAGGAGGTTGATCTTCTTGTTGGCCGTAAGGAGCGAGAGTTCCGCCTGCTTGCGGCCGGTCACCTCCCGAAAGATGCACAGGTATCCTTTTGAGCCTGTACCTTCAGGATCGAGCGGGATCATCTGGACATCGTAAAACCGGGGCGTGTCGTCATGAATGATCTGGATCTCCTGTTCCGGTATTTTCTGATCTGGGGGGCGGTAGATCCCTGCGGTCTCGGGAACAAGGGATGCAAGGTTTTTGCCTATCGCAGATGCAGCCCGCATGCCGGTGAGCTGTTCTGCTGCGGGATTGAGGTCAATGACCCGGAATTCTTTGTCCAGAACAAAAACGCCGTCGTGGAGTGTCGAGAATACGCGGGAGTAGGCAACCGGCACGGCAGAGAAGAGCTGGTACCGGAGCAGTCCTGCCGAGATGATGACCCCGGTCAGGAAGAACGCCACGGGTGTCAGGTCGTAGTCCGGTAAGGGTGCTGCGTGGAGGATATAGGCAATATTGAGAAGGAACGGGATAGCTGCTGCAATTACCAGAATAATGGACTCCCAGCGATAGAATTTATGTCCCGAGAGGTACCTCCCGGCCACCAGGAAGAGGGCAGCCAGGCCAACGACATAGTTGTATGCAATCAGGATCAAAAACAGCGGCCCGTGATCGTAGACCCAGATCAGGGTACCCCCTCCCGTCTCCATATGGAACCCCGTGTAGTAGAGCAGATGCACGGGGTTGGTATAGACGAGGAGGCAGACCAGCGCAGGGACAATAAAGAAGAGCGGGACGATCTTTTTTGTGAGATAATGCTCCCTGCCGGAGTAGACAAAGGCAATAAAGAGCAGTGCTACCGGCACGGTCATCATTGCCGGGTATTCGATATTGTTGATCAAAAGGACCGTCTGGAGCTGGGTGCTCATCAGCTCGCATGCCGAACCCAACAGCCAGACGGTCTCAGCTGCCATAAAGAGGACAAACGGCCGGGCGATTGGGAGAGCACGGTTGTAGTACCCGATGACCGCGAAACCTGCAGAGAGGATCCCGCAGGAAAGCAGAAGCACTACCATGGGTGAGAACTGGAGTATCATATGCCGACCTTCTGGTGCTGCAGCTGGTTCCAATGCGAGGCCGGGCTGCCGGTGACTATCTCTCTGATTATTTCATAAATACCGGTTCATAAATCACGCGATATTGATCCGATCCCCGATCAGATGTAAAAAAGGGCAGGATTGGGATTGATAAAAAATGATCCTCGTGGGAGTCCTTAACAGTGGCACCGGAAAAGATCCCTGACCAGGTCCGGTATCTCCGAGGGCCGTGAAGCAACCGGGATATCCATCTTCTTAAGCCGGGCGATCTTCGACTTCGCATCGCTCTCCCCGCCTTCCACAATAGCCCCGGCATGGCCCATCCGTTTATCCGGCGGTGCCGAGACGCCGGCAATGTAGGCAACGAGCGGCACATCGGTGTTCTGTGCGCCTTCCGCTTCGAGGTTCCCGCCCACTTCGCCAATGAGGACAACCGCCTTGGTCTCCGGATCGTCCGCGAACCGGGCGAGCACATCCTCAAAGGTCTGGCCGATCACCGGGTCGCCGCCGATCCCGACCACCGTGCTCTGGCCGATACCGGCCCGGGTGAGCTCGTCCACGACCTCGTACGTGAGCGTCCCGCTCCGGGAGATGACCCCCACGTGGCCGCGCGAAAAGAGCCCTGCCGGCATGATCCCCATCTTTACTTCCCCGGGCGAAAGGAGGCCCGGGCAGTTGGGGCCGATCACGGCGCAGCCCTGCATCTTTGCATAGGCAATGGCCTTCATCGTGTCGTGCACCGGGACATGCTCGGTGATCGCGACCACCAGTTCGAGGCCGGCATCTGCCGCTTCCATGATGGAGTCAGCCGCCGCACCGCCCGGCACAAAGACTACGCCGGTGGTTGCATCCTGCTCGCGCAGCGCCTCTTTTACCGTGTTGTACACCGGGACCCCGTGGACGGTCTGGCCGCCTTTCTTTGGCGTGACCCCGGCGACAACTCCTTTCCCGCCTACCTGTCGGGCGTACTCGTTCATGAGGTTGATATGGTACTCGCCCTGCCGGCCGGTTGCGCCGGTTACGATGATGCCGGTCTTCTTGTCCCCGTAGATCATGGTGCCACCTCCACGGCCTTTTTTACCACAAGATCCATGGTGTCGAGCATCTCGTAGCCCTTCTCCGAGAGGAGCTTTCGCCCCTCTTCTGCATTGGTCCCTGCGATCCGCACAATAACCGGTACGGAAACACCGGACGCGATGATACCCCGGGCAACCTCGTCGCACCGGGTGATCCCGCCGAGCAGGTTCACCACGATGACTTTTACCGTTGGCACGCTTGCGACAAGGCGCACCGCGTGCATCACGCGCTCGCTGTCCGCACCGCCCCCGACATCGAGGAAGTCCGCAGCCTTGCCACCATAATACCCGATGAGGTCGAGCGTGGACATCGTAAGGCCCGCACCGTTCCCGATGACGCCGATGCTGCCGTCCAGCTCCACAAACGAGAAGCCGTGTTTCTCTGCTTCCCGCTCGCGCTCGGAGAGGTCGCGGTTGATCGCAATCCCCTGCCGGGCAAGACTGTTGTCGTCCACAATCAGTTTCGCGTCTGCTGCGTACACGCCGTCCGGTGTGGTGACGAGCGGGTTGATCTCGGCAAGCAGGGCATCTTTCTTGCAGAAGACATGGTAGAGCCGGTTGACCGCCTTCTGGATATCGGCCGGCGCATTCCCGCAGAGCTCGCGCAGGAGGAACCCCGGCACGTCGGGCAGGATCGGGCAGAAACTGACCGACCGGATTGCGTCTTTCGAACTCTTTGCCGTCTGCTCGATGTCCACGCCGCCGGTCTCTGCAAAGAGGATCACGGGCTGTTTCTTTGCCCGGTCGATCGTAATGCTCACGAAATACTCGTGCTGGATGGCGAGACGCTCTTCGATCAGGATCCTTTGCACCGGGACGCCCTTGATGGTCGTATTGAAGAGTTTGCGTGCCGTCTCGATGACGGTATCTTTGTCGGCCATCAGAACGCCGCCGGCCTTTCCCCTGCCGCCGACATCCACCTGGGCTTTTACCGCAACCTTTGCCGGCATTGCGTCCATGTGGAGGAGGATCTCCTCGTGCTTGCTTACCAGGATGCCCTTTGGCACCCTGATTCCTTCTTCGCTAAAGAGCTGCTTTGCCTCGTACTCCAGTAGTTTCATGCCTTCTTTCCTCCTGCATGGGCGATCCCGAGTTCCATGGCTTTCGTGTTGAGCGATTCGGTACCTTTCGGAACGGAATCGAGGATGGCTTTTTTGAGCGCATCTTCGCTCACTACCCGGGTATACCCGACAAGGGCCCCGAGCATCACGATGTTTGCCACGATGTCCCGCCCGAGCACGGACTTTGCCTCGGCGGTTGCCGGGACCTCGTGGTACGTGCAGCCGGGCCGGGAATGGACAAGCGTGGAATCGAGGATCATTACTGCCTCCTTCCGGGCCGCAGAGCCGTACTTCTCGAATCCTTCCTGCGACATGATCACAAATACGTCGGGGTCAGCCACCTTGGGGTACAGGATCTCGTCGTCGTCGATGATCACGGCGCTCATCGATGCCCCGCCCCGGGCCTCGGGCCCGTATACCTGCGTCTGGACGGCGAACTTGTGGTCGTACATCACGGCCGCCCGGCCGAGAATAACTGCGGAAAGGATGATCCCCTGCCCGCCAAACCCGGAGAACCTGACCTCGCGCCTCATGGTGCGGCCTCCTTTTTTGGGATGCCCATTGCGGGCCGGCTGCGTTTCATAAGCTCCCCGATCACGTACATGTCCTCGGGAACTGCCTCGCCCTGTTCGAGCATCCGGTCCCGTTTTGCCTTCAAGAGGGAATGGGCTTTGATGTACTCGATCTGGTCGGAGACCTTCTTGAACTTGTTCCGGCGCCCGAAGTTTGTCGGGCACTGGACGAGCGCCTCGATAAACGAGAGCCCCGGGGTTTCAAGGCCGGTCTTTACCGCCCGTTCGAGTTCCTTGACATGGTACGAGCTCCACCGGGCAACGTAGTTTGCCCCGGCGGCTATTGCCAGTTCACAGAGATCGAATGCCGGCTCGGCACACCCATAGGGTGTCGTGGTCGAGAGGCAGCCCCGGGGGGTGGTCGGGCTCCCCTGCCCGCCGGTCATCCCGTAGATCTGGTTGTTCATGCAGACGACTGTGATATCGATGTTTCTCCGGCAGGCGTGGATGAAATGGTTCCCGCCGATTGCCGCAAGGTCGCCATCGCCGGTAAAGACGACCACGTGGAGGTCCGGCCGCGCCATCTTGACCCCGGTTGCAAAAGCAAGCGCCCGCCCGTGGGTTGTGTGGAGCGAATCGGTAACAATGTAGCCCGGCGCCCGTGAAGAACACCCGATCCCCGAGACAAAGACAGTCTCCTCCTTCTTCCAGCCCATCGAATCAACGGCAGCGAGCGTGCAGTTGATGATTGTGCCATTCCCGCAGCCGGCGCAGTAGATGTGGGGGAGCCGGTCCTGCCGGAGCCACTCGTTGAAGCTCATGCGCCTGCCTCCAGGATCTTCCAGAGTTCTTTTGGCGTGTGGAGTTCCCCGCCCAGTTTCGGGACGGAGAGAACCGGCACCTTCGCGTGCCTCTCGATCTCCCGGGCAATCTGGCCGAGGTTGAGTTCGGGGACGATGAACCTCTGTGCGTTTGTAAAGATCGAGAGCGCATGGACCGGGAACGGCCAGACCGTGCGGATCCGCAAAAACCCGATCGAATCCCGGGGGTGATCGTGGAGCACCTGCTGGACAGTGCGGACCGGGGAACCGTAGGCAATAAAGACCTGTTCTGCATCGGGGTCGACCACATCGAAGTCCGCGAGTTTCTCTGACGCCAGTTCGATCTTGTCCACCAGGCGCTTTACGAGTGCTGCATGCAGGCCGGGGTTCGTGGCGCTGGGAAAGCCCCTCTCGTCATGGGTGAGGCCGGTGACGTGGGTGCCGTACCCGTTCCCGAACCGGGGAAATCCCGGGATGAGGGTCTTCTCATCCGGTCTGAACGGCGGCGTCCCCGGAACAAAGGCCGGCCTTTCGGTATGCGCAACGGAATCGGGGATGATAATGCGTTCCCTCATGTGCCCGATCACTTCGTCGGCCATCAAAAAGACCGGTACGCGGTATTCGTCTGCGAGGTTGAACGCCTTTGCCGTAAGGTCGTACATCTCCTGTACGCTTGCCGGGGAGAGGGCGATTACCGCATAATCGCCGTGCGACCCGAACCGGCACTGCATCATGTCGCCCTGTGCCGCCATGGTGGGCTGCCCGGTCGAGGGCCCGCCCCGCTGGACGTTTACTACCACGCAGGGGGTCTCGGTCATCGCTGCGTACCCGATATTTTCCATCATGAGGGAAAAGCCCGGCCCGCTCGTGGCAGTCATTGCCCGGGCGCCGGTCCATGAAGCCCCGATAACAGAGGCGATGCTCGCGAGCTCGTCCTCCATCTGGATAAAGACCCCGCCTTTTTTCGGGAGCTTTGCCGCCATGTGCTCGGCAATCTCTGTCGAAGGGGTGATAGGGTATCCCCCGAAGAACCGGCAGCCTGCCGCAAGGGCCCCTTCCGCCGAGGCGATATTACCCTGCCAGAATTCCGTCCGCGTCAATATTCAATCGCCACCTTGTGGGGTTCGTAGGGCTCCTCTTCAACCCAGTGGATCGCCTGGTCCGGGCAGGTGAGCTGGCAGACCCCGCAGAGCTGCCTCCCGTAGAGGTGCCGGAGCCGGCAGTTGGTGCAGCGCTCGGGCCGGTCGAGTTCCGGTACCACGATTCCCCGCCGGTTGGGGCGTTTGCCCTCCTTGAAGATCCGGTAGGGGCAGACCTGGGTACAGAGGTTGCAGCCCTTGCACCGGGTCTCGTCGATGGCAAGCTTCATGTGATGATATCCTATGTATGTAGCCGTTGAGGCGAAAAAAACCTATTTGTCCGTGCATTTTTCCGCAGGGCCTGCACCGGCGGCGGCCCGCGCCCGGTTCTCTACCTCAGAGAAGAGATCGTTTCCCGCGGAATCGATCCCCACAACGAGCGGCAGCCGGTCGAGCTCGATTGCCCAGACGGCTTCGGCCATGCCGAGATCCGGGAAGTACTCCCCGACAAGTTTCATGTGGGAAGCTGCAAGGGCCGCGCAACCGCCGGTAAAGGCAAAGTACACGCCCCTCCCTTTGAGCTGCTCCCGGACTGCCGGGCCCATGCCGCCTTTCCCGATCAGCGCCCGCACGCCCTTTGCAAACAGGAACCCCGAGAGGGAATTCATCCGTGCCGATGTTGTCGGCCCGGCAGCGATAATGGTCTTTTCCCTGACGACCGGCCCGCAGTGGTAGATTACGGCACCTTTTGGATCGAACGGGATGCCGTCTTGTTGCATGCGCAGGTGCGCCTCGTCCCGCGCCGTATAGACTACCCCCGAGAGCTCGACATGGTCCCCGGCCCGGAGGGCAAGGACTTCGTCGCCGAGGGGAGTGTGCAGGTGCACGGCCTCTTTTGTCACCATTTCACCTCCACGGTTGCGTGCCGGTTCGCCCAGCACTGGACATTGACTGCTACGGGAAGCGATGCGGTGTGGCAGGACGAGGTCCTGACCTTGACCGCAAGCGCCGTCGTCCTCCCGCCAAGGCCCATCGGGCCGATCCCGAGCCGGTTTACCGCATCGCAGAGCTGCTGCTCGAACGCCGTCATGGTATCGACCGGATATAAGAGCGCCTCTTTTGCAAGCGCAGCCGCGAGATCGAAGGTCCCGCCGATCCCTACCCCGAGGATGACCGGCGGGCAGGGCCGGCCCCCGGCGATAAGCATCGTCCCGGTGACCACCTCCGGGATCTTCTCTTTCTGGGACGGGAGGAGCATCACAATCCTCGACACATTCTCCGCCCCGGCCCCTTTGGGCAGCACCGTGACGGTCAGCCGCTCCCCGGGCCGCACATGTATGACAGGCATCCCGGATCCGCTATTATCTCCGGAGTTATGTCGGGTGAGCGGGTCGACCACGTTTGGCCGGAGCGGGATAGCCTCCGTTGCCCGGCGGACGCCTTCGGCAACGGCATCGTAGAGTTCCTGCGTAAGCGGGACCTCTTTTGGGATCGTGAGATAGACGACCGGCACTCCCGTGTCCTGGCACATCGGCACCCCGAGCCGTTCCGCGGTTTTGATATTTGCGAGGATATTGGCAAACTCTCCCTTAGCCACCTCATCGGTCTCTTGAGCGGCAGCCCGTTTGATAACCGCGAGCACATCCGGCGGGAGGCGGATCACTGCGCTCCGGTATGCCGCGGACGTGGCTGTGGCAAGCGCATCGAAAAGGGGGGAGTGTTCCGGCGTTTGCATTCAATTATACTGGGAGGCGCGGGTTATAAAGGAGAGGGCTTTTGCGGGCCGGTGATCCGGACCTCGCGGTCTGTCATAAACAACAGTTCCAAAAAAGCTCAAAAAATAATCGGTAAAAAAAATTACTTCTTGCCGCCCTTTTTGTGGTCGGCACCTTTTGCATCTGCGCCCTTTGCTGCCTCGGCCTTTGCCGGTTCAGCCTTTGCGGGGCCTTTTCCACCCTTGTGGTCAGCACCCTTTGCCGCCTCGGCTCCCTTTGCCGGTTCTGCCGCTGCTGCTTCCGTCTCGGCTTCGACCTTGACCGGTGCTGCGATCTTATCGCCGGCGATCTTCGGTGCCGCAACGATCCTGCCGCTGACCTTGATGGTGTGAACCTTTAAGTGCGACGGGCTCGGGAGCTTGTGTGCGCCGTTTCTCATTGCCGCCTTGATCTTATCCAGGTACTGGGCCGTGGAAAAGACCGTGAAGATGACCTGGCCGGCCTCGACACGGGCTGCCGTGCCGACAGCCTTGCCGAATGCAAGGCGCATGCCTTCCGACACACGGTCTGCACCTGCGCCGGTTGCCTGCTTGTTCTCGCGGAGCACGTGGTGCGGGAAGACCCTGACCTTGAAGTGGAAGTTCGTCCTGCCTACATCCTTTAAGAGTTTCCTGTTGATGGAGATACGGGATGCCTCAAGGGCGCTGTGCCGGATCTGGCAGGTCTCTTCGACGATCAGGTCAACTTCGGTCGGGAACTCCTGCGAGAGGTTTCCCATCTCGAACTGTACGATCTTATTGCCGGGAACCCCGCCCATATATTCGCGCCGCGTATAGGCTTTCTTTGCAAGGTTCCTGTACATCTTTCCCGGTTTTCTTACCATCGAGTCCTACTCCTAGTGTATGAATAGTAAACGCAGGCACGGAACTGGCAGGGATACTTGCTGCCATCGTGCCGGCACACTTCACAAACTGCTTCTATAAAATAGGGATGGCGCGTATTAAACCTTACTGGACTGCGCAGTTCCTGCTGATCTGGTCAAGGATATCGCGCCTGAGCTCTGCGAATTCCGGGTTCGTGCGGTCCCGGGGCCGGGGGAGTTCGATGGAGACCGTCCTGCATACCTTTCCCGGGCGGGGCGAGAGGACAATGATACGGTCGGAGAGGTAGACCGCCTCGTCCACGCTGTGGGTGATGAAGATGATGGTTTTTTTGGTCTTCTCCCAGATCCCCAAAAGCTCGGTCTGGAGCATGTTTCTTGTCTGCGCGTCGAGCGCCCCGAACGGTTCGTCCATTAACAGGAGCACCGGGTCGAGTGCGAGTGCCCGGGCTACCGCCACCCGCTGGCGCATCCCGCCGGAGAGTTCCGCCGGGTAACTGGTCTTGAACGCGCTCAGGTTGACAAGGCTCAGGTACTGTTCTGCAATCCGGTACCGCTCCTCCCTTGGCACGCCTTTCATTTCAAGGCCGAACGCGATGTTGTCGAGCACGCTCCTCCACGGGAAGAGCGAGTATTCCTGGAAGACAAACCCGATCTTCGGGTTCGGGCCCTTCATCTCTTCTCCGTCGAGGACAATGGATCCGCCCTCGGGGGTGTCGAGACCGGCAATAAGGCGTAAAAGCGTAGTCTTTCCGCAGCCGGACGGCCCGAGAATACAGACAAACTCCTTGTCCTTTACTTCAAGGCTGACATGGTCGAGTGCCGTCAGTTCGGTATTGTCGTCTTTTCTGAAGGCCTGTGTTAAGTCTTTGATGACCAGGTGTCCCATGGTGTCAGGCCACCTCCTTTACCTGCCAGCGCAGGAAATGCCGGTTCATGTAATGCCGGAATCCCATATCGATCACAAGGCCGATGAAACCGAGCAGTAACATATACACTACCACGCTGTCCATCTGGTGCAGGTCGTAGTAGAACCAGAGCGCCATGCCGAGGCCGTTGTTGGAGACCCCGAAGAGCTCTGCCGCGACAAGGCACATCCACCCCACGCCCGTTGCAATGCGGATCCCTGACGCAATCGAGGGCAGGGCTGCGGGAAACGCAACGTGCCGGATGAGCGACAGGTTTTTTGTACACCCGAGCATCCGGCCGGCCTCGACGTAAATTTTCGGGACGCTCCGAAACCCGCTGTAGGTGTTGATGACAATGGGAAAGACCGCCCCGATAAAGATAACAAATCCCGCCGACGATGCAGTCAGGCCAAACCAGATGATCGCAAACGGGATCCAGGCTAAGGGAGGGATCGGGCGGAGGAGTTCGACGACCGGGTCGAGAAAAGCATCGAACTTCCGGCTCCAGCCCATGGCAATGCCGATGGGAATTCCCACGACAAGCGCAGCCCCGATACCGATGATGAAGTGCTCCATACTCACTTCAAAGTCCAAAAGCAGCCTGCCTTTTTCAATCAGGCCGATAAATGCAAGGAAGACATCCGGAGGAGAGGGCAGGATAAACGGGTTGGCGACGATAATGACGGCCGCAATCTCCCATACGATAAGGACCAGCAGCAGGGCACACAGTCCCAGCCACCGGTAATTATTTTTCCCGTTTTCCGTAACCATCGCCGTACTTCCTTTGTGGAATATATAAGTAATAACCGGCCTGCCTGTGAGTGGCGCCCGGCCTTAAACTGGCTCTGTAGAATTGAGGGGAGCTGCTAAAAATAAGTGTTGGTACCGGCGACAGAGGCCGGTCCCTTTGTCATTACTTCTGGTACAGGGTCAGGTCAAAGAGGTCGGCCTCTGTCAGGTTCTTCTTGATATACCCGTTCTGGTACTGGAATGCTGCGTAATCGAGGACCGGCTGGACGATGATGTTCGGGTCCGATGCCCAGTTGCCGTCCCACTCCTGTAAGGATGCCTGCACATCGGTGAGTTTTGCGCCGGTCTTGTTCGCGTAGATTGCTGCGGCTTCGTTAAGGTTTGCCTCGTTCCAGGCAACCGCCTTGTTGTTGGTCTGGATGATCTGTTTTACGATCTCGGGGTGCTCCCGGATCAGCTTGCCGCTCACGACAAGGACACAGCAGGTGTGGTTGGGGTACATCTCACCGGAGTGGACCACGATCTTTCCTGCGCCCTGGTTCACGATCACGCTCGGGTTGGGTGTCGGCAGGAAGACTGCATCGACTTTTCCTGCGGTAAGTGCGGTTGCCGCATCTCCCGCGGAGGACATTCCCTTGATCGTGACATCGGTTCCGGGCGTAAGGTTATTCTTTGAGAGCCAGTTGCGTAGGACCGTATCCTGGATAGTCCCTGCCGGGAAGGTCGCGATGGTCAGGCCCTTGAGGCTCTGGGGGCCGGAGTAGGTGAGGCCGTTTCTGATGACAAGGTCGGACCCCTGGGTGTTGACACCGGCAACGATCTTTGCGTCAAGGCCGGTACTGATGGCCGAGAGGACCGGTGCTGCGCCGACATAGGCGACATCGATCTGGTTGGCGAGCATGGCCTGCATTTCAGGTGCGCCGGTCGGGAAGACCGTGTCGGTGACGTTCGTGACGCCGTACTGGGCGAGATCCTGTGCATACCAGCCCTTGTTCATGGCGGTGATCTCAGCCATCTGGTGGGTGCTGGGCTGGTACCCGATCCGGATATCCTTTACCGGTGCGGCAGTCCCCGGGGACCCCGCGGTGCCGGACTGCTGCGTGCAGCCGGCGGCAACAATAACGAGCACGAGGGCGAGCGCGAGAAGTGCGGCTGCCCCGATCTTTGGAAACTTCATACCCACGGGTTACCCGCGCTATCATAAAAAAGGGTATTATTCAGGCAGTTTTTCTCTCCTTTTGGGGTTTAAAATCCAAAAAATTATCCCAATACGATAATGTATTGGCCTGTATTGTCCATTTTTTGGGGCCGAAGTGCCTCCGGGTTTGGACACAAAAGAACATTTTTACTTCTGGATTCTCCAATTGTACTATTGTCATGACACACGTGGACCCGATCGACCGGCTCATGCGCGCGGCCCTCTCCTCGGACGAGGAGTTTGTCGCAACCCTAAACGATCTCATGAAAAACGACCTGCGCATCAGCGTCCGCGACCTTGCGGAAAAGAGCGGGATCGCCCAGAGTTCGCTCTATAAGATCCTGCATAATGAACGCTCCCCCAATCTCTCGACCCTGCGGGATATCGTCCGGGCCCTGCGCCAGTTCTACCGCGTGGGCGACGAGCACTTCATCGGCCTGATCGCAGCCCGGCCGGTGCTCGAAAGCGTGGAGGAGCGCCTTGCCGATGTGGACGGCCACCGGATGCGGGTCCGGGAATACCCGGTCCATACCATGGAGGACGCGATTGTCGGGGCGGTCCGGGCCGAGCGGGAAGGGGCGATTGCAATTGTCTGCGCCCCCATCGTCTCAAGCATCATCGAGCAGCTCGTCCATGTGCCCGTGGCGACGATTGTCCCCCGGGAATCGGTCCAGCGGGCAATAGAACTTGCGGCCCGGAAGGCGTGGATTTAATCGATCCGCGCACACACGTTGTACTATATAGTGAGGAGAAACGGATGCGGACCGATGTAGTACGACTCGGACGCCTGTCGGGCGAGCGGACGGGGGAGATGATGAAATTCCTCTCCTCCATGCGTTCCGACCGGTATATTGCGGATTCTGACGTGCTGGTGGATATCGCCCACGTGCTGATGCTCGAACGCCAGAAGATCATCGGCACCGATACGGCAAAGCAGCTCCTGCCGGCGCTCCTTGAGCTCAACAGCGAAGGGATCCCCGAGGAGGCCTTCGACGACCGGTTCGAGGACGTGCACGCGGGAATCGAATCGCTCATGATCGAAGCGGTAGGTGCCGATGTCGGCGGCCGGATGCACATGGGCCGGTCCAGGAACGACGAGGTCGCCACCTGTATCCGGCTCAAGCTCCGCGACGACCTGCTCAAGCAGATGGCGGCGCTCTTAAAAGTCCGCGAGGTCCTCATCGCGATTGCCGAGCAGCACCGCGAGTCCGTGATGCCCGGGTTTACCCACATGCAGCACGCCCAGCCGACCACCCTCGCCCACCACCTCCTTGCCTACGAGCAGCAGTTCTCCCGCGACTTCGACCGGCTCCGCGACGCGTATGCGAGGGTGAACATCTGCCCGCTCGGGGCGGCCGCATTCGCATCCACCGGCTACCCCATTGACCGGGAATATACCGCCAAGATACTCGCCTTCGACGGCCTTGTCGTCAATACCATGGACGCGGTCGCAACGCGGGACTTTGCCCTTGAGACCCTCGCCGACCTCTCGATATTAATGGCCAACGTGAGCCGGCTCTGCGAGGAGCTCGTCATCTGGAGTACCTCGTTTGTGAAGTTCGTTACCCTCGACGATGCGTTCTGCTCCACCTCCTCCATCATGCCCCAGAAGAAGAACCCGGACACCGCCGAGATCATGCGGGCAAAGACCGGCTCGGTCTTTGGGGCCTACACGGGAGCGCTCATGACGGTCAAGGGCCTTCCCATGAGCTACAACCGCGACCTCCAGGAGCTCACCCCGAATATCTGGCGGGGGATGCAGGACGCAAAAGAGAGCCTCCGTCTCCTCATCGACATGCTTTCGAGCGCAACGTTCGAGACGGAACACATGAAGGAGGAAGCAGGAAAGGGCAACTCTACCGCAACTGAACTCGCCGACACGCTCGTCCGCGACTACGGCCTGCCCTTCCGCACCGCGCACAACATTGTCGGCCGTGCCGTCTCGAAGGGAAGCCTTTCCTTAGAGACCCTCGAAGCCTCGGCAAAGGAGCTCGACCTCGGGATCTCGCTTGCGGGAAAAGGGCTCACGCAGGATCAGATCGATAAGGCCCTCGATGTGGTGCACTCGGTCGAGGTCAGGAAGGCAACCGGGGGCCCGGCGCCGTTTGCAACGAAGATCGCGATTGCCGACCGCAAGAAACTGCTCGACACCGATTCGGCGTTTATCGACGAGAGGCTCGCGAAGATTGCAAAGGCGAAAGAAGACCTCCTCTCCGACGCGCGGAGGCTGGTAGCATAACGCAGGCGTTCTCGTCAGGCGACCATGTCTCCTGCACCTACGGGGGAAAGACCCTCTCCGGGACGTACATCACCGACCGCGACGGCATGGCCGTGGTAAAACTTTCGAGCGGCTACAATATCGGGGTGGAGAAGGGCTGCTGCACGCTGGTGGCCCCGGCCCCTGCACCGGCTTCGCACATGGCGCCGGTCCGGCAGGACCCGAAGCTGCCCGAGCTCTCTATTATATCAACGGGCGGGACGATTGCAAGCCGGATCGATTACCGCACGGGCGCGGTCACGAGCCAGTTCGATGCGGACGATATCCTGACGGCTATCCCGGCGCTCGCCGAGATCGGGCGCTACCGCACGAAAGTGCTCTACACCATCCTCTCCGAGAACATGACGCCTGCCATCTGGCAGGAGCTTGCCCGGGCAATCCACGACGAGATTAAGCACGGCGTCACGGGGGTCATCGTCACCCACGGTACGGACACGATGGCCTACAGTGCGGCGGCGGTCAGTTTCATGCTCGACACCCCGGTGCCGGTGGTCTTTGTCGGCTCGCAGCGCTCTGCCGACCGGCCGTCGAGCGACAATGCCATGAACGGCGTCTGTGCTGCGCTTGCCGCAGAGAGCAGTCTAGGCGAAGTGGCTATCGTGATGCACGGGACCACCAACGACGATTACTGCGCTATCCACCGGGGAACGAGGGTGCGGAAGATGCACACCTCCCGGCGCGACGCATTCCAGAGCATCGGCATTCCCCCGGTGGGAACCGTCGATTATGCGTCCCGCACGGTCACCCTCTCGGACGATGCGGTCAAAAGGGGCACGCACAAGCTCGCCCTGCACGACAAGCTCGAACCGCACTGCGGCCTTATCCAGTTCTACCCGGGCATGGCCCCGGAGCTTCTTGTGGCGTACGAGGGATACAAGGGCCTTGTCCTCTCGGGCACCGGCCTTGGCCACGTGAGCACGGCGCTGATCCCCGGGATCAAAAACCTGATTGCGGGCGGGACGCAGGTGGTCATGACCTCGCAGTGCATGAACGGCCGGGTCTGCGACCGGGTGTACGACACGGGCCGCGACCTCCTTAATGCGGGCGTGATCGAGGGCGGCGACATGCTCCCCGAGGTGGCGCTTGTAAAACAGATGTGGGTGCTCGGGAACGAGAAAGACCCCGCAAAGGCGGCAGCGATGATGGCCGCCGATCTCAAGGGCGAGAACATGCGGAGGAGCGGCCATGGATTGTAATCAATCAGGGCACACGGTCTTATCCGTAGTGGATGGAAAAATTGTCCTGCCGAAAAATGCCTATAATGAATTAGGCCTCACGGCGGGGATCGAGATCCACCAGCAGCTCGACACGAAAGAGAAGCTCTTCTGCCACTGCCCGACCACGCTCATGGATAACGCCGAGCACACGGGCGAGTTCTCCCGCTACCTCCGCGCAACCGAGAGCGAGATGGGGGAGATCGACCGGGCCGCACAGGAAGAGATGAAGCGGATCAGGAAGTTCCGGTATTACACCTACAGGACCACCTGCCTGGTCGAGAACGATGAGGAGCCCCCGGCGCCGTTCAACGAAGAGGCGCTCGCGATCGGCCTGACCCTTGCAAAGACCTTTGGCATGACGCCGATCCCGCAGGTCCACACGATGCGCAAACTCGTGATCGACGGCTCGAACACGAGCGGGTTCCAGCGCACGGCGCTTGTCGCCATCAACGGGGCGCTCCCGAACGGCGGGAGCATCGAGACGATCTGTATCGAGGAGGAGGCGGCGCAGAGGGTGAAAGACGAGATCTTCTCGCTCGACCGGCTCGGGATCCCGCTCGTCGAGATTACGACCTCGCCCTGCATGCACACCCCCGAAGAGGTCCAGCAGGTCGCCGAGTACATCGGCATGGTGCTGCGCTCGACCGGAAAAGTCAAGCGCGGCCTCGGGACCATCCGGCAGGACGTCAACATCTCGATCAAAAACGGCGCCCGGGTGGAGATCAAGGGCGTGCAGGAACTCGACCTCATCGCGGAAGTCGTCCGCCGGGAAGTCCAGCGGCAGCAGACTCTCCTTAGTATCCGCGAAGAACTGGTGAAGCGCAACGCCAGCGTCGGGACCGAGCAGATCGATGTCACCGATCTCTTCAAGGGGACCGGGTCTGCGATCCTCAAAAAAGCGAAGAAGATCTCCGCGCTCGTCCTGCCCGGCTTTGCCGGGTTCGTGGGCTGCGAGCTCCAGCCCGGCCGCCGGCTCGGGAGCGAGATGTCGGACTACGCAAAGAAGTGCGGTGTGGGCGGGATCTTCCACACCGACGAGCTCCCCGCGTACGGCGTGACCGCGGAGGAAGTTGCAGAGCTTCGCAAGGTTGTCCGTGCCGGCGAACAGGACGCCGTGATCCTGGTCTCGGGCGCAAGCGCAAAGCAGGCGGACTGCGCCTGGCACCAGGTAGCGGACCGGGCAAAGGTCGCGCTCTCGGAAAAGCCGGTGCCGGAAGAGACGAGAAAGATGCTCGAAGAGGGGAGCACCGCGTACATGCGGCCCCTGCCCGGCGCAGAACGGATGTACCCCGAGACCGATGTGCTCCCGGTGCGGATCGACGAGGCACGCTGGAACGCGGTCACCGTCCCCGAACTGCTGACCGTTACGGCGGAGCGGTATGCAAAGGACCTCGGCCTTGACCCGGCGGTGGCAAAGCAGATGGCGTTCTCCGAGGAGCGCCCCCTGTTCGAGCAGGCCGTGGCAAAGGGCATCAAGCCCACGCTCGCGTCCCGCACCCTCCTTGCAACCTTAAAGGAGCTGCGGCGCGACGGCGTCGAGGCCGGCAAAATCCCCGACGATGCGATCATTGCCGTGCTCGAAGCAGTCGAGAAGGGCAGCGCTGCAAAGGAAGCGGTTCCCGAACTCCTCACTGCGATTGCAAAGGGCAGCACGGTAAAGGACGCTATGGCAACACTCGCCCCGACCGTCTCCCGCGACGAGCTCGAAGCGGTAATCAAGAAGATCGTCACCGACCGGGCGGAGTTCGTCACCCAGAAGCAGAAAGGCGCACTCGGGCCGCTCATGGGCGTTGTCATGCAGGAGGTCCGGGGCTCGGTGGACGGGAAGGTTGTGAGCGAGTTGCTGAGGAAGGAGATTGAGATAGTGCTTGCGGGGAAGAAGTGAGTATACCTCTCCCTTTTCTCTTTTTTGATTATCCGAATTAACGATGGCTCCCCGCCTCAGGGCCCCTCACGGGGCACGGCGGGGCAGGGAGAGTAATTAGGCTCCCTAAATTAGATAATTTGTCTGCGCTATTCTTTCTGATATATATCCACATCAGACGGCTCTATATAACTTATAGAATCTGTCATAATTTTTCTAACAATATTTCCTTTGTGGAGGGTCATAATATGCCCCTTTTGAGATTCTTCAATAATGAAAACTCTATTAAAAATATATCCTGATTTAAGGAAAATATTGTTTGGCCCTTTGACAGGTCCTTTTGGGAACTCTATAGACAAAACAATAAACATCCAAGTGATAAAGATCGATTCGATATAAACTAATGATAAAAGATTAAAATTAAGCCAATAGGACACGTAAATAATTAGGAACATCGAAATAAAAATTACAGTTTTAAGGAAAGGTTTTAACCAAATAAACGTAATTAAAACGTCTTTACGGGCATTAGATGATGAAATAACGTTTGATTTTTTCTCTATTTCGATAGAGTTCTTCATTTCGCCAAAGATCTCATGGGCATTTTCTAATAGTTCTCTTGGGGGTTGCGTAGATTTTAAATTTTGAATTTGTTGGAAAACATTTTTTCTAATTTGCATCAAATTCCGGTTTTGATTCTGCACATTTTGCACAGATGCCGCTTTATTAAGGAACTCCATGCAAAATTCGTCTAAAAGGTTATAGTTATGCATTAATTTAGTGTATTTGCTAAAAATTTGAACAAATAGAAGACTCATTCCATACAATATCAAAATCAAGGCCGCTTCTACTGGTCGATGAACTATTATAATTAAATAAAATAGATATGGTAGGATTAACACAAAATTAAAAACCATCACAATAAAGAGGACAAGTTGAACATATTTGCCGCTGATATCTTCACTCTCAAAAACCATATGACCCTGTTTTTCCATAGAAGAAATTAAAAAGCAAAATGCCAAGACAAAACCGAAAAAAACTGCTATTTCCGTAAAATTTGGATGATATAACAAATAAATAATTTTGAAATAATAAATGCATAAAAGATGTGAAGAATTCTCAAAAATATTGAAAAGATCTATGAGTACTTGTTTACTTTCCGTAAAGAAAAAAAGGACATATAATGAAATAAAATAAATTATAAACCCGACAATAACGACGCTCAAGTACTTCGATAAAGATTTGAAAAAAATATCTTGTGGTTTAGCCTCTTTACTATCTCCACGAACATTCAATTCATGGTTCATTATATGGACTTTATTAATTCAGATATTAATCTTATTGATGTGTTCATACTCTTGATGGTTTGCAGAGTTTCCTAAAACAACGCAGATCTGTAACAGAGGGAAAATTAAATCCCCATTTGTTCCGCCGCGGGGGCGCCCCGTCGGGGGCGGCGGCGTTCATCGCTCGTGGGGGTGTGGGGGCTGTCAGCCCCCGCCTTAATGTGCCGTTATCGTATTCTGCCTAATTTGGATTTTCCAGATTTTTCCGAAATTTTCCAAAAATGACTACATCCACAACTGAGCTTTCCAAAAAAACCTCAGGTCCGCAGCTGAGGATTCCGGAAAAACCGCGGATCGGTTGCTGAGCTTTTCAAAAAAACCTCAGGCCCGTTGCTGAGGATTCCGGAAAAAGAGCGGATCGGTTGCTGAGCTTTTCAAAAAAACCTCAGGTCCGCTGCTGAGGATTCCGGAAAAACCGCGGATCGGTTGCTGAGCTTTTCAAAAAAACCTCAGGCCCGTAGCTGAGGATTCCGGAAAAAGAGCGGATCGGTTGCTGAGCTTTTTAAAAAAACCTCAGGTCCGTTGCTGAGGATTCCGGAAAAAGAGCGGATCGGGTGCTGAGGATTTTAAAAAAACCTCAGGTCCGCAGCTGAGAATTCCGGAAAAAGAGCGTGTCGGTTGCTGAGGATTTAAAAAAAACCTCAGGTCCGTTGCTGAGGATTCCGGAAAAAGAGCGGATCGGTTGCTGAGCTTTTCAAAAGAACCTCAGGTCCGTAGCTGAGAATTCCGGGAAAAATCCTGAGGGGCTCAACCCGGGTACATATCCTCAAGGAGCCGGGTCCCGGCCTCCGTTTTGAAGACCTTTGTTTTGATGCTTTGGACAACCTCGGGTTTCATCTCGTCCTCATAGATATTCACGATGAAATCCGCTTCAACAAGGATCTGGAAATCGGTGCCGTCGATCTTCGTATACGTGTGGTGGTTCCCGATAATGTAACAGATACGGTCGAGAGTTTTTTCGTCAAGGTGGCGGGGTGCGAGGATCCCGCGGGCAATTGCCGGGCCCTCCTCTTCCTGGTAGCGGCTTGCCGATGACTTGTACTTCCGCTCCGCCTCTTTTATCCCGATATCGTGGAGCAGGGCGGCGATCTCGACAACCTGTCGTTCGGTACCCCGTACATTGCTCTCCTCCGCGATCAGGCAGGCAAAATCGTACACCTTCAGGGCATGGTTGATCCGCCGCACATCGTTTCCGAAATACTGGATCATATCGTTCATTACCGGGTAGATCATCGCGCATCTCTCCGTACAATCCCGCTTGGATGCGTAACCGTAATAAGGGTTCTTTGCCGGCACCGGGAAGCCGTTTTGAACCTGCTGGGCTCTTCTGTCATCAACTATTGAAGGGACTGTTTCCCACTCTGGCCGATCTGGTTTTGTCCCTATCAAAAGCCGACTTAACAATCGATCATTAGACCGAAAAAGAGAACCTAACAAAGGCCGCCATAAAAAATATCGGGGGGTCATGAGTACCGAATTTGTCACCAGGGCCCACGACCTGATCGTCATTGTCGAAGGAAAATCCTACGAAGACATTGTCACAAAGATCCACAAGGAGATTCTCAAGGTCAAGGGAATCAAAAGACGGTCACTGATTTCGTTTGCGAATGGGCGTATTTTTTTCTATCTGATTTGTAATGAACCTACCCAGAATGGAGTAACCATCAATCGAATGATCTACAGGGATAGTATCTTCTCACCAAGATGTATCGTCAAATTGCAAAGAGTGGATTACGAAATCAGCAAGTCGAAATATTCGGTTTAGCCAGACAGTATTATTCTTAGTATGGTCAATAAGAATATTCTCGTATTCGAGTAAACCCTTGGAAGAAGATTTGTACTCAGTACGAACTCCCTGCTTTGGTTTATTTCAAGGATTACCCTAACCCCCTGCTACCCAGAATTTATCGAAAATAGGGAATGAGCTCAGGAAATTCATGATCTTTCCAAATTACTTTGTTTCACCACACTCCAGAAATTTTTCTGGAATGGCAAGTATTATTGTTTCAAAATACATCAAGATATATCTCTTGTTATTATCATCCAAATGTTTCATTATTATACATAATTATTATTTAATATAAAAAATTGTGTTTATAAGTAATTTTAACCCAGGTATATTTCGACTATAGTGCCAAAACATCCCGACACTTTTAATAGTTCCCACTCCGACATTAGTAGGCTGTGGGCTCGTGGTCTAGCGGTATGACGTCGCCCTTACACGGCGAAGGTCACCGGTTCGAATCCGGTCGGGCCCATCACTTTTCTGAATTGAAGGAAGACCCCTAACAGGGAGCATAAGTGTGATTTGTACCGGTTGCGATTTTTTCCCTCCCATTGCATTGGCTCGGAGTCCTCGGGTGCCTCTTCGGATCCTTGCTGGGCGAGTGCATTGATAGGTGTTTGGAATCTCGATAAGTGCGTGACGTAAATCCTGACGAGACATTTTGCGCGTCGGACATCATTGAATTCCCAAACTTGCTGTACGGAAGGTAGCAAACCAACTACTGCTGTTCCTCCCATTTGGGCTCATTTAGCACAAAACCCTGTACACTTTTAGCCACGAAATTTTTTCTGGCACTGCCAATCGAACTTTGTTGAAAAATACGGATTTGTGGATAAACACCCTGGTGAAAAGTAGGACTCTGTGAATATTGCAAGAATCATTTTTTGACAATAGTGTTGTGCCAAAGGTTCCGTCCTAAACAGTGACATAATGTATATCTCAATGATTTGGAGAACGGATCGAAACCGAAGATGATCGAACCTGTGGAAATGCTGCCTGTAAAAGGATGCAGCTCAGTAGTCAACACCCTTCAATGAGCACTCCGTGTCGGCAGGTTTCTCCGGGAGATTTATCTCGATAATGGAAAACAATTCGTCTCAAAACTGTACCCCGCTGAAGCCAAAAACAGGGAAACAAACAGATTATAGGGGGATACTATCACTTTTGCGACCGCGGAAAGATCGAATGGTACCCTTAGATACTTGTCTGAAACACAGCCTCGTTTACCTAGAGTAGTTGCAGCTATAATAAATGAATGTGAGTGGAGTTTATCCCAATTCATCCCATCGGGAACGCTTGCGATAGATGATTATCCCCACGACCACAAGCACAACGATAATAATGCCCACGACAATCAGGATAACGCTTGAACCTATTCCCGAACCGATCGATCCAAGGCCTGCAAACGGATTCCATGTGGCCTCCACAGCGGCTTTAAAGGTAAGTGCGTCATTATAGGATTCGTTTCCTTTTGTATACGCATCTTCGGCCTTTGACCGGGCCTGAGCGAAATTACCGTTTGTCAATGCATCGTTTGCAGCAGAAATGTAACTTACAGCAACTTCCCTTTTTGTAATAACTTCAGAGAGCCGGGCATCGCTAGCAGTACTGGAATTGCCCTGGAAATACGCTATCAGAGCATCGACATTATTGACCGGGCCCTGTGCATCAGAGATCTCTTTTTCCGCCCATGCTTTGTCAAGGAGAGTCTCTCCATCGGAGATGGTAGAAATTGCCGTATTGATATTGTTTAATGCGTCGGTGTAAGACGTGGAGGGGAGAGCCTGCGCCGTGCTGATCTTGGACTGGGCATCGTTATATTTGGCTTCGGCTGCGGACGTATCGATATCCATTGCCGCCTTTTCATCGATGTGCGTCCTGAACTGGCTCAGCTGCGTGTTTGCATTCGAAATTGCCGTTGAAACATCGTTCGTGTTGACCACAAGTGCAGTCTGGGAATAAGAGGACGTCCCCGTATTCCCGTTCGAATCAACATCAGTAATCTGAATCAGGGTCTGGTTGGCAGTCTGCGTAACAGAAGGTGCTGTACCTTCCAGCGTCACAACAACTGCCACATCATCGCCGGATTTGTACGTCAGTAAAAAACTGCTGATCGTAACCGTTTTAGAAGAGGCTTCTGTGAGGCCGTTCGAGACATCATTCACATTGATTGCATAGGACCATTTCGGCTTTTCCAACGCTGTATATAGTCGAAGATCATTTACACTGGACGACCCGCTCGGCATCTGTATCTTAAACGACAGGTCGACCGTGGTTCCCGGTGTCAATGCCCCGCTGGGGGATATGGACATTGAATTTACCGTATATGCCAGAGATGCAGCAGGAATAAGTAATAAAAACAGTGCCGCGATCCAGATCAGTTTCCTCAGTTCCTTCATTTTCATCCTCACTCGAACAATGGTTCGACACTTTCCTCGAACATATTCGATTTCTTCTCCTTGGATTTAATAACCTCTTCTTTGGTTTCCTTTGCGATATCAAGGAGTTCCTTGATCCGCGGGGCATTCCCCACTGTCGCAAGCATCACTACCGCTGCGACATATTCGCTGTTTACCGGGTAATCCCCGCCGCGCACTTCAACTCCGGCGATGTTCTCCTCAACCCAGCTCTTTGCTTTCTCGACCCCTTTCCTGTCCATCTCATCAGGCGGTCCGGCAATAAGGACAAGTGCACGTTCTGCGGTAGAATAATCGCAGGGTAGGGTAAGCCGCCCGAGCATTGCACGGCGGACAAGGCCTACGATCTTTGCCGAACGATCTTCCCCCATCAGGACTTCTTCGTTGGTCTCTTTCTTGGTACCGAGTTTGTCCTTTAAGTTGTCCCGCAGTTCGCCAAAGATCCCCTTCTGCTGCTTTGTACGCGTGCTCAGCACTTCACTGATTGCATACCCAACGGACGTGATGCCTCCGCCACGGAGGGTGTTGATAATCTCACTGGAATCAACAACCATTTCACCAATGCCGGCCTTCCCTACTTCACCTGCACGGAAAAGGACCGCAAATCTCCTGACTACTTCATTGTTTAAGCGCTGGAATGCACTCTTGACGCTTTCTCCTTCGTTCTTCCATGCGCTGTTATCGAAAATAAAGGTGTTATCTGCCTCGTTTACCAGCGTGGTAAGACTGCGGGCCGCATTGTAGGAATAGAGACGTCCTTCCTCGGGGGCCGGGATAATCCCCAGTGCATACACCGGTTCCCGGTAGATTCTTTTTAAGTGGCGGGCAAGCACCGGGGAACCCCCGGAACCGGTTCCCCCGCCAAGACCTGCAACAATGACAAAGGCATCGATATCGTGCGTGCCCCGTGTGTCGACTGCATTGATGATACTGTCGATCTCATCGGCCGTGACACGGGCGCCGGTTACGTTGTCGGTACCCACACCATGCCCTTTGACAAGTGTCTGGCCAATGAGGATGCGGTCTTTCATCTCGATATTTTTTAAGCCCATCAGATCGGTCCGTGCGGTATTGACAGCGATCCCCCTGAAACTGTTGGTGCCAAGCTTCCTGTCCTGTTCGATGAACATGTCGACAATCTTCCCCCCCGCCTGGCCAAATCCTATGAAAAATACCCGCATCTAATGTACACCATCCAAAGGGCTGACGATAAGTATTTCCTTTTAATTCTTTTAAGTCCTTTGTTTTATGAACTTTCAATCCTACACTACAAAAACTTTCTTGCCCTGACCTAACCTGCTCTCTGCCGTTTTGGTACGTGGGGATACGGAGCCTTTTTCAGGGACACCCGGACAAATAATTAAGGTACTACACTATGAAAATAGGAATACTCGGCGGAGGTTTAAGCGGGCTTGTTGCCGGCAACATTCTTGCCAGAGATCACGAGGTTATCCTCTTTGAGAAAATGCCGTTTCTGGGAGGCTGCCTCTCATCATACCATATCGATACTTATTGGATTGAACGATTCTACCACCACTGTTTTTCCGGGGACGAACAGCTTTTTTCCCTGCTTCGCGAACTAGGGTTATGGGACCGGCTCGAATGGCAGAAGGGAAGTACCGGCTATTATTCAGGAAATACCCTCTACTCGCTTACAACCCCCATGGAGATCCTGCGCTGGCCGGAACTCTCGATCCCTGAAAAAGCACGACTCGCCCTTCTCACCCTGAAGTCACGAAAGACCGACCTTGCCGCTCTTGACGATATTTCCGCCGAGACCTATATCATCGAACATTTGGGACCCCGGATCTATTCCGCATTCTTTGAACCCCTGCTCAAGAGCAAGTTCGGGAAAAACCGCTCCCAGGTATCTGCGGCATGGCTCATCAGCCGGATCGCCATCCGTTCCGACCGGGGTGTTGCCGGAGAACATCTGGGCTACCTGAACGGGGGGTTCCACCAGATTGTCGATGCACTGGAGACATCGATCCTCAAAAAAGGCGGGACCGTACACCTCCAGGCACCGGTTACTTCCCTTATGAAAAAAGAAGGGGGCTGGACCATCAATGACGAACCGGTGGACAGGGTGATCTCGACGGTATCGCTTCCCGAGTTGGGCAGGCTGACCGGACTTCCCTTCCCGGAGATCCCGTACCAGGGTGCCGCATGTATGACACTCGGTATTGAACGCGACGTGACAAAGGGGATTTACTGGACGAATATGAAGGATGAAAGCCCGTACGGAGCGGTGATCTCCCATACCAATTTCATACCAAAGGAGAGATACGGGGAGCATCTCGTGTATCTTGCATCCTATTTCAGCGGGACCGTTCCCGCACGTCTCGATCAGAGGATGCTGGACGATTTCTGTTCCCGGTTCGGTCTTGCCCCCTCCGAGATACACTGGAGCAGAATGGCCGTTGACCCGTGGGCCGGGCCGGTGTATGTAACCGGGTACCGCTCCCTGATCCCGGCCTATGAAAAACACGGGATCTACCTGGCGGGTATGTTTTCAGAGGAGAACTACCCGGAGCGAAGCATGGAAGGATCGGTCCGGGCAGGTAACCATGTTGCAGAATATATCCTGAAGCAGGAGCAGGATCACCCATGAGCGCCCCGTCTGTTACTGCGATTATCCCGGTCTTCAACGACCGCCCGTCACTGGAAGCTGCCTTGCCGGTATCCCTTGAAACGCTCGCAAAGATAACCGACGATTTTGAGATCATCGTTGCCGAAGACGGAAGCACCGATGGCAGCGCAGAATATGTACGTGAATTCGGAACGAAGAACCCGAAAATCCGGTTATTTCACAGCGACACCCGTCTTGGAAGAGGTACAGCCCTGAACCGGGCGATCCGCGAGGCAAAAGGAACGATTGTCTGTTATTACGATGTTGACCTTGCCACCGATATGCAGCACCTCCCGGAACTGGTCGCTGCAATAGAGAACGGCGCTGATATCGCTACGGGTTCGCGTCTCCTCCCAAAAAGCGATATTAAAAGGACTGGTGGTCGCGAGATTGCAAGCAGGTCGTACAATTTCCTCGTCAGAACTATCTTGGGGAGCAGACTCTTCGACCACCAGTGCGGCTTCAAGGCATTCAACAAGGCAACGATCCTTCCCGTCCTCCCGACAATCCGGTCGAACCACTGGTTCTGGGATACCGAGCTTTTGGTGAGAGCACAAAAAGCAGGGTTTACGGTGACCGAGTTTCCGGTGAAGTGGCGTGCGGGGAAAGGTACAACCGTCCGGGTAAAAGATGTCTTCGGGATGGGATCCGCAATCCTGCAGCTCTGGTGGCAGATCCATGTATCGAAAGATTAGCGCGATCCTCATCCCGTCCCTGATTGCCATCGGGATTCTGGCCTATATGCTGTATATGGTCTGGGACAACCTCATCGTCTCGCTCCAGCATATCGTCCCTGCCTATTTCGTACTTGCGGTACTTATCTGCCTTGCCGCATGGTGGCTGCGCGGGTGGCGGTACCACCGGATCCTGCTTGGCCTGAATTACCGGGTCAAGGTTGCAGTGGCAACGGCCTGTGTTTTTGTGAGCCAGACCGTCAACCTGATCGTCCCCGCCCGCCTGGGGGATTTTGTCAGGATCTTTATCCTCAAGCACGAATACAAGACAACCTACTCAGAAGGCATTTCCTCCATTGTTGTCGAGCGGGTCTTTGATATCATCACCGTTGCCCTGCTCGGGGCAATCGCGTTTTTCTTTATCCCCAATGTCCCCGACTGGATCGATCTCTATATCCTTATACCCCTCGTAATCGGGGGAGTATTCTTCATTTTTTTGATCTTTGTCGGGAAGCTTACCACCACCAACAAATATGTCAGGTATTTCCTGACCATGCTTGACGAGATCCGGAGAGCCTCGCTTAACCTTTCCTCGATAGTTATCCTGAGTTTCTCCTCGATCGTCATCTGGATTCTGGATATCCTGGTCTGTTTCTGCGTTGTCCTCATGTTCGGGCAGCAGATATCGTTTGCCATCGTGGTCCTTGCCATTGTTATCGGGAACCTGGTCAAGGCCATACCGATCACGCCGGGCGGTATCGGCACGTACGAATTTGCCGTGGCAGCGACCCTGGGTATTGCGGGCGTTCCGTATGCAACGGCAGTCTCGATCGCTATCATCGATCACGAGCTCATCAAGAACCTGATCACCGCAATCGGCGGCATTGTCTCGATCAAGTACCTGGGGAGCGACTGGGTGATCTCCACCATCAAAACTGCCTTAAACGAGAAACTCGGCGGGGGAAAAGCACCTGACTCCTGAAACCGGTATCCTTTCGGTCGTCTGCTGGCTGATCGTGGTGAGCTTCCTCCAGATCTCCGTATACCCGACGCTTAAAAAATGCCTCAGGGAGTACGCATTTCCCTTATCTTTTGCTGCTTCCCTCCTGATCTTTACCTTCCTTACCTGGTACTGCGGTCTTGCCCGGATCCCGGTCCAGCTTGCCCTTGTACCGTTCTTCCTGCTCCTCGCTTACCACGTATACAAGAGGGAGTACTCTTTTGAGGCAGTAAAAAAAGAATGGCGCTGGGAACTGGTATTTCTCGTCTTTTTCTTTCTGATGCTCGCGGTCAGGTATGTCAACCCGACCATCTCGTATGCAGAAAAGTTCATGGACCACGGTTTCCTTGCGTCCGTGATGCTGAACCCCGTCGTGCCACCGCTCGATCCCTGGTTTGCCGGGGGATCGCTTGATGTATACTACTATCTGGGCTACTGGATGTTCGGCTGCCTTGGCATAGTGAGCGGGGTGCCCTCGAACATTGCGTTCAACCTCGCCCTGCCGACGGTTCTTGGCATCGCGGCCGTAACCGTGTATGCGATTGGAACGCTCCTCCTTGACCGGTTCCGCTGGCTGCCCCTCATTATCTTCTTTATCCCCAACCCCTCGTTCTTTTACCAGATCGCCCTCGGCAAGGGATTGAACACCGTTCTCTGGGACAGCACGCGCACGATCACCAATACGATCAACGAATACCCCCTCTTCTCGTTTACCTGGGGGGATCTCCACGCGCATGTCATCTCGATCTTCAACCAGGTATTCCTGATCTTTATCCTCCTGTATCTCTACAAAAACTGGGAGGCCCTATCCTCGCGGGACAAGGGGATACTCTGCGGGCTTGCGGCACTCAGCCTTGGCTCCATGCCGCTGATCAACACCTGGGATGTCCTGATCTATGCACCGGTCACCGTCATCTTTGCTGCGCTGATCATCCTGCGCTGCCGCAAAGCGGGAAAGGGAATATCGTCATGGGGACACCTGATAGTAATACCCCCTCTTGCCGTCCTCGCTTACCTGCCGTTTTACCTCATGCTCAAGACCAGCACCGGGGGGATAGCGATCGTAAAAACGCCCTCGGATCCTTTCCAATTCCTGCTGGTGAACGGCTGGTTTATTGCGATCTTTTTAACGCTGCTGGTAAATGATATCCGTGAGCGTCCGTACCTGCTGCTGGTTGCGATCCCGTTTGTCCTTGCCGGCTATGTTGCGGCAGCCATTGCTGCCATTCCCCTCATCTATTTCCTTGCAAAAAAAGAGCATACGCTGCCGGATATCCTCGCGATACTGGGGCTTCTGCTGCTCATCGTTATCGAACTGTTCTACCTTAAGGACAATATGGGGGACACCTACTTCCGGATGAACACCGTCTTCAAATGCTATCTGCCGGCATGGATCATCCTTGGCATCAGTGCCTTTTCCATGGCAGGAATCCGGCTTGCACGTTCCGGACGTATACCGGTTCTCCCGCCACGGAAATGCGCGGTCCTGACTATTATCGTCATTGCGGCCCTCTTCATCATCCCCTTTGCCATTCCGCTCGACCTTAATTATGGCAGCCGGTCGCTTGACGGACTCGAATACCTGACAGCGTCCCACCCGGGCGATGCCGGAGGAGTGGCATACCTCCGTACCCTGACCGGTAACGAGATCCTTGTCGAAGCAGAGGGTGGGGATTACACCTATTATTCGAGGATCTCCTCGTTCACCGGTATCCCGGCCATTATTGGCGAGCCGTTCCACGAGTTCATGTGGCGGGGCGACACCACCGGCTGGT
>WSSedL1CaDRAFT_10000092_pt1 | contig 54978 bp, 40 predicted proteins | sample WetSurSL1Cattail_FD_9464 | JGI IMG/M metagenome (IMG submission 9464)
TATGATTGGGTCGCGCATGAGCATATTTGGTGATGCCATATCGATTTTTGCACGCAATACACACGCGCAATCGGGGAATTCACCTTTTCGCATACGATCAAAAAGATTCAGATTTTCTTCCACAGAGCGGTTGCGATACGGGCTTTCCTTCCCGGCATGCGTTACAGTGCCTCTATACTCGGCTATTTGATCTTGGGGAAGGTCGTCAACATAAGCTTTTCCTTTTTTGATAAGCTTAACAGCGTATTCGTAGAGCGTTTCAAAATAGTCACTTGCATAATACTCACCGTCCCATTCGAAACCCAGCCAGCGAACATCTTCTTTAATAGAATCTACATACTCTGTATCTTCTTTGACCGGATTGGTATCATCAAAACGAAGATTGGTGAAACCTCCATACTTTTTTGCAAGCCCGAAGTTAAGACAAATGGATTTTGCGTGACCTATATGCAGGTAACCGTTTGGTTCCGGAGGGAAACGAGTATGAACTCTTCCTTGATATTTTCCGGTACGGATATCTTCTTCTACGATTTCCTGAATGAAGTTTTTTGACTCTTGCTCAATATTATTTTCTTTCAAAGGGTCTTTCATGACTATCTTTTAATTTTTGTTAAAGTAACAAAACTGCAAATATAAACATACAATGTTTTTCATTGCAAAAATTTCTAGTATTGTTGAAAGTGAGGGCAAATAAAATATGAAAGTTATTCTATAACTTATGGAGTTTGACTGCTTAACAACCAAACTGATTCAGTTTCTTTTTTGGATCTAATTTTTTTCATTTCTACAAGCGCCTGGTCCTTATTATTAAATTCACCCAATGATACTCTAAAGGTATTCTGGTTGAATTGAATGACTTCACTTTTTATACCTTTTTTTATGAGTTGTTTTGAAAATTTAGAAGCACGCTCAAAACTATTAAAACTGGCAGCAATGATGTAGTAGGTTCCTTCCGGAAGTTTTTCGGGCTTATTGATGGATTCCTTTTGAATGGCTAAAGCCCTTTTCTTGTCCGTTGCACTATCAAAAAATTTTTCCAAATCGTTCACCCTGGATGTATCATTTTGATCTTTTTTCAGGGTATCATTATTTTTCTTTGGTATCGTTTGATTTTGAGGAACAGCATATCCTAATTTCATCAACACTTTATCAGCGAGCCGGGGGCTGCGGACGTAGACAATAGTGATGCCTCCAAGGATAACTGCAATCAATAATAAAAGATAAATCAATAGATGACTCTTCTTTGAGCGTTCAGGAATATGGATGGGATTTTGAGGATGATGAAGTTTTACTTGTTTTATTTCAGTTTTTTTGTAGCCAACTTTAGATAATCCAAAAGAACCCGTAAAAAAGTTCGAATCTTGTTCTCTTTCAAATCTAACAATACCGTCCTTTTTAGAAATATAACCGATACTTTCAACCATGATGGTTTCTTCTGCATCCAGTTTTTTATTCAATAACGTTACTTCCTCAGAAATGAATAATTTGGCATCCTCAATAGTAATGTTTTTTTGTTGAGCAATATAGTTTGCCAGTAATCCATCGGAATTGATAAGATTTTTGTCAAATATGATATACTTTGAAGGGGGTGTGATTGAGTTATCTGACGAATTAATTTCCGAAGGTTTATATTTTGAGAGCAACCCCCCGAATTCAGGTATAATTACAACATCATGATTATAAAGTAAATTTCTGATATAAAAGCTTAATTCCACAGTTGAGTTTTTGACAAATGTATAAAAAATTCGTTATTTGTAGCCAACTTTGATGTAGGATTGATTGAAATCCAATTAAACAAAATCCTAATTTATGACATTTTTATTATCTTCGTGAGCTTATTTGAAAAATCGATGTTATGAAAGAAATCCGGATGGTTGATTTGAAAAGTCAGTACCAAAAGATTAAACAAGAAATCGATTCAGCTATTGCAGATGTTATTGACCATACTGAGTTTATCAATGGCACACAGGTAAAGGCATTTCAACAACAATTTGAAAGTTTTCTGAAAGTAAAGCATGTAATACCATGTGCAAATGGAACGGATGCACTCCAGATCGCTTTAATGGCTCTGGGCCTTATGCCTGGAGATGAGGTAATCACATCGGACTTTACTTTTATTGCAACACTGGAGGTTATTGCTTTGTTGGGTTTAAAACCAGTGATTGTTGATGTTGATCCGCAAACTTTTAATATTTCTGTTGAAGGAATAAGAAAAGCCATTACTCCAAAAACCAAAGCGATTATTCCGGTTCATATTTTTGGCCAATGTGCCGATATGGATGCAATTTTGAAATTGGGTAAGGAAAACAATATTGTTGTAATCGAGGATTGTGCTCAGGCTACAGGTGCTTGTTATAAATTTCAGGGAACTACTGCTTATGCTGGTACCATTGGAGACATTGGTACTACCTCGTTTTTTCCATCAAAAAATCTGGGTTGTTTTGGAGATGGCGGAGCTTTGATGACTAATAATGATGAATTAGCCCAAATGTGTCGTTCCATGGCCAATCATGGAATGAAGGTTAGGTACTATCATGATCATGTAGGTGTTAACTCAAGATTAGATAGTATTCAGGCTGCGGTGTTAGGCGTAAAACTTAATTATCTGAATGAGTATAATCATGCTCGGCAACAGGCTGCATCTTATTATGATCAGGCATTTAGCCAATGTGATAAAATTAGAATTCCAGCAAGAAATCCGGAATCGACCCATATTTTTCATCAATACACTTTAGTTGTTAATGGAGTTGACCGTAACGAATTGAAAAATTTTCTTCAAACAAAAGGAATTCCAGCTATGATTTATTATCCTGTTCCTTTACATTCGCAAAAAGCATATCAATACCTCGGTTATAATGAAGGCGATTTTCCTGTAACTGAGCAATTATGTAAAACAGTTATCTCCCTTCCCATGCATACCGAACTGGATACCGAACAATTGCATTATATAACTGCAGCAGTTTTAGAATTTGTTTAAGATGGAAGAATATTTTTCGCATGCCACAGCTATCATAGATGAAGGTTGTACCATTGGCAAAGGCACTAAAATTTGGCATTTCAGCCATATCATGTCCAACTGCATTATTGGTGAAAACTGTAATATTGGACAAAATGTTGTAGTATCACCGGAAGTTATTTTAGGAAATAATATTCGGGTACAAAATAATGTATCTATTTATACTGGTGTTATTTGTGAGGATGATGTTTTTCTTGGCCCATCCATGGTATTCACCAATGTTATCAATCCGAGGAGTGCCATTAGTCGTAAACACGAGTATATGAAAACTTTGGTTGAAAAAGGAGCAACAATAGGAGCAAATGCAACCATAGTATGTGGGAACAAAATAGGAAGATATGCGTTTATAGGTGCAGGAGCTGTTGTTACCAGGGAAGTGAAACCTTATTCGCTTGTTTTAGGTAATCCGGCAAGACATGTAGGTTGGATGAGCGAATATGGACATCGGTTGGATTTTAGTAAAGGGATTGCTATCTGTCCGGAAAGTAATGAAAAGTATATGTTAGAAGAAGGAAATGTTAGAAAACTTATATAAATGAATAAACCTCTTAATTTTGCATTGATTGGAGCCGCTGGATTTATTGCTCCCCGCCACTTAAAGGCTATCAAAGACACGAAGAATAATTTGATTGCCGCACTTGACAAATTTGATAGCGTAGGCATTATTGATAGTTATTTCCCAAATGCTGATTTTTTTGTAGAGTATGAGCGATTCGACCGTCATATAGACAAGCTTCGCCGTAAAGGAACAAAGATAGATTATGTGAGTATTTGTTCACCAAATTATCTGCACGATTCTCATATTCGTTTTGCACTTCGTAGCCAAGCTGACGCCATATGTGAAAAACCGTTGGTACTCAATCCCTGGAATATTGATGGGCTTGTGGAAATTGAAAAAGAAACCGGAAAAAAGGTGTATAACATTCTTCAATTAAGATTGCACGATACAATTATTGCATTGAAGGAAAAAATTAAGAATGGTCCCAAAGATAAAATTTATGATATTGATCTTACCTATATTACCAGCCGTGGAAATTGGTATCATACTTCCTGGAAAGGCGATTCTGCTAAATCGGGTGGGGTAGCTACCAATATTGGTGTTCATTTTTTTGATATGTTAACTTGGATTTTTGGGAAAGTGCAAGAAAGTGTCGTTCACGTTTCAGATCCAGACAAGGCATCGGGATATCTTACTCTTGAAAATGCCCGAGTACGATGGTTTTTAAGCCTTGACTATAATGATGTGCCCGCAGAAATAAAAGCTAAAGGTCAACGTACTTACAGATTAATTACTGTGAATAATGATACAGTAGAATTTAGTGAGGGTTTTACTGAGCTTCATACCAAAACGTACGAGGCTATCATTGCAGGCAAAGGGTTTGGCTTATTGGAAGCAAAATCTGCGATTGAAACGGTATATGGAATTCGAAATGCAAATGTTATAGGATTAAAAGGAGATTATCATCCATTTTGTAACAAAATCGTTTGATTTTTTGTTTAGGTTTTTGGACTTAAAATATAAAAGATATGTATAGTGATCTTGTTTCTAAAAAAGAAAAATTAGCCGTTATAGGACTTGGATATGTAGGATTACCAATTGCTTTGGCGTTTGCCCATAAAATTTCGGTTATCGGATTTGATATTAAACCTGAGCGTGTTGAAAAAATGAGGAACAAAATTGACCCCAGTAATGAGCTGGGATCAGAAGCGTTTGACGGTTGCGATATTTCTTTTACAGCAAATATTGAGGATTTAAAAAAGGCCAGATTTTTTATTGTTGCAGTTCCTACACCAATTGATAAACATAATCTTCCGGATCTCAAACCTTTGCTTTCAGCCACTGAAACCGTTGGCAAGGTTTTAAAAAAAGGCGATTATGTTGTTTATGAATCAACTGTTTATCCGGCGTGTACCGAAGATGATTGTGTTCCTATACTTGAAAAGTTGTCGGGCTTAAAATATATTGACGATTTTAAGGTTGGATTTTCTCCGGAACGCATTAATCCAGGAGATAAGGAACACACATTAAGTAAAATTATTAAAGTAGTGTCCGGTTGTGATGCTGAATCATTGGATGTTATCGCCAAAACATACGAACTTGTTGTAAGCGCAGGTGTGCATCGTGCAAGCAATATTAAGGTGGCGGAAGCAGCTAAAATCATTGAAAATACACAACGCGATATCAACATAGCTTTTATGAATGAGCTTTCGTTAATTTTTAATAAGCTTGGTATTAATACTTTTGAAGTTATAGAGGCGGCAGCTACCAAATGGAATTTTTTAAAATTTTATCCGGGTTTGGTTGGTGGACATTGCATAGGTGTGGATCCTTATTATCTCTATTTTAAAGCAAAAGAACTGGGTATACACGCCCAAATCATTAATTCAGGCAGGTCAATTAACGACTCCATGGCTCAGTACATTGGCCAGCAAACAGTAAAAGGAATGATTAAGGCGGATAAGCATGTGAATCATTCCAGGGTTTTGGTAATGGGAGCTACTTTTAAGGAAAATGTAAGTGATATCAGAAATTCGAAGGTAGCAGATGTGGTGAATGAACTCAAATCATTTGGTGTTACAGTTGATGTTGTAGATCCTAATGCAGATTCTGATGAACTTATGCATGAGTATGGTTTTGGATTGTCAGAAATATCCGGTAAATATGACGCTATAATTTTAGCTGTTAACCACCGGGAATACATTAGTTTGACTGAGGATTATTTTGTTGGGTTAAGTGCTGAAAAGGGAATTTTTGTGGATATCAAAGGTGTATTTCGAAACAAAATTAATAAATTGACATACTGGAGCCTTTAGAAGGGCTGATCGACTTTAAGGTTAAAGAGCAAAGTCTAAATATCCTAAAACAAATTTTATAAATAATTTCGTGGTTAAGAAAAAGATTTTAGTTACCGGAGGAACAGGTTATATAGGTTCACACACTGTAGTAGAGCTGATCAATCAGGGTTATGAAGTTGTTATTGTTGATAATTTGTCCAATTCTTCCATAGATGTTTTGGATGGTATCGAAAAAATAACCAAAGTAAAACCTGCTTTTGAGAAATTTGATCTTTGCGAAGCAGACAAAGTAAAAGCGTTATTTACTAAGTACCCGGACATTGAGGCAATTATACATTTTGCTGCTTATAAAGCTGTTGGAGAATCTGTCGACAAACCATTAATGTATTATCGAAATAACATTTTGGGTTTGCTTAATTTACTTGAAGAGATGGTTAAAAGACCTTCTATGGGTTTGGTGTTTTCATCATCATGCACTGTTTACGGACAACCCGATAAATTACCAGTTGGGGAAGATGCTCCCATAAAAAAGGCAAACTCACCTTATGGTAACACAAAACAAATTTCGGAGGAAATCATTGAGGATACCATAAAGGCGAATAAAGAAATCAGATCTATTGCGTTGCGGTATTTTAATCCCATTGGAGCCCATGAATCAGCTTTAATTGGGGAATTACCTATGGGAGTTCCTCAAAATCTGGTTCCATTTATAACTCAAACAGCTATTGGTCTTCGTGAGCAGCTCAGTGTATTTGGTAACGACTATAATACTCCTGACGGTTCATGTATTCGTGATTATATCCATGTGGTTGATTTGGCTAAAGCACATGTTGTAGCTATCAAACGATTGTTGGAAAACAAGAATAAAAGTAATTTTGAAATTTTTAATCTTGGAACTGGTCACGGTGTCTCTGTTTTGGAATTGGTGCATGCGTTTGAAAAAGTTACTGGTGTGAAACTCAAATACAAAATTGTTCCAAGGCGATTGGGTGATGTAGAACAGGTTTGGGCTGACACTAGTTTTGCAAACAAAGAACTCGGCTGGAAAACTGCAATTGGTCTTGAAGAAACTTTGCTATCAGCATGGAATTGGGAAAAAAAGGTACGAAATAAAAACTAAAATTTTTATGTCAAAAACAATCATTATCACTGGTGGAGCTGGATTTATCGGATCGCATGTAGTAAGGCTTTTTGTAAAGAAATATCCAGCCTGTAAAATTGTCAATCTCGACAAATTAACTTATGCAGGTAATTTGGAAAACTTAAGGGATATTGACCAATTACCCAATTATGAATTTGTAAAGGCCGATATTACGGATGAAAAGCTTATCAATAATATAGTTAACAAGTATAAACCTGATGGTGTTATCCATTTGGCAGCTGAATCCCATGTAGATAGATCTATTTCCAACCCTTTGGAATTTATCCAAACAAATATTATCGGTACTGTTAATTTATTAAATGCTGCCCGTGAAATTTGGAAAGATAATTTGGAAGATAAATTATTCTACCATATTTCAACGGATGAGGTTTATGGTTCACTTGGGGAAACCGGGTTTTTTACTGAAACCACGGCATATGATCCCAGGAGTCCGTATTCATCTTCCAAGGCCAGTTCAGATCATCTTGTACGTGCCTATTTCCATACTTATAAACTTCCAGTGGTTGTGTCGAACTGTTCCAATAACTATGGACCTAACCAATTCCCTGAAAAGCTTTTACCCTTGGCGATCAATAATATAAAAAATAATAAATCATTGCCAATATATGGGAAAGGAGAAAATATTCGCGACTGGTTATATGTTCTTGACCATGCTCAGGCCATTGATTTGATTTACCATAAAGGGAAAGTAGGCAGCACTTATAACATTGGTGGCAATAATGAGTGGAAAAATATTGATTTGATTTACCTCCTTTGCAAAATAATGGATAAGAAGCTTAATAGACCTTCCGGGACTTCGGAAAAGCTAATCACTTTCGTTAAGGACAGGGCTGGCCATGATATGCGCTACGCTATTGATTCCTCCAAATTAAAAAAGGAGCTTGGGTGGGCACCTTCACTTCAATTTGAAGAGGGCTTGGAAAAGACTGTTGATTGGTATCTTTCCAATGAGGAATGGTTGAATAATATTATAACAGGCGATTATGGGAAATACTATGAAAAGCAGTATGTAAACAGGTAATTAGTATAAAACCTGGATAAAATAGAACCAAGAGCCAAGACTAAAGAGACCTAAGACTGCAAAGAAATTAAAAAAGCCAGACGTGAAATGTCCGGCTTTTTTAAATCATCAATATAATCATTTATTCTACGGTAACAGATTTGGCTAAATTTCTGGGTTGATCAACATTACAGTTGCGCATTACTGCAATATGATAAGACAAAAGCTGTAATGGAACAACAGTAATAATGGGCATTAGAGCAAAATCGCTTGTAGGTACTTCAAGTACATAGTCTGCCATTTTGCTAATAATCTGATCGCCTTCATTAACAACTGCAATAACAACACCACTACGTGCTTTAACTTCCTGAATGTTACTTACAACTTTATCGTATGTTTGATCGTGAGTGGCAATAACAACTACCGGCATTTTATTATCGATTAAGGCAATAGGTCCATGTTTCATTTCGGCTGCCGGATAGCCCTCAGCGTGTATGTAAGAGATTTCCTTCAGTTTTAAAGCTCCTTCCAAAGCAACTGGGAATAAATATCCGCGACCAAGGTAAAGGAAATTAGTTGCTCCTTTAAATAACGAGGCTATGTGTTTGTATTTTTCATTATTATCAAGAGTTTTTTGTATTTTTTCAGGAATTGCAAGTAATTCTTCAGTCAAATGCTTGGCTTGTTCTGGGGTAATAGTATTGCGAGCTAATCCCAGGGAAATAGCCATCATTACAAGCACAGTCACCTGAGCAGTAAAGGCCTTTGTAGATGCAACTCCAATTTCTGGTCCTGCATGGGTGTATACGCCAGCATGTGTTCCTCGTGGAATGCTCGAACCTACTACATTGCAAATTCCTAACACCAATGCTCCAGCTTCTTTCGCTTGTTTTATTGCTGCAAGAGTATCAGCAGTTTCACCACTCTGGCTAATTGCAATCACTACATCATCTTTATAGATAACAGGATTACGATAGCGGAATTCTGACGCATATTCAACTTCTACTGGTATGCGTGCGAATTCTTCCAAAAGGTATTCGCCTACTAAACCAGCATGCCAGGAAGTACCACAACCTATAATAATGATTCTTTTTGCCTGAATTAACCGGGGCATAACATCAAAAAGTCCTCCCAGACGAATTGCGCTGTGATCCTGTGAAATTCTTCCTCTGAAAGTGTCAAGAATTGAGCGCGGTTGTTCAAAAATTTCTTTTAACATAAAATGGTCAAAGCCATTCTTCTCAATTTCGCCAACTTCTAAATTTATTTTGTGAATAATAGGAGTTTGAATGTCGTTGCGAACAGTTTTTAAAGATAATTCGCCATGCTGTATAACTGCAACATCATCATCATTGAGGTAAATGACGCTATTTGTGTGCTCCACAATAGGTGTTGCGTCAGAAGCAATAAAGTATTCATTGTTTCCAACCCCAATTACTAATGGACTGCCTTTACGGGCTGCAATTAGTTTGTCTTTTTCTTCACGGCATATAATTACTAGACCGTAAGCACCTTCAATTTTGTGTAATGCAAGTCGAACAGCCATTTCAGCGCTAACCTGTCCTTTAAGGTAGATGTATTCTATGAGGTTTACAAGTATTTCGGTATCTGTTTCACTTGTGAAAGTGTAACCACGTTGTTCCAGTTTCTTTTTAAGTGCAGTATAATTTTCAATAATACCATTATGTATAAGTGTAAATACACCATTCATCGAAGTATGGGGATGGGCGTTTATATCGTTGGGCTCGCCATGAGTGGCCCAACGGGTGTGGCCTATGCCAATTGTGCCCTTAATATCCTTCCCTTTAACAAATTCTTCAAGGTCACTTACTTTTCCCTTACGTTTATAAGTTTTTATATCCCCATTAAGTATTGAAATGCCTGCTGAGTCATATCCTCTGTATTCAAGCCTTTTTAATCCGTTAATTAAAATGGGATAGGCTTGCTTATGGCCGATGTATCCAACTATTCCGCACATAATATTTTAATTAAATCAAGTTTAATATTTTTTATGATAATTATACGATATAGATTTTCTATTGAACATTTTTCCTCTAAAGTTATTGAGGGAAAATTATAAAAAGGTCTAAAAGGCGAGAAGAAATTATTTTTGAATAATGAAAGAAACGATATACTTAGAAAACTAATGCACAATAAATGAACAGCTTTGTTGGCTTTTTCATAAGATTTAATCACTATCCTTTGCCAATACTTTTTCATAAAAATCTGCATAATCATCAATATAGTCTTCATTTCCTTTATATTGCAAGCAAGCTTTCCCGGAGGATGCTAAATATTCCTGAATAGCCGGGTTAACATTTGGATTCGCAATAATTATGCCATCCGAATATTGTATAGCTAATTTGGAAACGTTTATAAAGTCAGGTTGTTCAATTGCAGTAATATCTTTTTTCCCAATCCCATCCATTAATATCTTATTCTTAAATCCTTTATGTAAAGGAACAGAGAAGTCATCATTATAAACTGAATATATTACTTTAGAATTAACAAATAAAGGATCGTCTTTAAAAGCTTTCTTAATTAGCAACGGAATGAGTCCGGTAAACCAACCATGACAATGAATAACATCTGGAGACCAGCGTAATTTCCTTACTGTTTCTAAAACCCCCCGATTAAAAAAAATACTTCGTTCATCATTATCAGGAAAAGGTTCACTACTTCCGTTACTTAAGGTGTATTTTCTTGAAAAATAATCTTCATTATCAATAAAATAAACCTGCATTCTTGCTGATTGAATCGAGGCTACTTTGATAATTAAAGGATGGTCAGAATCATTAATAATGAGGTTCATACCCGACAGTCGGATAACTTCGTGTAATTGATTACGTCTTTCGTTGATACAACCGAACTTGGGCATAAAGGTTCTGATCTCTTTGCCTCGTTCCTGAATACCTTGTGGCAGATTTCTACAAATGATAGACATCTCTGATTCCGGTAGGTAAGGGGTGATTTCCTGTGAAATGAACAAGACCTTTGTGCTTTCCATGTAACACTGAGTTTGCAAATTAAAGTGCAAAGTTAGTAAAAAATTATTGAATTTATTAAATTTGTCGGCCTTTAACCGATTTCCTTCTTTGAATTCAGTTTTAAATGATGATTTTTTTATGCTTTTTTTGATGGTTAAATTTATATAGAATGCAAATTATTCAGAAAATACAACAGCTTAAAATTCAGCTAGACGAATACAGAAAAGCATCCAAAACTATTGGTTTTGTGCCAACAATGGGAGCTTTGCATGAAGGACATCTTTCATTAGTTTCTGAGTCAAAAAAAAATACTCAAATAACAGTTGTGAGCGTTTTTGTTAATCCAACTCAATTTAATGATAAAGCTGATTTAGAGAGATATCCTCATACACCTGTAGAGGACTTGGACAAATTGGGGTGTTGCGGAGTCGATATTGTTTTTATGCCATCTTCCGAAGAGATGTACCCTGAAACTGATACGCGCATTTTTGACTTTGGAAATCTTGATAAGGTTTTGGAAGGGGAACATCGTCCGGGACATTTTAATGGAGTTGCACAGATTGTTAGTAAATTTTTTGCCATAGTTGAACCGGACAAAGCTTATTTTGGTGAAAAAGACTTTCAACAATTGACAATCATCAGGCAATTGGTAAAAAAACTGAATTTTTCGGTTCAGATTATTGGCTGCCCAATCATACGGGAGGTTGATGGATTAGCCATGAGTTCAAGAAATGTATTGCTTAGTCCTGTTCAACGTAATAATGCGGCTAATATATCACGGATATTGTTTGAGAGCATGCAAATGGCAAAGAACAACAGTGTAGAAACTTTAAGAAATTGGGTTATCAGATCTATTAATGAGAATGCTGATCTCATCACTGAATATTTTGAAATTGTGGATGACCTTAACTTGTTACCAATCAGTTCGTGGGATGAGCCTTGTAAGAAAGTTGGTTGTATTGCAGTAAAAGTAGGCAAGATAAGGCTTATCGATAATATCAGGTATATTTTGTAACTTTGTTATATGAATATAGAATTATTAAAATCGAAAATTCATAGGGTCACAATCACTGAGGCTAATCTGAATTATATAGGAAGTATTACTATTGATGAGGATTTGATGGATGCAGCTAATCTTATCGAATTTGAAAAAGTCCAGGTGGTAAATGTTAATAATGGCGAACGAATTGAAACATATGTAATTAAGGGCGATCGGGGATCTCATGTGATTTGTTTGAATGGCCCTGCAGCCCGTAAAGCTGCAGTAGGTGATATAGTAATTATAGTGTCCTATGCTTCTATGGATTTTGAAGAAGCTAAAAAGTTTATCCCTACCATTATTTTCCCGGACTCCGGCACAAATCGACTTTTGTAATTATTAAACTGATAGTTACTGTTCGCATTACTTTCGTTACATTAAATCTTCTAAAAATGGATTATCTAAATAATATACAATCAAAAATATTACTGGATCGCTCTGAAGTGGAAAATATTCTAGCCGTTTGGCGATTTAAAGATCAGAAAGTTGTTTTTACCAATGGTTGTTTTGATATTATACATCGTGGACATGTTGAATATCTGGCCCAGGCTGCCTCATTGGGCGATCAGTTAATTATTGGCCTCAACACCGACGCATCGGTTAAGCGATTAAAAGGAGCTTCAAGACCCATGCAGGATGAGAATACCAGGGCATTGGTTTTAGCTGCATTTAGTTTTGTTTCTAAAGTAGTTTTGTTTGATGAAGATACCCCATACGAATTAATTAAACTTGTTAAGCCAACTATACTGGTTAAAGGAGGGGATTATAAACCTGAAGATATTGTTGGATATGATGTTGTAACATCCAATGGAGGTGCCGTCATTACCATTGATCTGGTTGAAGGTCATTCCACAACTTCCATTATTAATAAAATGGGCAGGTAGTTCATGGCTAAAGATAAAACCGTTTATACTTGCCAAAATTGTGCTGCCGAATCTGCTAAATGGTTAGGGCGTTGTCCATCCTGTGGTTCCTGGAACACTTTTGTGGAAGAAATTGTGAGAAATGTGCCCGCAAAATCTACGGTAACAGCTCAAAGAGGATTGGCCAGACCAGTTAGCCTTGGGGAGGTTGCTACAATAAACGATCGTCGCATTGATACTAAAATAAGTGAGCTGAATCGTGTACTTGGAGGTGGATTAGTTAAAGGCTCACTGGTGCTTTTGGGTGGAGAACCAGGTATTGGCAAATCTACGCTTGCACTTCAACTCGCATTAAATCTGGATACGCAGAAAATTCTTTATATTTCAGGGGAAGAAAGTGTTCAACAAATTAAATTAAGAGGCGAACGTATTAACCCAACATCGGGAAATTGTCTTTTTGCAAATGAAACTTCACTCGAGAATATTATAAGTCATTGCCAGAGCATTGAACCTGACATAGCAATTATTGATTCCATACAAACCATTGCTACTGAAAGTCTTGAATCTGCTACCGGAAGTGTTTCGCAGGTTCGGGAATGTACAACTGCTTTGCTTCGGTACGCAAAGAGCACACATACCACTTTTATACTGATCGGACATATTACCAAGGAAGGTTATTTGGCAGGGCCTAAGGCTCTAGAACATATTGTGGATGTGGTATTACAATTTGAAGGAGACAATAACTATGTTTATCGAATTCTGCGTTCAAATAAAAACCGGTTTGGATCGACTTCTGAAATAGGTATTTTCGAAATGAGGAATGAAGGATTAAAAGAAATCAATAACCCTTCGGATATTCTCATATCTTCCAATGAAGAGCAATTGAGCGGCATAAGTATCGCCTCAACACTTGATGGCATACGACCTTTTTTGATAGAAGTACAATCTCTTGTAAGTACAGCTGCTTATGGTACACCACAACGATCTTCAACAGGTTTCGACAGTAGGCGCTTAAATATGCTTCTTGCAGTTCTGGAAAAAAGAGCAGGATTTAAGCTTGCAGCAAAGGACGTGTTTCTAAATATTACAGGAGGTATCAAAGTAGAAGATCCGGCTATTGATCTGGCAGTGATTACCTCAATTCTTTCATCAAATCTCGACATTTATATTAATCACCTATACTGTTTTTCTGGTGAGGTTGGTCTTTCAGGAGAAATTCGTCCTGTGGGTCGGATAGAACAACGCATCAAAGAAGCCGAAAAACTTGGATTTAAAAAAATATTTATAGCCAAAGCCAATAAAACTGGACTTTCATCTAAATTTAAAATTGAAGTTGAGGCAATTGGAAAGGTTGAACATTTATTTCAAAATCTTTTCCGCCCAACGAAGTAACGAAGTAAATTTTATCGGGTTCATTTGAATTTAAATAATGTTAAGTATTCAAAACCTAACTATTGAAGCTTTTCAGGAAGGTGTGCAAACACCCATCTGTACAAACCTCAATTTTACTATTAATTCCGGAGAAACTGTCGGAATTTTAGGTGAATCCGGATCAGGTAAATCAATTACTGCTCTTTCGATCCTTAAGTTATTGCCCCCATCCATAAAAATTACCAGAGGAAGTATTGATTTTACTAAGAAGGATGGTGAAAAAATCGATTTGGTAAAAGCTTCATTAAAAGAAATTCAGTCGATTCGAGGAAAAGAAATTGCGATGGTTTTTCAGGAACCGATGAGTTCTCTTAATCCGGTTTTTAAATGCGGCCAACAGGTTTCAGAAACGATACGCAAACATCAAAATATTTCTAGAAAAGAAGCATATGCTCAGGTTATTAACTTTTTTAATAAGGTTAAACTAAAAGAAACTAAGCGGATTTTTGATAGTTATCCTCATCAATTGTCAGGAGGTCAATTACAAAGGGTTATGATTGCCATGGCTATTTCGTGTAGCCCCAGTTTGTTAATTGCCGATGAGCCAACTACAGCATTGGATGTTACCGTGCAAAAGTCAATTCTCAATTTGTTAAAGGAAATACAGGCAGAAATGGGTATGAGCATTTTATTTATTACCCATGACATTAATGTTAATGCAGAAATTGCAAAGCGCAGCCTCATCTTTTATAGGGGAGAAATTATTGAACAGGCCGAAACAAGTCAAATTCTTAAGAATCCGCAACAAAGTTATACGAAGGAATTATTGTCATTCAGGACTCCGGAGTTACCTCTTCAAAAGAAAATGGTGTCAGATGTAAAGGAGTTCAGTATTAACAATCTTTCAGTTTCTCTTTCAAATTCAAATCAATATTTTGGTGTAAAAAAGAAAACAATTTTGCATAACATCAACATCGAAATATATCAGGGCGAAACACTTGGCTTAGTTGGCGAATCCGGATCGGGAAAAACGACTTTAGGCAGGTCTATCATTAAACTCATTGAGCCAGCCTCAGGTACTATATCCTTTCATGGTAACGTTTTGAATAAATTATCAGGTAAGGAATTGAAAAATTTTCGAAAAAAAGTCCAAATTATTTTCCAGGATCCATATTCATCTCTGAATCCCAAAATTACTATTGGGGCAATGCTTACCGAGCCATTGTTGGTACATAACCTTTATTCAAATACGAAGGGGCGCAAGCGTCGTGTATTGGAGTTATTGAAACTGGTTAATTTGCAGGAAGAGCATTATTACCGGTATCCACATCAATTTTCCGGTGGACAAAGGCAACGGCTTGGAATAGCAAGGGCTTTAGCTGTTGAACCTGAACTTATCATCTTGGACGAATCAGTTTCAGCATTAGATGCTTCCATCCAAATGCAGATACTTAATCTTTTGATTGATTTGAAAAATAGGTACAACTTAACCTATATTTTTATTTCTCACGATTTGAACTTAGTTCGTCTTATTTCCGATCGTATCGTGGTGCTACAGGACGGTGCAATCGTTGAAGAAGGACTTCCAAATGAATTGTTCACATCTCCGAAAGAAGCCTATACGGCTAATTTAATAGCCTCAATACCAGGGATTAGATTGTAACTACCAAACTTCCTGTATATATTTTTGTTGCACTTCTTCCCCTGAACCTGCCGCACAATCAAAACTTACACTATACCCTGCAGGTCCTTCAAATGGCTCCTTGCCATAATTTAATTTAGGGTCAGCAATTACTTTTTTCATGAACTCAGCAAAAATAGGTAAAGCAACTGCAGCTCCTTCACCGAGTTTCATATTGTCAAAGTGTATACCTGGCTCATCGCCGCCAACCCAGGCTCCAGCTACCAAGTTTGGAGTAATACCCATAAACCATCCGTCTGAATTATTATCCGTGGTTCCAGTTTTACCAGCAACATTGGTAAGGTTATATTTATAGCGTAATCGGGCGGCTGTTCCTCTAATGGCAACCTGTTCAAGCATTTTTATCATAACATAAGCCGTGCGCTCATTAATGGCTTCAATTTTTTGAGGCAGGCATGATGTGAGAACGTTTTTGTTTTTATCTTCAATTCTGGTTATAAAAATGGGTTGGGTATACACACCTTTGTTAGGGAAGGTGGTGTATGCGCCGACCAGTTCATATAACGATAATTCTGCAACGCCAACACAAAGCGAAGGAACTGCTGGTAAATCGCTTTTTACACCCATTTTTCTGATAACATCGACCATTGATTGAGGGTTAAACCGATCAATTAATCTGGCTGATATATAGTTAACTGAATTTGCCAGTGCCCACCATAGAGGTACTTCTTTTCCATCATATTTGTTATCAGAACTTGCATTTTTGGGACGCCATATGGTATCCTGAACTTCAAAAGTGATGGGAGAGTTCAGGAACTTGGAACATGGAGTAAGTCCTTCTTGCATTGCCAGTGTGTATAAAAATGGTTTTATGGTGGAACCCACCTGACGCTTTTGATCCATAACCCCATCATATTGAAAGTATCTGTAATCAGGGCCACCTACATATGCCTTTATAAAGCCGGTATGAGGATCAACAGCCATAAAACTGGCGCGCATAAAAAATTTATAATATCTGATTGAGTCCCATGGAGACATGGTGGTGTCAATGTCACCTTTCCATGAAAAAACCCTCATTTCCACAGGTGTTTTAAAATTCTTTTGAATTTCACTATCTGTTAATCCTTCATTTCGAAGGTTTCTATAGCGTTCTGTCTGGCGCATAGCCACTGTCAACCTGGTTTTAACAAATTCATCGGAAAACTTATTTGTATAGGGAGCTTTCTTCTGATGTTTCTTTTCTTTAAAAAAATTGGGTTGTACGGTGGAGGCTAAATGTTCTCTAAGGGACTGTTCAGCATACATCTGCATTTTTGAGTTGAGGGTAGTATAAATCTTCAAACCATCCTTGTATAAATTATATGGAGTTCCATTAGGTTTTAGGTTTTTGTTGCACCATCCATATAAAGGATCATCTGTCCAGCGTAAAGAGTCATTTTTATAATCTCTGTACATAACATAGTTCTGACGTTGAGGCTTTGAACGATACATAGTTTTACGAATGTATTCCCTCAAATATGTTGCCAAACCAGCATCATGCGATTGTTGCTGATAATCTAACTTAATTGGAATTTTTACTAAAGAATCAAATTGGACCTTATTGATATAATCCTCATCATACAGTTTGCCTATAACAACATTTCTTCCCATTAAAGCCCTTTCAGGATTTCGTTTTGGATTGAACATGGTATTACCTTTTAGCATGGCCACCAATAAAGCAGCTTCCTCAACTTTCAAGGAATCAGGCGATTTGTTGAAATAAGTACGGGATGCAGCTTTTATTCCAAAAGCCTCGGCGCTAAAGGGCACTGTATTAAAGTACATCGTAATAATTTCATCCTTTGAGTAATTTCTTTCCAGTTTTACTGCGATTACCCATTCCTTAAATTTGCTTATAATTAACGACAATTTTCGGGCAATCCCTGACTTAACATCGTCTGAATCATTTTTGATTTGGTATTGTCTTGTGTAAAGGTTTTTGGCCAGCTGTTGCGTAATTGTACTTCCTCCTCCCTGACTTTTTTTTCCCAACAAAATTGTTTTAGTCATAACCCGAAGCAAGCCTAACCCATCAATTCCGGAATGTTTCTTGTACCGATGATCCTCTCTTGCAATCAAAGTCTGTACTAAGTACGGAGATAGATCTTTATATTCAATAGTGTTACGGTTTTCGTCTTTATAGAATGTACCTATCACTTTTCCATCTTCGGAATACACTTCGGATGCTAAGTTACGGTTAGGATTTTCTAAGTCTTCAAATGTTGGCATGAACCCTACCCAGCCCATAGCAATAAAAAAGAAAAATAGAATAAAAAATATTATAGGAGAAAGAAATATTATCCAAAATTTTTTCAGGTATTTTTTCTGCTTATCATTGAGATTTTCCATGACTTTGATAATGTTTAAGGGGTAAAATTAGCAAATAATATTTAATTTAAAATTTTGACATTAGCCACGTAATTTTTTTACTTTGTGAAGTTTTTAAAAACTAGGGCAGTAGTATTATGGTTGAAAATCTGGTAATTGTTGAATCTCCCGCGAAGGCGTCTACCATTGAGAAATTTCTGGGTAAGAACTATTTGGTCAAATCAAGTTTTGGTCATATTAGAGATTTGGAGAAGAAGAATCTTGGAATAGATGTGAAAAAGGATTATGACCCACAGTATATCATTCCTGACGATAAGAAAAAAATTGTAGCTGAACTCAAGAAACTTGCTAAAGAAGCTGAAACTGTTTGGCTTGCATCTGATGAGGACCGTGAAGGAGAAGCTATTGCCTGGCATCTTTTTGAAGTGCTTGGGTTAAAAAAGGACAAAACGAAAAGGATCGTCTTTAATGAGATAACGAAGGATGCTATTTTAAAAGCTATTAAAAATCCTCGCGTTATCGACACTAATCTGGTTAATGCTCAACAAGCTCGCAGGGTGCTTGATAGATTAGTAGGCTTTGAACTTTCTCCTATTCTTTGGAAGAAAGTCAGACCCTCCCTTTCAGCAGGACGTGTTCAATCGGTCGCAGTTAGATTGATCGTGGAAAGAGAACGTGAAATACGTGCTTTTAAGAGTACATCCTCGTTTAAAGTTAATGCACATTTTCTTACTGACCAAAAAAAGTCATTTGTTGCTGAGTTGGAAGACAAGATCAAGAATCGTGATAATTCTTTAGCGTTTCTTAAAAAATGTCAGACTGCACAATTTAAAGTATCTGATATTATAACAAAACCTTCAAAAAAATCGCCCGCTCCTCCTTTTACTACATCAACATTGCAACAAGAGGCTAGTCGAAAGCTTGGCTATTCGGTTGCACAAACAATGATGTTGGCCCAAAAGCTTTATGAAGCAGGTAAAATTACATACATGCGTACCGACTCGGTTAATCTTTCTGAAACGGCACTTGGTATGGCCAAGGCAGTTATTATTAAAGAATTTGGTGAGAAATACTCATTTACGCGTCAATTTAAAACTAAATCTAAAGGTGCACAGGAAGCCCATGAAGCTATACGTCCTACGTATATGGATAAAACTGATGTTGAGGGTTCTGCCACTGAAAAAAAGCTGTACGATCTGATTTGGAAGCGCACCATTGCATCGCAGATGAGTGATGCAGCATTGGAGAAGACCACAGTGACTATTGACATTTCCACTACATCTGAAAAATTTATTGCGTCAGGTGAAGTAATGAAATTTGAAGGATTTCTTAAAGTATATATTGAATCCACCGATGATGAGCACGAAGAAAATTCTGAAAAATTACTTCCGCCATTGACTTTGGGACAAGTATTAAATTTGGATTACATCAAAGCAACTGAGCGTTTTACTCATCATTTGCCACGATATACTGAAGCCAGTTTGGTTAAAAAATTGGAAGAGCTTGGTATTGGACGTCCTTCCACCTATGCTCCAACCATTTCTACTGTTCAACAACGAGGTTATGTGGAAAGAACAGATAGAGAAGGCGTTTTAAGGGAGTATCAGGAAATTATTCTGAAAGACAAGCAAATAAAGGAACAAAAACAAACAGAAATTACCGGAGCTGAAAAATCAAAATTATTTCCAAGTGATATTGGTATGATTGTAAACGATTTTTTGGTGCAGCATTTTGAGAATATCCTCGATTATAATTTTACAGCTAATGTAGAAAAAGAGTTTGACGAAATAGCTGACGGTAATTTGGGTTGGACAAAGATGATTGATAAATTTTATCAACCTTTCCATAAAAAAGTCACTGTCACAACTGAAACTTCTGAACGAAGTGTGGGAGAACGCATTCTGGGAACTCATCCGGAGTCGGGCAAACCTATAATGGTTAAAATAGGGCGCTTTGGACCAATGGCACAAATTGGTGAAGCAACTGATGAGGACAAACCAAAATTTGCAGGTTTGTTAAAAGGACAATCCATTGATACCATTACATTGGAAGAAGCCCTGGACTTATTTAAGTTGCCAAGGGCGATAGGTTCTTTTGAGGACAAGGAGATTTCAGCAGCTGTTGGAAGATTTGGTCCATACTTAAAGCATGATAACAAGTTTTATTCACTCAAACCGGATCAGGATAATCCTTTGACAGTGAATCTTGAGAGGGCTATTGAAATCATTGAGATTAAACGTGTTGAACAACTAAACAAGGTATTGAGAACTTTTCCGGAAGATGCCGACATTCAAATTTTAAAAGGTCGTTGGGGAGCATATTTGGTATACAAAAAGAATAATTATAAAATTCCAAAAACAAAAACCGCTGAAAATATAACATATCAGGATTGTCAGGAGATTATTAAAGGTGGCCCTGCCAAATCTAAAGCAAGAAAAGGAAAGAAAAAGTAATTTTTCTTTCTCAGGTTATTTTTTGGTAAACTAAATTCTAATGAACATACAGCATTACGTGGATGTCTTAAACAGTACCGACATCATACCTGATAGTTTATTCAAAACCAGGCATTTGAAGTTTTTCAATGGTGATGAAGAGACGTTCAAATCAAATTACGCTGCTGCAATCATTGGATTACCTGATTTGGAAGAGGTTGACTCTTATATTGCTGCTAGTCAAGTTCGTCAAAACCTTTATGCATTGTCAGTCTTATCAAATTCACTTTCAATTATTGATCTTGGAAATTTGAAGCCAGGTTCTTTCAATGATAATTGTAACTCTTTGCGAGATATTATCTCAGAAATTGGCAGGAAAACAGTTATTGTTTTAATTGGGGGGTCTTCAAGCTATAGCCTTGGGAGCCTTTTGGCTTATGAAAAGTCAAATGTGCCTGTTAATATGGTTTGTGTTAATTCTACAATCAATAAGGATAGAGATTTATTAGGAATCAGAGATGTGAATCCAAATAAAGGTAATAGTTATTTTAATTTCATCAATATTGGTTATCAAAGTTATTATGTAGAAAAAGAAACGCTGGACTTTATCGAAGATTCTTCTTTTGAGGCATACCGGTTGGGACTTGTCAGAGGAAACTTGAATGAAATGGAACCTGTTATGCGGGATGCAAACATTGTTAACTTTAGTTTGAACGCTGTCAAACATTCAGATGCCCCTGGTGCAAGCAACAGTTCACCAAATGGGCTATCAGGCGATGAAGCTTGTCAACTTGCTTTTTTTGCAGGTCACAGTAATCGTATCAGTTCTTTCGGAGTATTTGATTTTCATCCAGTCAATGATATTCATCATACTACTGCAAAACTTACATCACATATAATTTGGTATTTTCTGGAAGGACTTTCAAATGCAATTTTCGAAGAACCTGATATTACGCCTGAACATTTTACCAAATATATGATTCATCTTAACCAATCGGATCAAAATATAGCCTTCTACAAAAGCAATCTCACCAACCGTTGGTGGATGGAAATTTCTTTCGAAAAAAACAATTATAATATCATACTTTCCTGTTCAGAGACCGATTACGAGTTATCCTGTAAACAGGAAATTCCGGATAGATGGTGGCGAACATTTCAAAGGATTTCAGGATAACTTTTCATATTGCTAATAATCTTTCGTTTAGGATAAGAAAAATAATTATTTTGTAAAAAATTTATCTAACAAGGAAACATTAATAGCCAACTTAAAGTATATAGGTATTACGAAGATGTAGTTATTAACAATAAAATGTTAATATATTTGTAGGGAATTGATATTTTTAGTTATTTTAGTGTTTCATACGAACTAATGAAGTCAGCAACTGATTATGATTAGGTATATTTTATTAATTCCCTTCGCTTTACTCTTTGGAGTGACTTTTGCGCAGCAGGATCCACAACTTAGCCAGTATATGAATAATAGCTTGGTTTTCAATCCGGGGTATGCCGGAAGCAGGGACGCAATTTGTGTTTCGGCATTGTATAGGCAGCAATGGGTTGGGTTAAAAGGCGCACCTGTTACTTCCGGAGCAACCGTAAGCTTACCTATTAATATATTTAAAATAAGTAGCGGTCTGGGTTTAACGGTCATTGATGACAAAGTGGGTTACGATAAAAACACAGGAATTAATTTTGTTTATGCTTATCGAATGGATATTAAAAACGGAGAAGGAAAGCTGGGAATTGGAATAAGTGCAGGATTTTTAAATAAATCTCTGGATTTAGGTTCTGACAAATGGACTACACCGGATAATATTGATCCGATTAACGATCCAGCTATTCCCAATCAGAAGGAATCAGCTATGACATACAATTTAGGTTTAGGCATATACTATAAAACGGAAAAAATTTATTTGGGAGTTTCTTCTACCAATATTACTCAGCCAAAAATTAAATATGCCAAGGGAACGCCTAATCTTACAAGACATTATTATATAACTGCTGGCTATGATCTTGCTTTGCCTAACCCTTCATTTGAATTGATACCTTCTGTATTTATAGGTTCTGATGGGCGTTCATCATCTCTTGATATTAATTCTTTAATTTTATACAATAAAAGGATATGGGGTGGCGTTACATATAGACTAAACTCAGCTATAGTTGGAATGGTGGGCATAGAATTAAAAAATGGAATTAAAATTGGTTATTCGTACGACTTTGCAACAACTGACCTAACTCATTACAATAGTGGATCGCATGAGATACTCGTAAACTATTGTTTTAATGTAGTTAAAGAAAAAATTCGTCGGAAATATAAAAGTGTTCGGTTTTTGTAAAAAAATTAATTAACTTTATTTAATAAAATACGTATTTAACCGAATGAATAGTATTTGAACATTATACACATAAATATTTCAGTTTTATGAAAAGAATATTGGTAATATGTATAGTTTGTGCTGTCCTTAGTGGAGGCTGCGGAAATAATGGAGGTAGTGGAGAATTAACCGGAGTATCAGGCAGATCCAAATATTTTGAACCTGATCCGTTTGGTATGGTTTTTATTCCACAGGGTAGTTATAATATGGGACCCAGCGATCAGGACGTAGCCTGGGCGCAAAATACCACTACCAAAACTGTGACAGTTGAACCATTTTGGATGGACGAAACCGAAATTACAAACAACAAATATCGTCAGTTTGTATATTGGGTTCGTGATTCTATTATGAGAAGAATGCTTGGTGAACAAATCGAAGATTTTCTGGTATCAGAAGATGCTGCCGGAAATCCAATTGATCCTCCAATGATTAATTGGGAAACAAAAATCGACGGTGATGATGAAGCTGTTAATGAAGCCATTAAGGATTTATATCTTCAACCAAATGAACGATTCTATTACCGCAAAGAAATAGACACGCACAAATTAAATTACGAATATTTTTGGGTTGATCTTTTACAGGCTGCTAAAAGATCAAATAGATATAACTTCAGCTCAAAACAATATGAAGGTAATGTTATTAATAGCGCAGGCGAACCCGTAAAAATACAAGACAGATCAAATTTTGTTTTGAGAGAATCAATAAACGTTTATCCAGACACATTATGTTGGGTGGCTGATTTTACATATTCATACAACGAGCCCATGGCTACTTTATATGCCTGGCATCCTGGGTATGATGATTATCCTGTAGTTGGTGTTAATTGGAAACAAGCTTTTGCATTTTGTATATGGAGAACGCAATTTCTTAACGGATCTTTAAGAAGTAGAGGTAATTTGCCGGTTCATGACTACCAACTTCCTACAGAAGCTGAATGGGAATATGCTGCACGAGGAGGACTGGAACATTCTATGTATCCTTGGGGTGGTATGTATACCCGTAATAAACAAGGTTGTTTTCTTGCAAATTTCAAACCATTGCGTGGAAATTATGCTGATGATGGAGGTGTAACTACTGTACGTGTAGGATCTTATGAACCTAACGAATGGGGATTATATGATATGGCAGGGAATGTAGCTGAATGGTGTATAAATGCTTATGATGAATCTAGTTATAATTTTACTCATGATTTAAATCCTGACTACATATACAATGCAAGAGCAGACGATCCTCCTTCAATGAAACGGAAAGTAATCAGAGGTGGCTCATGGAAAGATATTTCATACTTTTTACAAGTAGGAACAACCAGTTATGAATATCAGGATAGTACCAGATCATATATTGGATTCCGTTGCATAAGACCTTATTTAGGAAGTAGTACCAAATAAACCTCAATAAATACTAATTAACGTATCTTCTAAATTAATATCTATGAATCTTACTGAAATTGTACAAAGCTCGGGATGGAAAAATTTCATGGCCAAGCTATATGGCTTTGGAGCATCTGTTGTAATTATTGGAGCTCTTTTTAAAATTCAGCACTGGACAGGAGCTGGTGTTATGATCACGCTTGGTTTGAGTACAGAAGCTGTTATCTTCTTTTTCTCAGCATTTGAACCCTTACATGAGGAGTTGGATTGGACGCTTGTTTACCCAGAACTTGCTGGTATGACTGATCCTGATGAAATCGAATCTATAAAAGAGGCTGGTAAAATAGGCCGAAATACCTTGGATAGATTTGAAGATTTAGTGCAGGATGCAAACATTGCTCCGGATACTTTCCGTAAATTGGGCGATTCACTTAATAAATTGAATTCAGTATCTACAAATCTTTCAGATATTAGTGAAGCTACAGTTGCTACTTCACAATATGCTACTAACATGAAGAATGCTGCCAACACTGTTGGTAACCTCTCCAGTACATTTTCACAATCAACATCCTCTTTGCAAGATTCTATAGGGGCACTTTCAAGTTCTTACGCTAGTCTGTCTTCAAGTGTAAAAAATGATCTTTCTTCACTTACAGAGGGAACCAGAAATTATGGTTCACAACTTGATAGTGTAAATAAAAACATGGCTGCTTTAAATGCCGTTTATGAATTACAATTACGTGATTCAAATGCACATTTGAAAGAATCTGCCGCACTTTATGGTGGATTAAATAATCTATTGGATAATTTAAAACATTCAGCAGAAGAAACAGAAAAGTACAGAACAGAAATTGGACAATTGAGCCAAAATTTGTCTTCGCTTAATACCATTTATGGTAATATGCTGGCTGCTATGAATGTTATTACAAACAAGAAATAAGCTATAAGAAAAAAACTCTATGGCACACGGAAAAGAAACCCCAAGGCAAAAGATGATCGGGATGATGTATTTAGTGTTAACAGCACTGTTAGCATTAAATGTATCCAAAGATATTCTTGATGCCTTCGTAATAGTAGATGAAAGCCTTACTGTAACAACGGAAAATTTTACAGATAAAAATCAAATTGTATATAAGAATTTTGATCAGGCATATGCTTCAAATAAAGCAAAAGTTCAAAAATGGAAGGACTATGCTGATGCTGTCCGAAAAGAAGCAAATGACATATATAATCAGATTAATTACCTTAAAATAACGGTAGTAAAGAAAACTGACGGGGATTCTACTGCAATTGTGAATCACAGGGTCAGTCCGGACAAAATTAAGGCGAAGGACAACAAAGATGTTGCTGGTGAATTTATGATTGGTAACAATAACAATGCTGAGGGCAAAAAACTTAAAGATAAGATAGTGTTATTTAGAGAACATTTGCTTTCTATGGTAGATAAGAAGGATAAACCGGTTATTGAGGCCATTAATAAGAATCTTAATACCAAAGATCCTGAAGCTAAAGAAGGTGAAAAGCATACATGGGAGAGTGAGCATTTTGAACATTTGCCATTAATTGCGGTAACCACAATTATGTCTAAAATACAAAGTGATATAAGGAATGCAGAATCGGAAATAACCCGGTATCTTTATAGCATGATAGAATCAGGTGCAATCCCTTTTAATAAAATAGAACCTGCTATTATTGCTAATTCGAATTATGTTCTAAAAGGATCAGAATATAAAGCCGAAATTTTTCTGGCCGCATTTGATAGTACGCAAAATCCGACTATTCTTGTAGATGGTAGGCAAATAGAAGTTAAGAATGGACGTGGAATATATACAGTGCCAGCTGGTGCTGTTGGTACTAAGAAATGGGGTGGCGTTATTCAGCTTAAATCAACTGATGCACCAACCATTGAAAGACACTTTAGTGGAGAGTATCAGGTAGCTGAAGCTAGTGCAGTTATATCACCAACAAAGATGAATGTGTTTTACCTTGGAGTAGATAATCCTGTTGATATTTCGGTTTCAGGAGTACCTGCAAATAAGATAAGTCCTACCATTTCAAACGGTAATGGCTATTTGCAAAAAAGCGGTAATTCCTACATTGCAAAACCAACACAGGTTGGTAAGGCTATTGTTACAGTGATAGCTGATATAGATGGTAAGAAAAGACCAATGGGATCTATGATGTTTAGAGTAAAGCAACTCCCGGATCCGGTGGCTAAAGTTGCAGGAAAAAAAGGTGGTAGTATTCCTAAGAATGAACTCGCTGCTCAACAGGTAGTGCTTGCCGATTTGGAGAATTTTGACTTTGACACCAAATTTACTGTAACAGAATTTACTGTTTTTGCCAAGGTAAAAGGTTTTGATCGCGATGAAATATCCCATTCATATAAACTAACAGAAGCCCAGAAAGATCTTATCAGATCGCTTGGTAAAGGAGAACGAGTAACATTTACTGATATTAAAGCCATTGGGCCTGATAAAAAAGTAAGAGATTTAAATGGGATAATTCTTAAAATTCAATAATAACATAAAATGTATTAGCTATGCGAACCATTTCTGTTTTGACGATTGTATTGAGTATAGTCATTCTAGCCTTTAGCGGAGTGGCATTGGCTCAGGATACTAAACCTGAGGTGTATGAGAAAATTCATATTCCTAAGAAGAAACCTATACCTTATGTATACACAAGGGAGGCGGATGTGATGTGGTCGAAAGTTATCTGGAGAATGGTTGACCTGCGTGAGAAAATGAATTTAAATTTATATTATCCTACTACTCCAATTGGAGAACGTATGAGTTTGATAAGTTTAATCATGTACGGAGTAGAGAATGAAGGATTACAGGTATATAATCCTGATAAGGAAGATGAGTTTAAGGTTCCCTTGACCAAGGATGAAATTGAACAAAGGATGGGAAACGTAGCTAAGAAAGTACAGGTACAGGATTCCACCGGAGTAGGCAAGGATACAACAGTAGCTGGTGAAATGATGTTCGATCAGGTTAAAAAGCTGTTGATTAAGGAGAAATGGTTTTTTGATAAGAATTATTCAACCATGCAGGTTAGGGTTCTTGGGTTATGTCCTATCCGGGTTTTTCCTCGGGAGATAAAAGGTACTACAGAGGAAGACGCAAATGCTGAAATGTCGTTGAAGAAAGTGTGTTGGGTATACTATCCAGAGGCAAGGAGTCTTCTTTCGAGTCATGCTGTTTTTAGCAGGCATAATGATGCACAACAAACTTCATATGATGACTTATTTATGCAGCGCAGGTTTAGCGGATATATTTACGCAGAATCAAATGTGTATAATAATCGTCGTGTAGAAGATTACACAACTGGTGTAAATGCGTTGCTCGAGTCAGAGCGGATTAAAGAATCGATCACTAATTTAGAGCATGATCTCTGGGAATACTAGTATTTAGAAAAGATATTTGATTCAGGGGCTTTACAGGCCCCTTTTTTATTGTTCCATGTTGACCGAGGAATAGATATAAGGTCATCCTTCGACTGACTGGTTAAAGGTACTACAAAGTTAACCTGTTGTTCAATTTGTTACCTCATATGATATATGATAAGTTTGCCCCCAAAGAACAAATTATGCAGACAATTCTATGACCTATGAAGCAGGGTTGTGTAGATTAAATTTTGACTATCCCTCTTTAAGCTTCAAGAACAATAAATTTAGTTGGACATGCGCTGCTTCATGCCCGTTCATTTTTATATCTTGTATGTTGAATTAGCTTTTAAAAAGAAAATTAATAATTCGATCGAATAATTTGGGTTTTGCAGCGGCTTCACCATAATATCCTTCACTATCACTATAGCCATACCCATAATACCCATATCCGTAACTATACCTGCGATTATAGCCATAATAACTATTAACTTTTACATCATTAATGAGGATTCCTACATTGTTTAGACTTCGTTTGTTGTAAAGATCATCAACTAATTGTAATACAGGTTTGGTTGAATAGTTTTGCCGGATTACAAAGATAAATGCATCTGAAAAATGAGTAAGTAAAAGAGCATCAGTTACAATAGCAATAGGAGGAGTATCTAATATGATTACGTCGAATTCTTTTTTTGCCTCGGTAATAAATTCATCCATGCGACGCGTTTCAATAAGTTCGGCAGGATTAGGAGGTACTGGCCCTGATGGGGAAATGTATAAATTATTTACGTGAGTTTTAAAGATAATCTCCTCATAAGTAGAACGATTAATCAAGTATGTACTTACGCCTTTTTCATTTTCAACATTAAAAATCTTATGAATCCGAGGTTTGCGTAAGTCGAGGTTTACCAGGAGTGTTTTTTTATTTGACTGGGCTATGATCGAGGCTAAGTTTACTGCACAAAAAGTTTTTCCTTCACCAACAATGGTTGACGAAATGCAAATGACCTTTTGCTCCTTGTTACGCATAATGTACTGCAAGTTTGTCCGCAATGCCCTGAAGGATTCTGCTAAAGGGGATTTCGGATTTGTTGCAACAGGTATATCTGACATTTTTTCGTTGTGTCCCACTGAACCATATATTGGCACTTTTGTGACTTTTTCAACATCTTTCGGCTCCATGATGGTATCGTTAAAATACTCAATTAGTATGATAATGATAAGTGGAATTAGTATGCCCAATATTATTGCTGTCATTCTGCCCTGTGAACTTTTAGGCGAGATTAAAACAGAACTCGATGGTGAGGCGATGTCAAGCACTTTGTTATCTGCCGTATTGGAAGCCTTGCTAATAGCAGCGTCAGCTCTTCTTTGCAAGAGAAAATCGTAAATTTTATCATTAAGTTTAAAGGATCTTTCGATATTTAGCAAACGTCTTTCAGTAATGGGCAACTGTTGTATTTCCTGTTCAACTATAGCTTGTTGCTTGTTAGTTTCATTTAAAGAAATATAAGCTGAATTAATGATTTGTTTAATATTTTCTTTCAACGCTTCCAGAGCATTTTGAATTTGTGCGTTTATTAAAGTAAGGCCAGGATAATTCTGTTGTGCATTGCGAGTCAGAATGCTTCTTTCAGCAAACATTTTTATCAGATCTGCAACCAAAGAATTTAACAAAGGGTCAGCAATACCCATTATTGAAGGTGCCATCACTTCACGAAAATCCTTTTTATTGTCAATATAACTTTGCAGGTATTTATAATATTTAATTTGTAAATCAATTGTTGCCTTATTAGTTTGAGCTTTTTCAAGCCTATCCATAATGGCTTTTCCTTCTGATGAAACATCCAGGATTTTATTGGTTAGACGGAAGTTTTGAAGCTTTTCCTCTGCTTTGTGCAATGAATCCACAACGGTTAGTAACTGTTCATCAATAAAGTTAATGGTGTTTATAGCTGTTTGGTTTTTTTCTTCAAGGCCAGTTCGAATATAGACCTCCATTAATTTATTTATATAATCGGCTTCCATAGCAGGCACATGTCCATAGGTACTAAGGGCCAGGACTGTTCCGCGCTTGTCATTTGCCGTTACTACCAACTTATTTTGGTAATACCGCACAAGCGAATTCATATCATTAATGGTGAAAAAATACTTACTTGAGGGAGTAGGTACAAAGTTTTTATCGTTTTTAAGAAATAGTGTAAAGCTGAAATTATTGTCGATATAGGGTTCACCAAATTTTACAATTTTATTAATATTGAGGGTTCCATCAATTTCTAGCCTGAACTCATTTTTGTTTAAAATAGTAATAAAGATTGGAAGGTTTTTAAAATTGTTTCGGGTACTATCATAGATGACTCTATAAGGGTTTGACTTATAAAGCATTGGTTTTCTAACTCTGCCGATTGTATAGTAACTGATTTCAAAATCATCAAGTTCAGAAATAGTTTTATAAGCCATTTTATATGACTTGAGAACTGCAATTTCGTTTTCCATGTTTTTCCTGGCACTATAACGGTCCAAGGAGCTGATCAACAGATCTACAGAAGATTTTTTTTCTTCGCTGATAAGCATTGTTCCGCTAACACTATAGGTAGGTTCTTTGTATCGATTTAAAAGATACGCAATGGTATAGGTAATGAAAATAGAAATTACAAACCAATACCAATATCGTAGAATTTTGACTACAAATTTCCTAATATCAATTGATTCATCCTGAGGTAAATAATTAGTTTGATTTTCCATTTTTACTTCATTGCATTAGAAATTAACAGAACGGCAGTTATTGTAGATGTTATGAGCGTTAAGAAAAGCGCATAATCAGCTACTCTTAATCGGAAAACGGTTGATTTATATGGTTCAACATATATAATATCGTTGGGTTGAAGAAAATATTCCTGAGCAGCAAGTAATTCTCTCTTAGTTAAGTCAACCCGAATTGTTTTAGTTTGGTTATTTGCTGATCTGAGAATTAACACTTTTTTTATGTTACCATTATATGAAATATCTCCAGCTATTGCTATTGCTTCAAGTATATTGGAGCGGTCATTTGAAATGGTAATTTGTCCAGGATGCTTTACCTCTCCCAACATCGAAATTTTGAAACTTACCAATTTTAATTCAATGCGTGCATCGTTAATAAAAGTGTTAGTTAAGGTTTCAATTTTCTGTTTAGCTTCTTCTAAGGTAAGGCCTAATATGTTTACTTTTCCTAAAATAGGCAAGCTAACATTACCTTCCAGATCAATTGAATGACCTACGATATACATGCCTCCTGAATAGGAACCAAGAGTGTTAACAATATCCTGATTGAACATGTCTGTAACGCTTTTATCAAGGCTCATAACCTTCACATAAATGACATCAGCAGCTTGAAGTTTATATTGGGTAAAATTTTGTTTAAATAAAGTGTCTGATTCAGGCCTTGCGGTTTGCAGGTATGTGTAGCGTTTATATGCGCAGGAGTTTGATAATAGCATTACCAATATTATCCAAAAAAAATTTTGCATTCGTACAAAATTTAATAGTCGGATGCTTATCCATTGACTGGATTCATGCGAAGTGGCATCTTTGGGAGAACATGTTTGGTTCATTTTATTTCTTAATATGATGAAGTGTATAGTAATTTCTCAAATTTAAAAAGAAAAATTTATAAAGTGTAAGAAGTTTAAAGCAATCCAGCATTTTAATCATTTATTTTGTTGGTAATGAGGCAAATTCTTCAATAGTCTGTTGCACAGGTCGAAATATGAAGTTAACAGTATTTTTTACTTTTTCAGAAGAATAATAGAATTTTTTATGTGAGTTTTCAATAGCAAATCTACTTAAGCGATTAGAAGAGTGAAACAGGAACGACTTCAGTGTAGCAAAACGCCATATAATACTACCTAACAATGGCGAGAAATAAATGTTTGAAGGTTTTAAATTAAGTTTTGCCGCAACAGCGTTGAATAATATTTTATAACTGATATTTTCAGAAGATAATATAAATCTTTCTTTATTAATATCGCTTTCCATCAGGTTAATCATAATTTCAGTAACGTCCCGTACATCTACAAATCCGGTTACACCTTCAGTATAAAAAGGTAAGATTCGTGGAATATTATCTAAAAGGGATAAATTACCTTTCTTCCGATTACCAGGTCCAAGAATAACGGAAGGGTTAACAATAACAGCGTTCAATCCCTCGGTTATTCCTCGCCAAACCTCCATCTCTGATTTAAATTTGCTGATTGAATAAGAAGAATCATGTTTTTTAGGCTTCCATAGCACATTTTCAGTTATGAAGGAATTATCGTCAGTATTTCCCAGTGAGGCTATAGAACTCACAAAGCATAACTTCTCAATATTTTTTGAGAGACAGAGATTGACTAAATTAGCAGTACCATCTACATTAGTTTCTATAATTTTTTTCTTGTTATATGGGTTAAATGATACTAGCGCTGCTGCGTGATAAATTTTTGTAACATCTTCCAATGCATCTTCTAAAGATGCAATATCCATTAAATCACCTTCGACCCAAATAATTTGTTCAAATAAGTGTTTTGCATCTGAAGAATAGTATTCGAAGGTATGCAGGATAGCTTCCTTGTTGCTGGTTTTTCGCACTAAAGCTTTCACTTTATAGCCCTTGTTCAATAAATTAAATATTAAGTGCGAACCGACAAGTCCGGTACCCCCTGTTACTAGTACCATTATGAAGTGGTTTTATTTTTTTCCCATATTAGCTTTTTCCCGAAGCCAAGGAGATTATCTGTGAATTTAATATAATTCAATTCCAGAACCCACAATGGAGAATTTCCTATAATTGCATACGGAAAGCGTTTAATATATGCTTTTTTGTATTTTCCAGGCAGGTCATCCTTATGCATAAGTAATAACCCTCCAAACTGAATTCCCTGAATTTTTCCAATGGTTTCAGTTTCAAGTACTATGGAACCCGCAACTTTGGGGTTTTGCATTGCCTCAGTTATATGTCTGGTTTCCATGTCGGAGGTAAATATCAACGCATTTTCTTCTTCCAAATAAGCATAAAAACAATTTGCACACCATGGATTTTCCCCAATTGTGGTGGCTATAGTCAACACATGATGATTTCGAATAAACTTTATTATTTTGCTATCGGGTTTTTCCATAAATTACAATGGTGGCAAAAATAAGCAATAATAATTTGTTATAGGGTATTGTTAATTTAATTTTGCTATACTGCTTCAATATCTTTAATTTCGTGAAATTTTAATTCATTGCTATGTTTTCAGGAATTATAGAAGAAGCGGCCACTGTGGTAAAACTCGAAAAAGAGCAGGAAAATCTTAATATAACTATGAAGTGCTCTTTTGTTAACGAGCTTAAAGTTGATCAAAGCGTTTCACATAATGGAGTTTGCCTTACTGTAGTTAAAAAGACAGAGGATCAGTATACGGTTACTGCTATTAAGGAAACATTGATTAAATCTAACCTTGGGCAATTGAAGTCTGGTGATAAAGTAAATCTGGAACGTAGTATGAAATTGAACGATAGGCTGGATGGTCATATTGTACAAGGACATGTAGATCAAACCGCTGTTTGTACTGAGGTAACTGAAGCGGATGGCTCCTGGTACTTTACTTTTGACTATGATTCGTCAAAACATAATATTACTGTTGAAAAGGGTTCTATATCTGTAAATGGTGTAAGTCTTACAGTTGTTAATTCTAAACAGAGCACTTTTCAGGTCGCCATTATACCCTATACTTATGAACATACTAATTTTCATCAAATTACTGTAGGAACCATTGTAAATCTTGAGTTTGATATTATTGGCAAGTATGTGGCCAGGTTACTCGAACTGAAATGATATTAATGGGTTTTACTGAAAATGTTAGTATTTATGAAGACATTTTCCGCTAAACAAGTCTCGTTTTTTACTGCTTTTTCAGCCGCATTTTTGTTTGCGGTTTGGACCTTAATAGCACATGGATTTTCAGTTGTTCTGTCAATGGTAATTGGTATCCCCGTAGTTTTTTTTTCCATGTACTTAATGATCGATTATTTGATTATCAATCTCATTTTGGAGAAAATTAAACCAATCTATAAAACCATCTTCAACGCCAACATTTCGAACAAGGAATTTAAGAAAAATTTTAAAGACAGGGACATTATTGCTGATGTAGAAGATGAGGTAGCTGGTTGGGAGAAAAATACAAGTACTGAAATAGATCAACTGAAGCAACTTGAAAAATATCGAAGGGAATTTCTTGGTAATGTTTCGCATGAGCTGAAAACGCCAATCTTTAATATTCAAGGGTATATTCTGACATTACTTGATGGGGGTTTGGAAGATTCTACCATTAACCATTTGTATCTTGAGCGAGCCGAAAAAAGCATTAATCGTCTGATCAATATTGTAGAGGATCTTGAATCTATATCCCGCCTGGAATCAGGTGAGCTTAAACTTGAACAGGAGGATTTTAATATTGTAAGTCTGATATATGACGTTTTTGAGATGCAGGAGATGCTGGCAGAAAAGCACAAAATTAAACTTGTCTTTGGAGATAATTATGAAAAACCTATTAAAGTAAATGCTGACAAAAAAAGGATCATCGAAGTAATGAACAACCTGATCGTAAATTCAATTAAATATGGAAAGGAAAAAGGTACTACAACAGTTTCATTTTTTGATATAGGAGATCAGGTTATGATAGAAATTTCTGATACCGGAATAGGTATTGCTGAGAAAGATATTCATCGGATCTTTGAGCGGTTCTACCGTACTGATAAAAGTCGTTCACGTGATCAGGGGGGCACAGGGCTTGGACTTTCTATTGTTAAGCACATTATTGAAGCTCATGGGCAGAATATTTCTGTGAGATCTAAACCAGCAGAAGGGTCAACATTTACCTTAACCTTGAATAAAGCTAAAGGAAAGTAATATCAAATATATTCATCTCCTTTTTTCATTTTTACATCATTCACAAAATCTCTGATACGCTGCTCATCCTCTTTTTTGCAAATTAGCAGGATTCCGTCAGATTCGACCACAATATAACCATCCAATCCATGTACCACAGCTAAATGATTCTCAGATACATTAATGACACAGTTACTGCTATTATAAGCAAATACATTATTTTTACTTAGGGCATTGTTATAATCATCCTTATCAAGGTGAGTATACAACGAGCCCCATGTTCCCAGGTCGCTCCAACCAAAGTCAGCGCAGATTACATAAACATTTTCAGCCTTTTCCATGATGGCGTAATCAATGGAAATACTTTTAGAACTTGGGTACAACTCTTGAATAAATGCTTTTTCTTCCGGAGTATTAATGAGATCAATAGATTCCTGAAACTGAGCATTCAAATCAGGCATATAAAGATCAAAAGCGTGCATTATGGAATTTAACGACCACATGAAAATACCTGCATTCCAAAAAAACTCTCCACTTTCGTGAAAGATCTTTGCCATTTCGGGATTAGGTTTTTCAGTGAAAGTCTTTACTTTATGAATAGAGGTTTTTTTATTGGCCAAATCTCCGTTGACCTGGATATATCCATATCCTGTTTCGGGTCTGCTTGGATTAATACCAATTGTCAGTAAAGCATTTGAATTTTGCGTAAATTCAAGCCCCTTAATAATTACATCAAGAAATTCATTTTCTCGAAGGATAAGGTGATCAGAAGGTGCTACAACTATGTTGGCGTTTGGATTTTCTTTCAGTAACTTGTAATTTGCATAAGCAATGCAAATTGCGGTATTTTTACGCATTGGTTCCAGCAGAATCTGGTTTGGTGATATTTTAGGCAACTGTTCTAAAACCAATTCGCGATAATCCTCATGTGTAACTATAAGAATATTCTTTTCTGGAATTACTTTTTGAAACCTTTCGTATGTTTGTTGAAGAAGTGATTTGCCTGTTCCAAAGATGTCGAGGAATTGTTTGGGTCGGGATGTCTTGCTCAATGGCCAAAACCTGCTTCCCACACCTCCTGCCATGATTATACAATAGTGGTCACTATTCATGAAACAACGATTTAATAATTGATAATAAAGTTAGGAAATTTATTATTTAGAAGTATATATTGTTAATAATTAAAAAATTTACATTTTAATCGGTTGCGAAGATCGACATATAAAAAATACCTACCAAATCTTTTCCGTGAATATTCAAAAGGAATTGAACAGATATTAATACCTTTGCGTTAAAATTGGGTTAATATGCTACCAAAGGGCTTATTTTATCATATGGGCGAATATTTTATATTGATATCTAAAGTATTTGCCCGACCGGAAAAACATAAAATATACTACAGGCAATTTTTAAAAGAGGTTGAAAATCTAGGGGTTAGTTCCATTGGAATTGTGGCTATAATTTCAACGTTTATGGGTGCGGTAATTACCATCCAAACTGCCTATAATACTGAGAATCCATTATTGCCAACTTATCTTATTGGAGTTGCGGCGCGTGATTCGATTCTACTCGAATTTTCGTCGACAATGGTTGCACTTATTCTTGCTGGAAAAGTAGGATCAAGCATTGCTTCTGAACTCGGAACCATGAGGGTTTCTGAGCAAATTGATGCAATGGAAATGATGGGGGTCAATTCTGCAGGTTATCTAATTTTACCAAAGATTTTAGCAGCTATGTTTTTCAATCCTATTTTGGCATTGGTAAGCATGTTTGTTGGAATTTTCGGTGGCTGGCTTGTTGGAACATGGGTAGGTGTTGTAACTACCGAACAATATCTTTATGGAATCCGATATGGTTTAAATTCATATTATATTACTTATGGCATTATAAAAACAATTGTATTTGCATATATAATTACCTCTGTTTCTGCATATTATGGATATAATGTTGAAGGTGGGTCGGTTGAGGTAGGTAAGTCCAGTACAAAGGCAGTAGTTTACAGCTGTGTGGTAATTCTAATGTTTAATCTTATTCTAACTCAGCTATTATTGTCATGATTGAATTAATAAACGTTTGTAAGTCTTTTGGTGATAAGGTAGTTCTTGATAATATATCTGTTAGGTTTGAAATGGGTAAAACAAATCTGATTATTGGCCAGAGTGGCTCTGGCAAAACAGTTTTGCTCAAATCTATTGTTGGTTTGCATGAAATTGATAGTGGAGATATTTTTTATAGCGACATAAATTTTACGAAGTTAGATTTTAAAGCCAGGAAAGAAATTCGAAAACAAATTGGTATGTTATTTCAGGGTGGAGCGTTATTTGATTCTAATACAGTTGAAGAAAATGTGCGTTTTCCATTGGATATGTTTACCAACAAAACCATCGAGGAAAAACGGGAACGTGTAAATTTTTGTTTGAAACGAGTTAGGTTAGAAAATGTAAACGACTTATATCCTTCAGAGATTAGTGGTGGTATGAAAAAGCGCGTAGCAATTGCCCGTGCCATAGCCCTAAATACGAAGTACCTGTTTTGCGATGAACCCAATAGCGGTCTTGATCCCATGACCTCTTTGGTAATTGATAATTTAATTAAGGAAATTACTGAAGAATATAGTATTACAACAATTGTGAATACCCACGATATGAACTCCGTGATGGAGGTAGGCGATAAAGTAGTTTTTATTTACGAAGGTAAAAAGACTTGGGAAGGCACCAAAGATGATATTTTCCATGCTGACAACAAGTATCTTAACGATTTCGTATTTGCTTCACCCTTAAGTAAGAAAATTAAAAGTCTTGCTAACGGTAAAAAATAAGTTAGCTTAAATTCGAAGTTCTCTGATAACTTAGGTTAATTTGATTTTTGCATTAGCGACCCTGCTTTCGTTTTCCTGTATATTTCGTATGATAATGCTCCCAACAAAAGGATAATCAATAAAATAGAACTTGTTGTTGATATTTTTGTCCCGATCATATATGATTGAGGTTCAAAACGAAATTCTATTTTATGCTCTCCTGCAGGCACATCCATAGCTCTTAGTAAATAATTGGCACACATGTACGAGGATTTCTTACCATCGATATATACATCCCACCCTTTTGGATAGTATATTTCAGAGAAAACAGCAAATTGAGGTTTGCTCGATTTACTCTGATAAATTAAGTGGTTGGGTAAATATGATGTTAATTTAATGGATGCCGTGGAATCAAATTGAAATTGATGGATTTCTCCTTTGTATTTTTGATTTACTACAGCAGTTGTTTTTAAATCTACCTTGCCTAACGATGTTATTTCCTCGTCGGCATTTTGCACCAATTTAACATCTTTTGCAAACCAGCAATTCCCATACGCATTTGGATTTGGCAATGCTGCGGAACCTGGATTGTAAATGATGTATTTGGTGTTCAGCATATTTAAGACAGGTATTTTGTTTTTTAGTAAATATGCTATCTTTTCATAAGTTAAGGTTGTGTCCTTAAAGGCGTTATAAATAGTATTTTGTTCGTTGGTAATATAGAAATCAACGAGTTCCTGATATTTCTTTAATTTGGCTCCATTATATCCCCCCAATGATTTATGGAAATATGAAACTTCACCATTACTAAAAGCCCCATTTAATAAAAATACCCTATAATCAGTGGCAAAATTTAATTCACTGAAGTAGAGCTTCTCTTTTTCCAACTCAATATTTTTATGTGGACTTAGTTTATTAAGTTCTTTATTTACAGAAGCATCAACTTTGCTTTTTAAGGCAGGGTCATTTTGTAATTCATTGTTCAGGATAAAAATATCAGAAGCAGAGGCTCTGTATGGATTTTTATATTGTTGTTTTGCTATCCACATTTTATATCCGCTACCGACTTCATCATTGTGAACATAACGTTTATCGACTGCCCATAAATCAATTAAAACCAGTATGCCCAGACCTGCAAGAAAATAATTCTTTTTAAGCTTGCCAGCAACAAAAACATACACCAAAACACTAACACATATTGCAAAGAACAAGGATCGCAATGCATCCAGTCTAAAAATTGCTATTCGAAGATTTACAATTTCAGCCATATAAGTATTGAATGCAGCATTGTTTTGATTTGCTGTCATTTGTTCAGCATCGGAAGAACTCATAAAATCAAAAAATGCAGAGGGTACCATCCAAAAAATTAATAACAATCCGTTGATGCCAAGCAAAACATAGAGAAGTTTTTTCTTATTAATCTGAGTATCAAATAATTCTTTGAGAAATAATATACCAATAAAAGGAAAGGATATCTGTGCAAGGATTAGCATACCTTTTGTGTCACGAAACTTGTTGAACAGCGGAAAATGCTCAATAAAAAAATCGATAATTACTCCATTTTTCCAAGATAAAACAATGGCCAAAAGGGATGCTCCTAAAAAGGCCCATTTAATGGGATCTTTAATAAAAACTAGTCCGAGGATGAAAAGAATAAAGATGGTTGCCCCAAAATAAAATGCACCACCGGAACCGGCTTGTTCACCAAAGTAGGTTGGTGATTGGGCTATATACTCCTGTATTTGGGGATTTATATCTGGGCTTAATTTCGCCATAATATTCTTTTTCTTTGGATCTCCCATGTATACCTCACCTCCACCTTTCACATTGGGGATAACTAGTGACCAAACTTCGCCCGTTCCCATATTATATTGTTTAATATACCAGGATTCAAGGGCATCTGATTGAGTTTGCTTTTGGGTAGGATTGGAAGGCGAGATTGTTAATTCTGATTTTCCCCTGGTTGAATATTTTCCATATTCATAGGTAGTGTAGAGATTGGAAAATGAAGGTAATAAGCTAATAATAGCTGCCACAAGCAAAACGGATGATACTTTCAGAAATTTTAAAAAGAGCTTAACTTTAAGATGAATGATTAATTCGACAATAATAATCAATGCAATCAAAAATGCTCCATAATAGGTTATTTGCAAGTGGTTCGCAGCTACCTCCAAACAAAGCGAGAAGCAAAGTAATAAAGAACCTATGATGTAGTTTTTTCTATATGCAAGCAATATACTACCTATAACCATGGGTAACAATGCTATCGCATGAACCTTGGAATTATGTCCAGCCCCTAAAAATATGATATTGATGGTTGAAAATCCGAACGCTATTGCACCAATCATGCTCAGCCAAGGGTTTGCCCCAAAACATAGAAGCAATATATAAAATCCAATCATTGCCAAAACAACATACCCAATGGGTTGTGATAGTGGTTTAAAAATTAGGTTACTTTCAACTGAGGTAACATAATTCTTATGTACGGTGGAAATCTGATATGTAGGCATTCCGCTGAAAGCTCCGTTTGTCCATAGAGGTTCTGTACCATATTTTTGCCTGAAATCAGCCGTCTCTTTGCTCATGCCTACAGCTTGCTCGTTATCGCTCTGGCGTAATGAAAGGCCTTCTACCTGAGGATAAAAGTAAACAGTAGCAAGAATGACAAATGATAAAATCGCAATAACGTGCGGTAAAACGGGTTTTAATTTCTTTAATTGCATAATTCTAGTAGGTTTTAGGGGCAACTATTTTATTTCTTCAAAATCAATATATTCACCTGAATTTTTCGAATATTGTTTTTTATTTTTCGAATTATGGTTGATCGTTACTTCTCCTGCTTTTTTATTTTTATCATTTTTGAATTGTTCCATTTCAGACATCTTCTTTTTCAAATAATAGCTTAGAAACATTGGCAGCAAATACCGCAAAAAGAAACGTACAACATAATAAACAATAAAAACTATAAAGAGGAATTTTAATAAAGAAAACATACCGGCCAAAAATTTGCGCTAAGATAAATTTTTTTAGGGAGAAAACCTTCACTTATTGAATCTCAACCAGGGGTTTATCTTTATTAGCTCTTTTGTGACGTGTATGACCAAGAACAATGTTGAATCCAAAACGTAAATTTATATTTTTGGCATATGCAGGAATGTAGGCCCCCGAAACATCTTTATCATAATACATTGGTATTCGTTCGATCATCAGATACGACTGAAATGGCCCTATTTTATCGCATAAAGCGATTCCAAAGTTGTCGTACATTTCATCGGCTATGGTATAGCTGAAAGTCAGGCTGGAAAAGTTTAAAAGATATAAATTCAAAGAAAAGGTATATTGTGATTTTAACTTTTTCTCAACAAATTCCATCCTTGTAAGAACACTTAATCCCAAATCGTTCAGAACCCTTAATTGCGCTCCAACATAAAGTTTAGGAGAAAGAGTTGTCATGTAGGGATTGGGATTGGTGGTGTAATTAAACTTTTTTCCAAGGGTATCCATTAATGCTTCAAAGACCTTAATAGAATCTGCGCCATTAACTTTTACACCTCTTAGGTTATAACTTCCATCCATTGATGCACTATGTAAATTATTTTTCCAGTGAATGTAACCCACGTCGAGCAAACTTGCGGAAATATCCAGAAAATATACAGGTTTGTATGCAATACCCAAATCAAGTGCGGCTCCCATATTGCCTTTATTCATTAGGATGCTTCTAAGATCTTTTTGATCTTTCACATCTCTGAATTTTACACTATCAATTTTTGTTTTGGCGTTGGTATATACATCCATGTTTGGTATGGAGCTGTTAATATCAATGGAAGTATGGGAATCCCATGATTGGTAGCTGGTATTGCCGGAAACCTCGGAAGTTGTGGTGTTAAAATTGGCTTTACCAAAGAGCAACTTTCCCCGTAAGCCAAATGAAACTTTATCGTTAATTTCCCTTGAAAAGCCAATACCATATTCGCGATACCATGTAGCTTTGATCCCTAAGGTGCTTAAATCTAAGGTTTGAGGAGGAGAACCTGCACTAATACTATCCAGGTTCCCTTTTACACCGAACTTTATTAAATCGTAAGGCAAATTTAACCTGCTTTCAATTCTTTCGGTAATATTAAATGAGTAGTAATTCCTATTGACTCTTAAACCTATGTTAAACAAGTCTATACGCAAATCAGCAAACACTTGATTAGTCTTTTTAAACCTGCTTAAAAAGTCCTTTTGTGCGTTTTGGTTATTTAAAAATGTTACCGTGGAATCAAGTTGTGCATTATACATGATCGCATCCTTGAAACCTATCGCAGAATTTCCAGCGTTAATTTCGATTGATGAAAGGAACGGCACTCCAAGGTAAAATCCGAACAATGGTTGAGTTGCAGGATTCAATTGATTACATTGTGGAATATGTTCCATGAAATAGAGCGAGTTGTTCTGCTGTGCAATCGCTGGTAAAGCAGTTAAATAAATAATTCCAATGATGATTGGTCGGATAGGGTTTAGTAGAGATATTTTCATGGCCGACGTTTATTGTAGTTGTTTTAATGAAGTAATTTTAAGGTCGACCTGCACTCCCAAAGCCAAACTTAATACATAATTGGAATAGAATTTTACAGAAGTAAGGCCATTCCCGGCGGTACTAACATTACCACGTAGCAAGGCAAACTTTACGTTCTTTAGTTTTTTGGCACGCTTGTTATCATAAATAAATTGATTGATCTTGGTTGTAGGTTTAGTTACTTTACCATTGGAATCAATTTCTCCCGATTTAATTATAGGCTGGTCGGCTACTGTAAAAAGAGAATCGACGACTGCATAATTTTCATCAGCTAAATATACCTGCAAATTCAAATCGCAGGGTATAGCATTGGTAAATGTAGCATAAATAGCGATTTTGTTAACGATATCATAATCAGGTACAGCGTCTGATACGTCAAAATCAAGCGTATCCATCCTGTTATAGTTGGATGCTTGCAAATCCATTGGTAATTCAACTTCCATATCTACATTAAGCCTGCTGGTATCAAGTGCAAAATTGAAGGATTTCCCAGCTGGGTTAGTTGTTGCAGTTACATTTGCAATGAATTGTTGAGGAGCAGTATTAAATGCACTGACAATACTACTGTTGGTTTTGTTGATACGAATGGTGTCCCGGGTTGTTGTTCCTATTTGACTGATATTTGGATATTTGATGTTAATGGGGTTAATCGATGGGTTTAAAGTCAGCGGTTGAGTTCCGTTAATATCACTATAGGTATGCGTATTGGTAAGTTGCAACCTAACGGGTATTCCAAACGAATTACTGTAAATAATGTTTATACGGGGATCAGCTATTTTGGCATTGGTAGCAATTACATTTTCATATACATCTATTTTTGTTTTTGATACGTAATCATCAATAACTGGGTAACTGGCAAAATATCCAAAAATGGATTTAAAGGATGGTTTGCGAACATCAATATTGATCGAAATTTTTTGCGTTGCTAGTATGGGCTGCATAGAATTTTTAAAAGCTACTTCATAGCTGAGAGGAATCTTATTAGTGGCATTAAAAGCAAGTTTATACCCGTTAAGGCTTCGAACGATTGAGTCGGAAAAGGTACCGTCTGAGCGGTTAATAGGCATGTTAAATTGCAAAGGTTGACCATTTTTGGTTAACGTAGTCATGGTAATGGTTATCCGACCTAAGTGTTTGAATTCGGAACTAACATGAAATACCAAAGTACCACCTTTAAAATTAACACTATCAATTTCAGCGCCATTATTAAAATTAAAATTGTAAGTGCTATTTCGCTGATACCTGAGCGAATCAGTGGGAGGAAAGGCTGGCAAAGCAGAACCATAAAATAATTCCTGAAATTGTTGATTCGGTATGGTAATAATAGAATCAATAGTTTGCGAAAGAATCCGATCGTGGTAATTTATGTATAATAGACCATCGGGATATTCTTTCATTACTCCTGTGGAATCCAGGGCATTTACGATGTCTTTAATACTGAGACTTCCGTATGCTAGAGGTATCGCATATTTTGGATTCCAGTCTACAGTGTTCGAAATATGTTTTAAGTCTATAGTTTCTTTTACACAAGCACTTGCTAAAATCAGAATTATGCAGGCAGAAACAAGTTTTAGACTTATTGAGTTAGTATATAATGATTTCATTATAAGAAATTTAATTTAGCTATTGTACGGAATAATAGTACAAAAAGTTATTATTGCTTCCGACCATTAAATTAAACCTATTTTCCGAATTGTTCAATTGTTCTATCGAAAATTGTGTCTTTCCTTTAAGTGGAAAGCCTTTGAAGAGGATTCCGGTACCATCGTAAAGGAATATTTTTTCATTATCACTGGTCACCAAGCCAATTTTATATTTTCTCTGGGGAAATTCATAGAATGTAGGCCGAAATGAAATACCATTTTCAGTGGTTACCGTAAAGAATTCTTTATTTTTTTGACTTACAGCTTTTAACGTGTTACCCCATGAAAATATGAAATCCTTTATGCCATCGCCGTTGATATCGTAAACGTCAAACCAATGTTTGCCGGGATATTTTCCGTAATCCGTAGCTTTCATTGAACCATCAGTGGCTATTGAGTAAACTTTCCCTGATGTATCGGTAAGTAAAAAACGGGCTTCCAGAAGCGATCGGGCATTTATAAGTGCTGTTTTGTTATTAATGGATATTGGAATGTTTTTTGAAGTTTTAAGAATTTCTTTACCTTTTCTGTCAACTGCATACAATTGATAGCTATCATTAAAAACTAAAAAATCTTTGTTTTCTATATTAAAGTGTTGCAGAGGTTGTGTTATGTCTGATTCAGTTTGTTTATTTTCCCAGCCTTCGATGATTTTTCCATCTTTATCATACCCATAGATTTTGTGGTCATTCCCAGCGACAAAAATTCGATAATTATGGTTTTTGTCATAATCGAATAAAGCAAGGCCATTTGTAGCCGGAACTTTTAAGGTAACCGGAAACGATTCTACAGCATTTCCTTTCCGATCTAACATGTATATACGAGTGCGGGTATTAAATAAAATTTGAAACTTCCCGTTTTTATAGTAATCGAGTTGGTATATATCACTGATAATTGGTTCCGGAAGTTTTACTTTCCATACAATGCGGCCCATGTTGTTTACCAGATAAATTTGATTTTTAGCATCATACACAATAATATCAGGGTTATTACCATTACTTTTTAAAATAAAAGGTTTGCCAATCGGGCTTGCATCAAGAGGGCTTTCCCAGGTAGTTTTTGCATTGTTGCTTATATTTTCCGAATTGTACTTAATAAATATGTTGTTGTAAATGAGATTATTATCGCTGATATTAAACTGATATACGAAAGCCTGAATTTTACTTAAATCTCCGTTTTTCGCAGTATGGGCATTGACATCCTGTTTTATAAAGTTCGGGTAAAAATTAGCAGAAAGTGCTGGCTTATTGTAAAAGAAAAAATTGGATTGGGAAGCAAAATATTCCGAAAAGTTATTGAATTCCAAATCGTTTTCAATGGGAGTACCTTGCATAAGGTTTTGTGAATATTTGACTAACGACTCGACACTGCTTCCAAAAATGATATAATTATTAAGGAGCGTACAAAATTGATTGTCGTTTACTGAAAATAGTTGGCCAAACAATAGGGCAGGAATATTACCAATAGGCAAATTCCAGAATTTGGTTTTTAAATCTTTGTCAATAGCTTTCTCACTAACCATGGAATTGGTTTGAAGATTGTTTTTATTTGCATATTCGGTAATAAAGCTATTAAGCAAATTCTCTGCATCGTCTTTGCTCTTCGTTCGAATGATCGAAAATGCCTGGTTTGCAAGCGTATCGTCCGTTAAATTAGCAAAGACAATACCTGCTTCCTGCTCAAAAACATCATGAAAACTTTTTAATAAATCGATATTGTATTTGTCTTTTAAAGCTTGCAAATTGGCCTCACGATTTGGCGCATTTTCGTGTTTTTCGAGAAACAGCTGATAATCCTTTTGATATTGGCCAAAGTTACTAATTCCAAGAACAGCAAATGTGTTGCTTTGAGAAGGGATTTTGTTAAAAATTTCGAGCTTTTGTGGTTTTTGATTTCTAAATAGTGATTCGAATCCGGGTTCATAAACATTTCCATACGAAAATCCATTTAAAATCAACATCCCGGGTTTCACATTCAAATCAAGTTCAATCCAGTTTGCAAAAGATTTTAAAAATTTTAATTCATGATTAAATTTTGAATGAATAATTTTTTGACTGATACGAGGCAAGAAGTCGAAATTGAAGTAAAAATTTGCTACGGCAGTTTTACCAGCAGTTTTGATAATATCTTTAAGACCTTTTAGTTCCAGAATAGACTCTTTTGCGAGAAGCTGACGAACTGCGTCTTCAACCAAAATGGATGATTTGCTTAATATCATTAATCCGTGCGACCAGGTGTAGGAGAAATTTTCACCCTTTTTCTCAGCAAAAATAATATCGCGAATTGTTGAATGTTCGTAATTGTGAGATGAATAATCAATTGTGTTACTCTCGTAACTTTGAATTAGTTTATCAATTTGCCGGAAATCGCTCTCTGCATTTATTTTGAAATAGTAAACAAGCTGAATTTCATCCTTACCCATTGGATGCCCCGATATTAATATTGAATGGTCCTGCGACAGTAAAGCATTGATAGAAGGGTTTGTTTTCCTTAGTGAGTCAATGGATCTAAGTTGTCGGTTGAATGTATTGAAAACGGGAAATGCTGATATTTCATTCCAAAACTGATTGCCGGAAACCATGTTATTGTAAAATTCTTCAAAGTTTTTAAAATCTACAATTAATGCTGCATCAAGGGGGACGGCACGATATATAGAATCTACAATATGCTCATTTTCTTTAATGAAGTAAAACACCGAAGCTGTGATAATCATTGCGCCTGCTAAAATGCCAAAAATAATTCGTTTCCTCATAACAAAGGCTCTTTCATCAAAGATAAGATGGTTTTTCTATGTTATTCAAAATTATAAAATTAAATTTAGATGAAATGTAATAAACTTGCAAGGTTTTTAACAGGCAATGTTTTTTATTAACCAATGTGAGTCAAAAACTGGTGATTATTTATTTTTATACTTATTTTTGATCGAAATCAAAATCGTCTTAATTAAACACATGAATTCGGAACAAATACATCATTATTTTAATGAGCTTGCCAAAACTCGTGTCAGATACAGGAAAACAAAGGCATATTATTGGGATACCCTAACAAGATACAGTGATTACTTTTTACAGGACGATTGTTCTGTGCTGGAAATCGGTTGTGGAACAGGAGAACTTTTGGCTAATGTTAAGGGTAAACGAAAGGTTGGAATCGATTTTAGTGCTTTGATGATTGATGAAGCAAAAAAGCAATATCCCAATTTGGAACTTCATGTAATGGATGCAGCAATCATTACATTGGATGAAAAGTTTGACGTAATCATTATATCAAACCTCATAGGTTGGTTACTCGACATTTCCAAATGCTTTAATGAGATAAAGAAAGTCTGTCATCCACATACCCGAATCATCATCACATCATATAATTATCTTTGGGAACCATTAATTAAACTAGGCGAAAACATTGGTATAAAGAAGAAAACTCCATATCAAAACTGGCTCACCAGATCTGATATTATCAATATTCTGAAACTCGAAGATTTTGACGTTTATCGTCATAACCGTAATATGCTGATACCATTTAACGTTCCAATAATCTCTTTTATTTTTAACCGTTACCTTTCTAAAGTTCCGATATTTAATTTTTTTGCCTTAAATCAGTACATTTTTGCACGGCCTGAAATTTCTATTTTTAAGGAAAAATTTGAGTATTCAACTTCTGTTGTTATTCCTGCACGAAATGAGAGCGGGAATATTGAAAATGCAGTTTTGCGATTACCTGATTTTGGAAAACATGTCGAGATTATTTTTGTAGAAGGCAATTCAACTGACGATACATGGGAAAAGATTAAAGAAATTCAGGAAAAATATAAAGATAAGCGAGATATTAAAATTATAAAGCAGGATGGTAAAGGTAAGGCAGATGCGGTGCGCAAAGGATTCGATATTGCCACAGGCGACATCCTGATGATTTTGGATGCTGATTTAACAGTTCCACCTGAAGATATCCCAAAATTTTATGAGGCTATGGCCACTGGAAAAGCAGAATTTATTAATGGTTCCCGGTTGGTCTACCCGATGGAAAAGCATGCTATGCGGTTTTTGAATATCATAGGTAATAAATTTTTCAGCAATGCTTTTTCCTGGGTATTGGAACAACCTATTAAAGATACCCTTTGTGGAACAAAAGTAATTTTCCGGAAAGATTACCTGCGGTTAATATCCAATCGTAAGTTTTTTGGAGATTTTGATCCATTTGGAGATTTTGACTTGCTTTTCGGAGCTTACAAATTAAATCTTAAAATTATTGATCTCCCCATTCGCTACCAGGAGAGAACTTACGGAAGTACTAACATCTCCCGTTTCAAACATGGTATCATTTTATTGAAAATGTGGTTTTATGCCGTAGGAAAAATTAAGTTCTGGTAATTAAAATGCCTTAACTTATTGGGCAATAAATATATAAGTTATTCTGCCTGATTGTTTTTCCGGGGCATCTGCTTTCTCATTAAAACGAGAAATTAAAGCCGTTTGGACAGCTTCATCGATAAGACACTGTTCGGTAATTTGAGATTCTGTCCTGTTAATTTGTGCACTAAGAACGTACCCATTGCGGTTTACCAATATTTCTAAAACCACCTTGCCGCTTCCATAGCATTTGTATGCCGGACTTGGCATGTGGATGTGCATTCTTCCTTTTAACAAGTAGGCAGTTGTTACATTACCTCGTTCGAAAACTCTTTCACCATTTGACCTTGTAGTATATTCGGGCTTTTGGGGTACTACTTTTACATCTTTCTTTTCAACCTGTTCAATTTTGGGTTTGCTGGCATCTTTATCACGTTCTGCCTGATCAGCATCTTTGATTCCTAATTCGTCTTTAGCATCCTTAACCATTTTATCAATAGCCTGCTTTGGATCCTGATCTTCATTTTTTACAATGTTATGTCCCAGGTATTGCTGTTCCAACGATTTTATAAATTCATGTTCTGTTTGTGTCTTGGCTTCCTTTTTCATTTCCTCAACTTCTTTTTGCAACTCTTTTGGATCTGCAAAGTCGAGTACTATTCGGGTTTCAACAGGTTTTTCCTGATTTTGGAGTTTTACAACGAGAAACATTGTAATTACCAAAAGATGAAACATGATGGTAGTTAGTATCCCAATTTTATGCTTATCAATATAATCTAACACGGTAAAGCTTTTTTGTTGGAAAAACGTTTTTTTAGCATTTATATTACAAAAGTAAAATTCTTGTTAATAGTTTGACAAATCAATTCGAAATAAAAATGAAGATACGAAAATTTGTGATTGTGGTAAATAAATGATTCGAATTCCGGAGTTAAAAGGAAATATGATCCTAAGCAAATGAAAATCAGCAGTTATGTCAATGCCGGTGCTGTTCAAATTTTCAGTTTGCCAAAATGTTTTGTTAAGTGTTTTATTATAATATTTATACCAATTATTTGCATAATCGAAAAACAAATCGCTTCGAAGTCTTTTGATATACAATAATGGTCCCAGATGAAAATCAGGATAACAAATCGGGAATGCATAATCTGCTGTAAAAGAGGTTAATTTATAGGTAGTATGAGAAATTATTCCTCTTGGAAAAGCTACGAGTGAAGCATACAAATATCGGAGAGGCTGTTGCTCCTGGTAAGCCAAAGAAAATCGTAAGCTGTGATGATATAAAATACCCGGGAGATAAACACTGCTTTGAACATACCAAATATCACCAAGTTGAATGTTTTCAAATGGTGTGTACGTATAACGGCCATCAGCAGTAATACCCCAGCGGGGAGCAAGGTCCCTTAAAGATTCTTTTGAGTATCGATAAGCACTGAGCACATAACTTACCATAGTCATACCATTTTGGTAATCTTTAATTGATGGATTATAAAACCACTTGTCTTCGTAACTTATCCCTATTCCCGGAGTAATACCGGTTAGAAACCTTCCACGGGTGAGATTTAACGGTACAAAAATGTTGGTTACCGCACTTAAATCATTGTTTGATGTTGGTGGTAACTTAGTTGTTTCAGAAGTTTTTGCAATTGGGATGGAACCCCCGTAGTCGAGCGTAAAACTAATTTCAGGGAAGAATCTGTTGTAAGTGACCCCTGCCTCTGCAAAGGACTGATCCTTATTAAATGAATATCCTAGCGATGCCAGACATGTTCCAAGTTTATCCTGTGAAAGCAGCGTTATACCCGGTGATGGAGCATTACTGATAGATGGATTGGAATAATTATAATAAAAAGGAGCCCAACTATGAAGATTAAACATGTGGCTAATTTTGTTATAGTTAGACACCGGGTAATTGTTTAATGAAATTATACTGTCCTGAAAATTAAAATGTTCCTGCTTTGCACTGGTTTCATAAAGTTTAACTGAGGTATTGGTGACCTTATTAATGTTCGTCCATGTGTTTGGATCAAAGCTTGTTGAAGCAATTCGATAACCTTGCGAAGTGTATTGTGCGAAGAACAGAGTGTTATTATTCGTACTAAATTTTGGATCAAATGCACCAAATTTTGAATCGGTAACCTGCCAAATAGTTAAATCGGATTTCTTCAAAGCGTAAATGTTGTTGGTTCCGTTAAAATCACTTACAAACACAATGTATTCTCCTGCATCGGAGGGTAAAGAAATATCCTGGAATTTAGGAGGAATTAACGTTTGCCAGTTCGCAGAGGTAAGGTGAAATTGTTCCATGCTTTTACCTTTGCTGCCGGTTGTAATTACAACTATTTCATTGTTGTTAAGCCAATCAGGCATTTGAATAAACCGGTTTTCAGGCGATTGAATTCTATCCACTATTTCTCCGGTTTTAGAGTTGAGGATAACCAGAAAATTTTCATTTCTCTGCGTGACTTCCGATGCAACTATTTTGCTTCCGTCCGGAGAGAGGGCAGGAGCAAAGTAACGTGTTCGGCGGGTGAGCATTTTTATTTTACCCGATTTCAGATCTCCTATTTTAATGCAGAAATAACTTCGGTTACTCCAGCGAATATCTGGTATTTCCTCCGCCCATACGAATTTACCGGCAGCATAGGAGAATTTATCCCTATAAAAACTTCCGGGAGTATGTATTAACTTTTCATCGCCATTTTTAGATATTGTTACAAATTGGGTTAGTTGGTCCATCCCGGATTTTACGACAAGTAAAGTTGTATCGTTGACGAATTCAGGAAAACGGTAACTGGTGTAATCTTTATTTGTTTTAGTATTCCATTGATTAATAACATTTTCTTTTGTTTGCCTGGTTTGGTTGTTCCACTTTTGTTTTAGGTCACCATAAGCTGCTCGGTATAATTTTCTACTTGGTAATCCTATTTGTCTTTTCAATCCAAGCGGGAACGGGAAGAGGACATAAGGATTTCTGGCAACAAAGTTTAACTCCTGATTATACATGGACGTTCCGAATTTCATTCTCGACCAGGCCACCATTGGATAACCTAAAGTATAATAATCGGGAATGTAATCTTTGTAGGAACCCAATAAAGCCTTTTCGTACGAAAACAGCTTATCATTTGTTGTAACCAATGTTTTCATAGGCATCTCGAAGGAAGCCTGGCGGCCTCGTCCGGAAGAAGTCAGTGATGTTTCGGCATAAACTGCATCACCTTCCAAAAACCATCGTGGAATTAGCCCGGTAACAGCACCTACAGCTTGCTGACCCAATACGAGACTGATTATTTTGGTGAGGCCCTGATTTAGCTTATCAATTTGCACCACATGCCTTAATTCATGAACTGCCAGCTGATCCAGCCAATCCTGTGCATAATTATCCTGTGTTGGTGTGGTATATAGCTCCATTCTTTTGGGAGCCCAGGATACAAATCCATTTGAGAAAGATGATTGGCTGTGCAGGATTACTGATATTTTCCGGGGCTTGTGATTCAGGCTTTTTCCTTCGTAATTATAAAGGTATTCAAGGGTATTGGCAAGTCTGTTGGCCTGGTTTTGAAATTCGGGTGGAAATATTACTTGAAAATTCTCAGTTTTGATTTGTTTCCAGTGAATGGAAGCAGGATCAATACCTGACTGATAAAATTGAGCCGATAGTGTGGCGGGTATTGCTATAACCCAAATGAAAAAAAGGGTTCTGATTGTTTTAGCAAATTGCAGAATGTCCACTTTATTGAATTTTGTTCATCCACCTGCCTTTTTGGCTTTGTATTTCATATCGGTAAGCATTTGCAGGATTTTATCCCGAAAATCACCCTGGATTAAAATTTCACCATCTTTTACAGTTCCTCCAACTCCACATTTTGACTTTAGTGTTTTTGCGAGCGATTCAATATCTTTCCCAACAAAACCTGTAATGAGGGTTACCATTTTTCCGGCACGATGTTTTTTATCGAGCCAAACCTTTAAATTTTGTTGCTGTGGGGGCAGGGTTTCCAAATCCTGATCCTCTCCATTTTTAAATTGGAAGTCGGGGTTTGTGGAATAAACTACGCCTCCGGTTTGTTTAATTTTTGCCATGGCTTGGAATTTATTATCGTTGTCTATTTCTGGTTGGTACAAAATTAAAGTTTTTATAAACATTAACAAGCAATGGACAGATATGGCTATTTTGACTGTTACAAAAAACAGCTACCTTTATAAACCTTTATAGAATCTGAAAACCCATGCATCAATTTAACAAATGGAATAATATTACAGGATGGGCTTGTTTTATTATTGCAGCAATTGTATACCTTTTAACCATTGAACCAACTGTAAGTTTTTGGGACTGTGGAGAATTTATAGCCTGTGCCTTTAAACTTGAAGTTGGCCATCCCCCGGGCGCACCTTTGTTTTTGATGTTGGCAAAAATATTTTCACTGATCGCTCCGGATAAAACTAAAGTTGCTATGGCCATTAATGCCATGTCGGCCATAGCCAGCGCTTTTACTATCTTATTTTTGTTCTGGACTATTACACACCTGGCTCGTAAGCTGGTAATGGGTGATAATAATTTCAGCATTAGTAAAATGTTGGCAATATTGGGGGCGGGTTTGGTTGGAGCATTGGCATTTACCTTTTCCGATACTTTTTGGTTTTCGGCTGTGGAAGCAGAGGTATACGCGACATCATCCCTATTCACTGCCGTGGTTTTTTGGGCTATACTTAAATGGGAGGACTCTGCTCATGAACCATACGCCAACAGGTGGTTAATCTTTATCGCCTATCTTATGGGATTATCCATTGGTATTCACCTGTTAAATCTACTTACCATCCCTTCCATAGTGCTGGTATTCTATTTTAAAAGATATAAGCCTACGATCAAAGGTTTTTTTATAGCAACCATAGTTTCATTCATCATTTTGGGAGTTGTACAATTCGCAGTTATTTCCGGGGTATTAAAACTAGCTGAGATCTTCGAGCTTCGTTTTGTCAATACCCTTGGCTTACCATATCATTCGGGTATTATTTTCTACACATTGCTCTTAGTTTCTTTTCTTGTTGGTGGAATATGGTTCACTCATCATAAAGGGAAAGTTGTCGCAAATACTGTTTTTCTGGCTGTAACAATGATTATTCTCGGATATGGATCGTATGCAATGGTAGTTATTCGTTCTTCAGCAAATCCTCCAATTGACGAAAATAGTCCTGACAATGTTTTTGCTGTTCTTTCCTATCTTAACCGCGAACAATATGGCGATACTCCCTTGTTTTTAGGCCAGTATTATAATGCTCCTGTATCTGAAACCCATCCTGGGAAAGCTACATACATAAAAAAAGATGGAAAATACCTGATTACTGACCGGCAGGAAAAGTATGAGTATGATTCACGGTTTACAACGTTTTTCCCACGTATGTACAGCAGCAATTCCGATCATATCAAAGTTTATCAGCAATGGGGTAATATCAAAGGGAAACCCATGACTGTTAAACGAAATGGAGCACAAGTAGTTGATTACTGTCCTACTTTTGGTGAAAACATGTCTTATTTTTTGACCTATCAAATGGGGTACATGTATTTTCGTTATTTTCTATGGAATTTTTCAGGTCGTCAGAACGGACTTGAAGGAAATGGCGGAATTCTTTGCGGAAACTGGTGTTCTGGAATACCCATGATTGACAATTATATTTTTGGGCCTCAGAATAAGCTTCCAACTTATCTGAAAAAGGACAAGGGACATAATATGTATTTCTGCTTGCCCTTAATCCTTGGTCTTATCGGTATGTTTTTTCATATCATAAAGCGCAAACGAGATTTTACGGTGGTTATGCTTTTGTTTTTTATGACTGGAATTGCCATTGTAATCTACCTTAATCAAACTCCTCTGCAGCCGAGAGAAAGAGATTACGCTTATGTGGGATCTTTTTATGCATATGCTATTTGGATCGGTCTCGGGTTACTTGCATTGTTTGAATTATTTAAAAAGATGATTCGAAGCAAAGTTGCGTCAGCCATTACGGCAACATTGCTCTGTCTCATAGCTGTGCCAACTGTTATGGCTGTGCAAAACTGGGACGATCATGATCGGTCTGGCCGTTATACCGCCAGGGATGTTGCTTATGATTATTTGAATACTTGCGCTCCTAATGCCATATTATTTACTGGTGGCGATAATGATACTTTTCCATTGTGGTATTTGCAGGAAGTTGAAGGCATTCGTACCGATGTTCGTGTGGTTAACCTTACCTTACTGGGTATCGACTGGTATATTGATCAGATGAAATGTCAGGCTTACGATGCAAAACCTCTGCCTGTTTCTTTTAAGCATGATCAATACCGACTAGGCAAACGTGAATATGTATATTTTATTGAGGATACAAAAAATTACAATGGATTGAAGGAAGCTGTTGCAAATGTTGCAAGCGACGACCCGCGTACAAAATTTGTTGCTGGACCAAATCTGGTGATCGATTGTCTTCATTCCACAAATTTCAGGCTACCGGTTGACACCTTCAAAGTCTTTTCCAATGGAACTGTAAGGAGAGAATTGCATAATCAGGTTCTTTCCCAGATTGATTTTACCATTAACCAGCGATATATCGACAAAAGCGAATTGATGGTTATGGATATTCTTGCAAATAACGATTGGGAGCGACCCATATATTATACTTCGCCACATGAAGGCACGCTTGGGTTGGAAAATTATCTTCAGCTGGATGGTTTTGCCTATCGTTTGGTACCGATTTCCACGAAATCTACTGAATATTTTTCCAATGGTAGAGTAGAATCTTCAGTGATGTATCATAACCTTATGGAAAAATTTCGCTGGGGACGAATGAATGAATCGGATGCCCTGATGGATAGCTATCAGGTGCTCACATTTTCTATATTAAGAATGCGAACCAACTTTTCGCGACTAGCAGAGCAACTTTTTATTGAAGGAAA
>WSSedL1CaDRAFT_10000093_pt1 | contig 54834 bp, 42 predicted proteins | sample WetSurSL1Cattail_FD_9464 | JGI IMG/M metagenome (IMG submission 9464)
CCCCCCCATTAATTCACAAAGTGCAGCAGCAGCCATAGCTGATGAAACACCAATTTCGGCTTGACAGCCACCCATTGCAGCAGATATAGTAGAGCCTTTTTTGAAAATACTTCCTATTTCTCCTGCTACTAATAAAAATTGTTTGATTTCTTTATCGGTCGCTTCGTGGTTTTCAATTACCATATAGTACATTAAAACGGCAGGAATTACTCCAGCACTTCCGTTAGTTGGTGCTGTTACTACACGCCCTAGTGATGCATTGACTTCGTTTACTGCTAAGGCAAAACAACTCACCCATTTTAGAATTTGGCGAAATTTAACCTCTGTCAAACGTATTTGTTCTAACCAAGTTTGTGGAGTATCATAATTAGAAAGTCCTATTAAATTTTGATGCATATCAAAAGCTCTACGACGTACATTAAGTCCTCCTGGTAAAATTCCAGAAGTATGACAACCAATATACATGCACTCAAGCATAGTATCCCAAATACGTAAAAGTTCATTATGAATTACTTCTTCTGTACGCATGGATTTTTCGTTTTCATAAACGATTTCAGATATTTTTTTATCCTCTGCTTTGCAAAAAGCTAATAATTCAGTCGCTTTATCTATTTGAAAAGGAAAAGCACATTTTATGGCTATTTTTTTCTTTGCAATTTTACGCTTTTTCTTAACAACAAAACCACCGCCAATAGAGTAATAAGTCGAACTACGCAACTTTACATCATTGTTATAAGCAGTAAAAGTTAATCCATTGGAATGAAAAGGTAAGAATTCTTTATTAAAAACGATATCGCTATCTTTATCAAAAGGAATAAGAAATTCATTCCCTAAATTGATTTGTTTGTTTTCTTTAATAATCTGGATAATACCATCTATGTTTTCAACAGGAATATATTCAGGATCTTGACCACTAAGCCCAAGCATAATAGCCAAATCAGTAGCATGTCCTTTACCTGTTAAGGATAAAGAACCGTAAAGATCAATTTTCACTCTATTTACAGTAGAAATCAATTCTTTTTTGTGCAATTCGGTTAGAAAACGTTCTGCTGCACGCCAAGGCCCAAGAGTATGTGAACTTGAAGGACCAACACCAATTTTAAGCATGTCAAAAACCGAAATACATTCTTCCATAAATTACTCTTTTGGGAACAAATATAATCGAATTTAGCAACGAAAAGACTTAAAGCGGTTTAATTTTGTGATAATAATTAGAGTTTATACAAAAATTGTGATTATTCTTTAACAAAATTTTAATTGTTAGTATTAAGTAACTTATATGTAAAGAAGTCTTTTTTTTACTTTATTTAAAAAAAAGATTTTTATTATTTTGGAAGCCGCTTCGCTTCTTCCCAAATTGTAATATTTGAAAAATTAAAATTTTTCCAATTACTATTTTTTAGGAAGCCGCTTCGCTTCTTCCCAAATTGTAATATTTGAAAAATTAAAATTTTTCCAATTACTATTTTTTAGGAAGCCGCTTCGCTTCTTCCCAAAAAATATCCATTTCAGCTAAAGACATGTCCATTAAGGATTTGCCTAATTCGCCCGCTTTGCTTTCTAAGTATTGAAATCTTTTAATGAATTTTTTATTGGTTCGTTCTAGCGCATCTTCAGGATTAACATTCAAGAAACGAGCATAATTGATCATCGAAAACAATACATCACCAAATTCGGCTTCTATTTTATCTTGATCTCCTGATTTAACCTCAACTTGAAGTTCTTCTAATTCCTCCTGTACTTTGTCCCAAACCTGATGCGATTCTTCCCAATCAAAACCCACTCCTTTTACTTTATCCTGAATCCTACTGGCTTTGACTAATGCTGGCAAACTTCTTGGAACACCTTCAAGAACTGATTTCTTACCTTCTTTCAGTTTTAATTTTTCCCAATTTTGTTTTACTTCTTCTTCATCTTTTACCACTGTATCGCTGTAAATATGAGGATGACGGTGAATGAGTTTTTCGCAAATTTCATTACACACATCAGCAATATCAAAATCATTGGTTTCACTGCCTATTTTAGCATAGAAAACAATATGCAATAACAAATCGCCCAACTCTTTTTTAACTTCATTCAAATCGTTATCTAAAATGGCATCTCCTAGTTCATAAGTTTCTTCAATGGTAAGATGCCTTAGGGTTTGCAAAGTTTGCTTTTTATCCCAAGGACATTTTTCACGCAAATCGTCCATGATATCCAATAATCTTTCAAAAGCTTGTAGTTGTATTTGTCTCGCGTTCATTGCATTTAATTTTAGGTAAAAATAAGAAATCCTGTGTTCTAATTAGTTAGAACACAGGATTTTTATATCATTCAAAAAAGGATTTATTCTGCTGCTTTTTCAGCTTCTACAACTTCTTCTGTTTCAACCTCAGCTTCCACTAAACCTTTTGCTTGCAAAGTGTTGTACCAGTTTAAAATTTTCTTAATATCCGAAGCATAAACTCTTTCTTCATCATAAGTAGGTAAAACTTCTTTAAAGTAAGCTGCAAGAGTTGCAGGATCTTCTTTATGAGAAATAGCTGGACCGTTGCTTTCTTTTTCAGCGATACTACTCATTACTTCTTTCAATGGTTTTTCACCTTCATAAGTGTACACTGAAATTTCAGATAATAAACTCACATTACTTTTTAAATTTACTGTGATTTTTTTTCCATCTGCTAATGATTCTGCTACAAAACCGGTACGAGTTTGTACTCTTAAAACATATAAACCTGGTTTTCCAGAAATCGCTAATATTTTTTCTAAATTCATGCTTTTTTAATTATTATTAAGAATTCATTTTTATTATCTGTTGCTTCTATTCTTCAAAAACAATACCAAAATAGAGTTTTATCTTCCTTTTTTACCAAAGAATCGCATTCTATACTCTTGGAATGTTTTTCCTTCCATGATGTTTTTTAATTTCCCTTTGATTAATCGCTTTTTTAATGACGAAATTTTATCGGTAAACAAAACACCTTCAATATGATCGTATTCGTGCTGAATTACTCTTGCTATCAATCCGTCGAAAACTTCAGTTTTCATCACAAAATCTTCTTCGCAATATTCGATAGTAATTTTTTCTTTGCGAAAAACATCTTCACGAACATCAGGAATACTCAAACAACCTTCGTTAAAAGCCCAATCGTTTCCTTCTTCCTTAATGATTTTAGCATTAATAAAAGTACGTTTAAAACCTTTTAATTGTTTTTGTTGATCTGCTTCTAAATCTTCGTCGTCACTAAAAGGCGTTGCGTCTATTACAAATAAACGAATCGCTATTCCTACTTGTGGCGCTGCCAGTCCTACTCCAGATGCATTATACATTGTTTCGTACATATTGGCAATTGTTTCTTTCAAATTAGGATATTCGGCTGTTATTTCCTCACCTATTTTTCTCAAAACTGGATCACCATATCCTACAATTGGTAAAATCATTGTTGTTCTATTAAATATTATAACCTTTACAAAGGGCTGACCGCCTAAATTAAGGATTGCCAAAAATAGTAAAAATTTAGACAATGCTTAAAGCGAAAAGCATAAATAGTTCTTTAAAATTTAATCCTAAAAACAATTCCATTTATCTCATTGATAAATGACACAATTCATACCTTTGCAAATAATCCTAAATTTATGATTTCGAAAATTCAGAAATTCATTTCGAGTACTGCTTTCAGTAACGCTTTGAAAGTAACTATTGCTGCTGTTTCTCCCGTATTATTATTTTCATACTTCGATAATTTCTCCATTGGTTTCACCATTGCATTAGGTGCTTTCTTTACTTTTCCAAGTGATATCCCTAGTAATTTAAAACACAAAATCAATGGCTTATTAGTAACTGTACTTATTATAGCTGGAGTAAACTTAATTATCAATCTTTGCTATCCAATTCCTTGGTTGTTTTACCCAGTGCTTATTGTATTAATTTTTTGTGTATCGATGATTTTAGTCTATGGACAACGGGCTACAATGGTTTCTTTTTCGGCATTATTATCTATTTCACTAGCTTTTGCCCATTTAAATACGGGTTGGAAAATGCTCGAATATTCAGGTCTCTTGCTTGCTGGAGGTTTATTTTATACTGTTGTGTCTCTGATTTTTTTCCACATAAAGCCCAATCGTTATGTCGAATTACAAATGGCAGAATGTATCCGAATTACTGCTAAATACCTGAAATTACGCGGTGATCTTTGGGAATTAAATTCCAATAGAAAAGCCATTACCAAAAAACAATTGCATTTTCAAGTAGAATTGAATGTCTTACACGAAAATATTAGAGAAATCTTAATTACCAATAGATCTAAATCAGGTTCATCGGGGCAAAATCGCAAGATGCTTTTGAGTTTTATATCATTAGTAGACATTCTAGAACTTGCTATATCTACTTCTTTTGACCATAATAAATTACATCAAAAATTTGATAATTATCCAAAAGCTTTGGAAACCTATCAAAATTTAGCCTATAAATTAGCCCAAAACTTAAAACTATTAGCCCAGAGTATTCAGGAAGGAAAACCTTATGAATACAAACATAATCTAATTGAATATCTAAATCAATTTGAAGTTTCTATTAGTGATTACAAAAAAAACATCCGAAATGAATCTTCTTCGGAGGAAGTTTTAATGCTAATTACCATGTTGCATTATGCCGAAAAACAAGTTGAAAAAATAAAGACTTTAGAGCGTGCCTATACCGAAAACATTAATATTAAAGATCTAAAAGGAAGAGACAAAGACATTGAAAAATTCTTTAAACAGCAATATTATCCATTAAACACTTTTATTCAAAACCTCAGTTTTTCTTCTACTGTTTTTAGGCATTCCCTTAGAATAACCATTACAATATTATTAGGTTATATGATTGGAAAAGTACTTCCATTAGAAAACGTCTATTGGATAATCCTTACTATTGTTGTTATCATGAAACAAGGTTTTGGACTTACTAATCAACGAACTTACCATCGTATTTTTGGGACTTTAGTTGGCGGTGTCATTGCATTTGGAATTCTTTATATTGTACATGATTCTTATATCATCAGTACTATCGCTATTGTTGCCATGCTTCTAGGGTTTTCATTTAACCCTACGAATTATAAAGTTGGAGCTACTTTTATTACCATTTATGTCATCTTAATTTACGGAATTTTAGCACCAGACAATGGAAATGTTATCGAATATAGAATTCTAGACACCATCGTAGGTGCTACTTTATGCTTACTGGCTAACTATTTTTTATGGCCTTCTTGGGAGTTTTTAAACCTACCTGCTTATATAAAAAATGCTATTGAAGCCAATAGGAATTATTTAAAAGAAATCTCTATTTTATATAATAAAAAAAGTGAAGTTTCTACCGAATATCGATTAGCAAGAAAACAAGCTTTTATAGAAATTGGGAATTTAATGGCATCCTTCCAGCGAATGTTGCAAGAACCTAAATCCAAACAAACTAAACTTCCTCAAGTATATAAACTAACAGTACTGAATCATTCTTTATTATCCTCTACGGCTTCTTTAGGAACTTATATTCAATCGCATCAAACAACTGAAGCTTCTAGATCTTTTAATGTGGTGGTAGATAAAGTAATTGAAAATTTAGAGCTTTCGATAACAATACTAAGCAACCCGAACCCTAATTCAATTATAGCAAACTCAAATGAAGATTTAGAACAAAGGCTTACTGAACTAAAAAACATTCGAGCAAAAGAGTTAAAACAAATCAAACTTATTGATGAAGAAGCTTATCAAATCAAAATGCAAGAAGCTCAATTAGTTATTGAACAGTTAATTTGGCTCACCAATTTAGCCGAAAATATTGTAAAAACAACTGAATTATTAATGGCTGTAAACAAAGAATCCCAACAATAATTTGCTGAGATTCTCGTGATTTTATAGATGACAATACTTTATTTCAATTTTAAAACTGTTGAAGTATTTTCTCTTACTACTTTCAAAAGTTCTGGATTTTCGTTTAATTTTTGTCCGTAAGACGGAATCATTTCTTTAAACTTAGCTTGCCATTCTGGAGTTTTCATTTGCTCTTTATAACATCTTCCTATTACATCAATCATAATAGAAACTGCTGTTGAAGCTCCTGGAGACGCACCAAGTAATACTGATAAAGTTCCATCGGCAGAAGTGATTACCTCAGTTCCAAATTCTAACTTACCTCCTTCTTTTTCATCTTTCTTAATTACCTGCACTCTTTGTCCTGCACGTTCTATTACCCAATCTTTAGATCTAGCACCTGGAACATATTCTCTTAAAGCTTTAATTCTATCTGCTGGAGATTGACGTACTTGCTCAATTAAATATTTAGTTAAAGGAATATTTTTTATTCCAGCCATAACCATTGGCACAATATTGTCTAATTGAATCGATTTTGGCAAATCAGAATATTTACCGTTTTTTAAGAAACGAGTAGAGAATCCTGCAAAAGGTCCAAACAATAATTGTTTTTCACCATTAATCATTCTCGAATCAATATGCGGAACCGACATTGGTGGTGCACCTACACTAGCTTTACCATATACTTTTGATTCGTGTTGTGCAATTACATCTGGATTAGTACATCTTAACCATTGTCCACTTACTGGGAATCCACCAAAACCTTTTCCTTCTGGAATATCGGCTTTTTCTAATAATGGTAATGATCCTCCACCTGCACCAATAAATACAAATTTAGTATAGGCTTTTCTTGTTCCTCCAGTTCCTAAATCAGTAATTTTTATTCTCCAAGATTTATCTTCGCGCTGTTTTAATTTTTTAACTTCATGATGAAAGTACATATTAACACCTTCCATTTTTGTCAAATAGCCAAACATATTTCGAGTCAACTCTCCAAAATTAACATCTGTTCCTATAGCCATAGAAGTTCCAGCTACTTTCTCAGATTCTTTTCTACCTTCCATCACTAAAGGCATCCATTTTTTCAATTCAGAAAAATCAGTACTAAACTGCATTTCGTTAAAAAGTGGATTTGCTTGTAATGCTTCGTATCTTTTTTTAAGATAATTTACATTTTCATTACCCCATACAAAACTAATATGCGGTATTCTTTTAATAAAATTTTCTGGAGAAGATACTTTTTCTTGTTGCACTAAATAAGTCCAAAATTGGCGAGAAACCTCAAAAGATTCGGCAATACTGATGGCTTTTTTAGGGTCAATGTTTCCATCACTTCCTTCTGGAGTATAATTCAATTCACAAAATGCAGAGTGTCCTGTTCCTGCATTATTCCATGCATCAGAACTTTCGGCAGCTGCACTATCTAATCTTTCGTAAATATCAATAGTTAAATCAGGTTGTAATTCTTTTAGAATCAAACCTAAAGTGGCACTCATTATTCCAGCTCCAATAAGAACTACATCACTATTTGAACGTATTGTTGTATCAGACATAATATTTTTTTATAAAGCGCAAAGATACTTCAATATTATCATAATTAAAAGAGGGTTTAGAACCTAAAAAGTTACATTTATCACTAAATAAAAACACTTTAACAAAGATTTATTAAAACATTTTTCGAGACAAATAATCTTGTAACATGATGGTTGCCGAAATTTCATCAATTAAGGCTTTATTTTGACGTTGTTTTTTATTTAAACCACTATCAATCATGGTTTGGAACGCCATTTTGGAAGTAAAACGTTCGTCCATTCGAACCACTTTCATATCAGGAAAATGATTGGTAAAATGTGTTACAAATCCTTTAATGATGGAAGCACTTTCAGAAGGCTGTCCATTCATTTGCTTCGGTTCACCAATAAGAACCAATTCTACTTTTTCTTTCGAAAAATAATCTTTTAAAAAATCAATTGCCGTAGCACTTGGAATAGTTGTTAATCCCGAAGCGATGATTTGCATTTCATCGGTAACGGCAATTCCAGTGCGTTTTTGACCATAGTCTATGGAGAGAATTCTGGGCATTCTATAAAGAGTTTTTATATTTTATGAAACCGAAAACGGAAACTTTTTTTTTATCAACATCAACCTCGTAAACACAAACATATCCTTTAAAAACATAATCTCGTATATTTTCATTTTCAAAATACCGAGACTTCTTAAAGTGAAAAGGATTTTTTAAATCTTTTTTGATGTTTTTAATTAAATCTTTCCTAAATTTTAATGCTGCTTTCGGTTTATCTTTATATATAAAACGAACTTGATTTGTCAATGATTTTAGAAATTCATTAGAAATACTAACTATCATATTCTGAAAATGTTTCATCTAAAATCGCATCAACTTCGTCTATCGAATACATCTTTTCGGTACCGCTTTTTAATTTAGCATAAGCAGCATCTAATTTTTTCTTATTTGCATCGAAATCAGGATCTTCTTGAACTATTTTTAATTCATCCGAAGAGAACGAACTTAATAATTCTAAAATTTTCTCTTTAATTTCTGATTTAAACTCTAATCTAATCGCTTCCATAACAGTTTCATTTACAATACAAATATAAGCTTTTAAAACTATTTTTTCTTATAATTAATTTCTTGCTTTAAAAATCAAACTCAACTAATTTTTGAATTTTTCAACCACTTTTTCTTCTAAATCACAAATAAGACTAGTTTGAAAAAATTATTCTTCATTAAAATTATTCTTTCTTTTATTTGTTCAAATTTACAACTTTTAAAAAGGCAAAAAAATAGCCAAACCTTTTTATAACATCTTCCCTCCAATTAACTTTTTTGATTTTACTTAAAAAACTTATCTTTGCCAAAAAATATTCAAAAATGAGCGCATTACAAACAATTATAGAACAAGCCTGGGAAAACAGAGCTTTGTTGCAAGAAGAAACAACTACTAAAGCGATTAGAGAAGTAATCGAATTGTTAGATTCAGGAAAATTACGTGTTGCTGAACCAAAAGGTGATACTTCGACTTCGCTCAGCACAGGCTCTTGGCAAGTAAACGAATGGGTTAAGAAAGCAGTAGTAATGTACTTCCCGATTCAAAAAATGGAAACTTTAGAAGCAGGAATTTTTGAATACCATGACAAAATGGAATTGAAAAAAGACTACGCTGCTAAAGGTGTTCGTGTAGTTCCTGGTGCTTCTGCTCGTTATGGTTCATTTATTTCTAGCGGAGTAATCATGATGCCAAGTTATGTAAACATTGGCGCTTATGTTGATGCTGGAACAATGGTTGATACATGGGCAACTGTAGGTAGTTGTGCTCAAATTGGAAAAGACGTGCATTTAAGTGGTGGTGTTGGTATTGGTGGAGTCTTAGAGCCGTTACAAGCTGCTCCAGTTATTATCGAAGACGGTGCTTTCATCGGTTCTCGTTGTATTGTTGTAGAAGGAGTTCACGTAGGTAAAGAAGCTGTTCTTGGCGCTAACGTATGTTTAACTGCTTCAACTAAAATTATTGATATTACGGGTGATGAACCAGTTGAAATGAAAGGTTTTGTTCCAGCTCGTTCGGTAGTGATTCCTGGAAGTTATACTAAAAAATTCGCAGCTGGCGAATACCAAGTACCTTGTGCTTTAATCATTGGTACTCGTAAGCCCTCTACAGATTTAAAAACATCTCTAAACAATGCGTTGAGAGAATATGATGTAGCAGTTTAAAAACTAAAATCTAATATTTTAAATTCCAAATTCCAATATAAATTGGGGTTTGGAATTTTTATTTTAAATCGAACTCTTAAAATTGATTTTTTTTTCTTCAATTTGTAGTCAATCAAAAACATTCCTTTTATAGATGAAGATACTTGTAATTCAAAAAAAAAGAATTGGTGATGTTCTCACAAGCACCATCTTACTCGAAGCCTTAAAAGAAAAATATCCTGAGAGTGAGTTACATTATCTCATATACCCAAACAGTATTGCGGTTGTTGAAAACAATCCTTTTTTAGATAAATTAATTATACTTGACGAAGCAACTAAAAAAAATAAATTAAAATTTATTGGTTTCTTATTTAAAATAAGAAAAGAAAAATACGACATCATTATTGATGCTTATGGCAAACCAAATAGTGTAATTATAGGTTGGCTTTCCGGTGCTAAAACAACAATTACCTTTGATAAAATATATTCAAAACTTCTGTATACTCACAGTATGGTCAGAAATAAAGTCTCTTTTTCAAATGCTACTAAAGCTATCGAACACAGAATGCTATTATTAAAACCATTAGGTATTGATTTTAAAGTTTATAAACCTAAAATTATTTTAACCGAAACTGAAAAACAAGAAGCAAAAAACTATTTAATCAAAAATAAGATAAGCTTTGAAAAACCAATCATAATGATTAGTGCTGTAGGCAGTCGAGACTTTAAAACCTATCCACTCGATTATATGTCAAAAATAATTGATTTCATCGGTAAAAAAACCTCTGGACAACTACTTTTTAACTATACTCCCGATCAAAAATCAATTGCTGAAGAGCTTTACCATTTATGTAATTTAGAAACTCAAAAAAACATTTATTTTGATGTGTATCAAAATGATATTAGAAAATTTCTAGCATTAACAAGCCATTGTCAAGCTTTAATAGGAAATGAAGGTGGAGCAACCAATATGGCTAAGGCTTTGAATATCCCAACATTTACAATTTTCTCGCCAGACGTATCTAAACTTGATTGGAATATGTTTGAAAATGAAACTACAAACATCTCAGTACATTTGCATGATTTTTTACCCGAAGAACAATCCTATGAAAAATTTGAGCCTCAACTTTTCTTAGATAAATTAGACTCTTTTTTAATCTATAACTGCAATTAATAATGAATATAGGATTTGAAGCCAAACGTTTTTTTCATAACAATACAGGATTAGGAAACTACAGCCGAGATTTAATTCGGATTTTGAGCAAACAGTATCCTCAAAATAATTATTATTTATACAATCCTAAACCAACTAAAAACCATGCCTTACTAGTGGACGGAAATGTGATTGAAAAAAACCCAACCTCAATATACAAGAACTTTAAAAATTATTGGAGACAAAAGGCTATTATAAAAGACTTGGTTAAAGATAAAATCGAAATTTTCCATGGATTATCTGGAGAATTACCCTTAAAATTAAAATCTAAAAACATTAAAAGTATCGTAACCATACACGATTTAATTTTTGTACGTTACCCTGAGCTTTATTCTTATTTTGATCGAAAAATCCATTTTTTAAAGTTTAAAAAAGCCACTCAAAATGCCGATTTAATTATCGCTATAAGTCAGCAAACCAAAGAAGATATTATTAGTTTCCTAAACATTAAAGCCGAAAAAATAAAAGTAATTTATCAAGGTTGCCAAGAAGTTTTTAAAAAAAATTATACAGCAGAAGAAAAAGAAGAATTACGTGAAAAGTTTGGTTTGCCTCAAAATTTCGTACTCAATGTTGGCACCATAGAAGAGCGAAAAAATGCCTTGTTAATTGTAAAAGCAATAAAAGATCTTAATACGACACTAGTTCTTGTAGGTAAAGAAACAAAATATACAAAACAAATTCATTCGTTTATAAAAGAATATCAATTAGAAAAAAAAGTAATTTTCTTAAAGAAGTTAACATCTAAAGAATTAGCTATAGTATATCAATTAGCCGACATCTTCATATACCCATCTGTTTTTGAAGGATTTGGAATACCAATCATAGAAGCCTTGTATTCAAAGACTCCTGTAATCACAACTAATTCTGGTGTTTTCCCTGAAGCTGGTGGACCAGATTCAATCTATATTGACCCAACAAATAAAGTTGAACTAAAAGAAGCTATTACAAACCTACTAGAAAACCCCGAAAAAAGATTAGAAATGACTCGAAAGGGTTTTGAATTTGTACAAAAATTTAATGATGAAATTATTGCTCAACAGTATATGGATTCATACTTAGAAGTTTGTTCTACATAAATCTTTTAATTTAGCATATTTTAAAAAGTTAGCAAAAGCAGAAAAAAGACTCCATACAAAACCCTCGTATCCATTTAAAAAATTTCGATGAATAAAATAATATCTAATAAAGTCAAATGGAAATTTAACTACGACTTTAAACGTAGAAACACCTCTATTATTTTCAAAATATTGCTCACCACCAAGTAAGGCATACTTAATTTGTTTTTGAATAGCTGTCGAAATATCAAAAACGGTATAATGAAGCATTTCTCCTTTTAAATTACCAATTGCACCATCTACAATAATTGTTTCATGTATTATATTGTGATTAAATTGACCATGATTTTTATTAAATAAACGCAATATGGGCTTTTTATTTTCTGCACCATATTTAAAAATTTTATTTAGAAAAACATGAGTCCTAGGAATTCTATATCCTTCAAAAGAAACTAAATCAAAATTAAGTATTTCGTTTATCAAAAAATTCGATAAAATTTCATCTGCATCTAGGGATAAAACCCAATCATTTTTAGTTAAACTTAAAGCAAATTGTTTCTGTTTTCCAAAATTTTCAAATTTATTATAAACTATTTTTGCTCCAAATTCTTTGCAAATCTCAACAGTTTTATCAGTACTGCCAGAATCAACAATAATAATTTCATCAGCCCATAATAATTTTTCTAAACACTTTCTAATTATTCTTTCCTCATTATAAGTAATAATGAATATTGAAATGAAATTTGACATAGTTAAAAATGTTGTTAATGTTTTAATAGAGGCTTAACAGATTAATTATTTCCAGAAAAATATTTTTTTCTTGATCCTTTTTTTTCGATAATATTTTTTTTGAAAATCAGACGTATATTTCCACATCAAATCAAAAACCTTTTGTTCATCTAGTCCAGAAAGCTTAGCATATTCATTACTCATTATAGCAATCATATCTTGCTTTGGAGTAATCCTAGATAAATTTTTCATTCTTAACTCAAACCCCAAATGATTATGAAATTTCATTCGATTTAAATCAACTAAATAAAAATCATAATTAGCTTGTTCTTTTTTTACTATTAAAGTATTACCTGGAGAATGGTCTAAAAACTCAATTCCTTTTTCATGCATAGCAAATGTAAATTGTGTAAATTGCCTTAAGATATTCTCGGCATCTGGGTAATCAGTTTCAACCAATTCACGATAGGTTAAATCGCAATCAAGGTGTTCACTTACATAATAACTATCTTTTAGTCCAATAGCATCATAATTTTCAAGATAAGCAATAGGCTGTGGAGTACCAATACCTAATTCAAGTAATCGACTGGCAAATTCAAAAGAACGTCTTGCCTTTGATTTCTTAAAATAGCGATATGCAATTTTATTAATAAAATGAGGAATTTTAAAAGACTTAATATTAACTATCTTATCTTCTATTTTGAATAATTTGATTGTATTGCGTTTCCCATCACCAAAAATTTCACCTGTAACATTAAAATTTTTAATTACATTAACCAAAGACAACTCTTTTTTAACAAAAGCAGGATGAATTTTTAATTCCATATATAAACGTAAAATACTAACAAAAGTAAAGATTTCATTTTATTAATCCAATTTAAGTTTTACTTTTACGAAACTATATACTTTTTATGGAAAAAATTATTTTTGTTGAAACACATAACTTAAAAAACAGAGCCGGAGGACTAGGTACTTTTAATTATGAATTAATAAAAGCTCTATCTCATTTAGATTTAGGAGAGCTTAAATTAACATTAAACACTATTAACCCTAAAATTCTGGAAACTGAGTTTGGAGACAAATTTAATTATCATAAATATAGTAGTCTTTCTAGACATCCTATTTTTAGAGTTCGAAAAAAACATGATTTGTGGCATTCTGTAAATCAAAATATAAAAGTAGAACCTTATCACCCTAGCAAATACTTATTAACTGTTCATGATGTAAATTTTGTAGAAGAAATTTCATCAGATATGAATCATGAAGTAAACCAATTATTCCGTAAGAAATTGGAAAAATCATCAGCTATAACATATATTTCTGAATTTTCTAAACAGCAAACACATCATTATTTCAATGTTCCTAATGTTCCAGAGTATGTAATCACTAATGGAAATCCTATCTCAACTTTATTAAACACTGATTCTTACATATCTAATGTCCCTACAGATAAACCTTTTTTTTATTCCATCGGAGATTTCATAGAACGAAAAAACTACGAAGCAATCATTAATATGACTATGCTAAGCAAAGATTTCAACCTAATAATATCTGGAAATCATGATAAGAAATATGGTGAAGAAATAAAAAAATTGATAAAAAGAAGAGGCCTAGAAAATCAAGTTTTTCTAACAGGTAAAGTCAGTGACGAAGGAAAACAATTTTACATGAAAAATTGCACTGCTTTTTTATTTCCTTCTATAAGAGAAGGATTTGGGTTACCTCCTATTGAAGCAATGAGTTTTGGAAAACCTGTATTTTTGTCTAATAAAACTTCTCTCCCAGAAGTTGGAGGCAATGCTGCCTATTATTGGGATAATTTTGAACCCGGCTACATGCAGAACATCGTTTTAAAAGGTTTAGAACATTTTTATAACAACCTTCATGAAAACGAAATTTTGGTAAAAGAAAGAGCTGCTCTATTTGATTGGAAAGTAGCAGCTACAAAATATATTGAAGTTTACCATAAAACATTATAAAAGAACTCTATACTACTCTAAAAGACTTAAAATAAAACAATACAGTATTTACTATATTAATACGTTACCGTTTAAACATCATCATAAATCAAAAATACCGAGGTAAATACTATACTTTTCATTACCATGTAAAGGTGAATTTTCACTTCAGTAATTTTCTTTAAAATACAAACATTAAGTAAACCTCAAAACCTTCAGGTTTTAGAATAGTCTTTACTGCAAAAAAAGTAAAGACTTAATTGTTGAAAGAAGAGTCAAAATATTAAAATAATACTTACATTTGCACTTGTTTCACTAGCAAAAATCTAGAACTAATATGATTATAAATAAATTAAAGCTTTATTAAACGCAACTATTAAATATTTTTTTATCTAACATATATAGAACTAACAATTTAAGAACATAACTACAAAACATATAGTTAATTTTTATAAAAAATCAATTAATACAAAACCTATGATGTTTGACATAGCAGTAATTTTAATCAATTATAACTCCAGTAATCACAGCATTAATTGCATTAAATCTATAATAAAAGAAACATCAAAAGATATTAATTATCAAATAATTATAGTAGACAATTGTTCTAAAACAGAAGAATATTTAAATTTAAAAACATTTTGTGACAGCACTTCCATTCCTAATTTAGAACTACATCGTAGTAAAATTAATACTGGTTTTGGAGGAGGAAATATGATGGGATATAATTTTGCAGATGCAAAATACGTAGCTTTTGTTAACAATGATACAATATTCATAAATGACTGCTTGTCAATTTTAAAAGAAGCTATCGAAAAAGACGATAATATTGCTATCGTAGGTGGACAACCATATACCCAAAAAGGGAAAAGAATGATTGCTTTTGACCATTTTGATTCCATAACTAAAGAACTTTTAGGAAGAGATTTTTTAGAAAAAATAAATCCAAAAAAGTATCCTAAAAGAAAATCAGCTTATACAACCCCTTTAAAGGTTAACTATGTACAAGGTAGCTTTATGTTTATTAGAACTACTGATTTTAACAATGTAGGCGGTTTTGACACTAACATCTTTCTTTATTATGAAGAGACTGATTTATCAATGCGTTTACAAAAAAAAGGTAAATCAAGTTACCTAATACCTGATGCAAAATATATTCACTATCATGGTTCAAGCACACCAAAGACTATTGAATTCAAAACAGAACTTAAAATTTCATTATTATATATCATTCGAAAACATTATGGCTATCTAAGTTATTGTTTACTATTGAATCATTTAAGATTTGTTTATATATTTAGTACTATTTTAAAGCCTAAATATTGGTATCTAATGAAAACTTTACTAAAAGGCGCAGCACTATCTACATCATTAAAAATGAAACAAGTAATTAAATAATTTTTTTATAAGAATTAGTTATCAGCAAGAAACTTTTTAGAGATCCTAGAATATTAGTCGAAAAAAAAATATGAAATTAATAAAAAATTTAAAAAGCTACTTTAAGAAAAGAAAAGCCCTGAAAAAGCAAAGCATTACTTATATACCAATCTTGAAGCAGTTTGATGTAAACAAAAAAACAATAGTATTTATTAGTAATGGAATACCTAAATATGATCAAGATTCAGGTTCGAATAGACTCAAAGAGATTATTATTTCTTATAAAGAATTAGGATATAACTGTATTATTTGCATCGAAAATATTTTTGAAACAAACAAATACATTACATTTTACAATAATATTGGAGTCATTGTATATTTAGAAACCCCCTTATTCAAAAATTATATTGATTTTTTAAAAAGCTTACCTCGAATTGACTATATATGGTATAATGGTCCAAAAAATCTTGATCTCTACCTTACAAAACTATCTAGAAAATTTCCTCAATCAAAATCTATATTTGATATGGTGGATATTCATTTTTTGAGATATAAAAGAGCCATTAAGCAGGAGCCTAATCGAATTTCATTTCGAAAAAAATATTATAAATATCTAAAAATAGAAACTCAACTCGCTAAAAAAGCAAATATTATTATTGCAATATCTGAAGTTGAAAAACAATTTATCTCTCAATATTTAAAAAACAATCAAATTATATCCATTTCAAACATTCATTACAGTAAAGTGGATAAAAACAAAATAACTCCATTTGAAGACAGAAAAGATATTTTATTTATTGGCTCTTCTCACGAGCCTAATATTGACGCTATTTACTATTTATATAATGAAATTATGCCAAAAGTTTGGCTTAAATTACCCGATTTAAAGGTTAACATTATAGGCAATGTCAAAAATAATATTGAAGCCATAACTCATCCTAATTTTAAAATATTAGGATTTGTTGAAGATATAGAACCGTATTTTCTTAATTCTAAACTAATGGTTGCACCTTTACGTTATGGTGCTGGAGTAAAAGGAAAAATAGGTCAGTCTTTTGAATATTTTTTACCCGTTGTAACAACATCAATAGGTGCTGAAGGAATGTTTTTAGAAAACAAAAGAAATGCTTATATTTCTGAAACGGCAGATGAGTTTTCAAAACAAATTATCTCACTTTACAAGGATAAAGAAATTTGGTCTAAATTATCAGACAACTCAACCGAAAGCCTTTATCCATTTTCTAAAGAAAAATTAAAATCGGTATTAAAAGAAATTTAAAACATGGAAAATACCATTGTTAACTATCATGCTACCTTTTCAAAAACTTCAGGAATTGCTGAAGCAGCAAGAGCCAATTTTGCAGCTTTAAAAGATAGTACTTGCATTCTTAATCAAGTTAATTACATTGAAAACAAAGGTCTATTCATTAAAGATCAAAATATTTTAGAGAATGTAATTGAGTTAAACGACATAATAATCAATATTTTCCATATTAATATTAATGATATTTCCAGATTTCTTTTAAACAACAATATACCTACATCACCCAATATTTATAACATAGCTTATTGGGCTTGGGAATTTAACAAACTTCCAGAAGAATATATTCATTTACTTCCGCTTTTTGATGAAATATGGGTTCCTAGTAGTTTTTGCCAAAATATTTTTGCCTCTTATTCCTTTAAGCCTGTTATAAAAATACCTCATTTAATTGAAGCAATTGAGGTTGAAGAGAGTAAAACAAAAACAGATTTAGAAGGTAAATTTATTTTCTTATCCATATTTGATTCACTAAGTACACCTGAAAGAAAAAACACAGATGGTCTTATACAATGTTTTTTAGATACTTTTTCTAAAAATCCTAATGTTATACTTATATTAAAAACAGTCAATTTAGAAAAAAACAAGCGACTGCATAAGAAACTTATAGAAAGGATTAAAAACCACAATTCAATTATTCTTATTAACGAGAACTACACTAAAAAAGGACTAATTCAACTCATTGATTCCTGTCATTCCTATGTATCCTTACATCGAGCAGAAGGCTTTGGATTAACTCTTGCAGAAGCTATGTTGAGAAAAAAAATAGTAATAGGAACGGGCTATTCTGGAAATTTAGAATTCATGAATAATAGTAATAGTTTCTTGATTAACTATCAATTAATAACAAAAGATAAAGATTTAGGCTTTATAAAAAAAGGATATCAATATGCTGAACCTGATATCGAAAATTCAAAAAAAGTTTTAAAATATGTATATGATAATTGTCAAAATTTCGAAGACATTAAACTAAATGCAAAACAAACGATAGAAAATTCATTTAGCAAAAAAAACATTGGTGCTTTAATGCTTGATCGATTAGAAAAAATAAGTTCTTTTATTCAAGAACTAAAACCTACTGATTCATCTCAAAACAACGACTTAATCACTGAAAACATCCGACTTAAAAACACGATTAAAAAATATGAAAAAAATATTGCTACCAAAATAAAATCCATGTTGAGCTTCAAAACCAATAAATAAACACCTTTATTATTCTTACAAATAGTCCATAAAAAAAGGATTCAACTTAAATTTGAATCCTTTTTTATGCTATAACATTCCATCAATAATCCATTATTTGTATTTTGATTTTAGTGTTCTAAACAACTGCTTTACTCCTAAAACCCCACTTATTAATTTACTTTTTTTAATTTTTCTTAATTCAGCTTCTAATTCTGTAATTCTACTTTTATAAGTAATTAAAAGCATTTTACTTTCATTTACATTCTTAAAATTTCGTTTAATAGATTCAGCTCTATTAAGTATTTTATAACCTATACTTTTATATGATAATTTTTTTTGCGCGTCTATTTGAGCCTTTTTAGCTTTTTCGATTGCTAAATTTCTATTAGTATAAACTATTCTCATTTTTTCAACGCTATCTTCCAACAATGGATCTGCCCAAATGGTATTGTCACAAAAATTAACATCAGGATTTTCTATAGAATTAATCACATAATCTACAAGAAAACTATTACTATCATTCATGAATTCTAAATTCCCAGAATAATTTGTTGCAATTGTTGGCTTACCTAAACACATTGCTTCAGCTAAAGTTAATCCAAAGCCTTCAGAATGGTGCAATGAAACATAACAATCGCATTGATTTATAAAATGATTTAAATCGTTCTTTTCTAAATCAATATCAACAATCTTGATATTAGATCTACCTCCAATTTCTTTGAGTACTAAAGCGTAATCTTTAGGATTCTTTTTTGCATTAGAACATTTAATAATTAACTCAACATCCGTTTCAGTTGGAAAAGCTTCAATAAATGATTGAATTAAAAACAAGGTGTTTTTCCTTTTTATAGAACTTCCAAAATTAAAGATAAACAAGAAGCTGTATTTTTGATTATCATATATTTCTAAAAAATCTTTTTTTTCTAAAGAATTCAATTGAATTTCAACGGGATGAGGAACCGTCATGATTGGTCCTAAGAAATGTTCTTTAAAAATTTCTCTGCAATACATTGAAGGAGTCCATATTTCATCAAATAAGTGAAGTGTTTTTTGAATTTCCTCTGGTACATATTCTGATTCCCAAACAAGAAATAAAATATTATATCGGTTCAAAAAAGAAGTAGTTTTAAATCCTGCAAAAAAACCAGAAATATCGTTTAAGGATAATTGAATTAAATTGATACTATATTTAAAACTATCTTCCTTTATAGTTCCTTTTTTTAATTTCATGTAATCAACCTTAGTATAAGGCAAGCCTACTGATTCCATTGCTTTTAGATTTAACCGCACGGCTTCTCCTAAACCAAATTCTCCATCAATATACCCAATAACATTAACACCTAAATCTAACTTATTCATCCTTTTTTTTAAAAATATTAAATCTAATTCACTTCCAATGATTGCAAACTAACTAAATTAGCATAATTTCCTCTCATGTTTAATAACTCCTCATGAGTGCCTTGCTCTACAATTCGCCCTTTACTCATTACTACAATTAAATCGGCATTTTGTATCGTTGATAAACGATGCGCTATTACAATAGAAGTTCTATTCTCCATCATGTTTTCTAATCCAACTTGTACTAATTTTTCAGATTCAGTATCTAATGCCGATGTAGCTTCATCCAAAATCATAATTGGAGGATTTTTCATCACGGCTCTAGCAATTGCCACACGCTGGCGTTGTCCACCAGATAACATTCCACCTCCATCGCCTACTGGACTGTTGTATTGCTCTGGAAATTCTGAAATAAAATTGTGGGCATTAGCCACTTTAGCCGCACTTATAATAGCATCCAAACTTGGATTATCAATACTTAACGAAATATTATTAGCTATAGAATCATTAAACAAAATAGAATCCTGTGCAACAATTCCCATTTGTTTTCTTAGTGAATCTGTAGTTACATCCTTAATGTTTATACCATCAAAAGTGATACTTCCTTCAGTAACATCATACAATCTGGTAACCAAATTTGCTAAAGTCGATTTTCCACTTCCTGATTCCCCTACTAATGCCACTCGCTTCCCTTTTGGAACCGTTAGGTTAAAATCTCTTAAAACATATTCCGAATCGTATTTAAACGAGACATTAGTAAACTTAATTTCTTCTTTAAATTCAGTAATCGTTTTAGCATCAAGATTATCTTTTAGTGGATTGGTTGCGTCTAAAATAAAAGCAACTCTCTCATAAGCTGCATTTCCTCCCATTAAAGCTTGATTTGCCTTTGTAATTGCTTTGGCGGGTGTCAAAATTTGATATGCTAATCCCATGTATGCAATAAAAGCACTACCACTCATAGAACCATCAATTAACACCAAAGACCCACCATAAACTAATAAAATTGAAATAACAAATATTCCTAAAAACTCACTCATAGGACCCGCTAAACTCATTCTAACTCCAATTTTATTATTTAAATCATTGATAAATTCCGTAGATTTCAAATAACGTCTTATAAAAAAATTCTCGGAAGTAAAGTTCTTAATCACTTTTATTCCTCCCAAAGTTTCTTCTATATCAGACAATAAATGACCTTCTAATGAAAAAATATCACCTGATTGGCTTTTTATTGACTTACTCATTTTAGATATTAAGAAACCCGAAATAGGTAGAAAAAGAAATACGAAAATGGTTAGTTTCCAACTTATAAATAACATTGATGCTAAAGTAAAAACAATAGTCAAAGGTTCGCTTACCATCATTAAAACACTTAAAAAAGCACTTTTTATCGTATTTATATCCGAAGTCATTCTCGAAATCAAATCTCCTTTTCTTTCATTCGAAAAAAAGGAAACTGGCAAACTAATTACTTTTTGATACACATCATTTCTCAAATCCTTTAAAATTCCATTATTCAAGTAAGTCATATACACTATTGAAATAAAATTGAAAAGATTTTTTAATAAGAAAGTAGTCAAAACAAATACAACCATCCATATCAAGGTACTTAAAGCGCCTTTAGTTTCTGTATTGTGTGTAATAAAATAGTTTAAGGACTCTTCTAAATAGCGTTTATCAATACTTTTAAAACCTTCATAAACTGGTTTCACATGAACTTTTTCACCATCAGAAAATAATACCTTCATTAACGGAAAAAGAGAAAGCATCGAAATTGCTGAAAAAAAAGCATATAAAACATTAAATATTATACTAATTATCAAATTTCTCTTGTGAGGAATTAAATATTTAAAAAAGCGTCTGAAATTTTTCATTGAATTACTTTAGATTGAAGACTAACCTAGTTAACATTTATAAGGTCAATATTTTTTTTGCAAAGATAAAATTAAAATAGTTTTAATGCTAACAGAAAAAAGGATGAATAGACCTATAAATCGAACTAGAAAAAACTATATAATTTCAAATTAACCTGCTGTAAAGAATAAAGACCTTATTATTAGACTCACGAAATAGCTGAAATTTTCATTAATATTTTTCGTTCCTTTGTGTTCAAAAATTATGACTATTCAATTCTAAATACAAAATGGAAAATCTTAACGAAGAAGTCCACAAAGCTTACGAAATAATTAAAGAAGGCGGAATCATTCTTTACCCTACCGATACTGTTTGGGGAATAGGTTGTGACGCAACTAATCCTGAAGCGGTTGCTAAAATATTTCAACTAAAAAAGAGAGCCGAGACTCAAAGCATGATTGTTTTAATGAATGGCGAAAAAATGATATATAATGTCTTCAAGGAAATTCCTGAAGTTGCTTGGCAAATTTTGGATTTATCCGAGAACCCAACTACCTTAGTATTAGACCAACCCAGAAATGTGGCAAAAAATCTAATAGCTACTGATAATACTTTAGCCATAAGAATAGTAAAAGAGCCTTTTTGCTTTAAATTATTAGAGCGAATGAAAAAACCATTGGTTTCCACTTCAGCTAATATTTCTGGGCAGCCAACTCCAAAATCCTTCAAAGAAATCAGTCCAGAAATTATAAAAGGTGTAGACTATGTTGTAAATTTGCAACGCGAAAAAATTGCTGGAAAACCATCAACGATAATCAAGTTGACTAATGACTCTCAAGTAAAAGTGATAAGAAAATAAATGATTCAGCCACGAATTCACTAATTTTATTATTTAAATACACTCTTTAATGACACAAATTATTCATAAAGACGAAAGTTTTCAAATTATGGGAATTCTATTTGATGTTCATAATAATTTAGGAGGAGGTTTTTCTGAAATAGTATATAAAGATGCTTTAGAATATGAGTTTAAGAAACTAAACATTCCTTTCGAAAGAGAAAAAGAATATAAGGTTCAATATAAAGATATTATTTTAAATCATAAATTTTATGCTGATTTTGTAGTATATGACGTAATTATTTTAGAAGTAAAATCGAGTGAAAAATTAGACTCAAAACATATTACTCAGTGTATTAATTACTTAAAAGTTTCATCAAATAAACTAGCAATTTTAGCCAATTTTAATAACAAGTCTCTTGAATACAAACGAATTGTTTTGTGAAATCAATAAAAAATTTGTGCCATTTAAAACAGAAAATAAAATATTTAATTCGTGAATTCGTGGCAAATACAATATGAACTACAAAGAATCCTTACATAATCCTATTTTTAAAATTATTTCTCAAGCTTCTCAAGAATTGAATGTTGACAGCTATGTCATTGGCGGTTTTGTGAGGGATTTAATTTTAGACCGTAATTTTAAAAAAGACATCGACATTGTTGCTGTAGGAAGTGGAATCGAATTAGCCTTAAAAGTGTCTGATTTACTTCCTAAGAAACCAAAAGTTCAGGTTTTTAAGACCTATGGAACAGCCATGCTTCGTTTTGAAGATACCGAAATAGAATTTGTAGGTGCTCGAAAAGAGTCTTATACTCATGATAGCAGGAATCCTATTGTAGAAAACGGTACATTAGAAGACGATCAAAACCGACGTGATTTTACCATCAATGCGCTTGCATTATCGTTAAATGAATCTAATTTTGGAGAATTATTAGATCCTTTTGATGGACTGAAAGACATTGAAAACAAAATTCTAAAAACACCTTTAGATCCAGACATAACCTATTCTGACGATCCATTGCGAATGATGCGCGCCATCCGATTTGCTACACGATTGAATTTTGAAATTGAAGAAAACTCATTGCAATCCATTTCAAAAAATGCAGAACGCATTAAAATTATATCTGGAGAACGTATTGTTGATGAATTAAACAAAATTTTATCCACGGAAAAACCTTCAATTGGTTTTTTACACTTATATAAAACGGGGCTTTTAGATATTTTGATTCCTGAATTAACTGCTTTAAACCAAGTAGAAGAAATTGAAGGACAAACCCACAAAAACAATTTTTACCACACACTTGAAGTTGTAGACAATATTTGTCCAAATACTGATGATGTTTGGTTGCGTTGGGCGGCTTTGTTGCACGATATTGGAAAAGCACCAACAAAACGCTTCAATAAAAAACAAGGTTGGACTTTTCACGGACACGAATTTTTAGGCGGAAAAATGGTCAAAAAACTATTCGAACGCTTACACATGCCTTTGAACCAAAAAATGAAATTTGTTCAAAAAATGGTGATTATGAGTTCACGCCCAATTGTACTTTCACAGGACATTGTGACTGATTCAGCTGTACGTCGATTGGTTTTTGATGCTGGCGAAGATGTAGAGGATTTAATGACACTTTGCGAAGCCGACATTACAACCAAAAACCCAAATAAGTTCAAGAAATACCATAAAAATTTCGAAATTGTTCGCAAGAAAATAGTGGAAGTTGAAGAAAAAGATTCAGTACGTAATTTTCAACCACCAATTTCAGGGGAAGAAATCATGGCTATTTTTGATTTAAAACCATCTCGAGAAATTGGAGTTTTAAAAGAAGCTGTCAAAGAAGCTATTTTAGAAGGTGAAATCCCTAACGAATACGAAGCAGCTTACCAATTTGTTTTAAAACGTGCCGAGAAATTGGGATTGAAAAAAGTGACAAAGTAATTCGAGTTACTAAAAAGTAGATTTTAATATTTATAAATATGAAAACAGCAAACAAATCAGTTATAATTTGGCTACTATCAGGATGTTTCCTTCTATTTTTAATGGTTATTGTGGGCGGAATTACCCGATTAACGAATTCAGGGCTTTCAATGACTGATTGGCATTTGGTAACCGATACTTTTCCTCCGCTAACCGAAGCAAAATGGGTAGAAACATTTGAAAAATACAAGCAATTTCCAGAATACCAAAAAATCAATATCCATAATGATTTTACACTTTCAGATTATAAATTCATTTATTTCTGGGAATGGTTTCATCGCTTTATAGGTCGCATCATCGGACTGGTTTTCATTGTTCCTTTCGTTTATTTTTTAATCAAAAAGAAACTGGATTCAGCAACCATCAAAAAATGTATCACCTTACTTTGCATGGGTGCTTTTCAAGGTTTTTTAGGTTGGTTTATGGTAAAAAGCGGATTAATTGACAATCCTGATGTGAGTCATTTTAGACTGGCTTTACATCTTACTTTTGCTTTTATCACCTTTGCTTATACCTTGTGGGTTGCTCTAGATTTAATTTACCCTGTAAAAAGAAATGTAGAAAAATCACTTCGTAACATAGCTCGTTACACATTAGTTCTACTCTTATTACAAATTATCTACGGCGGTTTTGTTGCAGGACTAAACGCAGGTTTAATTCACAATCATTGGCCTTTAATGAGCGATGGACAATTTATTCATGATAGTGTTTTCCTAGAACAAGATAATTTACTTTTAAGTTTTACCGAAGGCAAAAGTGGTGTACAATTCGTTCACAGAACCTTAGCTTATTTTGTGGTAGCGATGATCTTATTTTTATATTTCAAAAGCAAAAAATTCAATTTAGATTTCAATCAGAAAAAAGGAATTCAAACACTTGTATTTCTTGTTTTTGTACAATTTGCTTTAGGTGTTTTCACCTTGCTTTATGGAGTTCCATTGTGGTTAGGATTAATCCACCAAATCAATGCTTTTTTCCTTTTATCTGCAATGACCTACAGCTTACACCGATTGTCTAAATAGCTTTTTTTAATTACATTTACATTCGACTATATTGTCGCAGTTCCTTATTCAACTCAATAAATGTCTAAACTTGCCTCGCAAGACAAATTCTTTGACCTCTCAGACTACGGAAGATTTGCAGGGAAACGAATTGCTAATACACTAAAAAATACGCGATTTACTCCCATTCATGTTACACTACTTTTTGGTGTATCAGGACTTATTGCTATTTATTGTATTCTTACCAATCACTATTATTTTGCTTGTTTTTTCATTCTTTTAAAATCAATTATTGACGCTGCTGATGGTGAATTGGCTCGGATAAAAAAAACACCTTCTTACACAGGACGTTATCTTGACAGTTTATTCGACATCGTTCTTAACTTTATGTTTCTAACAGCTATATGCAGCGTTTCCAATAGTTCTTTTCAAGCTACTCTACTTGCTTTTTTCTGTATCCAATTACAAGGAACCTTATACAATTACTACTATGTAATTTTGAGAACCAAATCAGTAGGCGGAGATAAAACCAGTAAAATTTTCGAAAACAAAACTCCAAAAGCATTAGCCGGAGAAAAACAAAAATGGGTGACTCTTTTATTTCAAATCTATACTGTTGTCTACGGTAGTTTTGACAAAATAATTCATAAATTAGATTACAAAGCCTCTAAATTAAGAACGTTCCCAAATTGGTTTATGACCTTAGTTTCCCTTTACGGATTAGGGTTTCAATTGTTATTAATTTGCTTTATGCTAGCATTCGACTGGATTGAATTTATCATCCCATTTTTTATTGCCTATTCCCTATTAATTCCCATTTTAATTGTAATTAGAAAAGTATATATAACGCAAAAAGAGTAAACGGATCGCTTACTCTTTTTATTTTTCTAACTATTAAAGTTTCTAATTCTTACTCTTAATACTGCAGCCTATGGCTTTAGTAACTTCTGGAGAAGGTGTTTTTCCACTTTCCAAAGCTGCAATAGCATTTTCAAGGTATTTCTCTTTTACATCGGTTGCACTATCTACATTATCATCAATGGCTCCAATATATCTCACTATTCTATTTTTATCCAATAGAAAAACATGAGGTGTTTTAGTTGCTCCATATTGAGGAAATATCTTTTGCCCTTCATCAAATAAATAAGGAAAGACGAATCCTTTTTCTTTGGCTCTTTTTTGCATCAATTCAAAACTATCAGCGGGTTCTACTGCAGGATCATTTGGATTAATAGCTAACAAAATATAACCTTTAGATTTGTAATTTTTAGCCAAATCATTAATACGTTCTTCGTATTTTTTAGCAAAAGGGCAATGGTTACATGTAAAAATAACTATAAAGCCTTTTGCGCTCTTATAATCGGACATACTGTACATCTTTCCATCAACTGATTTTAGTTTAAAATCAGTAGCCGTATCACCTATTTTGTATGGCGTTGGAGGATTTGAAGTAAAGGCTGTCGCCAAAATAACAGAAACAAATAACAAAAGCTTAGATAATATTTTCATAATATAAAATTGTTAGTTAATAATAGAATTGACATATTGACTTAATTCTTCATAGCTAGAAAACATCTTTTCTACAAAAAACTTTTTGCCATTTTTAATCACTAAAGTTGCCGGAATAGAGCCAGACCAATCTTTATCCACAGTAGGAAGCCATGTATTATAATCCTTATCTGTGAGCAAAACTACTTCCGATTTAATATCTTTCTTTTTAATAAAAGGCAACAATTTGGCCTCGTATTGATTCTTAAAATCGAGACTAATAAGCACCACTTTTATGCTTTTATTCTCCGAATTCAATTGTTCAAAATGGGGTAATTCTTTCACACAAGGAGCACACCAAGTTGCCCAAAAATTGACCACATAAGTTGTACTTGAATCACTCAAAACCGTTTTTTCTAACTCTGAATATGAATCAAAAACAGCTACTTTTTGAGCTTGAATTTGAACCGAAAAAAGAACCATAAAAACACCTATAATATAAAATTTCATTTCTATTTTTTTAATTAATTAACCTAACGAATTTACAATCTTTAAGTTGTTTCCTATAGTCAATTAACATAAAATTATTATTAAGTTTTACTAAAAAAACTTCCCGAAACCATAAAAAAGAGCATTTAACTATGTAAAAAAGCAGCTGTTTTCTCTTCAAAAAACGTCCTGAAAAACTTTAAAAAAACAACCCTATTTTTGACTCATTTTGCATACAAATTACAGCTTCAAAAACCGACTCAAAAAACCTTAAAAAACAAACCAAAAAAACTTGAAAAAACCACCACAAAAATACTGTCAATTTTTGAGCTTTTTTTTATTCGCTAAAAAAAGAAAGTGCTTTCAGAAAATGGAATTAAAACAAAAATTTAAAAAAATTTAATTCAAAATTTCAGCAACAATAATCTTCAATTAAAAAATGTGATTTCATTTTTACTCAACAAAAAATCTATTTTTAGAAGTCAAAATTTATTCGCAAATTAAAGCTTAAAAATATTTGTTATTACAAACAATAAAATATACTTTTACAAAGCATAACTTTACAACTAAAGAAGAATTTTAACTCTTTAAAAACATCATTTTTTTTCAAATACAACAACAAAACCTAGGGGAAGCATTTTTAAACTTCCTGAAAATCGCTATAGAAATAATCTATAGCTACAATTCAAAATATTAAATTCCAAGTAATTAATAGCAAAAACTTAAACTAAAAAATTAACATAGCTAATTTTAACCATAAAAGATTTAAAACCGAATTAGAAAACAAAAAAGTTATAAATTAACTAAGTCGTTATATCCAAATAACATTCTTAACTTAAACTAAAACTTTAAATAATAAACAAACCTATTTTCTTCCTCAAAAATACCTTCTTAAAGCCCCTATTTCCTGCTTATAAATTCTATTTCAAAAACAGCTTTTACAATTTTACTTCGGCACTCTCAACAAATAGCTCTCGCAAAAAGAGAACAGATTACATTTTTATCCTATATTTACAAGAGGTAAAACCAAAGAAAAAAAGATGATTTAAGCTCCCCTTTTTCACAAGACTTTTGCGTAAAAAAACAAATAAAAAAAACAGCTTTTTTCAACCTAAAAAAGATACAAAAAAAACAGACTTAAATAACACTGTAAAAACACCTCTCAAAACATGAAAACAGAGAAAGAAAAAATGATTGAAGGAGAGTACTATTTAGCCGGCGATTCTACTCTTGTAAAAGACCGAAGAAGAGCTAAAAATTTATTACACCGACTCAACGTAACTGAATACCGATTAACAAAAAAAGCACGAGAAATTTTAAAAGAACTGATTCCAAATGCGGGTTCCAATTTATACATTGAACCTCCTTTTCATTGCGATTATGGATACAATATTATCTGCGGAGAAAACGTCTATTTCAATGTCAATTGTGTGGTACTTGATTGTAGCAAAGTCACCATCGGTTCCAATGTGTTTTTTGCTCCTGCCGTCCAACTTTACACCGCCAATCACCCACTCGATTCCGAACTTAGAAAGACTCTTGAAAATGCCTTACCCATAACTATTGGAAACGATTGTTGGATAGGTGGCAATTCGGTAATTTGTCCAGGAGTAACAATTGGAAATGGATGCGTAATTGGAGCTGGATCGGTAGTCACTAAAAATATCCCTGACAATTCTCTTGCAGTTGGCAATCCTGCAAAAGTGATTCGAAAACTTAATCAATAATCCAAACTCAATAAAATGCTACATCTTAACAAAATACATCATATTGCCATCATCTGTTCCGAGTACGAAAAATCCAAATTGTTTTATACCGAAATACTCGGACTCCAAATTGTTCGAGAAGTATATCGCGAAGAACGAAAATCATATAAACTTGACTTAGCATTGAACGGTGAATATTGCATTGAATTATTTTCCTTTCCTAATCCTCCAGAAAGACCTTCTAAGCCCGAAGCAAGAGGATTACGTCATTTGGCTTTTGCTGTTGAAGATTTAGATCAAACTGTTGCTTTTTTAAATTCAAAAAGCATTTATGTAGAACCCATTCGTATAGATGAATTCACAGACAAACGTTTTACTTTTATCGCCGATCCTGATAATTTACCTATCGAATTTTACGAACTATAATTCATATCTATAACTATTCCACAAACAGCAGACACCAAAGATCTTAGCTAAAAACAACCAAACAACCTTTTTAAAATAACTAATTCACAATCAACAGATTTACTGTTTTTTAAATAAAAATTAACGAATCGCATTGGGATTAAAAAGGATTAAATGTACCTTTGACTTTTTTATAAAAACAACGATTATGGTTTATAAATTTAGAGTAATCTTAGACGCAGAAGAAGATATTTTCAGAGATATCGCTATACTAGATGATGATACTTTAGAAGATTTACACAATGCTATCTTCAATTCCTTTGGTTTTGATGGTATGGAAGTCGCTTCTTTTTACACCTGTGATGAAACTTGGAATCAAGAAGATGAAATTTCACTTTTTGACACTGGCGATGTTCCTGGTGAACAACGAATCATGAGTGATTATAAACTTTCGGACATTCTTGACGAGGAAAACACTAAAATCATTTACGTATACGATTTCATCAATATGTGGACTTTCTTAGTAGAATTAGCTGCCGTAGAAGAACAATCTGCAGTTGCTATTTATCCAGAAACTTTATTCTCTCACGGTGAAATGCCCGACGAAGCTTTAGAAAAAAACTTTGAAGCTGAAAATGCTGATGGTTTTTATGACGAATTTGAAGATGGCCTAGACGAAGATGACATGGATATGTTTGAAGGAGACGACAGCTACGAAGATTACGGCTTTGAAGAAAATTGGAACTAGAATAACCCGATACTAAGAATCAAGAGCCAAGATAAAAGACCTCATAAAACTGTCTTTTTTCTTGGCTCTCGAATCTAAAAACAACACACCCACATGATCAACTTATTCAACACACACATCGAGACGCTTTCTATTCATAGAGTAGGAAATAAAAGCCGAAATGAGGCTATCTTTTTATCCGAGCAACCATTTAATCTTCAAGATGAAATTGTTCCGCTTATAAAGGAATTTTTTTTCAAACCTTTTAGAGAAAAGGAAGAAAATTATTTTCAATTTGCCCATGAAGTGGATTTAGATTACAATGACATGTACAAGTATGCCACTGAAATTTTTGACAACCCAAGCAATTTGCATGAGGTTTCTAAAAACATCACCAAACACTTATTCGAGCAATCCAATCACCCACACATTAAAAACGGTGAAGTTTATGTTACTTATTTAACCAACATAAACATCGACAACAATGTGGTTGATGCTATTGGAATTTTTAAAAGTGAGTTGCAAGCTGATTTTTTACAATTTGAAGAAAAAGGAACTCACCTTGAAATGATCCTACAACAAGGAGTTAGTTTAAGTAAATTAGACAAAGGTTGTTTGATTTTCAATCACAAAAAAGAAGAAGGCTACAAAATCCTAACAGTTGACAGCAATAGATACGATGCACGTTATTGGTTAGAGCATTTCTTATCTGTTGATGCATTTGAAGACGAGAATTTTATCACTAAAAAATATCTGAAATTTTGCCAAGGTTTTGCAAAAGATGTAGTTTTTCCTGCTGAAGACAAAAAAGAAGAAGTAATGTTCATGAACCGTTCTGTAAATTATTTTGCTAAAAACGATCAGTTTGAAGAACAAAATTTCTTAAACGAAGTTTTAGATAATCCAGATTTAATTCCTGAATTTAAAAACTACAAAGTCGATAAAGGAGAAAAATACAGCATTGAAGATGTAACTTCGTTTCCTATTGCAAATGCTGCCGTTAGTGATGCTAGAAAATCTATTAAAAACGTAATTAACCTTGACACAAACATTCAAATCAAAATGGATTTTATTAATCCTGAAAGTGCTGAGAAATTTGTAGAAAAAGGCTGGGACGAAGAAAAACAAATGTATTATTACTTAGTGTATTTCAATAAAGAACAAAAATCTTAATTAACTTAAGATTCAATGTTACTATTTAATTTATCTCCAATTGTTCAATCAATTGGAGATTTCTTTTAGCAAAAAACTACAGTTCTAAATCAATCAATAAAACAAGATAATTCACTATTTTTGTATAGCTAATAAACAAGAAAAATGAATCATCATTTATTTAAAGAAAGTCCTTTTAAAACTTTAATATCTTTCCACAAATTCATTGAGTCTCTGGAAGAAATTGCACTGTCAGATGTTGATTATCGCTCTAATTACGCCAAATCACTATTAAAAGAAGTGGAATCCATTCCTGAACTGAGAACAGGAATTGAAGATTTTTCTATTATTCAAAACAATAAAAAAATTATTAGAAACTTGCTTGCCGATTTATTTCCTACAGCACTTACTAATAATGAAATTAAGGCCGTCACTATTCCGTTTCAAAATATTACCTTCAATTACACAAAAAGGTTTAAAAAAATAGTTCGAAATGCAGGAGAACTTGATTTATTGATACGCGATTTTAATCAAGACCAATTTTATGTTCTAAGTTGTATTTTAATTCTGAATGGATATTACAACCAAACTTTTGATTACAACAAACCTTTATTTTATGATATTCCAGATGCTAATGGTATTATGAATCATTATCGCATTCTGTACAATGCCGATTTCTTAGAAATTTATCCATCAGAAAATGTTGTTTTATTAGACCAACAAGAAATTGACGAGCTAATGGATAACTTTGACAACGTGGCTTTATGGAAAGAAAAATTCCCATTAGAAAGCTGGGTTTTAAAAGGCTTTGGAATTATTAGTTTATTTGATGCTACTAAAGAAAGTGCCATTTCTGATTTGAAAAGCAATCTTTTAAAAAGAGACAGCAAAGCCGAAGAAGGAGAAAAATCTTCTGAAAATATTTTTAGATCCTTTTTTAAAATCCCTGATTTAAGAATTGGGATTAGTATTTATAATGAAGAAGAAAATAAATTTACCAAACTACCTTTTGAGAAAGCAAATATTGGCAGTTTTATTCTTCATAACAATGAAGAAATAGAATGCTGCAATGCTTTTCTAGGATGTTCACTAAATATGTTGTTAGAAGGAAAAGAATCTATTTCTATTTCAAATGTAGCCGCTTTTGCTACTATTCCTGGAAATGAAAAATTTGGACAAATATTATTAAATCAAGATGTTAAAAGTTGCATTTTTACTCCTGTCACAAAAGACGATAAGTTAATTGGTGTTATCGAACTGGTTTCAGCTACACCAAGGCAATTAAACAGTATTAATGCTAATAATTTAAAATTAATCCTGCCTAATATTGTTGACACTTTAGAGCGATATAATACTGATTTAGAAAACCAAATTGAAGCCGTAATTCAACGAGAATACACAGCTATACATTCCAGCGTTTATTGGAAATTTAAAGCTGAAGCTCAAAAATTCTTTCAAACTAGCAACACTGATAAACAATTTAACTTCAAAGAAATTGTTTTTAAAGAAGTTTATCCTCTTTATGGACAAATAGATATAAAAGGTTCTTCTGAGCATCGAAATAACACTGTAAAAGAAGATTTGAAAAATCAAATTCAAAGCATCTTACATATTTTTGAAAATTCAAAATCAATACACAAACTTCCTTTATTAGAACAACGAAAATTCGAATTGCATTCTTATGAAAAAGAGTTAGCAAAAGAACTAAAAGCCGATACGGAACAACAAATTCAGAATTATATTGAAAAAGAGATCCATCCGCTATTAAGCAATTCTATTATTGACAAAGAAGATAAATTTCTTATTGATGCCTACTTTGAAGATTTAGATCCTAAAACCAAACTTTTTTATCATTCGCGTAAAAAATTTGATGATGCTATGGGTATCGTAAATAAGAAAATGGCCACCGTTTTAGACGAGGAACAAAATGAAGCGCAAAGTATATTTCCGCATTATTACGAACGTTTTAAAACTGATGGTGTAGAACACAATTTATACATAGGATCATCAATTGCTCCTAATAAATCTTTTGATTTAATGTATTTAAGTAATCTTAGATTATGGCAATTGCAAACCTTATGCAAAATGGAATTAGAGCATCATCGCCTAAAAAAAATCTTGCCTTATGAATTAGATGTCAGCTCATTAATTCTAGTATTCAGTTCTCCTATTTCTATCCGTTTCAGAATGGATGAAAAGCGTTTTGACGTTGACGGCACTTATAATGCACGTTACGAAGTCGTAAAAAAACGCATCGACAAAGCGCATATTAAAGGAACCAAAGAAAGAATTACGCAACAGGAGAAAATTACAATTGTATATTCACATCAATATGAAGAAATTGAATACTTAAAATACATCAAGTTTTTACAATTCAAAAATATATTGGAACCTGCTATCGAACAATTTGAAGTTGAGGAATTACAAGGCGTTTATGGACTGAAAGCCATCCGAATAAAAGTAATGAACACGGATGAAAATACTGAAAAATATAGCTATAAAGAATTACTTGAATCATTACACTAAACTCTTGTACCATAAAATGCAATGAAAAAAGCTAAGAATGAAATAATTATTCCAAACATAAAAATATTATAGGTAATTCGTAACAATTTGTATTTTCTTTCTAAAACAATTCCTAAAAAATATAAATCCTTAATCATCGAATTGTACAAATACGTATTGTCTTTCATCATTTCGTTCACTGCCCATTCGTATTCATCCAATGGCATTTTGTAAAAGTTACCAAAAAACAATAAGTTGACTTTTCTATCTTCAATATCTTTTCGAGTAAAAGTACCGCTGGTAACTTTTGGTCGTGTAGAAAGAATGGCAAAAACAATACTAATAACACTAAACATAAGTAAAACAAAAGTAGGAATAACCAAATGAGCATTACTAGGACTGTCTAATTTTGGCACAATAGTAGACAAAGCAACCGAAATAATAATGGCATTTACAGATAATAAAATATTAGCTTTACTATCGGCAATTCCACTTAAACGAGTATGGTTACTTAACGTAATTCGAAATAAAGTATCAACTCCACGATCTGGTTTAGTTACTTTATTTTCTTTAATCGCTTTCTTTTTCTTGTCTTTTTTACTTTCTTTATCCACTTCCATACTTTTAATTTTCTCTTGAATTAAGCCAATATTTTTCTCTTTCAATATTTGCCAATTTGCAATAGCATAATCCGTATAATAACGATGACACTGTTTGAGTACATTTAAATTTTCTTTTGCCCATTCTAAATCGGAAGTTTGTTTGTACTTCACACTTTCCCATTCCTCTCTTAAAAGTTCGCATTTTTCAGCATAATTATCAGTTGCAAAATGATAAAAATCAGCATCTTTTATTATTTTTTCAAGAATATTCTTTGGAATATATTCATATTTTGTAGCTCGAATTAAGGCGCTTACTTGATTGATATAGGCTGAAGATTTTCCATTTTGAGTCAAAAATCCAGTAGCAACTTCTACACTTCTTTCTTCATGATTTTCAAAACCTTGCACATAACCTGTATCGTGAAACCATGCAGCAACCACAAGTATTTCATGTTCTAAAGCTTCAATTTTCTCCTGTTCCGAAAGTATTTCAACTGCCTTAACCACATCAGAAGTATGGTTAAAATTATGGTAAATAAATGAACTAGAAAGTTTATCTTTGAGTAAATTATATACAAAATCTTGTACTTGTGCTGTAAAGTTCATCAGTAAATTTTTATACTACTAAATTATGAAATTGTTTTCGGATATGCGATTCATCAAAATTAAAATATTTTCATTGGCTCTTTTCATCCTTTTTATAATAACATCTTGTGCTACTTATCATTCGCAATTTGGAAAAGATTCAGAAAAAAATACACTTACAAACGACAAGGATACAACAAAAATTGCACATCGCTTTTTTTTAATTGGTGATGCTGGAAATGCGGATCAAGAAAATGCGCAAAAAATTCTTAGCTCCTTGCAAGAACAACTCAGGCAATCGGACAAAAATGCTAGTTTATTATTCCTTGGAGACAACATCTATCCTAAAGGAATGCCTGATAAAAAAGATAAAAAAGCTTATGATATAGCTCTAGAAAAACTAAACGACCAATTAGCTATTTCTAAAGGTTTTAAAGGAAAAACTATTTTCATTCCTGGTAATCACGATTGGTACTCCGGAATTAGTGGACTAAGACGTCAAGAAAAAATAGTCAATAATTATCTTGATGATAAAAAAGCTTTTCTTCCTTCTGATGGTTGCCCTATTGACGATAAAAAAATAAACGACCAACTTTGTTTGGTTACTATTGATAGCCAATGGTTTTTAGAAGATTGGGACAAAATTCCCAATATGAATGACGATTGTACTATAAAAACACGCGAAGCTTTTTTTGAAGAGCTAGAAAGTGTTTTAAATAAAAACCAAGATAAAACCATCATTTTAGCACTTCACCATCCGTTGATGAGCAATGGAACACATGGTGGACAATTTTCGCTAGAAAAACAATTATTTCCGTTAGAACAAAAAATTCCATTACCTATATTAGGTTCTTTTGTCAATTTCCTAAGAAAAACATCTGGAATTAGCCCACAAGACATTCAAAACAAACAATACCAAATCTTAGTAAAACGTATTAAAACACTTTTACAAAAACAAGACAACGTAATCGTAGTTTCGGGACACGACCACAATTTACAATACATCGAGAATGACAACATTAAACAAATCATTAGCGGAGCTGGATCAAAATCAGAAGCTGCAAGAGCCATTTATACAAATGATTTCTCCTATGGTAAAAATGGTTATGCTACTTTAACAACATACACAAATGGAAAAACGGAGGTTCAATTCTACGGTATTGAAAACAATCAAACCAAACTTCTTTTCCAAAAAACACTTTTAGAACCTAAAGTAGTCAGCAGTAAAAACTACGCTAACTCTTTTCCTGCAACTACAAAAACATCGGTTTACACACCGGATATGACTACTAAAAGTAGCTTTCACAATTTTCTTTTTGGCAAATATTATCGAAAATATTATAGTACTTCTGTTGATGTCCCTAATGTTGTACTCGACACTCTTTTTGGAGGTCTTAGTCCAATTAGAGCGGGTGGTGGCCATCAATCGAGATCTTTACGACTTGAGGATGCTAATGGAAAAGAATATGTAATGCGCGCTTTAAAGAAAAGTGTAGGCCGATTTTTTCAAAGTGTTGCTTTCAAAGATCAATATATAGAAGAAGAATTTAAAAATACCTATGCCGAGAATTTCCTATATGATTTCTATACTAGTTCTCATCCTTATACTTCTTTAGCAATAGGAAATTTGGCAGATAAAATTGGTGTTTTTCATAGTAATCCTAAGCTTTTTTATATTCCAAAACAAAATAGATTGAGCGAATTCAATGCTGATTTTGGAGATGAATTGTATTTGGTTGAAGAAAGACCCTCTGATAGCCAGAAAGAACTAGCTAGTTTCGGCAATTCTAAAGCGATTATTGGAACTGATGAAGTACTTGAAAACTTGCAAAAAGATGAAAAATATGCTGTAGATGAAAACGAATACATCAAAGCACGATTATTTGACATGCTTATTGGCGATTGGGACAGGCATTATGATCAATGGCGCTGGGCTGAATACAAAGAAGGGGATAAAATAATCTATAAGCCAATTCCTCGTGACCGCGATCAGGCTTTTTCTAAATATGATGGCAATTTATTATCCTTATTAATGAATATTCCTGCCCTTCGTCACATGCAAAGCTTTAAAAGTTACATTAAAAATGTAAAATGGCTGAATCGAGAACCTTATCCTTTGGATTTAGCTTTATTGAAAAAAGCAAATGCAACCGACTGGGTTTCTCAAGCTAAATTCATTCAAGAAAATTTAAGTGATGCAAGTATTGATGCTGCTTTTGATAATTTGCCAAAAGAAATACAAGACCAAACGATCACTTCTATAAAACAGAAACTAAAACACCGAAAAGCACAATTGCTTACTTATGCTAATCAATACAATACCGTTTTAGAAAGAACGGCAATTATTGTTGGTACTAATAAAAAAGACCAATTCAATATCAAACCAATTTCCAAAAACAAAGTAGAAATAACTTTTTCCCGAATTAAAAAAGAAGGAAATGAACTGGTTTACAGTAAAATATTTGATGTACATTCAACAAAAAACATTTGGATTTATGGCTTAGACGATGAAGATATTTTTGATTTGCAAGGCAATAAAAAATCGGCTATTAGAATAAAATTAATTGGCGGTTTAAATCATGATAACTATTCTATTGCTAATGGAAAAAACATTAGCATCATCGATTTTAAAACAAAAAAGAATACGTTTGATACTGATTCTAGAACAAAAAAGTTGCTAACTGACGATTATGAAACTAATTATTACAATTACCAAAAACCAAAATACAATGCATTTTCTGGTTTCCCTACTATAGGATATAATCCTGATGATGGCGTAAAAATGGGAATATCAACAAATTATACTGTCAACCATTTTAAACTAAATCCTTATACTTTAAAACATACTTTTAATGCAAATTATTATTTTGCTACCGATGGTTTTGAGTTAGATTATCATTTAGATGTTCCAAAGATGATAGGAAAATGGAATTTTGGTTTTTACTCTCAATTTACCAGCCCCAATTTTGCCATCAATTATTTTGGATATGGAAATAACACAGTAAACACTGATGAAATAAACGGAATGAATTACAACCGTGTACATATTAGCAAGTTGAAATTTGCTCCAAAAATAGAAAAGATAGGACGTTTAGGAAGCAGTATTAGTTTTCAAGTTGCTTATGAAAATTTTGATGTTGATAAAACTGCTGATCGCTTTATTGCAATTCCTAATATTGTAAATTCTAGCGTTTTTAAAAACCAACAATTTGCTGGAGCAACGGCACAATACAGCTATGAAAATTATGACAATCCTTCCCTTCCTACTATGGGAATGGGATTTATGATTGCTGCCAACTGGAAAACAAACCTAAATGATAGCAAACAAAATTTTCCAACATTAGAATCTAAAATCAATTTCAATCATAAAATAGATAGTCAAGGCAAAATTGTATTTGCAACCTTATTAAAAGGAAAAGCAATTTTGAATGATAATTTCGAATTCTATCAAGGTGCTACCTTAGGAGGAGATTATGATTTAAGAGGATTTAGAAATCAACGTTTTTTAGGGAATCAATCTTTCTTCCAAAGCAGTGATATTCGTTTTGCCATTGGAAAAATAAAAAGCAGTATTATCCCCATGTCTTACGGATTTTTTGGAGGATATGATTACGGAAGAGTTTGGCTAAACGGAGAAAGTTCTAACAAATGGCATCAAGCTGCAGGTGGTGGTTTATGGCTTAACGGACTTAATGTAGTTACCGCTCGATTAACCTATTTTAAAGGTACTGCTGATGATGAAGCTCGAATTGCTTTTGGACTTGGATTTGGTTTTTAATCGATTTTGTTTAATTCCAATTCATACACCTTTCCTCCTACTTTTTTAGTCTTTTCATCGGCAATTAAGAGCGTTTTACTGTCTTTAAAACAGATGGCTTCTTTTTGAGAAAAGTGGTTTAAACTAACTCTATTTACTTTTCCTGAGAAAAAATTATCGGAGGTGAAATTTTCAAAAATCCACAATTGGCTATGACTTAACAAAATTACTTTTTTGCCATCTGGACTAATGGTTGCACTTGTTATTGCCGCATTTTGATAACCGCCTTCGGCTTTAAATTGGCCTAACAATTGCGCTTGATGAAATCCAGCTTTATTTGGTACTTTATACAAAAGTGTAGTTCCATCAAAACCTTTACTTCTATTTTTAGTAAACAGATAAAAGTTGTTTTTATATTCGATAAAAGCTTCTGCATCATAAAACAGCTTTGTTTTCTTAGGTGGAAATTGGGTTTGTTCTGGATAAGCAAAACTAATTTTGTAAGAAGGAATTACTGAGTCATTGTTTAAAGAATCTTTGTCTATTTTATAAATGGACAAAGTTTTTCTTTCATTCGTATTATTACCAAAATCGCCAATGTATAAATTTTCTTTGCTATCCTTAGTAATATCTTCCCAATCAATATTTTGGGTATTTGAAATTGTTATAGTTTTTTTAAGATTTCCTTTACTGTCTAATCCGTAAATTTTATTCGCATTTCCACTATCTTCAAGTACCCAAGCCAACTGAGAACTTTTGGTAAAAACAATTCCAGACACTTCTTTTAAATGTTTAGGCAAAGCATGCAATTCCGATATAATGGAAGAATCTCGCTGACAAAAAGACAACAAAGACGATAATAAAACAACAGGTAAAATATTTTTAATCATAAAATTAGTTTTAAAAACCAGTTTTAAACAAATTAGGATTCTTGAAATTTCTGGTAACAAATTTAAAAGCTGCACTTAGAACGTAGCCCATTGAAGTAGCATTTTTAAAATTCAAATCATTAGTATAACGATACAACTCTAACTTTAATTGTTTAATATGTGCTTGGGGAGCAATGGTATCATTATTCATGATATGAAGAATTTTTTGAATTCGAGTTTCGGCTGAAAGAATTCTTTTGGCTAAAGCAGCTCGTTCTTCATTTTTATATTGTTCAATAGAACTATCTTGTAGTTTCTCCTTAACTAATTTTATCATCGGAAAATTTTCTTTAAAAAATTGTGGACGATAAATTTTAAAATTTCCTTCATAACATTGTTGATCAAAATCAATTGGTCTGATTTTGTAAACCACTTGGTCAAAATCATGAATGGGAACAATTACATAATTATAAGCACGCATATCGCCTAAAAGCCGAATCATACAACGCTCATTGAATTTAACAAACTCTTTAGCAATTTGAGATTTTTCGGTTTCAGAACAGCTTTCGAGCAATGTTTCCATAAAAACATCTCCCGGAATTCCAATAATATGTTCTTCTATTAAAGTATCTTGATAGACTAGAAAATTGATTTTATCTGGCGACAAAATATGTTCTAATTCCAATCCATAAATTCGGGAAGCATCGGCTTTTTTAATATAAAAATGCACATAATTATCATTCAAAACATTACGTACTTTTATCCTAAAAGGTTTTGAATTTCCAAAAGTACAGTAATCAATCGCATCAACATTAAGAAATTTAATAATATCCGAATTTCCATCGGAATGCAATAAAGAATAGATTTTTTTTAAATTCAAATCAATTTCTATTCTTTCATATTCATTATAAAAAACTCTTGCCCACAAGGTATCTTTATCTAATTTATCATAAACATTTATCGAACCTGAAAATCGCAACAAATCATCATAACAAATGGCAACTTTTGAAATTCGATCAAAACGTTCTAAATAATCAAAAAGAAAGTGATTTATAGGATAGCTTGGCTTTTTAAACAATGGGGAAATCTCGCTCATTCATTGGGTTATTTATGCAAATTTACGTTAATTATTTTAAAGAAAACTTTGAAAAAAGCTTAAAACAAAGAGCTTTCTTTAAAAAAGAGATAGAAATCAAAAAAACATTTAAACACTGATTATCAGCAATTAAGAACACTTCTTTTTTGTACTCAAAAAATACTTTTACAAAAAGCATGTTATTCATCGATTTTATTTGTGTACTGCTGCATTCTTAAGTATTTTTATTTTTTTGAAATGGTATATCTCATAATTAACACATTTTCAAAAAAGTGAATATTTCCATATTTTATAATACAAATCCCCCCGCAAATAAAAACCAAAAGCAGTACTTTATTATAGCTATTTATGAAAAATATTCGGGAATTTTGTGTTAAAAAAGCTGAAACTTTTGAAGTTGGAATATGGGATATTAACCTAAAAACAAACAGTATCCTTTGGGATAAAAAAACTAAAGAGCTATTTGAAGTCTCTGAAGATTTTGTTCCTAGTCCTAAAAATTGCTTAGATTTCATCAATAGAAAAAATTTAATTGTTTTTAAAATCCTTGTTAAAAAATCAGCTGCCAATAAAATTCCAATTTTTGGAAAACTTGAAATAATAACAGCTAACAAAACAATTAAATATCTAGAATGTATCTGCCAAGTTGATATTACAAATGATAGAATTAGTCGAATTCACGGCACTTTTAAAGATATCACTTTAGAAGAGCAAAGACTAATTGCAATGGAAGAAGCTGCCGAAAAATTTTCTTCTGTTTTTTCTAGTGCTAATGATGCTATCATCATTATCGACACCAGAACTGGGTATATTACTGATTGTAACAATCGAACTTTTGAACTTACTGGTTATTCAGACAAAGAACTAATAGGCTTTCATAATTCTATTCTTTTTCCAGTTGAAAAAAGAAATGAAATTCAATTTTATTTGAAAAACAAAATCAAATTGAATACTTATTTCATCCAAGAAACAGCTATCCATACTAAAAACAAATCAATTATTCCTGTACAAGTTGCCTCAGGGAAAAAATTTGTAATTGACAATCAAAGTTATTTGGTTTGTTTTTTTCGAAATATGACAAAGAAAAAACAAATAGAAGAGAACTTAGGTTTATTATCACTAGTAGCTTCTGAAACTACGGATAGTATTATTATTGCAGACCGAAAAGGAAAAACAGTTTGGGCCAACAAAGCTTACTTAGAACTTACTGGCTATGATTTAGACGAAATAGTTGGGCATACACCAGGTTTTTTATCTAAAGGTCCTGAAACCGACCAATACACAACAGATTTAATGAGACAAGCAATTCGAGATAAGAAAAGCATAAAAGTCACCATACTCAATTACAAAAAAAATAAAGAAAAATACTGGTATGATTTAAATATCAATCCTCTTTTCAATAAGGAAAACACTTTAATCAACTACATAGGAGTAGGAAGAGACATTACTTTTCAAAAAGAAAAAGAACTAGAACTTCATAAGTTATTAGAAGTAACAAATGATCAAAATAACAAGCTATTTAATTTTGCTCACATTGTTTCTCATAATATTCGTTCTCACACGAGTAATTTACAAATGGTATTAGATGTAATTGAAACCACAGACAATACCGATCAAAAACTCGCATTCATTGATATGTTCAAAGAAGGAACAGAAAAATTATCCCAGACAATTGAAAATTTAAATGAGGTAATTACCATTCAAACAAACATTAATATCAAAAAGACAAAAATAAATTTAAAGTCTGAAATCAACAAAATAGCGACACCTTTTGAAAATAAAATTGCAATTACACATACAATTCCAACAGATTTAAATCTAAATGTAATTCCAGCTTATCTAGAAAATATTTTGCAAAACCTCTTGTCGAATGCCCTCAAATATAAATCTCCAAAACGATCTCCTCAATTAGAAATAAGTCACGAAACTAAAAATGGTTTTCACATAGTTCATTTTAAAGACAATGGTTTAGGAATCAACGTAACAAAAAACAAGCATAAATTATTTGGTATGTACAAAACTTTTCATGGAAATGAAGATGCAAAAGGTATTGGATTGTTTATTGTTAAGAATCAAATTGAAGCTATGAATGGAAAAATTGAAGTAGAAAGTGAAGAAGGTTTAGGTAGTACTTTTAAATTATATTTTAATGAAAAATAAAATGACATACCTTATAGATGATGATAGATTGTCTATAAAATTAATGAGTATGCTTATCTCCAAAAATGATTTTTGCGAAGAGATTATCTCATTTCACAACCCACAAACTGCTTTAGAGGAACTCAAAAGCAATGCAACTAATGCATCAAAACTTCCTGATGTTATTTTATTAGATTTAAATATGCCTGTACTTGATGGTTGGCAGTTTTTAGACGAATTTAAACTAGTTACATTTGCTAAAAAAATAGTAATTTTTATCGTTTCTTCCTCTATAGATCCAATAGATTTAGAGATGGTGAAAAACTATCCTATCGTAAAAAATTATATCATTAAACCTCTTAGTTCTGAAAAACTAAAGCAAGCTTCTCTAGTAATTGAAAATGAAGTTGGTTAAAAAAATTTTATAAAACTTTTTTAAACCCTAAAATCAAACAGCTAAAAAAATAGAGAATTATAATACCTTTGCTAGGCTATGAAAGTCTTACAAACTATATTATTTTCTTTTTTAATCTACACTATTAGCTCGTCAATGCGAGCACAAACTATTAGCGTAAACGATACTCAAAATGCAGCAGCACTGGTAACTCTGCTTACCGATAACAGCTCCTGCTTACAAATAGCAAATGAAAATGTCTTAGGAGATTCGTTTGGTTCTGGAAAAAACAGTTATGGTTCTTTTACTAACAGCTCCAACAATTTCCCGTTTCAATCAGGAATTGTTTTAAGTACTTGGAGCAGCACTAACTCTACAGGTCCATTTGTTAAAAATGTAGGTGGCGGCAGTAATTCATGGCTTGGAGATTCCGATTTAGACCAAGTATTAAACATCAATTCTATTAATGCCACAATTCTTGAATTTGATTTTACACCACTAACTAATAGCATTAGTTTTAATTATTTATTTGCATCCAATGAATATCAGGATGATTTTCCTTGTAGATATTCCGATGGCTTTGCTTTTTTAATAAAGGAAAAAGGAAGTACAGCTGCTTATCAAAATTTAGCGGTAATACCCGGAACTACAACCCCAGTTTCATCAACATACATTCATCCAGCTATTAATTTTATTGATTCTTTTGGAGCTACTAAATCTTGTCCTGCAAGCAACCAATCGTATTTTGGACAATTTAACAATAGCCCTACTAATACAAGTTCAATCAATTATGCCGGACAAACTACCGTTTTTAATGCTCGAACTAATGTTACTGCTGGAACTACTTATCATATAAAATTAGTCATAGGTGACGATAGAACTCCTTACTATGATTCTGCTATTTTTATTGAAGCAGCTAGTTTTAATACTGAAATTGATTTAGGAACTGATAGATTACTAGCAACAAACAATGCAATTTGTTTTGGCGAAGATTATGTTATTGATACCAAACTCCCTTCCACTTATACTTACGAATGGTACAAAGACAACGTTTTATTAACTTCAGAAACTAATCCTTCTTATACAGTAAAAAGTCCTGGAACTTATAAAGTTGAAGTCACTCTAAATCCATCAACTTGTACCGTAACCAATCAAATAAAAATTGAATACATTCCTGAAATTATTTTAAAAAACAGCAGCTTAATTCAATGTGATATTGATGGAGATAACACAGCTGCTTTTGACTTAACCCAAGTCGATTCTGAAATAAAAAATAATAATTCTGCTTTGAGTACTGTTAGCTATTTTGAGAATATTACAGATGCAAAAGCAAATAACAATTCTATTCTCAGTACTAAGAATTATATCAATAAATCAAATCCTCAAGTTCTAATTGCTAAAGTAACTAATTCTTATAATTGTGCTAATTATGCCGAATTAACACTTCAACTTTCTAACGAAGTTATACCAACACAAGCACCAATATCAGCCTGCGATGATGATACTATTAAAGATGGTTTTCACCAATTCAATTTAAACAATGATGTTTCCCCTCAGCTATTAAATAGTTTACCTAATGGTTTAAATGCTGTTTATTTTTTAAATCTAACAGATGCTATTACGCAGAGAAATACAATTCCTAATTTGTTTACAAATACCATTCAAAACCAACAAACTATTTACGCGAGAGTAATTAATGGACCCAATTGTTATGACATTACTCCTATTACACTTGAAGTTAAAACATTTGACCCATTAAATTTTGAAGAAGAGAATTTAGCTCTTTGCAGTAACTCAAGGATTGATCTAGCTGTAGCAACAGGTTATTCTAAATATTTATGGAATACTGGAGCAACTACAAACAGTATTACCATTGCCACTGTTGGAGAATATTCAGTTAAAGTAACCAATGCTGATAATTGTGAGGCTACTAAAAAATTTCATGTTATAAACTCAGAACCTGCAACGATAATAGGAGTAAAAACAAATGATTTTTCAGGGAACAACAATTCAATACTTATTGGCTATACGGGTTCTGGAAATTACGAATTCTCGATAGATGGAAGTTACTATCAAGATAATCCTAAAATATCAAATATTGCAGCAGGAACTTACTTTGCCTATGCACGCGATAAAAATGGATGCGGTCTATCAACTCCTTTTTCGTTTACTATTTTAGACTATCCACGTTATTTTACCCCAAATGGTGATGGTTATAATGACACTTGGACTATAAAAAACTTAAATTTATTGCCAGCAGCTAAAATACAAATTTTCAACCGTTATGGTAAATTACTAAAACAATTTAACTCCTCAAATCTCAATTGGAACGGAACCTTAAATGGCTATTTACTCCCTGCTGATGATTACTGGTTCAATCTAATTTTTGAAGATGGAAAAAATATAAAAGGTCATTTTTCGTTAAAAAGGTAAAAATTATTTCTCTATTTTTATAAAATGAGAAAAATTATCTTAGCCTGTTTTATTTTAATGACTTTAAACTGCCTAGCACAGTTTAGCAAAACGCATTATATACCACCTATAGCAAGCCAAACGCAAAGTACGATAGCAGAAGATCATTACTTATATATTTCTACTCCAAGTGCTAAAAATGTAACTTTAAAAATCATGCCAATTGGTGGCCAAATTATTAATGCTACAGTTAGTAATAACAATCCTTATGTATACAAAATAGGAGTTGGAAACAACACTCAATTAGTAACTCCAAAAACAACTATTGGAAAGCTCATAAACAAAGGTTACATAATTGAAGCCGATGATTTAATATATGTAAGCGTAAGAGTTAATGCAGGTTTAAATGAAAATAAAGGCTACAATCATTCTGGTGGATTAGTGTCTAAAGGCAATAGCGCTCTTGGAAAAACATTTAGACTTGGAGCTATGAGTAATCCTTTATATGACCCAACACTACTCAATTTCGCATCAATACTTGCTACTGAAAACAATACAACAGTAACTATTTCTAACATTCAAAACGGAGCCCTATTTGCCGACGGTACTGTTGTCAATAGTCCTATTATTTTCAATCTAAACAAAAACGAAAGTTATGTTATTGCTCTAGAAAACGTTGAAAATATCCAAAAAAATAGCGCTAAATTAATTGGTGCATTAGTTGAATCTGACAAAGTAATAGCGGTCAATTCTGGATCATTCGGTGGTAGTAATAGCACAGAACTTATGGACTATGGTAATAACATCATAATGCCTAGTGGTAGAGATATTGGCTTTGACCAAATTGTTCCTTTTGAAAAAACAGGTAAAGAATACATTTTTGTAAAAGGAGAAGGTCCTGATGAAATAGAGCGAGTTTTATTAGTTGCCCACAAACCTAATACAGCAATTTATTTAAATGGAAATGCATCACCTAGCTATGTACTTCAGCCAGGTGAATATACTCTAGTTAATGGTATTCAATTTATCGATAATAATTTATATGTTCGAACAACTGAAAATGTATTTGCATACCAATGCATTGGGGGTTTAGCACAAAATCCACCTCCTTACAATAGGGTAAACCCAAAAAATAATCCATCAGCAAATCAAAATCTTTTTTTTGTACCTCCTTTAAATTGCGCAACTCCAAATATTGTTGACAACATTCCTCAAATACAATTCATTGGAAACACAATTTACACTGGTGGCATAAACATCATAACCGAAACAGGAGCAACAGTATTAATAAATAACAATCCCATTAATGCAAATGCAGTAAGTGTTACAGGAAACCCAAATTACGTACGCTATACCGTCAATGGTATTAGCGGTAATGTCAGCGTAAAATCGACTCGACAAGTTTATGTTTCCTATTTTGGTACAAATGAAGCTGCTACTTATGGCGGATATTATTCAGGATTTGATAACAAACCCGAAATCACTTCTGATAAAATTAATACCCAAACATCGGCTTGTATTCCCAATCTCGTTTTAACCGTAAATTCAATTATGAATTATGATACATTTGAATGGTATTTTAACAATACTCCAATTAGTAATTCAAATGCCCGTTCTTACACGCCTGCTCGACCTGGATTCTATCAAGTAAAAGGAAGTATTTCTGGTTGTGGCACTACAATTTCATCTGACATAATACCCGTTAGCAACTGCCCTACTGATATTGATAACGACAGCGTTAATGACAACATTGACCTTGACAACGATAATGACGGAATTACAAATTGCACCGAATCTTATGGAAATCAAAATATTAATATTTCAAATTTAAATACAGGAAACGTTAGTATTGGTGATTATTCCAATTCATTTTCTGGAGCAATTACAGGCAGTGGAGGAAACCTTACTGGATATTCCGATGGAAGTTTTATTTCTAATATTCCAGCCGGAAAAGGAAATTCTTCTAAATATACCCTAACATTTGCTCAACCAATAAGCGTAGGAATCGAATATGTTTCTACTGCTAATTCGGACGATTTATTAAATTCTAATGCCGAATATATTATAACCACCGATGTTGACAAAACCATTACTGTCCTTAATCCTGATAACCAATTATTAATTGATACCAATTATGATGGAATTTATGAAAGTGGTGTAACCGAATATTCCTCATTTGAAATCCGATTTCAATTAAATGGAACGCTGCCATTAGCTGCTGGAACGGGGACTTTTAAATTTTCAAGTTATTTAACCAATACAATCAGTTTTACACACAATAACATATCAGAAACTGAAGCCAATAAGAGTACTTTAAAATTCTTTGCTATTTGTGTTCCAAAAGACTCTGATGGCGATGGAATTTCAGACCAACTAGACACTGATAGTGATAACGACGACATTCCTGATTGGATGGAAAACCAAGACAATAGCTTCATTATAAGTTCTTCAACAGATGCCAATCGCAATGGATTATTTGATGTTTTCGAATCAAGATTAAATCCTATAGATACTGACAATGATGGTGTTCCTGATTATCTCGATTTAGATAGTGACAATGACGGAATTCTAGACTCAGTAGAAACCATAATTGACACTGATGCTGATGGAAAACAAAACTATCGTGATTTAGACAGTGATAACGATTTATGCTACGATGTAATTGAAGCTGGTTTTACTGATGCAAATGGGAATCATATTTTAGGAACTACTTTCCCTCCAATTGTTGATAGTAAAGGACTTGTAACTAGCCGTATTAATGGTTATACAACTCCTAATCCTAATTATATTATTGCCGCGCCAATAATTATTACTCCTCTACCAACTACGTTAGCGGTTTGTTCCAATCAAAACACTTCTATTACAGTTATAGACAACGGCGTAACAACTTATCAATGGCAAATTTCAACAGATGGAATAAATTGGAGTAATCTAAGTAATACCAGTACTTATACTGGTACCTCTTCAAAAACGTTAAACATTAATTCGGTAAACCAAACAATAAATGGATACAAATACCGAGTATCATTAACTAAAACTGGTAATTCATGCGGTTTAATTTCAAATGAAACACAACTAATTGTTCACGATTTACCTATTGTTAGCAATACCACTATTATTCAATGCGATGATAATTTAGATGCCATAACTGCTTTTAATCTAACGGTTAAAAACAATGTGATTTCAAATAATTATGAGAATGAAACTTTTACTTATTTTACCACTTTAGTAGCAGCAAACACTAATGATTTAAATAAAAAAATCACGAATCCTTTAACTTATGTTGCCAGTAACGGAACTTCTATTTGGAGTAGAATAGAAAATGCGAATGCTTGTTTTTCGGTAGCCCAAATTAATTTATTCGTTTCGGCAACTCAAATCCCATCCTCTTTTTCTATTTTATTCGAAAGTTGCGATGATTATGTAAACACTACAAATGATGATTATGATGCTGTTTCGGAGTTTGATTTTAGCAGTGCTAAAAATACTATTTTAGCAATGCTACCTAAACCAAATAATAACTATTCTATAAAATATTACGAAACTGAAGCCGATGCTTTTTCTGAAAAAAATGAAATAACAAACACAATAACTTACCGAAACATCCTTTCGCCTAATGAACAAAAAATATGGGTTCGCGTTGACAATGATTTAGACAATAGCTGTTTTGGTATTGGTACTCATATAACACTTAAAGTCAATCCAAAACCAAATATAGACATTAATAAAAACCATTTGGCCGATGTTTATGTTTGTGATAATCTACCTAACTATTATGTAACACTAACTGCAGCTATATTGGACGGAAGTCCAACAACTGAGTATACCTATATTTGGTACAAAGACAATCAAATATTAAATGACAAAACAAACGCTACTTTAGAAGTTAATACAGCTGGAATATACAATGTAGAAGTAATTTCTCAATATGGTTGTAGTAGAACAAGAACAATTACTGTTATAGCTTCAGATATTGCGCATATTAGCAATATTGAAGTCAATGAATTAAGTGACAACAACACTATTTTAGTTGTTGCAAATGGCTCAGGAAATTACGAATACAGCTTAGATGATGGTAATGGTCCTTACCAAGACACAAATCTTTTTGAAAATGTTCCTGCAGGCATACACAAAGTCTATATAAGAGACAAAAATGGCTGTGGTATTAGCAATCAATCCATTGCTATTTTAGGTGCTCCAAGGTTTTTTACACCAAATAATGATGGTTATAATGACTATTGGAATATTAAAGGAATAAATACCGATTTCAATTCAAAAACAGTTATTCGTATTTTTGATCGCTATGGAAAAGTCTTAAAAGATATTAATCCACAAAGTCAAGGTTGGGATGGAACATTTAATGGTCAACTTCTACCAGCAGATGATTACTGGTATACAGCTAAACTTGAAAATGGTAAAGAAGTTAAAGGTCACTTCAGTTTGAAAAGATAATACTTAGAAATTATAAAGCTGAGACTCAAACATCCAAAAATAAAAAATCCCAAACTCCAGTAATAGGAATTTGGGATTTTTTTATTGAATTGTAGAAAATTAGATTTTAAATCTTTTTCTATCAGTTTCTGTCAAATAGATTTTTCTCAAACGAATTGATTTTGGAGTTACCTCTACATATTCGTCTTTTTGAATGTATTCTAAAGCTTCTTCTAAAGAGAAGATGATTGGAGGAATAATTCTAGCTTTTTCATCATTTCCAGAAGAACGTACGTTAGATTGTTTTTTAGCTTTCGTTACGTTGATACACATATCATCGCTACGAGAGTTTTCTCCAATTACTTGACCTTCGTAAATTTCGTCGTTAGGATTAACGAAGAATTTACCACGATCTTGTAATTTATCGATAGAATAAGGAATTGCTTTACCATTTTCCATAGAAATCAATGAACCATTGTTACGTCCAGGAATTTCTCCTTTGTAAGGCTCATATCCAATGTAACGGTGAGACATAATCGCTTCACCTGCAGTAGCAGTAAGCAATTGATTTCTTAAACCAATAATTCCACGAGATGGAATATTAAATTTAACAATCATACGCTCTCCTTTACCTTCCATTGATAACATTTCTCCTTTACGGATAGAAACAAACTCTACCGCTCTACCAGAAAGATTTTCAGGTAAGTCGATTGTTAATTCCTCAATTGGCTCACATTTTTTACCATCAATTTCTTTGATAATAACTTGTGGTTGACCAATTTGTAATTCATAACCTTCTCTTCTCATTGTTTCGATAAGAACAGATAAGTGAAGAACTCCACGACCAAAAACCATAAATTTATCAGCAGAATCAGTTTCACCTAACTTCATCGCTAAGTTTTTCTCTAATTCTTTTGTCAAACGGTCTCTAATATGACGAGAAGTTACAAATTTACCTTCTTTACCAAAGAAAGGAGAGTCATTAATAGTAAACAACATACTCATTGTTGGCTCATCAATAGCAATTGTTTGTAAAGCTTCTGGATTTTCATGATCAGCGATAGTATCACCAATTTCAAAACCTTCTACTCCAATGATTGCACAAATATCTCCAGCAATTACTTGTTGTACTTTTTTACGACCTAAACCTTCAAAAGTATGTAATTCTTTAATACGTGATTTTATAACTTTACCATCTCTTTTTACCAAAGAAATTGGCATTCCTTCATTCAATACACCTCTTTCTAAACGACCAATCGCGATACGACCAGTAAATGAAGAGAAATCTAAAGATGTAATTAACATTTGAGGAGTACCTTCTGATACTTTAGGAGCTGGCACATTTTTGATAACCATATCCAACAATGCTTCAACATTATCAGTTACGTTTTCCCAATGGTCAGACATCCAGTTATTTTTAGCAGAACCATAAACAGTTGGAAAATCCAATTGCTCTTCAGTTGCTCCTAATTCAAACATTAAGTCAAAAACTTTCTCATGAACTTCTTCAGGAGTACAGTTTTCTTTATCCACTTTATTGATAACTACGCAAGGCTTAAGACCTAAGTCAATTGCTTTTTGTAATACAAAACGAGTTTGTGGCATTGGACCTTCAAAAGCATCCACAAGCAAACATACACCATCGGCCATGTTCAATACACGTTCTACTTCACCTCCAAAATCCGCGTGGCCTGGAGTGTCAATAATATTGATTTTTGTTCCCTTGTACTGAACCGAAACGTTTTTAGAAGTAATAGTAATACCTCTCTCACGCTCTAAATCGTTATTATCAAGAATTAAATCACCTGTGTTTTCGTTGTCACGAAATAATTGACAGTGATACATAATTTTATCAACCAAAGTGGTTTTACCGTGATCGACGTGGGCAATAATTGCAATGTTTCTAATAGATTCCATCTGTGATTTTTAATGGCTGCAAAGGTACACTTTATTTTGATATAAAAAATATTTATCAAATACTTTACAATTTATAAACGTTTAACACATATACCAATCATTATTCAATAATAAATAAGTTTCTATAGATATTTTGCTATTAACAATTATTAATTATATTTGATTAATGAAAAGCAAAACAAATCAAATAACAATAATATACCTACTTATTGCCATTGTTTTGGCGACTTTTCTTTACAAAACTACTTCGCTATATTTAAATCCAGAAAATTACCTCCTTTTTAATTTATCAAAGGACATCATTCTAATCTTTTTAACTGGCTTAGCATTTAGACATATCCTATCTAAAAATGAAACAAAGAATCAAAATATTTTTGAAAAATTAGAAAATACAAATAGTAAGATTAAAGAATCTAACCAGAAATATGATATTGTAGCTAAAGCAACAAGCGATACTATTTGGGACTGGAAAATACAAGAAGACAAACTCACTTGGAGCAAAGGAATTAAAGCTGTTTTCGGATATGAAGAGGACCAAGTAGGAGAAAGTTCGAGTTGGTGGTTTGGAAATATCCATCCAGAAGACAGCATCAAAATGTCAATAAAACTCTACTCTTTTATTGAACAAAAAACTGAAAAATGGCAAGACGAATACCGTTTTAAATGTGCCGACAATACCTATAAATATGTACTTGATAGAGGATTCCTTTTAAAAGATGAAAACGGAAAAGCAATCCGTATGATAGGCGCACTTCAAGACATCACCAAACAAAAGGAAGAAGAACTAAGATTAAAATTACTAGAAACTGTAATCTTACAAACCAGAGAATCTATTGTAATTACGGAAGCCAATTTAAACGAAAAACTTTTACCTAAAATTATATACGTAAATCCTGCTTTCACAAATATGACAGGGTATAAATCAGAAGAAATAATAAATAACTCACTTGATTTATTAAAAGGTCCAAATACAGAAACAAGTGTTATAAAAAAAATTATTCAACTTATAAAAAACAAAGAAGAAGGCGTACTCGAAATCAAATGTTATAAAAAAGATAAAACCGAATTTTGGTTGCGTTTTACTATGATACCAATTTATAATTCTGAAAACGAATTATCAAATTGGGTTTCTATACAAAGAGATGTAACAGAAGAAAAAAATCAGGAAAAGGAAAAAGAACAACTCATTAAAGAATTAACTCAAAATAATAAAGATTTAAAACAATTCTCATATATCACTTCTCACAATTTACGGGCACCAATATCAAACTTGATTGGGCTGCTAAATCTAATTGAGGACATAACAATAGAAGATTCTGAATTAAATGAAATTATCAACGGTTTTAATAAATCAACACATTTATTAAACGAAACTATAGAAGACTTAACTAAAGTCATGATAATAAAAGACAATACATCCATACAAGAAGAAAATATTTTATTAAAAGAAGTTTTTGAAAACGTTTTTAGCCAATTAACCAATCAAATAGAAATACACAAACCTATATTAAAATTAAACCTTGAAAATGTTAGTGTATTAAATACAAACAAAGCATATTTAGAAAGCATCTTATTGAATTTACTAACTAATTCATTGAAATATAAATCTACCGATCGAATATTAAGAATAACAATATTAGCTCATCAAACAGGAAATACAGTAAGCCTTAGTTTTAGAGATAACGGCATAGGAATAGATCTCATCAAAAATAAAGACAAAGTTTTTGGTTTGTACCAAAGATTTCATGATTATCCAGACAGTAAAGGTTTGGGACTATATTTAGTAAAATCGCAAGTCGAAGCCATGAAAGGAACTATTAGCATAGACAGTCAGGTAAATAAAGGAACTACAATTACATTAACATTTAAAAACAAACAATAACATGTTAGATTTAATTCTATGTGTCGACGACGACCCAATAACTCTTATGTTATGTAAAAAAGTAATAATAAAAACTGCTTTTTCAAAGACTATAATTACAGCTAAAAATGGTGAAGAAGCTTTAGAATATTTTAACTCAATCCTAAATAAAGAAAAAGACCATCTCCCTCAGTTGATATTTCTAGACCTAAACATGCCTGTAATGGATGGGTGGGAATTCCTTGATAATTTCAATACAAATAAATACTCCAAAATAAATTCTACTAAGATTGTAGTTTTATCTTCAACAATAGACCCAGAAGACCTCCAAAAGTCAAAAAATTACCCAATGGTAATCGATTTTTTGTCAAAACCTATTACAACTAATATGCTTAGTTATTTAGAAGCGAAACTTCAATTTTAACATACAAGAAAATTACTAGAGCTATACCATGTCAAAAAAATAACACAATTAAGCATAAAAAAACATTTTTTTATTCCTAATAATAAATCACTTTGTTTTAAACCAACTAATAACCAGTATATATCCTTGTTTTTTCAACAAGATGAAAAGAAAAACTTAAGAGTGATAATAAAAAAATCAACAGACAAGCAACGTAACTAGCGTAGAGCCAACGTTATTATCTAATGTTTTTTCTATAAATAATTATAAACCAAAACATATTTCACTTAGAAATAGTATTTAAATAAATTCGGCGAACGGATCCGCAATAGGAACACGGGATAACAACAAAATAAAAAACCCTAACCTTTTCAGGTTAGGGTTTTCAAAGAAAGGCGACGACATACTCTTCCACATAACTGCAGTACCATCTGCGCAGGCGGGCTTAACTACTCTGTTCGGGATGGGAAGAGGTGAGCCCCGCCGCAATAACCACCTTAAGGT
>WSSedL1CaDRAFT_10000094_pt1 | contig 54197 bp, 46 predicted proteins | sample WetSurSL1Cattail_FD_9464 | JGI IMG/M metagenome (IMG submission 9464)
GCCTGGAGCCGGGCTGATTTACTGATTTTATCCGGCGGTTTAGGGCCGACTCAAGATGATCTGACCCGGGAAGCGGTAGCCGGGTTGATTCATGAAGAATTGCAATTCAATGAAGAAGCCTGGAATCAAGTGCAGAATTATTTCAAAAAAGTGCAAAGGCCATTGGTTGAGAGTAATCGCCGTCAAGCGATGTTTCCCAAATCCGGACAGGTAATCCCCAATCATCTTGGTACAGCACCTTGCTTGCTGATTGCCAAGGAGAATCACTATTTGATTGCTTTGCCGGGGGTACCCCGCGAACTGAAGGGGGTTTGGTCTGTATCCGTACAACCTTTTCTAAAGGGATTACTCAAGCAGGAACATAGTCCGGTGTTAACGTCCCGGCTGATTAGAATGGCTGGAATCGGCGAATCGGCAATGGAAGGACAAGTTATCGATTTAATCAACAGCCAGACCAATCCCACCCTGGCTCCTTATGCCGGAACCGGCGAGGTGACACTACGGATAACAGCCAAGGGATTTGACGAATCAGCCAATTGGCAGTTGATTGAAGCCCGCACCGCTAAAATTAAGGAACGTTTGGGAGCATTTATTTACGGTTACGATAAAGACAATTTAGAGACGGTGGTTGGCCGACAGTTAAAGGCAACCGGGTGGCGATTAGCAACTGCCGAATCTTGCACCGGCGGGTTAATCTCCCACCGGATTACTAATGTCCCGGGAAGTTCCGCTTATCTACTGGGCGGGGTCAATAGTTACAGTAATGAGCTAAAAATGAAGCTTTTAGGAGTTCCGGCGGAAGTTCTCGCTGCGCATGGAGCGGTAAGCCCGGAGACAGCCCAAGCAATGGCCGAAGGAATCCGGAAACTCACCGGCGCGGAAGCCGGTGTGGCAGCTACTGGAATTGCCGGACCGGATGGCGGCAGCGAGACAAAACCGGTTGGTTTGGTTTATCTTGCGGTTGTTCTGCCGGGAGTATCCCGGGTAGAGAAAAAGATTTTCGGTTACGACCGGCTGGGTAACAAAGAAGCGGCGGCCCAAGCCGGATTGACGTTGCTATGGCAAAGCTTGAAAGAGTTGGGATATTAATCATGCGACTTTAGCGAATTTTAATTTTCCGGGATAAAATGTTCAAATTGACAGAAGACTAACTGTTTGATATACTGGTGTAGAACAAATGTTTGGTAAAGTGAGGAATAATTTGATGGCGAATAATGATAAGCAAAAGTCCTTGGAAGTAGCCTTGTTACAGATCGAGAAGCAATTCGGCAAGGGTTCGATTATGAAGTTGGGGGAATCCGCCGACAAATTAAATATTGAAACAATACCAACCGGCGCCCTTTCACTTGATTTGGCCTTGGGAGTAGGGGGAATTCCACGTGGTAGGATTGTTGAGATCTATGGACCGGAGTCTTCCGGTAAAACAACGGTTGCTCTTCATATGGCGGCAGAGGCTCAAAAGTTAAACGGGATTGTAGCTTTTATCGATGCCGAGCATGCACTGGACCCCTTATATGCCAAGAGACTTGGAGTCGATATTGATAATTTATTAATCTCCCAACCGGACACCGGTGAACAGGCTTTGGAGATCTGTGAGGCCTTGATCCGCAGCAATGCAGTTGATTTGATTATCATCGATTCGGTAGCCGCCCTTACCCCTCAGGCCGAAATCGAAGGAGAGATGGGCGATGCCCATGTTGGCCTGCAAGCTCGATTGATGTCGCAAGCTCTGCGTAAGTTGACTGCAGTAATCAGTAAATCCAATACGGTGACGATCTTTATCAATCAAATCCGTGAAAAAGTCGGTGTCATGTTCGGTAATCCGGAGGTTACTCCCGGTGGCCGGGCTCTTAAGTTTTATGCTTCTGTAAGGCTGGAGATTCGTAAAGTGGAAACGCTCAAGCAAGGCACCGATATTATCGGTACCCGCACCAAAGCTAAAGTAGTAAAAAATAAAGTCGCTCCGCCCTTTAAAGAAGGGGAATTCGATATTTTATACGGCGAAGGAATCTCCAAAGCCGGATGCATTTTAGATATGGCGGTTGATCAGAATATTGTCAATAAAAGCGGAGCTTGGTTTTCATACGGGGAGAACCGTATTGGGCAGGGCCGTGATAATGCCAGAGATTTTTTGAAAAAAGATCCTACTTTATTGAGCGAAATTGAACGGAAAGTCCGGCTGGCGGTAGGATTAATCAGTGAAGGCACTCCGACTGCCGGAAATGGAACCGCCACCGCTTCTAAAGAGACGGCGGTTACCAAAGAGGCGGCTCCGGCTAAGGGCAAATGACAGCGCATTCCGGGCTTTCAAATGCGGTGGATGAAGCGGTAAAGCTTTTAAGCCGCAAGGCTTATAGCGAAAAAAATTTGGCTGATAAGCTGGTAACAGTAGGTTTCGACCGGACAGAGGTTGCCGAATGCCTTCATTCTTTAAGAAATTGGCACTATATAAACGACCGCGAGTTTGCTATAAACCGGATTAAGCAACTCCAAACACGATTGAAAAGTCGTGCTTATACCAGACTTGATTTGGAAAATCTTGGTTTGCCGAAAGATCTGGCGGGGGAATTATTAAACACTCTTTATCCAGAGGAACAAGAGCTACGGATTGCTCAGCAATTACTGCAAAAAAAAGCGAACTCTCAAGTTAATTTGCGGAAAATGTGGGCTTTTTTGGTGAGAGCTGGCTTTTCCGAAAATACCGTTCACCATTGTTTTCCTGGCATAGATCCTACTTGACACCGTATTTAAAAAAGTTTACAATAAACTCCGGAGGATAGAACAAAAGCCGAGTTCTTACTCGGCTTGTTTTGTATTCTTTTTTCCTTTATCTCAATGAAATTTGATATGCACGACTTCAATTTGATGAAGTCATTTTGAATTTAAAAAATATTTGGGGGTGAATTATGATTGGGCTAATTATAGCCGTTATAAGCGGTTTAATTGTGGGTTATTTAGGCGCGATTCTTTATGGCATGTTTAAATTACAGTCAGCCAAAGAAAATGCTCGCAAACTTATGGATGATGCCAAAAAAGAAGTTGAGTCGATTAAAAGAGAAGCCTTATTAGAGGCTAAAGAAGAAGCATTAAAGGTAAAGAACGAGCTGGAACGGGAAAACCGGGAACGCCGTGCCGATATTCAAAGACTAGAGAAACGTTTATTACAAAAAGAAGAATCACTGGATCGAAAATCAGAGATAATTGAGAAAAAGGAAGAAACACTCGCCAAAAAAGAGGGCGAAGTTGAAAAGTTAAAAACCGAACTTCAAGAGACGCATCAAAGACATCGTCATGAATTGGAACGTATTTCGGGACTCAGCAGTGAAGAAGCCAAAACACTTTTATTAAAGGATGTTGAAGAAGAAGTCCAACAAGAAATTGCCATTAAAATTCGTGAGCTGGAATCCAAAGCAAAAGAGGAATCAGACCGAAAAGCACGGGAGATTATTTCGCTGGCAATTCAAAGATGCGCCGCCGATCATGTGACTGAGGCCACTGTGTCAGTCGTGGCTTTGCCGAATGATGAAATGAAAGGCAGAATTATTGGGCGAGAGGGTCGCAATATTCGGGCATTGGAAACCTTAACCGGAATCGACCTGATTATTGACGATACCCCGGAAGCGGTTATTTTATCCGGATTTGACCCGATTCGCCGTGAAGTGGCCCGGCTGGCTTTGGAAAAATTAATCGTAGATGGCCGGATTCATCCGGCCCGGATCGAAGAGATGGTGGAAAAATCTCAAAAAGAAGTTGAGGCCATCATTAAGGAAGAAGGAGAAAGAGCCACCTTTGAGACTGGGATTCATGGTATTCATATTGAAATCATCAAGTTGTTGGGTAGGCTAAAATACCGTACCAGTTATGGCCAGAATGTTTTACAACACTCGATTGAAGTTGCTCACTTATGCGGATTAATGGCAGGCGAACTGGGCGCAGATATTAATTTAGCCAAGCGAGCCGGTTTACTTCATGACATTGGTAAGGCGGTAAATCATGAAATTGAAGGACCGCATGTTACGATTGGAGCTGACTTGGCTAAGAAATACCGCGAGAGTTTTGCGGTGGTCAATGCGATTGCTGCCCATCATGGCGATGTTGAAGCTAACACTGTTGAGGCCGTATTAGTGCAAGCTTGTGACGCTGTTTCGGCAGCCCGACCCGGCGCGCGGCGTGAGACATTGGAGACTTACATCAAACGGCTGGAGAAGCTGGAGAATATCGCTGATTCCTTTGAAGGTGTTGAAAAAGCTTATGCAATTCAAGCCGGTCGCGAAATTCGGATTATGGTAAAACCAGATCGGGTGGATGATCTGAATTCCGTTAAAATAGCCCGTGAGATTGTAAAGAGGATTGAGGAAGAACTGGAATATCCCGGTCAGATTAAAGTCACTGTAATACGGGAGACAAGAGCGGTTGAGTATGCCAAATGATAACGTTTTTGCACTTTGAAGTAGGGTAACCGCTATAATAATAAGAACTAATTATATTTCTGGAAGGGGGAGGAATCATGAAAGGCATCTTCTGGAAAGAGGGAGAATCCTTCTCTAACTCCATGAGTCTTATTGCTTTTTTACTGGTAAGATATCCGGAGCTCGGTTCGGTCCGTTTTGATCCCGGCCAAAAGACTTTGTTATTCTCGTTTGTGCTCATTAAATCATTAACCAAGGAAGAGTTCGAACCGTTTAAAGATAAACTACTGCTTAGCTTGAATAATATGACTCAATTGCAAGGCCGAGAATCAGAAACGGGCACTATTGAAGTTAATTATGCTGAATACGATGGTTTGACATTCTTGGAAATTGTGCGTAATATTGAGTCGTTAACCCAAGAAGAAATCGCTTTAATTACTGGGATCATCCGGGAATCGTTCGAAGAATATTTATTGCTGGACCAAGATGATACCTTACAGGAAGAAGACGCCGTCCTTCAAGAAGAAATGATCGAGCACATGCTGGAAGATTTGAAAGATTCCCGTCAGGAGAAACGCTTGATCGGTTTTCGGGAAGAAGGGCGAGTATTAGTATTTAATCGGGCTAATTTACACAAATAATAGGTATAAATTTTTTACTAAAGAAAGACCATTGATTTGGATCAATGGTCTTTCTTCTAGATTTCGGCTAGCCGGGGCAAGCGAAGGGATGAAAATGGAACAGGATGCCTACGTTACCTAACCCTTGCCCTTCCCCCGGGAAGCGTTGATATGCGGGTCTTGTCAGGTGGAAGGGTAACCCTAGCCGTTGATTTCAAAAAGCTTTTGGACTGCGGAGGCATCGGTTACCCTTCCACTTGAACCGGCATTCAGAATTACATCCAAGGGGAAGGGCCAGGGTTAGGTCAAATAAGCGTTCTAAAGGCGCCTAACCCTTATCCTGTAGCAATAGATCCCCCGCCCGGCCAGCCGGGGGCAAGAGAGAGAATAAAAATGGTTTAATCTTTGGGCCTTTCGAGCATATTTAGGCGTGTGTCTCCTGGATCATTATTGACCACAGAGGCACAGAGACAGAGGAAGAACTGGAGGCTATTTTGTTAAAGATACTTTTTATCGGTGATATCATCGGTCGGCCGGGCCGCAGGATTATTAAAACCTGTTTGCCGGAGCTGATTAATCAGGAGAGTATTGATCTGGTAATCGCCAATGGCGAAAATTCTGCCGGTGGATTCGGTATTAATCAGGAAATTTGTCAGGAGTTGCTCACTGCCGGAGTTGATGTCATCACCATGGGCAATCATACCTGGGATAATAAAGAAATCTATCAAGTGCTGGAGCGCGAAAGACGTGTGATCCGACCGGCTAATTATCCTGGGGGCACTCCCGGAGAAGGCTATTACATAGCCCAGAGTTCAAAAGGATTCCCGGTGGGCGTGGTCAATATCCTGGGACAAGTCTTTTTGGAGCCCCTGGCCTGTCCTTTTCAAACCGCAATGGAATGTATTGCCGATATTCGGCGAAAAACTCCGCTTATTATCATTGATATTCATGCTGAGGCAACTTCGGAGAAGGCCGCATTGGGTTGGTATCTGGACGGGCAAGCATCGGCGGTGCTCGGTACCCACACCCATATTACCACTGCGGATGAACGAATTTTACCCAAGGGAACCGCTTATATCACTGATGTTGGCATGACCGGTCCGACCAACTCCGTACTGGGAATAACGACGGAAATAGTGATTAAAAAGTTTATTTCGCATCTGCCGGCTCGTTTTGAAGTAGCAGGCGGTCCTATCGAACTTAATGCAGTAATCATGGAAATTGAGGATGATGGAAAAGCAATTTCTATCCGCAGGATTCGACGGACAATTGTTCCTTAAATTATGTCAACCTAGAAAGTAGATTCTGAATCCCTTCCATTTAGGGGAATAACTTGGCTATAATTGCTTAAAGGGAAAATATCAAAGAGCAAGAAAGATTAGTTCCATAAACCATCCTGGCTAGGCAGCAAATATTGCAGCTTTCATGGTACTAACATTACGCAGGAGGAAATCATGGAACTAATCGGGAGTAATATTCAATTAAGGCCATTACAAATCCGAGATTTACCACGAATGGTTTTATGGAACCGTGATGCTGAGATTCAAACTTTTGTCGATTGTACCTTACCAGATAACCTCATCCATTTAGAACGATGGTATACGGAGAACGTTCCGGAACGGCATTATCAAATTTTTGCCATCGAAACGAGAGATGGCTATCTGATCGGTGACATGGAATTGGATCATATTTGTTGGACAAAACGTGAAGCTGAGTTACGGATTCGCATCGGGGAGAAAGAATTTTGGGGTAAAGGCTTTGGAAGTGAAGCCGTCCGTTTAATTTTAGATTATGTTTTTCGAATCAAAAATTTTGGCCGGATTTATTTACGAGTTTATAGTTTTAATAAACGGGCGATTCAGTGTTATATAAAAAATGGTTTTAAACCAATCGGCGTTTTGAGCCGCTCCGAGGAAGGCTGGAAGGATATTATTTTAATGGAGCTTAAAGAGGTTAAATATCAAAAGCTGTTAACCGCCCGAATAGCGGGATAATAATAAATATTCCAGAAAATATTTAAAGTTATAGAAATTCGGCAGAAAAAAAATACCCCTTGTATGCAGCCCTTTTAAATTATTTTTCAGTTGTGAACGCTGTACTGACCGAAGAGGATTTAGCCCCCTGCTTGTCGAAAATAAAAAATAGTTTTTTTCACTTAGGAGGGGGATTATGGCAAAAGTCAAGATTGTTATTGCCGATAATAATCGCGAATTATGCAATACATTATCGGATCTTATCGACTTTCAAGATGATATGGAATTGGCGGGAGTGGCTTTTGACGGACTTGAGGCGTTGAAGGTAGTAGAAAATCTCAAACCGGATGTACTGATTTTAGATATTACCATGCCATATTTAGATGGTATTGGGGTGTTGGAAAGACTGGCTGATTACCCGGATCGCCCGATTGTAATTGTATTAACCGCTTTTGAACAGGAAACGATGATTCAACGGTTAACGACTCTCGGGGCGACTTATTACATGGTCAAACCATTTGACGCCAATACCTTGTTTGAACGAATTCGTCAATTTATGGCCATTCATCCCACTCCAATCCGAGGTGCTAAAACCCAAAATGAATCCAATACCTATACACTGCATGGACACCGTGAAAAATCCACCAATGAATTGGAACTAGAGGTCAGTAAATTGTTTCATGAGATGGGAATACCGGCTCATTTTCGTGGATATGCTTATTTACGGGATGCGATTATTATTGCCACCAAAGAAGTGGAAGTGCTAGGAAATATTACAAAGAATCTTTATCCGCGTATCGCCGAAAAATATCAGTCCACTGCCAGTGGAGTGGAGTCTGCCATCCGGCACACGATTGAAATCGGTTGGGAACGCGGCAATACCGATTTTATGGAAGATTTTTTTGGCTTTGAGAATCAAAAGAACCGTTTTCCAACTTCCGCATCATTCATTGCCAAAATCGCCGATAAATTACGTTTAGAATCGAAAGCCTGCTGACATTCGAAACGATTAGCTAACTTTAGCGAGGCGAAATAAATCCCTTTCGAGGGATTTATTTTTGAAGCGAGCTTTTCTTGCATATTGAAATTGATTTTTGGTCTGAATCTTAAATACATTGCCGGAGACATAGGTAGAGAGGGAATAAAGAAAAAACTTGAATATCAAAGGTTTATTCCTGGAAGAACTTCAAGAATTCTTTCATACAATGGGCTTACCTAAATATCGAGCTGCACAAATTTATACTTGGATATATCAAAAACAGGCCTGCACGTGGGAAGAAATGACCGATTTGCCCAAGGATTTACGTGGGCGATTGACAGAGCAAGGGCTGGCTTTGGGGTCTTTAACTCCGGTTAACCGGATTGAAGACAGCGATGGGACCATTAAATTCCTTTTTGAGTTGGAAGATCATAATACAATTGAAAGTGTTTTCATTCCGGAGGATGAACGCTTAACGTCCTGTATATCAACTCAAGTCGGCTGCGGAATGCAGTGCAGCTTTTGCGCTACCGGCCAAAACGGTTTAATCCGTAATTTAACTGCAGCTGAGATTATTGATCAACTGCTTACTATCAGTCGGCAAACTAAAAGTAGAATTAATAACGTGGTAATTATGGGGCAAGGGGAACCGTTGGCAAATTATGAGGCGACTCTAAACGCGATCAAGCTCATGAATGATCCCAAAGGTATGGGTATCGGAGCCAGACATATTACCATTTCCACCTGCGGCGTTATTCCCGGAATCCTGAAGCTGGCCAAGGAACCGCTTCAAGTTAATCTGGCAATTTCTTTACATGCCGCAGATGATGGCTTGCGAACTCGCTTAATGCCGATTAATAAGGTTTATCCTTTGAGCGAACTAATGACGGCTATCCGTAATTATATTGAATTGACCGGTAGACGGGTTACTTTTGAATATACAATGATAGACGGGATTAATGATCGGCCGCAGGATCTTGGCCAACTTATTCAATTACTTTCGGGATTATTGTGCCATGTAAACTTGATACCGTTGAACCCAGTTAAGGGAAGCGCTTTCGGACGATCGAAAATGGAGCGGATTCATGATTTCATTTCCGCTTTAACCCGGGTCCATATTGAAGCAACCATTCGCAAGGAAAGAGGAACAAATCTCGCAGCCGCTTGCGGTCAGTTACAAGGTGGTAATTGGAGTAAAAATGATTTGGCTAAATAAAATAATAAGATTTTGGGGTAATTCCAATCACTTCAAAACAAAACTTAGGTTGAGTGAACATACCCTCAAATGGTCTGCTGTAAGGGGAAATAACTTCATTCATTCACTTAATTATAGTTTGGCGACCGGAAATACCAAAATTCAGAAGCGGGATATATCGGTTAAAGAATTTAGATGGATTTTTCGAGTATTGGCCGGAATGGATCGTGGTCGTGAATATGTGGCAATTAATCGAGAAATACGAGTGGGTAGGCATCCTGAAAATCTTATTTTATTAAGGGATCCCAAGGCCTCTCGTTTTCATGCGATCATTTATCGGCGCGGTTCTAAATTAGTGCTGGAGGATTTGAAGAGCACCAACGGTACCAGGGTTAACGGGGAACTTATTTTGAAAAAGCGTACGATTCTCCCTGGTGACCTTATTAAAATCGGTGAAACAGTTATCCAAGTCAGCCTGGAAAATGATTAAGCAATGCTTTGCTTATTATTAGGAGTGAGTTCATGAACATAGGCGCTAAGACCGATAAAGGAAAAACGAGGGAACAGAATGAAGATGCTTTTGGCTATCGTGACACTTTATTTGTGGTAGCCGATGGAATGGGCGGACATCAAGCCGGTGAAATCGCCAGTGCTATTGCGGTAGAAACTGTATTGGCAACCGAGATTGGCGCTGATCCCGTTGCGAGTATTCAAGAGGCTGTGTTAAAAGCAAATAATGCGATTTTGGATGAAATGGCTAAGAATGAAAATTTTATGGGCATGGGAACTACAATCGCCATTTTATTGCTTGGTAATAAGCAGGCTTATGTTTCTCATATGGGTGACAGCAGGATTTATCAAATGTCCGCAGTAAACGGGAACCTTCGTCAATTGACGGATGATCACTCTTTTGTGGCTGAATTGATTAAAAACGGCAGTATCACCGAAGCGGAAGCCAAGATTCATCCGCAGCGTAATGTACTTACTCGGGCACTTGGCACTCCAGGAAAGTTGGAGTTTGAAGTAAATGCCTTTTCGGTAAGTCCGGGGGATAAGTTTTTATTATGTAGTGATGGGTTAACCGGGATGGTTGACGAAAATACTATCAAAGAAATACTTTCCTCCGCTGCAAGACCGCAAACGATCGCCGAAAAACTGGTTGGACAGGCCAATGATAACGGTGGCACCGATAATATTACGGTTATTATTATTGAAATATAAAGTATAAAATATTGAAGTATGAAATATTGAAGTATAGCATATAGCAGGATTTTATGTTTTAAGGGCGAAGAACTTACTAAATATCAATTACGACTTTTTAAATAATATTATCAATGAGATTTGATTAGAACATTCGGCGCTTTGAATTGGGGTGAAGAAGTGGTCGGCAAAATACTAGGTAACCGTTACCGCCTTATAGAGCTTATCGGCGAAGGCGGTATGGCTTTGGTTTATAAAGCAGAGTGCTCATTATTATGCCGAACAGTTGCCGTTAAAATTTTGCGACCTCAATATGCCAGCGATAGTGAATTTGTAGAACGTTTTCGACGTGAGGCCAGGGCTGCTGCCAGTCTCTCTCATCCGAACATTGTCGGCATTTACGATGTGGGTCAGGAAGATGGGGTTGATTACATCGTAATGGAGTATATTCCCGGTGAGAATTTAAAGGCGATAATTCGGAAAGAAGCTCCGTTATCCATCGAACGCTCCCTAGATATTACCAAAAAAATCAGTGAGGCTCTCCATCATGCGCATCAGAGAAATATTGTCCATCGGGATATTAAACCTCACAACATTTTAATTACCCCTGACGGGCAAGTGAAAGTAACTGATTTTGGGATCGCTAGAGCGATTAGTGCCAGTTCTTTTACACAAACCGGAGTCGTGGTGGGATCAGTACAATATTCATCACCGGAGCAGGCTAGGGGAGGAGTAGTTGGACCTCAATCCGATTTATATTCTCTAGGGTGTGTTCTATATGAGATGCTCACTGGAACAGTACCGTTTCAGGGCGAGACTTCGGTTTCGATTGCCTTAAAACATATACAAGAAAATTATACCCCGGCTCAGGAAATAAGGCCCGATATTCCAGAATCCACATTATTAATACTGGAAAAAGCAATGGCCAAGGAGTTAGAGGACCGTTATCCCTCGGCTTTGGCAATGATTAAAGATATTGCTGCAGCTGATTTGCAAAATGCCCGTGAAACCCGATTATTAGGCGATGCTGATCTTCCCACTCAGGTTTGGAATAGGGTAACCACTGGGGACGAGCGCAGGGGAAAAGGGACCAATTGGCTACTTTGGCTTATTATCGGTCTAGGAACCGTAGTATTATTTTCTACTTTATTTCTTTATTTTTTTAATATTTTCATACCCCCCAGGGCAGTGGTGCCTGTTCCTAACCTGGTTGGCCAAGATATTAATAAAGCCAGACAGGAATTGAGTCAGGTGAAGTTGAAAATGAAAGTGATGAATCGACTTTTCAGTTCATCTTACCCCCAAGATACAATTATTTCGCAAAAACCCGTTCCGGGAACTGAAAAACGAATTGATAGTCAGGTTGAAGTTATTCTTAGTAAAGGGACTCAACTAGTTCGGGTACCTGATTTAGTTGGTAAAACCCAGGTTGAAGCCCAATTGGCATTGGAAGACGTGGGCTTAAAGATCGGAGATATTCTCACTGCTTCAGTACAAGGCAGTCCGGAGGGGACTGTAATTCGGCAGTTACCTGCACAGAACACTACGATTGAATGGGGAGCCAGTGTGTCGGTTACAATCAATTCAATATCCGGCAATCAGGTGCAAGTACCGAATTTTATCGGCAGGCCTTTATCCGAAGCCAGGGCAGAGTTGGGTTCTTTGGGACTGGTATTTAATCAGGCGACAGCGACTCCAAATAGTATTTATTTAGAGGGTGTTGTTGTTGATCAAAGACCGGTACCCTATGATAAGGTACCATTAGGTACTGCCATGAATTTTATCGTTAGTTCAGGGCCGCCTCACTAACTTGATAATCAAAACTTTTTTAAAGCGAGGGCCTAGGTTTGGCAATTGGAAGGGTAGTTCGGGCAATAGCGGGATTTTATTATGTGGAGTCGTTGGAAGAAGACCGTCAGCCGGTTGAGTGTTCGATCCGGGGTAAATTAAAGCTTGGCAGTGAAAGCTTATTGGTGGGTGACAAAGTCGAGTATACCGACGATGAAAGAGTAATTACCGCGATTCTGCCGCGACAAACGGTTCTTAAACGCCCATATATAGCAAATATAGACTGCATTGTACTGGTTTTTGCTCATCAAAATCCGGATCCCAGCGATATTCTGGTCACCAAGTTTTTAGTTTTGGCGTCTACCAGCGGCATACCTTATTTATTGATCTTTAATAAGTCGGATCTGGTAAGTAAGAGCAAGGTTCAAAAATTGGCGGATAGTTATCGAAGTTATGGCTATCAGGTTATTTGTACCAGCGTTTTAACTCATTTGGGTAAACGCACTCTTAAACAAGCTTTAAATGGGAAAGTGGCTGCGTTTGCAGGCCCTTCAGGGGTGGGTAAATCAGCCTTGGTCAATATGATTGCTCCCGGGTTAATGTTAAAAACCGGTTTGATCAGTGAGAAAATTGGTCGCGGCAAACATACAACCCGTGAAGTGCAATTATTGAAGGCGGGAGCCGGAACCTATATTGCCGATACTCCCGGCTTTTCTCAAATCGAATTGGATGGGATAAGTCCGGAAGAATTAGCCGAACATTTCCCGGATTTTCACAAATATAACGGTAAGTGTAGGTTTAATACATGTATTCACTTAAGCGAACCGGGGTGTCAAGTAAAAAAAGCGGTTGATGATGGACAGCTCGATAGGTTGCGTTATCAATCCTATATTGAATTGCTGCAAGAAATAAAGAAAATTTGGGATAATCGCTATCGCTAAGGAGTTTTCTATGATTGAACTAGCACCTTCTATTTTAAATTCCGATCTGGCCAATATCAAACAAGAAGTCGCCAAGATCAGCAAAGCCGATTGGTTGCATTTAGATGTAATGGATGGGCATTTTGTACCGAATCTAACCTTTGGACCGATGTTTGTCTCGGCAATTCGTACGATTACTTCTTTGCCCATTGAAGCTCATTTGATGGTCGACAATCCGGAATTCTTGATTCCTTTATATGGCAAAGAGGGCAGTAGCCGAATAATCATTCATGCAGAAGCCAGTTGTCATTTGCACCGGTTAATTCAGCAGATTAAAGAAGCGGGTTGCCAAGCTGGTCTGGCGCTTAACCCGGCTACTTCTTTAGATTGTTTGGAGTATCTACTCCCGGATCTTGATTTGGTTTTACTGATGTTGGTGAATCCGGGTTTTGGCGGTCAAAAGTTAATACCGGAAGTGATTCCTAAAATCAAGCGTTTGCGAAAGATGATTGATACAGCCGGTTGTGCTTGCAAAATTGAAGTGGATGGCGGAATCAATTGGGAGAATGCCGCTCTGGTGATTGATTCGGGGGTGGACGTTATTGTCGCCGGGACCTTGATCTATAGTGATCCTCATCCGGAAGCCGCCGTTATGAGACTAAAAAATTTAAAAATATAATATTATAAGGGGGTAATTCCACTGTCATTTGATCATATTGATTCTTTTGTTAAGGCTGCATATTCTGTAATTGAAACCATGCTAAACCCTCATGTTGAAGCAGGCAAACCTTTTTTTGTGGATGAACCTTTACAGAAATATGAAATTTGTGTTTTGGTAGGGGTACTTGGCGATATACAGGGGCAAGTTATTTGTGGTATGACTACTAAGACCGCGACCGGGATCATCTCTCGGATGTTGATGACGGAGGTAAACGAGATCGATCAGATGGGAGAGAGCGCCATCTGTGAGTTAAAGAATATTATTATTGGTACCGCCAGTACCAATTTATCGTTGGTAGGCTATCATTGTAATATAACTCCGCCCCTCTTTATCACGGGTGGCAAGATTCCGGAATTTCTCAAGCACATTCATACCGCACTCGCGATTCCCATAAAGACTCCATTTGGTGATGTCGACATCAATTTGGCTTTGCGTAAGGATGAGATGCGGGACTGATTTTATTAATTTTTCAAATTTTGGGGATACTTTCCTTAAGAGGTGGAGTGTATGTCAGAATCAACCGAAACTACCCGACGGTTTTCAGCAACCGATGAAAATCTATCGGAAGTTGCTTTAGTTTTACGCGAAGTCTGTATCGCTTTGCAAGAAAAGGGATATGACCCCTTGGATCAGATTGTGGGATACCTGCTATCGGGTGATCCCGCTTATATTACCAGTCATCGTAATGCCCGCGTTTTGATCAAAAGATTGGAGCGAGATCAAATCCTGGAGGAATTGGTTCACAGTTACCTTGGTAAAGAAGCAATTCGATAGTATTGGGGTGATTGAATATGCTATCAGCATAGTATTATGGCAAGTTCTAAAACTGTCTTTCACTCCATAGTTTAATGTGAGGGTTCTTTCCAAAGCTGAACCGTATGACAAAGGAGTGGGGTAGTTGGCTCTCTTGGTGGGGACAGAGTTAAATCCGGTGTTGATTGATTTGCTCAACAAAGGGATTAACACAGTGATCATCGCATCGATTGATCAAGATTACCGACCCCATACCGCGCCATTTAATCACATTATTGTCCAAGATCCAAAACATCTTCGGGTTGCGGTATCCAAGACTCATCAAACCTTACAAAATATTCGCGATAACGTTTATGTGGCATTGGCGATAATTGATGAAGGGGATGTTGCAGTCTGCATCAAGGGAATGGCGCATGTGCTGAAAGAAGCCATGGATATTGATTGCAACCGGGTTGTGGTTGATATTGAAATTGATGAAATTCATCGCAACAATTCTCAAGATTTTTTTGTGACCCAAGGTATTCGAATCCGACATAAAAATGAACCCAGCTTATATTATTCCCGCAAGATTTTACAAGAACTCCGGCAAAGAGTTCCCGGCAAGTAATGATCATTGGTTTCAGGGTAGGACAAGCCTACGAGTTAAATTAATTATTTATTTTTTGAGGAGAATACGATGCGGAAGTTTCTCTATTTGACAGTCATTGGATTGGGATTGTTATCATTTGGGTTTACTTGGAAATATCCGGTGCCGCTTGAAGGTATTTATCCTTTAAAGTTAAAAACCTTAACTATTTTTGACTTAAGTTCCGGGGAGATTCCCCTTTTTGGCAGTATGGCGGAACTTACCGATTCCAAACCTGATTTTTTAGCGATTGATGGTATTGATTATCAGCAATTTTCCCGGGTCAAATTCGGTAATTTCCGATTTGGTAATAATGAAGTAAAATGTTGGTTTATGATAGCCCAAAACTCAGCCGGGTATTGGGATAGTTTTTACTTGGATCAAAATTTGGATAATCGACTCACGAAGAAAGAAGAAATCAAAAGTTTTCAAACCAATCAACGGAAAAAATCCGGTTATACGATTTGGCAAGCAGATTCCTTAATCCCGGTTTCCGTTACGATCTCCTATAAAGGCATCACTAAGGAATATCAGCAAAATTTATACTTTTTTATATCGACAATTGCGGAATCGAAAAAAGATGAGTATCATGTTTCAGCCGTGGCTTATAACGCCAGTTTCCTGGAAGGGGAGTTCAAAGCCGGCACTACCAAAGGAAACCGGTTGTATAAATTTATAATTATCGATGCCGACGGTAATGGCTGTTTTAATGATTACGGCAAGGATCTGTTGTTTATGAATCTACGACAAGACGGTAGTTTTCATAAGAATGAATGTCANAAGCTACCGGAATTTTTTGATTCCACCGGAGCCGATAAAACGATCAAACAATTACGGATTAATCTATTGCCTTTTTCCTTGAAATTGGGAATTACCGAGGCTATTTCCGATTTTGATCCCGCTCAACTTGAACCACCGCTTAGTCAACCGATTGATGCCAAACAAGAATCGGTTCCGGCTCCTGATGCTGCCCCTACTCCTACTTCCGATGATTTGACTAAAGTTAAACCGGCAGATTCCGGCTCCGGAAATTGATCATTTGATCTATTTGGTGTAAAAACCGCATTTAATGCGGTTTTTTTGTATGGTAGGGTTAAAATCGTGAAAAGGACTAGGATAAACACTGTACATATGATACTATATTATGAATAGTGATTTTAAGGTAAAATTTATTCTGAACAATAGGTGATTTGAACCGATGAATTATGTCAGTACTCGCGGCAGTGTAGCAAACCTAAAAGCATCAGAAGCAATTCGGATGGGACTTGCCCCTGATGGCGGTCTCTTAACAGCTGAGACTATCCCTAAATTTGACCCTGGTCAGTTGTCTAATTTGGCTCAAAAGAGTTATCATGAATTAGCGACCTTGATTTTGAGCCGTTTTTTAACCGACTATCCACTGGCAGATTTACAAACTATGGTCCAGGCTGCTTATTCTTATCCGGAGAAATTCGATGACCCACTGATAACCCCGGTGTGTCAATTAAATCCCCAATGTTATTTATTGGAATTATGGCATGGTCCGACTTGCGCTTTCAAAGATATTGCATTGCAATTGTTGCCGCATTTAATGACCAAGTCAAGTCTGCTTGCTAATGAGACCAAGGAAATCGTGATCTTGGTTGCTACCTCCGGGGATACCGGGAAAGCCGCCTTGGAAGGTTTTAAAAATGTGCCGGGTACGCGTATTGTGGTGTTTTTTCCTAATCAAGGCGTTAGTGAAATCCAACGCTTACAAATGGTTACCCAAGAGGGTGAGAATACCCGGGTTGTTTCGGTACAGGGGAATTTCGACGATGCCCAGAGTGGAGTCAAACAAATTTTTGCAAACTCGGGGTTGGCTCAGAAATTAGCCGGCCGCAACATGGCATTCTCGTCGGCAAATTCAATCAATTGGGGAAGGTTGGCGCCCCAGATTGTTTATTATTTTGACGGTTATTTTCGGCTCTGCCGCAAGCAAGTAATTCAGGTGGGCGATAAAATAAATATTGCGGTCCCAACCGGTAATTTCGGCAATATTCTTGCGGCTTATCTCGCTAAACAAATGGGGTTGCCGGTAAACAAATTAATTTGCGCCTCCAATTCCAATAATGTGTTAACTGATTTTGTAAACAGCGGCAGTTATGACCGTAATCGTAAGTTCTATACCACCATTTCGCCTTCGATGGATATTTTGATCTCCAGTAATTTGGAGCGTTTGTTGTATTACCTTTCGGAGGGCAATTGCACCTTGGTTAAAGGTTGGATGAACCAATTAAAAAATACCGGCGGCTATCAAGTCGACAGTTCAATAGCCGCAAAAATAACCGCCGATTTCTATGCTGGATTTGCCACCGAAGATCAGACTATGGCTGAAATTAAACGAATTTATCAAGAAACCCATCTGATTATTGACCCGCATACCGCGGTAGCAACTGCTGTCTATCAACAATATCAACGAGTGACTGGAGACTCCACCCCGGTACTGGTCGCTTCAACTGCCAGTCCTTTCAAATTTAATACCAGCGTGCTGCAGGCGATTGGCGAAACCGGGCTGGAAGGAAAAAGTGAGTTTCAATTACTAGAACGTTTAGAAAAGTTGGCTGGCTTAAAAATCCCCAAGAGTTTGGCGGAATTATCCCACAAGCCGGTGCGCCATAAGGAATTATGCCGCAAAGAAGAAATGGCTGCGGTAGTAGAACAAATTTTGGGTCTGTAAAATAATAAACATTCATTTGCACCGGGTGGTGCATTTTTATTAAAAGCAGGATTGCAGCAGGTTCTACCGAATTATTTACAATAAGGACCATGATAGCCATTATAAATTGACATTTTTTTCATTTTGTTCTGAATTAATACTTGATTAATACTTGGTAACTTTAATAAAATATTATTATACTCTGATCGATAGGGTTATTTTATGAGATGGGGAAGAAAGATGGCGTCTTTAGAAGTTGTACCGGAATATTATCGAAATTATCGTTTGGATGATTTTCAGCAACAGGCTGTTTTGGAATTACTGAAAGGTAATTCGGTTTTAGTATCTGCGCCCACCGGGGTTGGAAAGACTCTTATAGCCGATTATCTGATTGATCAAGCCATCGCCAAAGGTGACCGGATCATTTATACAGCTCCGATAAAAGCCCTTTCCAATCAAAAATTTAAAGAATTTAAGGCTTTATATGGAGCCGAACGGGTAGGAATCGTTACCGGGGATGTTGTTATTAACTCTGAAGCAGAAATTTGCTTGATGACCACCGAGATCTTCCGGAATATACTTCATCAGGATTTACCAAGGTTAGAGGGGATCTCTCATATTATCTTTGATGAGATTCATTATCTTTCCGATGAAGATCGCGGTACAGTGTGGGAAGAGTCGATTATTTTCATGCCTAAGGAGATGCGTTTGTTAGGGTTATCTGCCACTATCCCCAATGTTTATGAATTGGCTGCTTGGATTAGTGAGATCAAGCAACACCATGTCTCGGTGATTCTTAAAAAAGATCGGGCCGTACCGCTGGAACATTTTATTTATGAGAAGCATCTGGGCGCTACTAATTTGAAAGCCGTTATCGGGTATAAGCACCAATTGGAGGTAAAAGACCATCCTTCTTTAAATGATAAACGGGAACTGGAAACCACCCATCTTGACCTTATTAAACATGTGAACAAGCAAAAGGGTTTACCTTGTTTATATTTTGTCTTCAGCCGTAAAATGTGCGAACTCAAGGCCCAAGAATTGAGCTTTCAGAGGAGCTTTTTGACTGAGGCGGAGTCAAGTCAGGTTGAGGCGGTTTGCGATCGCTTAATTCAAGAATATGGGATTTCTAATTTAAAAACCGCCAACCAAGCCAAGGTATTATTGATGAAAGGAATTGGTTATCATCACGCCGGATTATTGCCGGGGTTGAAAGAGATAGTGGAAACATTATTCGGAATGGGTTTAATCCGGGTAATGTATGCGACTGAAACTTTTGCGGTAGGGATTAATTATCCGGTTAGAACAGTCTGCTTCGATAGCCCGTCGAAATTTGACGGGGTTACTTTTCGGCCTATGACTAACCTGGAATATTTTCAAATGGCTGGGCGGGCCGGACGGCGCGGTATCGATCAACAGGGGTTTGTGTATATCCTTTGCGACCTTCGCAATCTACGGCCGGAGGAATACCCCAGTACCAATCAGAATGAAATTGAGGAACTAAAAAGCCAGTTTAACTTATCCTATAATTCAGTATTAAATTTAAACCGTAATCACGATCAAGATTCCATCAAAGTAATATTAAATCAAAATTTCGCCACTTTTCAGGCCCGGAACGATAAACGTAAATCTGAACAATTACTAGCCAGCCATGCTGAAAAATTGGATTCTTTAAATGCCGATTTGTGTAGTGAGCGTGAGAATTCAGGGTGTCCGTTAGTATATTTACGATTGCGCCAAAAATTGAAAAAGCAGCAACGTCGCTTTAAATTTATCAAAGGCAGGGCCCGGACGGCAATTGCCAATGAGATTAATGAACTTCGGAGTCATTTGGATTTAACTACGGCTCGCACCTGCTCACCGGAACAACAACGAAAATGCGAGGAGCAGATCCAAGTTTGGCAAGAACTTAACCAAAGAGTGGTTTCATTACAAGAAAGAACCTCCCAGATTGTGATTACCGGCCGTTTTTATGATGCCTTGCAGCTTAAAACTGAAATTCTTGAAGATCTGGATTATATAAAAGGGGGCGAATTGTTGCCCCGGGGCGAGTTCGCGGCCCAGATTTATACTCAGGAATTGTTGATCACCGAATTGTATTTTGGCGGCTTATTTCACGAATTAGATGCTGATCAATTAAATGCTTTGATTGTAGCTATCGATTATGAACCGCGCAAAGGCGAATTTTATCCCAAGCATCTGCCGTTCGACCAGAAACCGGTGAAGACTGTCATCCGTAATTTAGTTTATCGATATGGTGTGGATGAACGGGATGCTGTTTTTCATCCCAGTTTGTCGAATTTCGCATATCGCTGGAGTCAAGGGTGCACTTTTGCCGAGCTGATTAAGGACAGTACTATTCAAGAAGGAGATATCGTCCAGGCCTTCCGCCGGGGGATTGATATTTTGCGGCAGATCAAAGCCGCCTGCGCCGGTCAGGATCCGATTTTTGCCTCCAAAATTCGTGATTGCATGGAACGGATGGATCGGGATATTATTCAGGTGAATCTGTAAAGAAAAAACGAAATGGTGGTCTAGATGAAAAAAATTTTTGTTATATTGATTAGTTTTTGGTTGCTTTTATTGGTTGCCGGTTCTTGTATGGCAAGCTCTTGGCGGATAATGAACGGCGACGAGACGATAGAAAAAGGACAGGTTGTGGCAGGCGATGTTCTTTTCAGCGGTGAGCGATTGGAAGTGGATGGCGAGATTAAAGGTGACCTCTTGGTGTGGTCCGGTGAGGTCGTTATTAACGGTCGGATCGACGGTAGCATTTTAGGAGTAGCTTGGGATCAGTTAATTATTAATGGTCAAGTTTCAGGCAGCATTCGTGGATTTGCCAATGAAATGAAGATTGGCGGCCGGATCGACGGTAGTATTACCGTTTTTGCCGCTTCGATAGAGACTAGCCGGCAATCATTAATTGGCCGCGGAATATTAGGAACCTTCTCAAATGTAAATCTTCAGGGGACAATTAACGATTCGGTTCATCTGAAAAGTGCCCCGGAAACCAAAATTGGCGGACGGATTAACGGTGATTTACAAGTTCAAGGCGTGCCACCTACCTGGCAAGCGCCATTGGAGATAGCCGGAACAGTTAATGATTATTCCGGTGTCGCCGGCAATCCGGCTAAAATTAAAGGAATTAATGTCCGGGGAGGCTATTATCTTCATCAACCTCGGCATGATTCATTGCTGCCGCCTGGAATCATTACACTGATATCTATCGTTTGGTTTATCGGCAGTTTATTAGCATCTTTAATACTGTTTCGCTTGTTTCCCAAAACCTTATGGCAGATTACCGAACCCTCCCATTATAATTTTCGGCGCAGTATTTTAACGGGCTTAGTCAGTTTGATCGGGATTCCGATTGTAATCGTAATTTTAATATTTACAATGGTCGGCATTCCACTGGCTATATTATTAGGACTTATTTACCTGATATTGATATTATTCTTTGGCATCCCCGTCAACCTGTGGTTTGGCAGATTGATATTCCGCTCGCGTTTTCATCCCAGCCTGATGATGGTTCTGGCCGGAATTTTAATGGTATTGATCAGCTTGATACCCATCATTAATATGGCCTTTATGTTGATATTCCTATTAGTGGGTACCGGGATGATGGTGGGGAATGTTCGACTGCAAATATTTGAACGGCAAAAATTGGATCTTAAGCTTTAAGCCATCCGATAATTGAGGGCAGGAAAGATAGTATATTTTTGATAAATTATTGACTAAAATCCTCATTCAATTATAATTCTTTGAATTTCTATGATAAAATAAAAAGGTGATGTGAAAATTATCGTAATCGATGTTTAACTTAAAGAATATTCACGAATGACTACAAATTGTTAGGTAAGTATTCGTGAAAACTCAGTTTAAAGGAAAACGATGCTACATGATATCTTTTTAATACCATTAAGTGCTTTACTATTTAACACATTGACCTGGGGTTACATATTTGCCAAACGGCGTAAGAGTCCGGTTAATCGAGCCTACCTTATTTTATCATTATGGGTTTCAGTATGGTTATTTCAAAATTTAATTTTATGGTTACCCACGCATAAGTTGTGGTTTGGAATATTAATTTTTTTAAATCCGCTTTTTTGGATACCCATCGGGTTATTGTTTTTAAATTTTGTATATGCTTATCTTGATAAAAGACCCGACTACTTCTATTCCTTGGTGCTATTTTTTACTCTCTGTGCAGCAGTTATCTCACTCACCACCTCATTAATCGGCAGTGGTTACAAATTGCAACCATGGGGGCCATTGCCGCTATCCGGTTTATTATACGGACCATCGGTAGTCCTTGCGCTTATCATGCCATGTATTTATGCAATTTGTTTACTCTACTGTCGTTTAACGACTTGCGACCCAAATCAGAGAAAGCAGTTAATCCTGATTATCATGGGAGCTTTGAGCGGATTGTCAGTGGGATGCGTAACCGATGTAATCTTACCCCATGTTTTTAAGGTCCGCGTGATACCACTTGGCTCCGCTAGCTGTGCTATTTTATCGATTTTTGTATTCTTTGCAGTCATTCGATACCGCTTTTTGGTGTTCAACATCGAAGATATTGCCGACGATATTTTCGCGAATATGCAGGATGGGATCGTCATTTTAAAAGCTGAAAACTCCATCATTCAGATGAATCAATCCGCGCAAGAATTATTTAATTTTGAAACCAATAATTTTTCTGAAACCCGAATAAGTACTTTTATTGATAATTATAGTTATGCCGAGAATTATATTGATTTTGAGACATATTTACATCAAGCCCGGGACAAGTCGGTTAAAGTAGTATTATTATCGCAGTCGGCTATTAGTTTGGCCAATCATAAGACTGCCAAGATTTTAATTATCCGAGACATCACTGCCTACCATCAGGCAATAGTTGACTTACATAAACACCATAGCCAATTGGAAGAGTTGGTTAATGAGCGCACCTTGGAACTGACCGTTATTAATCAACAATTAGTAAAGGAAGTTACCGAACGTAAACAGCAGGAGAGTGAATTACAAAAGCAGGAACAACTTTTGCAGACAGCGGTAACCGGTTTACGTGAAAGCGAAGAACGATACCGGACCTTAGCCGATAATACTTTTGATTTGATCTGTGAAATCTCTCAATTCGGTATTTTATTGTACACCAGCCCTAATTTTAAAGAAATTTTGGGGTATGATCCGGAGGAGTTAATCGGTCAGCGTTGCACTAATTTGTTGCACCCGGAAGAGTTACATCATTTAAAGCTGGCGTTTTCCCGGATTGTCCAAAAGCGGGACTCTTTCCAGACTATCCACCGTGTTCGACATCGGAATGGCGACTGGTTATGGGTTGAAAGCGCCGGGAAGTCTTATTGTTCTCTTCATGATGGCATTAAAGTAGTTATTACCGCTCGCGATATCACCAATCGTAAGAAAATTGAAGCCGAGATGATCAAGGCCAACAAATTTGAGTCCATTGCAATCCTGGCCGGGGGTCTGGCCCATGACTTTAATAATATTTTAAGTGTTTTATGGGGAAATATTACGATGGCCAGAACTTATGGTATTCTTGACAGCAGGGTGGATGAACGGTTGGCCAAAGCAGAGAATGCGTTGGGTCGGGCTCGCGATTTGACCCGACAACTATTGATTTTTGCGAGAGGGATCGAACCCCAAAAAGAGGCAGTTTCAATTGCAGAGCTGCTTTTAGAGTCAATCAATTTAACCCTACTTCGATCAAATATTCAAGCCACTCTAAATTGTCCCGATGATCTATGGCTGGTAGAAGTGGATGCCGGTCAAATGAATCAAGTCTTTACTAATCTGCTTATCAACGCGCAGCAAGCAATGCCGGGCGATGGTAATATTGTAATAACCGCCCATAATATTAAAGTCAAAGCGGGGGATGAACTACCGCTCACCAATGGTAACTATGTCGAAATATCATTTGTAGATCAAGGCGAAGGTATTTCGGAAGAAAATCTTGCTAAAATTTTTGATCCTTATTTTACAACCAAGCCGAAGGGTACCGGATTGGGACTGGCTACAGTATATTCAATTATGCAAAAGCATAAGGGCCATATTAGTGTTGAGTCAAAACCGGCTGTTGGAACGACTGTCCATTTATATATTCCGGCTTCTAAGAACCAAGATCCTAATCGGCCGTTAAAATTTGCAAAAGTAAAATTTATTGTTGGCCATGGCCGGGTGCTGGTTATTGAAAATGAATTCGAACTCCGTGAAGTACTGGCAAAGATGCTGGGTCGAATTGGTTATGAGGTGGAGGTAACCGGGACTGAAGCGGACGCAATTGAGCTCTTTCAACAAGCACAGCAGCATCAGAAAGCATTTTCACTGGTTATCATGGATTTATTGATTCCGTGGGAACCGGAGGGGTTTGATGCAATCAAACGTTTGTTACAAATTGATTCTCAAATTAAAGTAATTGTGTGCAGCGGATATTCCAAGGATTTAATAATATCCAATTTTAAGCACTATGGTTTTTGCGGAGTACTTACTAAACCATACACGATGGAAGAATTAATGGCGGTTTTGGAATCATGTAGTTAACAAGACTTTTCCTTACTTGGGAGGATTGCTGAAATGCGGGAGTTGGTATATGAGACTCAGGGCGTATGTGCTAGTCGTATATATTTGACGGTGGAGGACGGGATTTTGCTTCGTTTGCGTTTTGAAGACGGTTGCGATGGCAACACTCAGGGGATTTGCAGATTGGTTGAAGGAATGGCCGTGGATGAAATAATTCGGCGCTTACGCGGAATCAAATGCGAAGAAAAAGAAACCTCCTGTCCCGATCAATTGGCAAGGGCTTTGGAAAAGCTAAAATGAACGGGACCATAAGTTTAACGGCAATGCTTTCATTCTATTGAGAGGTGATCAAGTTGACCCAATCTCCCCGTCAAAATATGGAAGGGAATGAAGAAATAACCCTGGCTCCGTTTGCTTCGAAGTCAGGACAGACCCGGGGCCGCAGTTTTGCTGAGAATGAGGATGCTTATCGTAGTTGTTTTCAGCGGGATCGTGATCGTATTATGTACACTACCGCTTTTAAAAATCTGCAATTCAAAACTCAGGTTTTTATGGTCCATGAGGGCGATTATTACCGTACCCGTTTAACCCATACTCTTGAAGTGATGCAGCATGCCCGGACTTTTGCCCGGGTGTTACAGGTCAATGAGGACCTAGTAGAAGCAATTTCTTTGGCTCATGATCTGGGTCATACACCTTTCGGGCATGCCGGTGAAGAGATATTAAACTTGATGCTAAAGGATTTCGGAGGCTTTGACCACAATCTGCATAGTCTGCGGGTTGTCGATTATTTAGAAGAGCGTTATCCCGCCTTTCCCGGATTGAACCTGACCTTTGAGACCCGGGAAGGTTTAGCGCGCCACCTAACGAAGTACGATAATCCCAAAATTCCATCCGAGTTCCAGATTACTCCCCAACCGAGTCTGGAAGCCCAGATTGTGAACATCTCCGATGCGTTGGCCTTTGCTGCTCATGATCTGGATGATGCCTTAAAAGTAGGTCTGGTAAGCTGGGATGATGTTACTGGTTTAGAAATTCCGCTTATTAAGCAAATTGAGGATGAGATTGCCGCTGAGCAAAAGAATACCGCTAAGTATCCGCTGCAAATGAAGATTTACAGACTAATCCGACACCTGATTTATCATTTCAATGAGGATTGCATTCTTTATTCGGGTCAAAATCTCTCTCAAATGAACCCTGCTTCAGTAAATGATGTAAAAGGGTACGCCCAGCCGATAGTGGGGCTTTCCTCGGAACGGCAGCGGGACTTGGAGATGCTTAATTCGTTCCTTTTTGATCAAGTCTATAAAAACCCAACCGTATTGATGATGGCTGAGAAAGGCAAGCTAATCTTGGAGAAACTTTTTAACCGTTTTTGGAGTAATCCTCAACTTCTGCCGGCCTCGGTCTGGCAGAAGTCGGGCAAAATGACCGGTGAAAACATCAAAGCGACTTTAATCGGAGATTATTTAGCCGGTTTAACCGACCGGCAGGCCATGGATATATACGAGATGATGTTTGAGCCGTATACTAAAGTCATGAGCTTTGGATTTGGTAAATAAACCATGAAAAAACGTATCGATAGCTGGCTGTTGGAAAACGGCTATTTTCAAAGCAGAGAGCAGGCACAACGCTCATTGATGGCCGGTGAAGTTTTTATTGACGGTAAAAGGATCGAAAAGTCCAGTCAAATGGTGACCGAACCTTTGGAAGTCACGATTATGGGCAATCAGGCCTATGTCAGCCGTGGCGGCTTTAAGCTTGAAAAGGCCATCGGGTATTTCGGCATCGATGTGACAGCTAGGATTTGTCTGGATGCCGGTGCTTCAACCGGCGGTTTTACCGATTATCTGTTACAGTCGGGAGCTGCCCATGTTTACGCGGTCGATGTCGGTTATGGACAATTAGCCTGGAAGTTGCGTCAAGATAATCGGGTGACTGTGTTTGAACGGGAAAACATCCGTTATTTTGCTAAGGAACGTTTAACCACTGTTCCCAGTTTGATTACAGCCGATCTTTCCTTCATTTCCTTGGAGTTGGTAATGCCAAAGTTCCGGGAATTGCTGACCCCGGATGGTGAGGCGACCACCTTAATCAAACCTCAATTTGAAGCCGGAAAGGGTAAAGTCGGTAAAAAAGGAGTAGTACGCGATAAGACCGTTCATCTCGAAGTTTTGCAGCGGCTACAGAACTATAACCGGGACATGGGTTGGCGGTTGGTAAATCTAACGTTTTCTCCTATTCTCGGACCAGAGGGCAATTTGGAGTACCTCGGCCATTGGCGTTTGGATAAGGGAGCTGAATTTGAAAACATTGTCGGATTGGTAGACCAGGCTTGGCAGGAGCTGAAAACAGAAGTCTAACTGAGGTCAAAATGAGCTCAGGCTATATTGATTTGAATTTTCTTTTACGGCGAGACTATGATAATAATGATAGTCTCGTTTTTTGGTTTATGAAATGACACGTCTATCAATTCGGTTACCATTATAAAAACTCTTTTAAATGCGAAGGAGATAAAAATAAAACGGCGAATTGAAATACTCTAGGGTAATGAGGGAGGATTTTCTGATGTCGGAGATACAGACATTTCATTTAAAAACTAAGCTGATCTTCGGAGCTGAGACATTGCGGGAATTGCCGGTTCAGGGTATGCCTTTCGGCCCAAAGGTAATGATAGTCACCGGGAAACGCGCTTTAGCGGAAACCGGTATTTTGCCAAAAATAGAGTTTTTACTCAAAGGATCCGGGTTTCAGACGATTTTATTTCCGGAAGTGGAACCGGAACCTACACTTGCGACTGTGAACAAAGGGTTGCAAATTGCGCGTGAGAACGATATTGACTGGGTGGTCGGTATCGGCGGTGGCAGTGCGATGGATGCTGCCAAAGCTATTGCCGGTTTAATCAATGCGGATCACGATTTAGATTATTATTTTCAGGGCGGACGGCTGGTGCAACCGGGCGTGCCTTTAGTAACGATTCCTACCACGGCAGGATCCGGGGCTGAAGTCACTTTTAACGCGGTGCTTTCCGATCCGTCCAATCATGTAAAAAAATCAATCCGCGATCCTCGATTGGCAGCCGATATTGCCATTGTCGATCCTGTGCTCACCTTAAGTTTACCGCCTTCAATAACAGTCAATTCCGGAATGGACGCTTTGGTGCAAGCGATCGAAGCTTTTACTTCCAAAGGGGCCACTCCGCTTACCGATGTATATGCATATTCCGCGATTGAGCGAATTGCCGCTAATATTATTAAGGTTCATCAAGATGAACAGGATTTGGCGGCCAGGACTGAAATGGCGATGGGGAGCCTAATGGCGGGAATTGCGTTATGTAATGCCCGGCTAGGGGCGGTTCATGGTTTGGCCCATTCCATCGGTATCATCGGGGGCAAGCCCCATGGCCTAATCTGTGCGGTTTTATTGGTACCGGTAATGCGCTTTAATCTGGCGGTAAGCTACGCGAAATACGGAGAGGTAGCTAAAGCGCTGGGATTAAAGATTTTAACCGGAGACGCCATTGATGCCGCTGCTGCAGGCATGAAATTCATCATGACTCTTCAGCGGAAAGTGGGAATATTTGAACATATCAGTGATCTTGGAATCAGTGAAGCGGATTATCCGGCGATTATTGCCGAAAGTTTGAATTCGGGTTCCATGAAAGCCAATCCGCGGGAAGTCAAAGCTGAAGACTTGATGAATATCTTGAAAGAGACATCTTAGGATGAGTAGGCCCAAAAGTTATTTATACTGGTTTCTTATCCTATTTGGGGTATTATATGTCCAAGGAATTCAGACAGTCGGCGGGGAAACTTCAAATATTAATCCTGGTTTTGTCGATCCCGGTCAAAATTATCTGCTGCAATATCAATCGGCTGATGAGATATACCAGGCAACCGGCCTTGCAGAATACCTCCGCCAACGGGCATTATTGTGGTCCGAAACTACTAAACGCCGTAATGATCTCCTTCCCAAGCTTCCTGCCGTAGCCACTATTAAAATCCAGCAGTTGCAAGGTCGATTGTTGCGCTTGCTTGAGCTCGATCCTGGCGATCCGGCTGTGTTGCTGATAACCGGTAATTACCATTATTTTTACCGTCAGAAGCAGACCGCTCTCTGGTATTACCAGCAGGCTCAGAAGTTTGCGCCGGATTCCGAATCGGTTAAACTGGCCTTGGCTGACTTTTATCTGGATCAGTGGCAATCGGAACAGGCTAAAGAAACACTGGCAGGGTTGAAAAGTCCGGCAGTCTCCTTGCGAATGGGTGCGGCCTGTCTACAATTGGGAGAATACGATTTGGCTTTGGATTATCTACTTAATGCCGATCCTTTACCAGAAGAGTGGCAGGTGATCCGTGCCAAAGATTTGTGTAGGACCTATTTGGCTTTGGGTGAGCCTAAGCAGGCTGATGTGTGGATCAGACCGGAATACCTTGAATCATCATCAATACTTTGCGGGACTCTTTTCTGGGAATTGAAGGGCTGGTCGGCATGGCAAACGGGCGATTTGAAGGCGGCTTTAGGTGATTGGCTAGCCGGTCAGAGATTGAATAGTGATTATAAGCTTTGGGAGAGTAATATCCAATGGGTACGGCCGGATCACAACGTTAGTTTGGCCAACGCAACCAAGGATTTTCACGACTCGGATTTAAATGCGGCTTTTGAGATTACTCAAGGACAAGCCTTGTTCAAGGACGGCCAATGGAGTCTCGCCTATGAACAATATCTGGCTGCGATTCACCATGATCATCGCTCACTAGTAGGTTTTCTAGGAGCTTGCACCGTGAAGTTGCGCAAACAGGAATATGCTGAAGCACTGGATTTAGCCAAACAAGGGTTGGCGGTAAATCAAGACTTTGAGCCACTGTTAGCTATCCGGGCTCAAGCTTATCAAAAACTTGGACAGGGACAGGGGCAGGGGCAACGAAACGGAGCCGCCAAAGAACAGACTGCTGGTAAAACATCAACCCTGAATACGGAAAAATCTCTTCTGAAAGTTAGTTTGAATAACATAGCGGGTAGGTTGGTTATATTACCCCAGGATGAAACCAAAAACTTGGTTGGCTTTTGGGTGAGTGCCCAAGGGAAAGAATGGCAGTGGTATCCGTGGTGGGGTTCACCACCTACGTTACCTGAAACAGTAAGCAAAGTCTGGGTAGTTCCAACCGGTTCCGGGATATCAGGCATGGCATTTTACCTAGAGAAACCCAAAACTATCGTGGAGCCATTGCAAATGGTCCCACCCCCTTATCAGTATCAGGGCACCGATAGCCCTCTCGTCAACCAACCTCAAATTCAATTCGATACGGCGCCTCCGGTTATAACATTGCTGGGAGAAAGTATGGATGAGCCGGGGATTTTGCATTTACACTGGTCTGTCTCTGAAGATGCCAATTGCTGGTTACAGCTATTAACTAGTGATGGTTCCTGGAGGGAACTAGCGGTCTCGGCTGCTTCCGATGGAACCTATATAGGGGATGTGCCGCTTGATGCCACGGCTTTTTGTCGGATTGCAGCCCGGGATCAAGCCGGAAATGTATCGGTAATCACTGATAAAGCTGTGAATAACCGGTTACGAGCTTCCGCGACGGTATCTTTTAATGTAAATAACGGGGAGGCAAAGAGCGCTTCCCGTTGGATTACGATAAAACCCGGTATTTCAACACTCGATCTCCGGTGGGCGGTGAGTAATGATCAATTGGCATGGTCCAGTTGGCAGCCGGGAGATACGGCGATGACATGGCGCTTGAATCCCGGTGTCGGGGCCCATCTGGTATTTATCCGATATCAAATCGCAGGTACTGCCCAAGTTTGTTATCAGGTCATCGAGGTAGTGAGTGCAGTTCCGGATATACAGTCTGAAGTAGGGACAAAATAAAATTATATTATATGTATATTTTCAAGGGATATTTTGCTATAATCTATCCGATTGAATAACCATTAACATAAAATGAGGTGACGACGTCAATGGAACTTTGGTATACCGAAAAGCAAACTCCCAATTTGAGTTTTTCTTGTAAAATCACCCGTACTTTGCATACCGAACAAACCGAGTATCAGGATTTGGCGGTCATTGATACGGTCCAGTACGGTAAGATGCTGGTATTGGATGGAATGGTCATGACCACTGAGGTTGATGAATTTGTTTATCATGAGATGATTACCCATGTGGCACTAAATACTCATCCAAATCCTAAAAGAGTTTTGGTGGTTGGCGGTGGGGACGGCGGGGTGATCCGTGAGGTTTTGAAACATCAAACAGTGGAACAAGCAGTGTTGGCAGAGATCGACAACCGGGTGGTCGAAGTCAGTCAGCAATACTTGCCTAGTATCGCTGGTTCACTTACCAACCCCAGAGTCACCTTGGCAATAGGCGATGGAGTGGCGCATGTCCGCCAAAACAAAAATCGTTACGATATAATCATCATCGACTCCACCGAACCTATCGGACCGGCAGTTGGACTTTTCAGTCGGGAATTTTACCAAGATGTTTACCAGGCTTTGACTGAAGACGGAATTATGGTGGCCCAGAGCGAATCGCCATTTGTCGATCAAAATGTGATTCAAATGATTCATACCAACTTAAAGGGAGTCTTCCCGATAAAGTATTTATATACTGCCAGTATTCCTACTTATCCATCGGGTTTGTGGAGTTTTACGATTGCCAGTAAAAAATTCGATCCGATTAAAGCGGATCCTAGCAAGTTTGCCATCCTGGATACTAAATATTATACTCCGGAGTTGCATTTTGGGGCCTTTAAATTACCGCGCTTTGTGGAGCAGATGGTGAATGGAAAATAATCAAAACTCTTGGTGGATAGAGAACGACCTTAAGTCGCGTTATATGGCTGCGTCAACCACATATGATTCAACCCGGGTAGTCCTCTTTGGAGCGCCGATGGATTATACTGTTTCATTTCGGCCTGGTTCGCGCTTCGGTCCCAAAGCGGTAAGGGAAGTCTCCGAGGCGGTGGAGGAGTATAGCTTTTATCAGGAGAAAGACTTGCGGGACATGAAGTTTTTTGATGCCGGCGACTTGTACTTACCGATTGGCAATGTGCTGAAGTCTCTAGAAATGATTCGAGCCGCCGTAACCAGTATTTATTTAGACGGTAAGATCCCGCTGATGCTTGGCGGCGAACATCTAGTCACTTGGCCGGCGATTGAATATTTGGCGGAGCAGTACCCGGATTTGCGGGTTATCCATCTGGATGCCCATACCGATCTCCGGGCCGCCTATTTGGGTGAGGCTTATTCTCATGCGTCAGTGATGCGTTTGGTGGCTGATAAGTTGGGACCGGGCCGGGTTTACCAGTTTGGCATTCGCTCCGGGGATCGACTCGATTTTGATTACGCGAAAACTAATACCCGGCTTTATCCTGAAGAGCTTCTGGCTCCATTTAGTTCCTGTTTGCAAGAGTTACGGGATTATCCGCTTTATGTAACAATTGATATTGACATTTTGGATCCGGCTTTTGCGCCGGGGACCGGCACTCCGGAGTCCGGTGGTATTTTTCCCAAGGAACTCTTCGGCTTTATAAAGCAAATGGCTTCATTAAAGGTAATCGGAACCGACCTGGTCGAGATCGCTCCTGCCTATGATCCGACCGGAGCGACTCAGGTTTTGGGAGCAAAGCTGGTGCGGGAGTTGATTTTGAGTTTGAGCAGATAATGACCATTAAAAGAACAAAATATTTAAAAAACCAGCTGATAGCTGGTTTTTTTAGCACAACCTGGAGATTACGGTGATATCCGTATGATAAGTTACAATTTTAATTTTTGTAAGTTTATTTAAATGAAACAATCGAACTAATAATATTATGGAGAGTTCTGACTATTGTTGAGCTCACAACATTAGCAACAATTAAAAATTCTTTTAAAAAAAGGTAACAATTAAGAAGGAGTTTTTCAAAAGACGAAGTAATATTTATATAAAGTTGTTGAAAACGTTTACGGATAATTCCAAAAGTAAACCTCCTGGTACTCAAAAATAATGATTACAACGCCCATTTTGGCTTTTTTAAAGGCGATGTAAAAACCATGGAGCAACTTCACAAATCTATACATGCCTATGTTTTGATTCTACAATTGATACATTAGATTTAAGATTCTAAGGTTGAAAGGAGAAAGCGCCAGTATTTTTTAAAACGTTTACGAAACAAATTTGTAAATAGCGCTTTAACTTTATCGGGTGATTCATGGTGACCCTCGAGAAATAATGAAGCTTTAAATAAGCCTGAACAGATAATACAGTTTTACATTATAAACTTAATAAATATTTCTAATGCAGGAGTGACGGCAACTATGGATTTGCGTGTAGGCGTAATTGGAACGGGAGCCATCGGGGAAGATCATATCCGTAGACTTACGAATGTTATTACTGGGGTAAAGGTTGCGGCAATATCAGATATTAATGCGGTAAAAGCAAAAAGAATAGCGGACAAATTCGGGGCAAAATTTTATAATACCGGAGAGGAAGTCATTGAGGCGCCAGAGGTCGATGCAATTGTCATTGCATCATGGGACCCAACTCATGCGCAATATGTTATTGAATCCATCAAAGCCGGAAAATTTGTATTTTGCGAGAAGCCGTTGGCTACCTCGGCAGACGATTGCAAAAGAATTGTCCAAGCTGAAATCGTGGGCGGAAAACAGTTGGTACAGGTGGGTTTTATGAGACGCTATGATAGAGGCTACGGACAGATTAAATCGGTAATTGAAAATGGAGAAATAGGTGCGCCATTGATACTTCATTGCGTACATAGAAACCGCATCCCCGGCCCCAAGCACACTACTGAAATGAACATCAAGAATTCGGTTATTCATGAAATCGACGTACTTCGTTGGCTTTTGGGGGAGGACTATAAAACCGCTCAAGTATTGATGCCGAAATGCTCTAGCCTGTCTGAAAATGGTTTGCAAGATCCTCAGATAGTACTATTAGAAACACAGAGCGGTATACGCATAGATATAGAATCCTTCGTCAATTGTCAGTATGGATATGATGTTCAATGCGAAGTTGTGGGTGAAACCGGAACAGTACGTCTTCCCGACCCTGCCAATGTTGTCATGCGTTCTTCGGGAGCACGTTCCTATGAAATTTTCCCCGACTGGATGGATAGATTTGTTGAAGCCTATGATGCTGAACTCAGGCAGTGGGTAGATGCCGTAAAGGAAGGCGCCTTAAAAGGGCCGACAGCATGGGATGGATATGTTGCGTGCATTACATCGGATGCTTGCAGCGAGGCAAGAGAAAAAGGCACAATTGTTTCCATTTTTATACCTGAATGTCCAGCATTTTATAAGTAAGAAAGGAGCATTTTCGATGAAATTATCTTACATACCAGATTCATTAGGATATTTACCATTTGAGAAAATGCTGGACGTGGTCCAGAGCCTTGGGATTCGTGCCTTGGAAATTCCAACCGGCAACTGGTCAAAGGCCCCACATTTAAACCTTGAGGAGCTTGTTTCAAGTAAAGTTGCCAGGGACAAATATATGGATGAATTAAAAAAGCGTGGCATTGAGCTGATTGCACTCAATTGCTCGGGCAATCCGCTTGCATATGAAAAGGATATGGTTGTTACCAGAAAGACTTTTTTCCTTGCTGAAATGCTGGGAATAAAAAAAATCGTAATGATGAGCGGCTTACCAATGGGATGTAAAGATGATAATACTCCTGTATGGGTTACAACAAGCTGGCCCCCTGAAACACAAAATGTACTGAAATACCAATGGGAGGATGTGGCTATTCCTGTATGGCGGAGACTGGTGAAGGAAGCTGAAAATTGTGGCATTCAACGTATTGCTTTAGAAAATCATGGTTATCAGTTGGTATATAATCCCGAGACTTTACTTAGACTTCGTGGAGAGGTCGGCGATATGATTGGTATGAATATGGATCCGGGGCATAGCTTTTGGATGGGCGGAGACCCTATTGAGGCTGTACGTGTATTGGGTGAAGCACTTTATCATATTCATGGCAAGGATTCCAGATTGGAACACAGAATGGCGGGCGTAAACGGCGTATTAGATACTAAAGCTATTGACAGTTTTGCGGAGCGTTCTTGGAATTATGTAGCTGTAGGATACGGTCATGACTTACAGTGGTGGAAAGAATTTTTTTCTGTATGCCGCATGGTTGGCTATAATGACTACGTTTCTCTTGAGATGGAGGACATGACCATGACACCTCTTGAAGGAGTGAAGACCTCAATTGATGTATTGAGGCAAGCTATTAGGTAAAAGGGAAATAGTCATCCACTCCTGTTAGGGTGGAGTTCTTAGAGGATTATTATTACTATACTCTCTAATTTGGAAAATGGAGGCATGATATGCTTGAACTATTTGACAAGTTATTAGATAAATGCCGCAAGATAGCCATTTTTTTTACCAAGCTAAAGGTTTTTTATCAAATCTTGATTATTATTGCACTACTGATTGCTTTTCTTGGAATTCAGGGGTATACAAGTATTAAGATTATCAACAATATGCAGGATACAACCGAAACAGCGTTTAATGACAACAATAATAAATTAAAAGAAAACTTCACTCTCAAGCAGAATTTAAAACAAATATCTATCCTTTATTTAGAAATTTGTTTAAATCCATCAATAGAGAAGGCAAATTCCTTTGGGAATTTAGCACAGATAGATGAAATCGAAAGTAAAATTTCTTTTGCGCAAGGCCTTGATGAGCAAAGTAAAAAAGAGATTATAAAAAAACTTGATTTCGTTAAGACAATTGTTATAATGCCCGTAAATATTGATAATTATGAACTTCTGCAAAAGGAACTAAAAGATATCAATTCACATTTAGATAAAGCATCTATTTTAATTTCACATTCTGTCTTAAATTATATTCATCATGGCTATATTTTCGCTATTCAATCGAAAAGGACCACTGCAATTATCATGATAATAAGCGTTTTGCTCTCTATAGCGATTGGGATGATCATTGCAAAATCGTTGTCAAAGCCCTTAATAAAAATGATAGATGCTACTAAATTGTTGGCGGTGGGCGATTTATCAAGAAATGTCAGCATTTCAGGATGCCCGGAAGTGTCGCTTGCAGCAAAAGAACTAAATAAAGCTATCGTTGATTTGAGAGAAATGGTGAGAAGCATCAATGAGCAGTCGGATTATTTATTTTCCGCCAGTAAGGAACTAAAGGCCGCATCAAATGAAAATGGGCATTCGGCGGCAGAAGTTGCGACAACGATGGATGAGTTAGCCAAAGCGTCGTCGGAACAGGTAACCCAAATAAATCAGGCAGTTGAAACCAATCAATTATTATCAGAATTTGTTCAAAGAGTTTCAACCGATGTTCAAAGTATTACATTTGCATCAGAAAAAGTAGCACAATCAGCAAAACTTGGTCAACAGGCTGCTTTTGACGTTACCAATGAGATTGATATGTTGTTTAATTATACCAAAGAGATGAGCCAGGTAATTAATACTCTTGATGAATCGTCTGAGGAAATTAATCAGATTATATCGGTAATTGAAGGCATTGCAGAGCAGACCACATTATTGGCTTTAAACGCTTCAATTGAAGCGGCCAGAGCCGGAGATTACGGTAAAGGTTTTGGCGTTGTAGCTAAAGAAACCGGGAAATTAGCTGATCAATCCAAACAAGCCGTTAAGTTAATCTCGGATTTGATAGTGACGATGAGAACTCGTTCTTCCCGCGCAGTTGAAATAATGCAAAACGGAGTTCAGAGGGCGGAGTCAGGGAAAAAATTGATAAATGAAACCAATATAACCTTTGAAACAATTTTTCAGACTTTAACCAATATTTTGAACCAAATTGATTTAGTTGCGCAATCCACAAAACAGATGACTATACGAAATGGAAATATGACTGAGGCGATTTCGGCAATTGCAGCAATTAGTGAAGAAAATATGGCTAATACGCAAGAGGTTTCGGCAATTGCCGAAGAACAGAGCGCATCAGTCGAGGAAGTTACGGCACAAGCTGAAAGCTTGGCTCAAATTGCCGAAAATTTACGACAATTTATGGCCATTTTCAAATTGGAACATTCCAATTGAGTTTGAAAATAAGAAAAACCAGTGTTTATACACTTCTTTTAGAAAATCACCTGTGTGTTAAATAAAAATTAACTTTAGCTAAAAATTTTATTAATAAAGAGGATATTTTAAGAAGGAATTTTGTCCTAAGACAAGAAATAATATATTATCTTAAAACGTTTACAAAGAATTATTGGATGATTATAGGGCTTTTTAATCAAATACTTAAAGCTTTTAAAAAAATTACAAATAAATACGGATTAAATTTTACCATCTATGCTATAAATGGTAAATGCGATTTAAAACGTTTACGATAATTACAGTAGCTATTTTCTAATTTACATATCGAATTTTTTGACCCGCAAAATAAAGGGAATTATTCTGGAATGGGGGTGACAGTTAGAGACGATAGTTAAGAGCGATTAAATGATTTTGTCTTCAAAATTTAAAAAAGGGAGTGTTGGATGTGAAAGTACGTGCAAGGTTTTTAATGGTTTTGAGTGTGTTATTGGTTCTTTGCTTGGCAATGACGTCTTTTAATGGAGTTTCAGCTGCAAAACAGTATAAAATTTCTGTCGTCCTAAAAGCTTTAAACAGTGATTATTGGAAAACTGTAGCAGCCGGGGTAAACGCCGCTGCAACTAAATACGGCGTAGAAGTTTCGATCATTGGGCCTTCAGCAGAGACTCAGGTTATGGAGCAGTTCAACATGTTGCAAGACCAAGTTACCAAGAACATCAATGCATTGGTAGTAGCCCCGCTACGGCCGCAAGCGACTATTCCAGTATTTGACCAAGCGAAAAAGGCCAATATTCCTGTTCTTTTAATTGATACCAACGCCGCATGGGATGATAAGGTTACTTTCATTGGGACTGGTAATTATAATGCAGGGAAAAAAGCCGGGGAATATTTCTTGCAAAAAATGCCGAAAGGCGGCAATGTAATTATTATTAGAGGTGCCATGGGCGATGCTACCCATGATGAACGTGCCAATGGATTTACTGATGCGGTAAAAAGCAGTAAAATAAAAATCCTTGAAATTCAACCCGCTGATAGTGAACGGGGTAAAGGCATGGATGTAATGCAGAACTTGTTACAATCTCATCCGGACAAGATTGATGGCGTTTATTGCACTAATGATGAAATGGCTTTAGGAGCATTACGCGCTGTCACTACTGCCAATATCAAAAAGAAAATTATGATTGTCGGTTTTGATGGTTCGCCGGACGCTCTAAAATCGATCAGGGATGGTGGTTTGACAGGTACCATCAAACAAGATGCATACGGAATTGGTTATGAAGGAATTGAATACGCAGTAAAGTGCTTGAACGGTGAAAAAATTGAGAAAGCCATCGATGTTCCTACCGTAGTGGTTGATAAAGCAAACGTCAAACAAAATATCACAGCGGCTGAAAAAATTGTCGGTCATAAACTATAATACCTAATTCCCGGTGAGACGTTCCTTAGTTATTCTAGGGAAGTCTCACCGTATTTTGGAGGTGTTCAGGTGAGTACTTCTTTTTTGCAAATTAAGAATGTCAGTAAAATCTTTCCTGGAGTGAAAGCGCTTGATAATGTCAGCCTGGAGATTGAAAAAGGCGAGATTCATGTCTTGGTTGGAGAAAATGGGGCGGGGAAATCCACTCTGATTAAAATTCTTACCGGCTTGTATCATCCCGATGCCGGCGAAATTTATATAAACGGCCGGAAAGTTGAAGATAATAATCCGCAAAAGGCTTTGAAAAAGTTGGGCATTGTTCCGATTTATCAAGAATTAAATTTAATATCGCTGCTGGATGTAACTGAAAATCTATTTTTAGGACATGAAATTAAGAAAGATCAACGAACGGGAATCTTTTTAAACCGGAAAGCGATGATCGCAAAAACTCAGGAAATTTTGGGCAAATTAAACCAGAAAATTGATCCGCTTGCCTTGGTTGGCAGCTTGGGAGTCGGGAAGCAGCAAATGGTTGAAATTGCCAAGGCTTTATCAATCCATGCCAATTTGATTATTTTAGACGAACCGACAGCGGCTTTGGGAAATGAAGAAATTGTGGAATTATTCCGGATCATGCGGCAGTTAAAAAATGAAGGCGTAACCATTATTTTTATCTCCCACAAGTTGGAAGAAGTGGCCGAAATAGGTGACCGCTTAACGGTGTTGCGCGATGGAAAACTGGTTATTACCGAAGACGTTTCTAAAGTATCGATCGATGATATGATTCGTCATATGGTCGGTCGGGAAATCGTAAATAAATTCCCCAAAATTGAAACCCATCGGGCTGCTGAGGCGTTACGGGTTGAGAATCTAAATCAAGCCGGCGTCCTTCAAAATATTTCGTTTCACGCTTATCAGGGTGAAATCCTAGGGATAGCCGGTTTGGTAGGCGCCGGCCGGACGGAATTGGCTAGGGCCATTATTGGGGGTGATCCAATCGACAGTGGAGATATTTATATTCAAGGAGAAAAAATAGCAGTAAAATCCCCTCAAGATGCCCTAAACCATGGCTTGGTACTATTGACCGAAGATCGCAAAAATCAGGGTTTGTTTCTTGATGAAACGGTTATGTTTAACAGTTCCATTGCTAATCTAAAGAAATATAAAAAGTTAATTTTACTCAACCTTAAGAGGATTAAAGAAGAGGTTATCAATTTAGTTCATCATTTAAAAGTGAAGACCCCGGATTTAAATACTAAGGTTGGCCAACTGAGCGGAGGAAACCAGCAGAAGGTGGTTATCTCTAAATGGCTTAATACCAATGCAAAGATATTTATTTTTGATGAACCAACCAGAGGTATTGATGTAGGAGCCAAGGTAGAAGTATACAATATTATGAACCAGTTAGTAAGGGATAATGCGGCAATTATCATGATTTCTTCGGAGTTACCGGAGATTTTGGGACTTAGCGATCGAATTATCGTGATCCATGATGGCAAAATTACCGGGGAATTTAATAGGGCTGATGCAACACAGGAAAAAATTATGAAAGCAGCTACAGGAGGTATGGAATATGCAAGCTGAAGCAAAACAGGTTTTAAATAATATTAATTGGCGGAATATATTTAATAAATTAGGTACACTACTTGGTTTAGTTATTTTGATGATCATTTTATCGATTGCAACACCTTATTTTTTTACCGTAAAAAATTTGATGAATGTAGCTCAGCAATCGGCAATCAATGCATTGGTATCGGCCGGAATGCTGCTAACCATTTTATCTGCAGGTATCGATCTGTCGGTTGGATCGGTTTTAGCCCTATCAATTTGTGTAACCGGTCTTGCAATTAATAATTTTCATGTCAATCCGGTAGTGGGATTTATTTTTGGTATTGCTTGCGGGGCCTTGTTTGGATTAGTCAACGGGCTGCTTTTAACCAAATTGCATTTGCCGCATCCATTTATCTCAACGATGGGTACCCAAAACATTGCGCGTGGTTTGGCATTGTTTATAACCGGGGCATCGCCGATTTCGGGATTTCCAAATTGGATTCAATTTATAGGAGCCGGTTATATCTGGGGTATTCCTTTTAGTTTTCTGTTGGTGGCTGTTATGGTTGTTGTTTTTCATATTTTTCTTACCCGTACTACTTTGGGCCGTCAGATTTATGCTGTGGGAGGTAACAAAGAAGCCGCTCGGCTTTCTGGTATCAATACAGATCGGGTGTTAATTTGGATTTATGCAATTAGCGGCTTAATGGCAGCAATAGCAGGTATGGTGCTTTTGGGGCGGGTTAACGCTGCATACCCTCTGGCTGGACTGCAATATGAGTCGGATGCCATTGCTGCAGTTATTATAGGTGGGGCCAGCTTTATGGGCGGAATTGGTACTATCTGGGGAACATTGATTGGCGCCATGATTATTGCCGTCATTCGAAACGGTCTAAATTTACTGGGAGTAGCTCCCGATATGCAGACGGTGGTTGTCGGAGCGGTGATTATCGGAGCCGTTTTTATCGATGTGCTGCGCCGGAGAGGCAACAAAAGGTAAATAACGTTCAATTGAATGCAAAGAAGATCTGTCGCTGCTTTTATTGACAAATGGGGATTTATTTGGTAATATTTGTGTAAACGTTTGCAAGATAAGGTGATGCCATGCCTACAATCAAAGATGTTGCTAAAAAAGCCGGTGTTTCTTATGCAACAGTCTCCCGGGCCCTGAATAATCATCCCGAAATCAATGAAGAAACGCGAAAGAAAATCGTCAAAATTTCTTCCGAAATGGGTTATCAACCCAATGCAATTGCCCAGGGGCTGGTTAAAAAGGAAACTAAGACTATTGGCCTACTGATACCGGATATTACTAATCCATTCTTTCCGGAGGTAGCCCGGGGAGTGGAAGACGCCGCCAATATGGAAGGGTATTCCGTCTTTCTTTGTAATACCAATTGGAGTGAGGAACAAGAAGAAAGATATTTGGAAGTTCTGATGCAAAAACAAGTTGATGGGATAATAATTGGTCCCAGTTCGGAAAGAACAGGCCATATTAAAAAAGTTTTTCATTTGGGTATCAAACCGGCGGTTTTTATCAGCCGGATTGACTATCCCAACAGTACATCCATATTAATTGATAATATTAGCGGCGCCCGAATAGCGGTGGAATATTTGATTAGTAAAGGTCATAAAAAGATAGCTTTTATCGGTGGTCTCAAAGATGCATTTTCCAATCAAGATCGGTTGCTAGGTTATAAAAATGCCCTTGAAATGAATGGAATTCCGATTAATCAAGACTATATTTTAAATGGTGATTTTAAAAGAGAGAGCGGCCATCAAGCAACCCAAAAAGTGCTTCAAGTGAACCTAAGGCCTACCGCGATTTTTGCGGCTAATGACATGTTGGCGTTGGGAGCTATTCAGGCTATTAAAGAAGAAGGTTTGGTGATTCCCGGGGATATTTCAGTAGTCGGCTTCGATGATATTGGATTTGCCGCTTTGCCGGAAATTCAATTAACCACGATTGCTCAGCCGAAATATGACATGGGTAGGTTGGCTTTTTTGACGCTTCTGGATCAGATAAAAGGTGGGGATAGTGTTATTAATAAAAGAATTTTATTGAACCCGGAATTGATAATCAGGAAAACTAGTTAGTGGTGGTAGTAGATATTATGTGCACCATTTTTCGGTCCTTAAATAAAGGATTCATGACAATCATTAGGGGCTAATATTTGCAATTGTAAATTGCAAACGTTTCCGGAAAAATCAATACCAACAGTTTTATAACGTTAATTCCTTAATTAGAATCAGTAATCATTTAAACCGTATTAATAGTATTAGACAGGCGAAAACCTTATTATTACTTGCGTAGCTTATAATTATCAAATTTTCATATCAACGATTAACCAAAGCAGGGAATAGTAAGGAAAAATGAATATCAATTCGTAAACGTTTTAAATTAATTTTAGGAGGTGCTTGTTAATGGTAAGAGTCGGAGTAGCGGGCTATGGAGTAATTGGACAAAGACTGGCGGACGGAGTAGCGTTGCAGAAGGATATGGAACTAGTGGGAGTTGCTGATGTAGCGCCAACTCTTGCAGTTAGAGCTCTTAAAGAAAAAGGGATGCCGTATAAATTTTACAATGCTCTGCCTGAAAACGGCGAACTGCTTAAAAATGCCGGAATCCCCGTTTCCGGAACCCTGATGGATCTGATCCAACAATGTGACATCATCATGGATGCCACCAGCGCAGGCGTAGGCGCCAAGAATAAAGAACTGTATCAGAAATATAACAAGAAAGCAATTTTTCAGGGTGGCGAGAAGAACAGTGTAGCCGATGTATTCTTCCACGGCTATGCCAACTATGAAAAGGGCCTGGGCAAACAGTTCTTAAAACTTACTTCTTGTAATACCACCGGCTTGATCCGATCGGTCGATTGCATCGACCGCAAAGTGGGAGTGGAGAAAGTGGCCATTACCATCATCCGCCGGGTAGCCGATCCGGGCGATTATCATCGCGGATTAACCAATGCATTGCAGGTCGATAAAGCCCCCAGTCATCAAGCGTTAGATCTAATGACTATTATGCCGCATGTGGATGCTACCGGGATTTTGGTCCACACGCCGGTAACCCACGGCCATATCATCACTGTTGTCGCCAAAACCAAAAAGAAGATATCCAAAGACAACGTATTGGAATTCTTTCAGGAACATCCCCGAATCCGGGTGGTCCGGTTGGCCGACGGATTTCTGGGCAACGCCTCCCTGTTCCGGTATGCCAGGGATCTCGGCAATCCCCGCGGCGACATGTATGAGATCGCAGCCTGGGAAGAAGCGATCGTCAATTCCGGGGACGACATCATGTACGCCATCAATATACCCCAGGAAGCGGTGGTGATACCGGAAAACATGGACGCGATTCGGGCGGCCATGGAAATGCAGCAAGATCGGCTGGAAGCCGTAAGGTTGACCAATCAATACTTGGGGATGGGAAAATGGCTATAACATCCATATCCGGAATGAGACCTTTGGAAGCCTTTGATTATAGCGGCAAAACCGTACTGTTACGAGTCGATATCAATTCACCGATCGACCCGGTAACTAAAAAGATCGTCAATGAAAACCGCCTAAAAAAGAGTATACCGACCATCCAATACCTTTTGGAACATCATGCTAAACTGGCGATCATTGCTCATCAGGGCGATACGCTTGATTATCAGAACCTGATACCCATGAAGGAACATGCTGAAAAGCTTTCAGGCCTTCTAGGCGCCAAAGTGAAATACATTGACGATGTGGCAGGACCGGCAGCCCAAGACGCAATAAAAACATTGCAACCGGGAGAAGCCATTTTGCTGGGCAACTTACGTTATCTTTGCGAAGAGATATCTACCTTCGAGGATGCAGTTAAGTTAAAGCCGGAAGAGATGCTTGATACATTTTTGGTACGCAATCTTGCGCCGTTGGTTGATATTTATGTTAATGACGCATTTGCGGCAGCCCACCGCAACTGTCCCTCGATGGTTGCCTTTCAAGAAATAAAGCCCACAGCGGGCGGGATTCTTCTAATGAAGGAAATGGAAGCACTCACTAAAGTAATGAAAATGCCCGAGAAACCATCAGTATTTGTATTAGGCGGAGCTAAAATTTCGGATGCTTTCGGCATGATGAAACAGGTACTGGAAAACGGAACAGCCGATAAAGTCTTGGCTTGCGGTATAACCGGAGAAATTATGCTGCTCGCGCAAGGAATTTCGCTGGGCCAAACCAAAGAAAAATTCATTAAAGACCGGTCTTTGGATGTGTTCATTGCCCCCGCTAAAGAATATCTCGGCGATTATCCTGATATGATTGCGGTCCCGCTGGATTTAGCCTATGAAAGAGACGGTAAAAGGCAAGAAATTGCCGTATCCGATTTGCCTGCCGAGGAAATGTTCATGGACATCGGATCCAAAACCATCATTCTTTTTAAAACCGTTATCGCCGGAGCGGGAACCATATTTGTCAACGGTCCGGCCGGAGTTTACGAGAACCAACTCTTTGAAACCGGGACCCGGGAGATCTGGAACGCAATAGCCGATGCCCAAGGCTATTCGGTAATCGGTGGCGGCGATACCGTCAGCGCGGCTTCCCGCTTTATTGATACTGCCAAGATTAACTATGTTTGCACGGCTGGAGGAGCCATGGTCCGGTTCCTGTCCGGCAAGAAATTGCCGCTGATTGAGGCCATGAAAAAGGCGGCCCAATAATAAGAAAGTCTTGAGGTAGTATGATGATAAGCAAAGAAAAAATCAGAGAATTAGAACAATTCGCCGTTCATATTAGAATTGAAACCATCAAAGAAATGGGGCATCTCGGATTCGGCCACTTGGGCGGAGCGTTGTCGATTGTCGAAACGCTGGCGGTTCTTTATGGAGAAATTATGCGAATTGATCCTCGCAATCCTCATTGGGAGGACCGGGATTGGCTGGTATGCTCCAAAGGGCATGCCGGTCCGGCCATTTATGCCACTTTGGCCCTGAAGGGATATTTTCCGATGGAAGAGTTATTAACGTTGAATCGTCCCGGGACTCATTTGCCCAGCCATTGTGACCGGAATAAAACTATCGGTATCGATATGACTACCGGATCACTGGGCCAGGGTTCCTCACTTGCCATAGGAGTCGCCATGGGAAACCGGATGGATGGACGAAAGAACACCACCTATTTAATCCTAGGCGACGGAGAACTTCAAGAAGGACAGGTTTGGGAGGCAGCTTTACTGGCAGCCCAGCAAAAACTGGATAATCTAATTGCCTTGGTCGACAATAACCAACAACAACTGGATGGATATACCAAAGATATTAACGACCTCGCCGATATTTCCCAAAAGTTTGAAAGCTTTGGCTGGTTTACTCAAAGCATAGACGGTGCTGATATTCAGTTGATTCACGCTGCAATCGAAAAAGCTAAGAACATTGAAGGTAAACCGTCTGTTATCGTTTTGAATACCATTAAAGGTAAAGGCTGCAGTTTTGTGGAGGGAAAAGTTGACAACCATCATGTTACCATCAGCCGCGAACAGATGGAACAAGCATTAGCCGAACTCAATCAACAATTGGTAAAGGCGGTGGAAAAATGAGCGCCATTCTAGCGCCGAACCAGGCGCCTGATGAATTTGCAATGCGGGATGCTTATTGCCAGACTCTGCTGAAGTTGGCGGAAAAAGATCCGAGAATCGTCGCCTTGGATGCCGATCTGATGAAATCTATGGGAATGATTCCATTCTTGAAGACATATCCGGAGCGGACTTTTGATGTCGGAATTCAGGAAGCCAATATGATTGGGGTAGCTGCCGGTTTGTCCGCCATTGGTAAAATACCTTTTGCCCACAGTTTTGCGCCATTTGCCTCACGGCGTTGTTTTGACCAGGTGTTTCTTTCCTGTGGTTATGCCAGGCTAAACGTCCGAGTTATCGGCAGCGATCCCGGTATTACGGCAGCCTATAACGGGGGTACCCATATGCCGTTTGAAGACATGGGTCTGATGCGGCTTGTCCCTGATATCACCATCCTGGAACCGGTCGATGCCACCATGTTAAAAGATTTGGTAAAACAGACCGCAGTTCAGTACGGGGTCTTTTATATCCGGCTGTTACGGAAAAACGCGATTCGGATTTATGCGGAAGGCTCCAGCTTTGAGATTGGCAAAGGAGTCCAGCTGAAAGAGGGTATGGATGTAACTATCTTCGCCACCGGTATCATGGTCAGCGAGTCGCTAAGAGCGGCGGAAATTTTGGGAGGTCAAGGTATATCAGCCAGAGTGGTCAATCTGTTCACCTTGAAACCGATCGACCGAGAACTGATTACCCAATGTGCGCGGGAAACGGGCGCTATTGTAACCGCAGAGAACCATAATATCATCAACGGCTTGGGTTCCGCAGTGGCCGAGGTGTTGGTTGAGAATACACCGGTACCCATGGAGAGAATCGGCGTCAAAGATAGTTTCGGTGAAGTGGGCCCCGTTGACTACCTGGCCAAACGGTTTGAAATGACAGCCGATGATATTGTCAAAGCTGTGAAGAAGGTTATGACGCGGAAGAAAAGGTAAAAAACATTGTCGAAAGTCAAAAGCGGGGGTTCTTGCTGTTAGCTGCTGGCTATTGGTTAAACCAACAGCCGGCAGCCAATAGCATGGCGACCTTAGATTTTGGACTGTAGACTAAAAGAAGGTGTTTGCATTGATTATTCGACAGGATAAAGCATTTAACGCCGGGTACAATGCTATAACCAGCCTTGATGATAAGCAGAACCATACTTTGATGGAGTATGGAATGCTGATTCTGGGGAAAAGCCAGAGTTTCAGCGATAATCAGTCAAAGGAAAAGGCTTATTTGCTGGTTAAGGGGAAGGCAGTTTTCGAATGGGAGGGCCACAAAGCCGAAGTAACTCGCGATTCATTTCTGGATGAGAATCCCTGCTGCCTTCATGTACCCGCCGGTGTAACCATCAAGGTTACTTCATTACGGGATGATACCGAGATTTCTGTTTCCAGAACTTTTAACGACAAGAATTTTACATCCAAATTTTATTCCCAGCAAGAGTGCATGACCGTAGAGGGAGGAAAAGGGGAACTAGGGGAAGCCTCCTTACGATCGATCCGAACGATCTTTGATTATTCCAATGCGCCGGATGCCAATTTGGTGCTCGGCGAGGTAGTCCATCAACCGGGCCGTTGGTCCAGCTACCCGCCGCATCACCATCCGCAACCGGAAATGTATTATTACAAGTTTCTGCCGGAGCAAGGATTTGGATATTCCGAACTGGGAGAACAGGTATTTAAGGTAAAAAATAACGACGTTTGTGTCATTTTAGACGATGTTACCCATCCTCAGGTGGCTGCGCCGGGCTATGCCATGTATTATATCTGGGTGATCCGGCACCTGGAGAACAATCCCTGGGACAATACGCGAATTTATACACCGGAGCATTCATGGCTAAGAGAAAAAGGCGTTAAAATATGGCCGGATAAGTAGATTTTGAAAGTGTAAGTTCGAAAGCTTAAACTGCAAGATCCGAACTCAAGAATTCAATCTGAATGAGGAGGGGATACCGTGCAAACTGTACGTTTGACAATGGCCCAAGCATTGGTGAAGTTCCTTGACAACCAGTATGTTGAGTTTGACGGCAAAGAAAACAAGTTTGTCAAAGGCGTGTTTACCTTATTCGGTCATGGGATCGTCTTGGGATTGGGGCAAGCCCTGGAACAAGACCCGGGGACTCTGGAAGTATACCAGGGAAGAAATGAACAGGGAATGGCCCATGCGGCGATGGGATTTGCAAAGCAAAACCATAGAAAGCAAATTTTTGCTTGTGCTTCATCAATCGGCCCGGGGGCGGCCAATATGGTTACTGCGGCGGGAACCGCAAGTGCCAACCGGATTCCGGTATTATTCCTGCCGGGCGACGCCTATGCCTGCCGACAGCCGGATCCGGTGTTACAACAAGTGGAGCATTTTCATAACCTGAATATCACGACCAATGATGCTTATAAAGCAGTCAGTAAATATTGGGATCGTATTACGCGTCCCGAACAGTTAATGACATCCATGATCAATGCAATGCGGATATTGACCGATCCGGCTGATACCGGAGCAGTGACCATAGCCTTGCCCCAGGATGTGGAAGCAGAGGCCTATGATTATCCGGTTGATTTCTTTAAGAAACGGGTACACCGGATTGAGCGAAGGCCACCTACTCAAGGCATGATCGAAGAAGCCGTAAGACTGATCAAAACCAAGCAAAAGCCCATTTTGATCTGCGGCGGCGGGGTAAGATATTCGGAAGCAGCCCAAGTCTTTCGTAGCTTTGCCGAAAAGTACAACATTCCTTTTGGGGAGACCCAGGCGGGTAAAAGCGCGATTGTGTGGAATCACCCGCTGAATCTGGGAGGAATCGGAGCTACCGGCAATCTGGCCGCCAATACCATTGCCCAAAAGGCCGATCTGGTCATTGGGGTCGGGACGCGTTATACCGACTTTACCACCTCGTCTAAATGGTTGTTCCAAAATCAGGCAGTGGATTTCCTCAATATTAATGTAGCTGAGTTTGACGCCTATAAGCTGGATGCTGTAAAGATAGTAGCCGATGCCAAAGCCGGCTTGGAAGCCTTAATGGCGGGATTAGATAAAATCGGATACAAATCGACCTACACGAAGGAAATAGCCGAAGCCAGGGGAAATTGGGCTATCGAGTTAAAAAGACTGGATAACCTGCAATATACCGGTGATGGTTTTAAACCGGAAGTTGCCGGTCATATCGATCATGTTTTGGCGGAATTTGGCCAGCAGACCGGTTCTTATCTGACACAAACCAATGTATTGGGGATCTTAAATGAGATGTTGGATCCGCAGGCTGTCGTGGTGGGTTCGTCGGGAAGCCTGCCCGGAGATATGCAGAGAATGTGGCGTCCCAAGACTGTCAATACCTATCACATGGAGTATGGTTATTCTTGTATGGGTTATGAGGTTAATGCAGCGCTGGGAGTGAAGATCGCCTGTCCAAACCGGGAGGTGTATGCCATGGTGGGCGACGGGTCATATATGATGCTGCATTCCGAGCTGATAACCTCGATTCAGGAGGGACGCAAGATCAATGTAATCTTATTTGACAATATGTCTTTTGGTTGTATCAATAACCTGCAAATGGGTAACGGGATGGGAAGTTTCGGCACCGAGTTCCGATACAGAAATCTCAAGACCGGTAAATGGGATGGTAAGCTGGTACCCATTGATTTTGCCAAATGTGCGGAAGGCTATGGCTGTAAGACTTATACGGTCAAAACGATAGAGGAATTGAAAAAAGCCCTTAAGGATGCTGAGAAACAAACTGTATCGACTCTTTTAGATATCAAGGTATTGCCCAAGACTATGACGCATGATTATGAGTCCTGGTGGCGGGCTGGGGTCGCTGAAATTTCCAATAATGAAAAAGGCAAGATTGCTTTTGAAAAAACAAAAAAGAATATCCAAAAGGCGAGAAAATATTGAACTGAGAAGGGAGTTATTTATGTTGGATAAGAATCATGTCAAGCTTGGAATTGCGCCGATTGCCTGGACCAATGATGATATGCCGGAATTAGGAAGAGAAAACACATTTGAACAGTGCGTTAGTGAAATGGCGTTGGCGGGATATACTGGAAGTGAAGTTGGCAACAAATATCCTAAAGATCCGAAAGTCTTAAAAAGAGCTTTGGATTTAAGGAGGATTACAATTTGTAATGCATGGTTCAGTTCATTTTTGACCACAAAACCCCTTCAAGAGACTGTGGATGCATTTATTAAACACCGGGATTTTTTATACGAGGTTGGAGCCAGGGTGATTGGTGCCGCCGAGCAGGGTCATAGTATTCAAGGCCTGATGGATGTACCTGTATTAACTCAAAAGCCGGTCTTTAGCGATTTAGAATGGGAAAAGCTGACCAATGGTTTAAATCAATTGGGTAAGCTGGCTAAAGAAAAAGGGATGGTTCTTACTTATCATCATCATATGGGCACCGGAGTACAGACATTTGCGGAGATTGACCGTTTAATGGAGATGACCGATCCCGGACTGGTATATCTGTTGTTTGACACGGGACACCTGACCTTTTCGGAAGTAGACCCCGAAGCTGTTTTGCAAAAATATGTCAAGCGAATTAAACATGTGCATTTAAAGGATATTCGTAAAGACATATTGGCAAAAGTGAAGCGGGAAAAATGGAGCTTTTTAAGGGCGGTCAAGGAAGGCGTTTTTACGGTACCGGGTGATGGAAATATTGACTTTGAACCTTTATTTGCAATATTGGCTGAGAATAACTATAACGGTTGGTTCGTTGTTGAGGCCGAACAGGATCCTGCCAAGGCGAATCCACTGGAGTATGCCATGAAAGCCAGGAAGTATATCCGGGAGAAAGCCGGACTTTAAAACTACTAGGAGGCTTGAATATTATGGAAAAGAAGATAAAATTGGGCATTATCGGCGCCGGAAGAATTGGAAAACTGCATGCTGAAAACGTGGCCAATCATATAGGTTATGTTGAAATCAAAGCGGTTTCCGATTTGTATGCGGATAAGGTTAAAGATTGGGCAAATAACTTGGGAATTCAAAATGTTTATGGCGATTATCATCAAATTTTGAATGACCCGGAAATTAATGCCGTCATGATCTGTTCATCCACGGATACCCATTCGCAGATTACGATTGAAGCGGCTAAGGCTGGGAAACATATTTTTTGTGAAAAACCGATTGATTACGATTTGGATCGAATCAAGGCGGCGCTGCAAGCTGTTAAGGAAGCGGGCGTCAAATTTCAAGTCGGTTTTAACCGCAGATTCGATCATAATTTCAAGAAAGTTCGGGAATTGGTCCAGACGGGTAAGATCGGCGATCCGCATATCATCAAGATTACCTCACGAGATCCGGCTCCGCCGCCAATTGAATATGTGAAGGTGTCCGGAGGTATATTCCTGGATATGACCATTCACGATTTTGATATGGCAAGGTATCTTTCGGGAAGTGAAGTAGTCGAAGTATACACCGCAGGTGCCGTTTTAGTGGATCCGGCTATCGGAAAGGCCGGTGATGTCGATACCGCCGTCATCACCTTGAAGTTTAAGAATGGCGCCATCGGTATAATCGACAACAGCAGGCGGGCGGCTTACGGTTATGATCAGAGAGTGGAGGTATTCGGATCAAAAGGTTCCATCGTTGTATCCAATGATACCCCCAGTTCGGCAGTGTTAAGTACGGAAGATGGAGTTTTCAGCGACAAACCGAAGTATTTTTTCCTGGAGAGATATGCGGATTCATTTTTAGATGAAGTCAGTCAATTTTTTGACTGTGTATTAAATCATAAGGAGACTCCTGTAAGCGGTATAGACGGTCTTAAACCGGTATTGATCGGACTTGCAGCCAAAAAATCTTATGAGACCGGAAAACCGGTTGTGATTGAGTGATGTCATTCACTACAGGGGTTAATAAGCATCCAGTATTTTCGAACGTGAAACTGTAATGTTCAAAAGGTGAGGAACATGAATATCAGCCTTGGTTTTGGAAAAGGCAATGTCAATATGGATATCGCTGAAGCCCAAATAATGGCAGTATTGGAACCGAATACGGTTTCATGCGACATCTTCGGGGAAAAAGAAATTAGAAGGGCTTTAGGCAACCCCATCGGAACACCCAGGCTGAAAGATATCGTTAAGCCGGGCGAAAAGATAGTGATTGTCACCAGCGATATCACCCGTCCCATGCCGAGTAAATTGGTCATTCCGCCTTTATTGGAAGAACTGAATCAGGCCGGAATTGCTTTCAGCGATGTAACCGTTGTTTTCGCACTGGGTAGTCATAGAAAACATACTGAGGCGGAGCAAAGATATCTAGTCGGTGATGAAATCTATTCCAAGATTCAATGTATCGATAGCGATAGCACGAGTTGTATCCATTTGGGCGTCACTTCGTTTGGAACGCCGGTTGATATTTTTCGTACCGTGGCCGATGCCGATCGGAGGATATGCCTGGGAAATATTGAATATCATTACTTTGCCGGATATAGCGGAGGGGCCAAAGCGATCATGCCCGGCGTCTCCACCCGAGCGGCCATTCAGGCCAATCACAGTAAAATGGTTTTGGATGAGGCCAAGGCGGGCGAGATGAACAAAAATCCGGTCCGCCGGGACATTGATGAAGTCCTTTCGTTTGTCCCCATCGACTTTATCGTGAATGTGGTTTTGGATGAACATAAAAACATTATTAAAGCTGTGGCGGGTCATCCGATAAAGGCCCACCGGGTGGGGTGCGAATTTCTGGATCGCTTGTACAAGGTGAGGATCAAAGAACAGGCGGATATCGTTGTGGTATCCGCAGGCGGTCATCCCAAAGATATCAACCTCTATCAAGCCCAGAAAGCATTGGATAATGCGAGACACGCCGTCCGGGACGGCGGCATCATCATTCTGGTGGCCAGCTGCAAAGAAGGTTTTGGTGAAGCAGTCTTTGAAAAATGGATGAAGGAAGCAAAAGCTCCCGATGATTTGATCGTAAAAATACAGCAACAGTTCGTTCTGGGCGGACATAAGGCGGCGGCCATTGCTGTGGTGTTGAATAAATGTCGTATTTATATGGTATCGGATCTGGATGCGGATGTGGTACGGAAAATCTTTATGAAACCCTATTCCCATCTTCAAGAGGCCTTGGACGACGCACTGGCGGAACTCGGTGCAGACAGCAAAGTAATGATCATGCCTTATGGAGGTTCTACCCTTCCAGAAACGGATGCTCAAGGATGAAAATAAGTTTTAATCTTTTGTCTCCGTGTCTGTGGCTAAATCAATTGGCCACAGAGACACGGAGCAGAAGAAAGAACGGTATAGGTTTGACGTTAAAAGTATTTTCTAAGTAGAAAGCAGATAATGGAGGACCAATCAGATGGATTATGCCAAGGAATCGTTAAAGTTACATGGTGAATGGAAAGGCAAAATTGAAGTTGTCAGCAAGGTCCCGGTCACAAACAAACAAGATTTATCGCTGGCCTATACTCCGGGGGTTGCTCAGCCTTGTCTGGAGATCCAAAAAGATGTCAATCTTTCCTATCAATATACCCGCCGTTGGAATTTGGTGGCTGTGGTTACCGACGGAACCGCAGTTCTCGGGCTTGGTGATATCGGTCCCGAAGCCGGGATGCCGGTTATGGAAGGCAAATGCGTACTGTTCAAGACCTTTGGAGATGTCGATGCTTTTCCACTGTGCATTCGGTCCAAGGAAGTGGATATCATTGTCAATACGTTGAAAATGTTGGCGGGCAGCTTTGGAGGAGTCAACCTGGAGGACATCTCGGCACCCCGATGCTTTGAAATCGAGCGAAGGTTAAAAGAGGAATGCGATATCCCGATTTTCCACGATGATCAACATGGCACGGCAGTAGTCACGCTGGCGGCGATGTTGAATGCGCTCAAACTGACCGGAAAGAAGATTGATACCATTGAAGTGGTCGTCAATGGTTCCGGGGCCGCCGGAATCGCCGTAACTCGGTTACTAATGGCCATGGGATTGAAGAAAGTTATTCTTTGCGATACCAAAGGCGCCATTTATGAGGACCGGGATAATTTAAATGCCGCAAAAGAGGAAATGGCTAAGCTCTCCAATCTACACAAGAAAAAAGGGTCTTTAAAAGAAGTTTTGGTAGGGGCCGATGTCTTTATCGGAGTATCCGCTCCCGGCATGGTAACCGGGGAAATGGTGCAGGCGATGGCGAAGGATCCGATCATTTTTGCAATGGCTAATCCGGTGCCGGAGATCATGCCCGATGAGGCCTTAAAAGCCGGCGCTAAAGTTGTGGGCACCGGCCGTTCCGACTTTGCCAATCAGATCAACAATGTGCTGGCCTTTCCCGGCATTTTCCGGGGCGCGTTGGATGTGAGAGCCAGTGATATCAATGATCAGATGAAGATTGCCGCCGCCAGGGCCATTGCTTCTTTGATTAGTGATGAGGAATTAAAGGCGGATTATGTAATTCCGGCTCCCTTTGACGTCAGAGTGGCTAAGGCAGTCGCCGCCGCAGTCGCCAAAGCGGCCCGTGAGTCTGGTGTCGCCAGAATATAAGCAAAAATTTTTTGGAAGTGGAGATTAAGACAATGAAATTGGATAAAAATTGTTTTTACTGTATGAAAGATGAAAGACGCGACAAGCTTATGATTGAAGTAGGCAAACTAGATATATCGACCTTGTTTTTATTTAAAGAACAAACTTACCGAGGTAGATGCATCGTTGCCTTTGACGGTCATGAAGCGGAAATATTTAATTTGAATAAAGATGAGGCGGCTTTATTCATCAATGATGTTTCAAGAGCGGCCAAAGCCATAGCCGATACATTTAAACCGGATAAAATCAATTATGGGGCTTTCGGAGACAAGATGCCTCATCTGCATATGCATCTGGTGCCCAAGTATGAAGGCAAGGAAGGCTGGGGTTCGACTTTTGACATGAATCCGGACAAGGTATATCTTAATGACGATGAATACATGGAAATGGTCAGCCTTATTCAGAAAAATTTATAGATATATATGTTGAACTAAATTTATGAAAAAAGCTAGCCTAAAAGAAGATAACGGAGAAAGATTAACGGTATTAGAAGGATTCACATGATTAAAACCCGCTTAAAGTTGGGTTGACGAGGAAATGGATTATCAATAGGGGGCCTGAAATAAAAATCCCGTAAATCCTATCTATATAAGTTGAATTAAATAATTTGAAAAAATCAAGACTTTGTATAGGCCAACTGTTGGTTTAGACCTCTCTCTTGCTCTCCCCCTAAAGTGGGAGA